>JAABUX010002906.1_pt1 | contig 23464 bp, 24 predicted proteins | sample 5561851 | NCBI WGS metagenome assembly JAABUX01 (sample SAMN10711883, study PRJNA513361) | rock metagenome | isolation source: Antarctica rocks | place: Antarctica: Victoria Land, Richard Nunatak red sandstone | collected 2016-01-03 | reverse complement strand
GGGGTTGCCGAGGTCGGCGTTTACTTCGGTCGCTCCTTTACCTTGATGGCTAAAAGCATCTCTCCTTTGGAGAGAGCTTTTGGCTTGGATCTGTTCGATATCAGGCTCGATCGACATGGAAACAGTGGGCAGCTTAGTTATGTCAAGAACATCCTGGAAAGAGAAGATGTCCTACAGAACTGCCTGCTCCAAACTGGAAGCTCAATGGGTTTTCCTGCTGAAAACATCGTCTCGAAGATAGGGAACGTTCGATTTTTCAGCATCGATGGCGGACATGAAGGCGTTCATGTCGAAAACGACAGCCGACTCGCGTTGGCGTGCCTAGCTCCCTATGGAGTGTTGGCATTTGATGATTTTTTCAACACTCTTTATCCTGATCTATCCGTGGTCCTCATGGATTTCATACGGCGCAAAGACGTCGATTTGGTTCCATTTTGTCTTTCGCAAAACAAACTCTATCTATGCAAGCGAGAGTATCACGGCCTGTATCTTGAACACGTCAATACGAACCCATACTGGGCGAGCATGAGAAAGGAAAATTTCAAATTCCTGGACCATGACATCGTCCACTGCACGCAGCGTCTCGCAAATCGCGCGCTCTATCAAAAGTTTGCCGAGATGGGCGCCGGGCGAGTTGGCGACTATCTCACGCGATCGAGCAAACACCTCAGGTTCCGTTAAACCCGCCTTCCGGGACGCGGCACCGACATGCCTTTCGTGAAAATGCTCGTGCTGGCCTCAATCGTCGCGGCGTGGCCGGCGCAGGCGCAACCGCGAACAGGCGCACATCCAACCTTCTACGACGATTTCAGCCACTTCGCCGCGTCCGCCGACGGCATCGGCCATTGGATGACCCAGTATCCCTACACCGGGCGATCCGCTCGGTCCCTCACGGCTTCAGGCCTGGAATACTATTCCGACACCAGCGTCGGGACCAATCCGTTTGCCTTCGGGCCGGCCGGGCTGGACATCCAGGCGCAACCCGGGCCGAACGCGCTCAACCTTCCCTACGTGTCCGGGTTGATCACCACCTTCCACAGCTTTTCCCAAACCTACGGCGTGTTCGAAATGCGGGCGCAGGTTCCCGCAGGCCGTGGCCTGTGGCCGGCCTTCTGGCTGCTGCCCCTCAGCAAGAAGTGGCCTCCCGAGATCGACGTGATGGAGGTGCTCGGGCGCGAGCCGACCAAGCTGTATGTCTCGATCCACGATCGGCTGGACGGCCAGAACACGGCGGCGACAGTTCCAATCACGATCCCCGATGCCTCGCAGGAGTTCCACACCTACGCAGTCGACTGGGAGCCCGACCGGATCACCTGGTATTTCGACGGCAACCCCGTCGCGAGCCAGCCGACGCCGGCCAGCCTGCATGCGCCGATGTTCATGCTGATCAACCTGGGCGTCGGCGGGAAATGGCCCGGCTTCCCCGATGCCGCCACCCCGTTCCCGGCCCATTACCGGATCGCCTACGTCCGGGCCTACGCGAGCGCCTCCGCGCGCTAGGCAACATCCAAGCCGTTCCGCCGTTAGCTCGTCCAGTCAAGCAGGAGCCTCGACGTGATCCAGGCCGTGATTTTCGACATCGATGGAACGTTGATCGACTCCGTCGATCTGCATGCCCAAGCATGGCAGGACGCGTTCGATGATTACGGCTTTCAATTCGACTTAGCTGCGATCCGCTCGCAAATCGCCAAGGGTGGCGACCAGTTGTTGCCGGTGTTCCTGGTGGACGCGGAGCGCGAGGCGAAGGGCAAGCAGATCGAGGCGCATCGCAGCGCGCTGTTCAAGGACCGCTACCTTTCGCGCATCAAGCCGTTTGCCGACGTGCCGTCGTTGATGCAGGCGATCCGGAGCGCCGGGGTGCGGACGGCGCTCGCTTCGTCCGCGAAGCAGGAAGAACTCGAAACCTTTCAGAACATCGCCGGCATCAACGGGCTGATCGACATCGCAGCCTCGTCGGACGATGCCGAACGGTCGAAGCCGCATCCGGACATCTTTGCGGCGGCCCTGGAGAAGCTCGGTGGACCGGACCCGGCGGCCGTGCTGGCCATCGGCGACAGTCCGTTTGACGCGCAGGCGGCTGGCAAGCTCAGCATCCGCACCATCGGCGTGCTCTGCGGCGGCTTTGCGGAAGCGGATTTGCGTGAGGCCGGGTGCATCGCGGTCTACCGCGATCCGGCGGCGTTATTGCAGGATTTGCACGGCTGGCTGACGCCAGGGTGACGAAGGGGCTCGCCGGGTCGCCCCGGCGAGCCCCTGCATTATTCAGCCCGGCAGCAACACCTTGTCGATCACCAGGATGACGCCGTTGGACTGGTACACGTTGGCGATCGTCACGCTCGCCACGTCGCCTTTCTCATCGGCAATCATGATCGTGTTGCCCTTCTCAGTCGCTGTCAGCGTGCCGCCAGCGACGGTGGTCAGCGTCGCCCGGCCGTGGCCGGCCTTGATCATCTTCGTCAGCGCGGCCGCGTCCAAGCGGCCCGGCACGACGTGGTAGGTCAGGATCTTGGTCAGTATCGCCTTGTTCTCAGGCTTCAGCAGCGTGTCGACCGTCCCGGCCGGCAAGGCCGCGAACGCCTCGTTGGTCGGCGCGAACACGGTGAACGGGCCGGGGCCCTTCAAGGTGTCGACCAGGCCGGCGGCCTTCACCGCGGCGACCAGGGTGGTGTGATCCTTCGAGTTGACGGCATTGTCGACGATATCCCGGTTCGGATACATCGCGCTGCCGCCGACCATCGGCACCGCCATGGCGGGAACGGCGGCCAGCGCAACGGCGACGGCCAGCATGGCGGCACGGAGGTTGAGGCTCATAGGAACGTCCTTTGCAGAATTTGTATCGTTCCTATTACGGAGCGATCGCCGTGACGGATGCAGCCGGTCCCGTCGTCGTGCGCATCGGCACCAGGTTGGCCAGGAAGGTCTGGGCACAGGCCCGCCACGAGAACCGCTCGGCGTAATGGCGGCACGCGACACGCTTGCCTGACGCCAGGGCGTTCAACGCGGCACGGCGCAGCTCCGGATCGACGGCGCCCACCGATGGACCCCCGGCCGCCAGCACGTCCTTCGGCCCCGTCACGGGAAAGGCCGCCACCGGCGTGCCGCACGCCATGCTCTCCAGCATCACGAGGCCAAACGTGTCCGTCAGCGACGGGAACACGAACACGTCCGCCCCGGCGTAGGCTTGGGCCAGCGACGCCCCGTGCCGCGCTCCGGCGAACTGGGCCGTGGGAAAGCGCCGCTCCAGCGCCGCCCGCTGCGGCCCGTCACCCACCACCACCTTCGAGCCGGGCAGGTCGAGCTCCAGGAACGCGGCGATGTTCTTTTCGACCGCCAACCGTCCGACGTAGATGAAAACGGGACGCGGCAGGCCCCAGTCCTCCTGCGGCTCCGGGGTGAACTGGTCCAGGTCCACGCCGCGCGACCAGGCGCGGATGTTGGCAAACCCGCGGGCGGACAGCTCCCGCCGCAGGCTGTCGGTGGCGACCATCAGCCCTGCCCCGGCGGCGTGGAACCGCCGCAGCCAGACATAGGACAGCTTCATCGGGATTCGCGTGCGGGCATGCAGGTACTCGGGAAACCGGGTGTGGAACGCCGTGGTGAATGCGCAGCCGTTCCGCACCGCCCACGCCCGGGCGGCGATGCCGAGCGGCCCCTCGGTCGAGATGTGCAGCGCCTCGGGGGCGAACGCCTCGATCATCCGCTGCAGCCGCCGCCCTGGAAGCAGCGACAGGCGGATGTCGGGATAGGTCGGCAGCGGAATGGTGCGGAAGCGGTCGGGGCCGATTACGTCCACGACGCAGCCCATCGCCTGCAGCTCGCCCGCGACCGTGGCCAGCGTGCGCACGACGCCGTTCACCTGGGGCCGCCACGCGTCCGACACGATCAGGACGCGTCGCGGGGGCACGCTTGCGCCCTGAACGGAGTCAGGCAGGTTCCGGGACCGCAGCCTGGCGTGGCGAGAAGAACGACAGGCGGTTCAGCGCCGCCCAATCCACCAGTTCCAGCCGCCCGTCCATGTGCTCGACCAGGGCGGTGCAGCTTTCCACCCAGTCGCCGCCGTTGAGGTAAAGGATGCCGTTCACCGTGCGCATCTCGGCGTGGTGGATGTGGCCGCACACCACGCCGTCGAAGCCGCGACGCCGGGCCTCGCCGGCCAAGGCGGTCTCGAACCGGTCGACGGCCTTCACCGCCCCCTTGACCTGCCGCTTCAGCCAGGCCGACAGCGACCAGTAAGGGTGCCCCAGCCGGCGCCGGACCGCGTTGAACCAGCGGTTCAAGCCGAGCGCCGCCGTGTAGGCCCAGTCGCCGAGCAACGCCAGGAACTTCGCGTAGCGCACCACGCTGTCGAACTCGTCGCCGTGCAGGATCAGCAGGCGCTTGCCGTCGGCGGTGGTGTGCGCGGCCTCCTTGCGCAGCTTGACCCCGGCGATCTCCAGCCCGAGCGGCAGCCAGGCGCGGAACATCTCGTCGTGGTTGCCGGGGATGTAGGTGACCTCGGTTCCGGAACGCGCATGCCGCAGGATCAGCCGGATCACCTCATCGTGGTTCGCGTCCCAGTACCAGGATTTGCGCAGCCGCCAGCCGTCGACGATGTCGCCCACCAGGAACAGGTTCTCGCATGAAACACGGCGCAGGAAGTCGGCCAGGAAATCGCTGCGGCAGCCGCGGGTGCCGAGATGGGTGTCGGATATGAACACGCTCCGGTACCGGTGGGACTGTGTCGCTAAGGGTGTCAGAGCATTCATTTCGGTTCGGCCCGTGCTGTGATCCTTGTCGAGCGCAGCACATACGTGCCACACCACGCCGCGTCAGTGAACTTTACATGACGGTGCCAAAACGAGTTGCAATCCTTCTATATCACTGGATTGACCGACGACTGTCACACAACTGACACGTTATTCTGCGTACTAGATTATTTGTAATGAAGCTCGTCCCGAGTCGTCTCACCACATGATCGTGATCTTCAACCCCGCCGCCGGCCGCCGCCGGGCGCAGCTGCTGTGGCGGGTGCTCGACGTGCTGGTCGCCAACGGCATGCGACTCGAACTGGCCGAGACCCAGCGCGCCGGACACGCGACTGAACTCGCGCGGGAGGCGGCCCAGGCAGGCGCCGGGCTGATCGTCGCCGCCGGGGGCGACGGCACCATCGCAGAGGTGGCCAACGGGTTGTCGGGCAGCGCCGCGCGCCTGGGCGTGATCCCGCTCGGCACCGCGAACGTGCTGGCGAACGAGCTTGCATTGCCGTTCGCGCCCGCCGCGGTGGCCGCCACCCTTGCCTTCGGGCGTACCTGCACCTTGTGGCCCGGCGTCGCCCGCGGACCGAAACTGGAGCGGCTGTTCGTGCAGATGCTCGGCGTGGGGCTGGATGCGCAGGTCGTGCACCAGCTCAGCTCGCCGCTGAAACGCCTCATCGGCAAGGGCGCCTATGTCGCGCAGACCTTGCGGGAGATGACGCGCTACCCGTTCCAGCCGCTGCGGCTTCGGCTGGACGGCGAGGAGATGGAGGCGGCGAGCGTCATCGTGTCGAAGGGTCGGCTGTATGCCGGGCGGTTCACCCTGGCGCCGAATGCGAATGCGTGCATGCCCGGCTTCTCGGTGGCGCTGTTCGAGCGCAACGGCCCCTGGGCCGCGCTGATGTACGGCGCGGCCCTGCCCCTCAACCTGCTGCCGCACGCGCCGGGCCTGCGCATCCGCACCGCCGCGGTGGTGGAAATACTCGGCAACGGCAGCATCCCCGCCCAGGCCGACGGCGATCCGGCGGGCGCGACCCCGATCACCGTCCGCGACGCGAGCGGGCCGATCCAGGTGGTGGTTGCCTGATTGCGGTCGGTGTGCGCCGGGCAGAGGCGTGCCATATACCGCCGATGACCGTCCGCGCCGCCCTGCCCTTGCTTGCCGTCCTGCTCGCAGCCGCCGCGCCGATGGAGGCCGCCAAGCCGCCCGCGATCACCGTCGCCCGGGCGACGGCCGGCACGCTGGTCGACACCGTCGTGCTGACCGGGACGCTGGTGCCGCGCGAGGAGGTCCTGGTGAACCCGCAGCTGGACGGCCTGGCGATCATCAAGATCGCGGTGGAGGAGGGCGACCGGGTCACCGCCGGGCAAACCTTGGCGGAACTGTCGCGCGACGTGCTGGACGCGACGGTGGCGCAGAACGCGGCCCAGGTCGCCCGGACCGAGGCCGCCATCTCCCAGGCGCAGAACGCCATCCAGGAGGCCGAAGCCACCCGCGTCCAGGCCGACGCGGCGTTCGGCCGGACGCGCGAGCTGCTGGCGACCGGATCGGCGTCGCGCGAAGCCTACGACCAGCGGCAGCAGGCATCGCTGGTCGGCGGCGCGCGCGTGACGGGCGCGCAGAACGCCTTGCGGCTGGCCGTCGCCGAACGCAACTTGGCCTTGGCGCAGCGGCAGGAACTCGACGTGCGGCTGGGCCGGACTGCGATCCGCGCGCCGGTCGCGGGAATCGTCAGCCGCCGGGTGGCGCGCCTGGGGGCGGTGGTGAGCATGAACGGCGAGCCGCTGTTCCGCATCATCGAGGATGGCGCGATCGAACTCGAGGCGGACGTGCCGGAGAACCGGTTGAGCCGCATGCGCCCGGGCCAGCCGGCCACGATCGCCGGCGTCCCGGCCCATGTCCGCCTGGTCGCCCCCGAAGTCAGCCGAACCAGCCGGCTGGGCCGGGTGCGCATCGCCCCCGACGGGGACGCGCCGGGGATCATCGGTGGGTTCGCCCGCGCACGGGTGGAGGTGGCGCGGCTGCAGGGCGTTACGGTGCCGCTGTCGGCGGTGCTGTTCGACCCCGACGGCGCCAAGGTGCAGGTGGTGCATGACGGCTTGGTCGAAACCCGCCCGGTCACGATTGGGCTGCAGAGCGGCGGCCGGGCGCTCGTCACCGCCGGGCTGGCGGATGGCGAGGACGTGGTCGGCGTGTCGGCGACCTTCGTGCGCGGCGGCGACCGCGTGACGGCCGTGGCGGGCGGTTGATGGCGCTCAACATCTCCGGCGCGTCCATCCGCAAGCCGATCCCGGCGATGGTGCTGTTTGCGGTGCTGCTGGTGCTCGGCATCACCTCGTTCCGCAGCATCCCGATCACCCGCGCGCCGAACGTCGACGTGCCGATCGTCTCCGTCACCATCACCGAAACCGGCGCGGCGCCGGCGGAACTCGAATCGCAGGTCACCCGCAAGGTGGAGGACGCGGTCGCCAACGTGGCCGGGGTGAAGCACGTCTTCTCCAGCGTCACCGACGGCGTGTCCAACACCACGGTGGAGCTGCGGCTGGAGGTCAGCACCGACCGGGCGCTGAACGACGTGAAAGACGCGGTGTCGCGCATCCGCGGCGACCTGCCCCGCAGCATCGACGAGCCGATCATCGAGCGCATCGACGTGGTGGGCCAGGCGATCCAGACCTTCGCCGCGTCCTCGCCCGGCATGACCCTGGAACAGTTGTCGTGGTTCATCGACGACACGGTGGTGCGCGACCTGCAGGGCGTCCGCGGCGTCGGTCGGGTGGAGCGCATCGGCGGCGTCGCGCGGGAAATCCAAGTGCTGCTGGACCCGGACCGGCTGGCGTCCTTGGGCATCACCGCGGGCGAGGTGAACGCGCAGGTCCGCGCCACCAACGTCGAGCTGGCGGGCGGCAGGGGCGAGATCGGCGGGCGCGAGCAGGCCATCCGCACCCTGGCCAACGCGGCCGGCGTGGACGCGCTGGGCGCGACCCAGCTCGTGCTGCCGGGCGGGCGGCAGTTGCGCCTGTCGGACCTCGGCCGGGTGGTGGACAGCTACGAGGAGCCGCGGCGGTTCGCCCGGCTGGACGGCCAGACGCCGGTGGTGGCGTTCGCCGTGTTCCGCGCCAAGGGGGCGAGCGACGTGGAGGTGGCCGGCCGCGTGCGCGCACGGCTCGACGCGCTGGCCGCCGCCCATCCGGAGGTCGCGACCTCGCTGATCGACGACAGCGTGCGCGCGACCTATGGCGGGTACCTGTCGGCCATGCACTCGCTGCTGGAGGGCGCGGCACTCGCGACCCTGGTGGTGTTCCTGTTCCTGCGCGACTGGCGGGCGACCCTGCTGGCAGCGGTGGCGCTGCCGCTGTCGATCCTGCCGGCGTTTTGGGCGATGGAGGCGCTGGGCTTCTCGCTCAACTTCGTCAGCCTGCTCGCCATCACGCTCGTGACCGGCATCCTGGTCGACGACGCGATCGTCGAGATCGAGAACATCGTCCGCCACATCCGCATGGGCAAGTCGGCGTTCAACGCGGCGATCGAGGCGGCGGACGAGATCGGCCTGGCGGTGGTGGCGATCACGCTGACGATCGTGGCGGTGTTCGCGCCGGTCAGCTTCATGGGCGGCATCGCCGGGCAGTACTTCAAGCAGTTCGGCCTGACGGTCGCGGCCGCGGTGCTGTTCTCGCTGCTGGTCGCGCGGCTAGTGACGCCGGTGATGGCAGCCTACCTGCTGAAGCCGCACGGCCACCGGACGGTGCGCGAGGGCGTCATCATGCGCGGCTACCTCGGCCTGCTGCGCGCGACATTGGCAAAGCCGTACGTGACGCTGCTGGTTGGCTTGATGCTGTTCGGCGTTTCGCTGTGGTCCACGACCCTGCTGCCGACCGGGTTCATTCCGCCGGAGGACCATGCCCGGGTTGTGTTGTCGCTGGAGCTGCCGCCCGGCGCCATGCTGGAGGACACGCGCCGCAAGACCGACGACATCGCGCGCAGCTTCCTGCAGCAGCCGGAGGTGACGAACGTGTACGTGGTCGGCGGCAGCACGCCGACCGGGGCGGGCGCCGCGGTCCGGACGGCGTCGATGATCGTGAACCTGGTGCCGAAGGACGCCCGCGCGCTCAGCCAGAAGCAGGTCGAGGAGCAGCTGTCGCGCCGCCTCGCCGACATCCCGGACCTGCGCGGCTGGTACGTGAACGACCGCGGCGAGCGGGAGCTGTCGGTGACGGTGCTTGGCAACGACCCGGTTGCGCTGTCGCACGCGGTCGCCGGGCTGGAAGCGGCGATGCGCCGGCTGCCGGGCTTCGCCAACGTGGCGGCCTCGGCCGGCGTGGACCGGCCCGAGATCCGCGTGACGCCGCGCAACGAGGAGGCGAGCCGCTTCGGGGTGACCACGGAGGCGATCGCCGACACGGTGCGGATCGCGACCCTGGGCGACGCGTCGGAGAACCTGGCCAAGTTCCGCGACGGCAGCCGCCTCATCCCGATCCGCGTGCAGGTCGACCCGGCGCTGCGGCGCGACGTCGGCGGGATCGAGACGTTGTCGGTGCCGGGCGCGAACGGGCTGGCAGTGCCGCTGTTGTCGGTGGCGGACGTGGATTTCAGCTCCGGCCCGTCCTCGATCGAGCGCTATGACCGCACCAGGCGGGTGGTGCTCGGCGCCGATCTCGCGCGCGGCGAGGCGTTGGGGGCGGCGCTGGCGCAGGTTTACGCGCTGCCCGAGGCGCATGACCTGCCCAACGGCGTGCGGGTCCAAAATGGCGGCGATGCGGAGATCATGGCCGAGGTGTTCAGCGGGTTCGCGAGCGCGATGGGCGCTGGGCTGCTGATCGTGATGGCGGTGCTGGTGCTGTTGTTCGGCGACGTGTTCCAGCCCATCACCATCCTGCTGTCGCTGCCCCTGTCGCTGGGCGGCGTGATCCTGGCGCTGCTGCTGACGGGGCAGTCGATCAGCATGCCCGTGGTGATCGGCGTGCTGATGCTGATCGGCATCGTGACCAAGAACGCGATCATGCTGGTGGATTTCGCGATCGAGGCGCGGGCGGCCGGCGTTCCGCGGCGGCAGGCGATCCTGGATGCGGGCCGCAAGCGGGCGCGGCCGATCGTGATGACGACGGTGGCGATGGTGGCGGGGATGGTGCCGAGCGCGCTTGGCTTGGGCGATGGCGGTGAGTTCCGCGCGCCGATGGCGACCGGGGTGATCGGCGGATTGATCGTCAGCACGCTGCTGTCGCTGGTGTTCGTGCCCTCGTTCTACACGGTGATGGACGACGCGTCGGGGCTGCTGCGGCGGTTGGCGCGTCGGCGCACGGCTCCAGCGGCGGTGCAATCCCCGGCGGAGTGACATCGGGCCGTTTGCCGCAATGGACCCGTCATGCTACCCGCCCGGCGATGCGTGGCCCTTGTTGAAGCGATTCCTGCGCAGTGCGGCGGTGCAGGCCGTCACGGCGCGGCTGGTCGGCCTGTACCTCGCCTTCGCCCTGCGCACCACGCGCTGGACCCTGATCGGTGGCGAACGGATCGAGGCGCACATCCAGGGCCCGCCCGCCATCGCCGCGTTCTGGCACGAGCGGCTGCCGCTCTTGCCGGCCCTGTGGTTCCTGATGCGCGCGGCTGGCGCATGCGGGACCCCCCATGTGCTGGTCAGCAAGCACCGCGACGGACGTTTCATCGCCGACGTCGTGCGCCGGTTCGGCGTCGAGGTCGTGCATGGCTCGTCATCCAAGGACGGCTCCGCACGCGACGTCGCCAGCAAGGGTGGCGCCGCAAGCGTGCGGGCGCTGCTGGCCGTGCTCGAGGGCGGCGAGCACGTGCTGATCACTCCGGACGGCCCGCGCGGCCCAGCACGGCGCGCGGCGCCCGGGGTGGCCCAACTCGCCGCCCTGTCCGGGGCGCCGGTCATGCCGGTCGGCGCCCAGACCAGCCGGCGGCGGCGGCTGCCGACATGGGACCGGATGGTCGTGCCGTTTCCGTTCGGCCGTGGCGTGATCGTGTGCGGGGCGCCCATCACGGTCGGCCGCGGTGGATGGGAAGCGGCCCTGCCCGGCATCGAGGCGGCCCTGAGCGCGGCAGCCGACGAGGCGGACCGGCTGTGCCCGGCGTGATCGAGGCCGTTTGGCACGGCGTCGCCACCCTTGCCGACCCGGCGCTTCGCGTGATGCTGCGGCGTCGCGTGCGGCGAGGCAAGGAAATCCCGGCCCGGCTGGGCGAACGACGCGGCATCGACCAAACTCCTCGCCCACCCGGCCGGCTGGTGTGGCTGCACGCCGCCAGCGTGGGCGAGACCATGTCCATGCTGCCGGTCGTCGCGGCCCTGCGGCAGCGGCACGCGACGGTGCTGGTCACCACCGGAACCGTCACGTCGGCGCGGTTGTTCGCCCAACGCTGCCCGGACGTGCTGCATCGTTTCGTCCCGCTGGACGTGCCGCGCTGGGCCGCGCGCTTTCTGGACCACTGGCAGCCCGACGCCGCCGCCTTCATCGAAAGCGAGTTGTGGCCGAACCTGCTGGCTGCGTGCCGTGCCCGGCAGGTCGGGCTGATGCTGCTGAACGCGCGGCTTTCTGCCCGGAGTGCGGCGGGATGGGCGCGCGCGCCCGGCTTCGCGCGCCGGGTCATCGGCAGTTTCGATTGCATCCTGGCACGCTCGGAGGCCGACGCCGCCCGGTTTGCGGCGTTGGGCGGCCGGGAGGTCGTGGCGTTCGGCGATCTCAAGTTCGCAGCCGCACCGCTGCCCGCCGACCCCTGCGAACTCGCGCGGTTGCAGCTCGCGATCGGTGCTGCCCCGGCCTGGCTCGCCGCGGCCACCCATCCCGGCGAGGAGGCCATCGCGGCAGCCGTGCATCGCAAGCTCGCGCCCCTGCATCCCGGCCTGGTCACCGTCATCGCGCCACGTCATCCGGAGCGAGGGCCGGCGATCGGGACATCTCTCGACGCGCCCCGGCGGTCGAGCGGGGCAGACCCGGCGCCTGGATTGTGGATCGCCGATACGCTGGGGGAGCTTGGGCTGCTTTACCGCCTGTTCCCAATCGTTTTCATGGGCAAAAGCCTGGTGGGACATGGCGGGCAGAATCCGCTCGAGCCGGCCCGGCTCGGCTGTGCGGTGGCGGCAGGGCCGGGGATGGAGAACTTCGCCGACGCCGCCGCCGTGCTCGAGGCGTGCGGGGCGCTGACGCGGGTCGGCGACATCAACGCGCTTGCCGGCTGGGTGGACGCGATGCTGCATGACCCGGCCCGCCGCGCCGCCATGGGCGAGGCCGGCCGCCATGCGGTCGAAGGCAGCGCCGGCTTGCCGGAGGAGGCCGCACGCCGCCTGCTCGGGCTGATGCGGGACTGATGCGCCCGCCGGCATTCTGGCAATCCGACGGCGTGCTGCCCCGCCTGCTGTCGCCCGTGTCCAGCGTGGTGGCAGCAGCCAGCGCACGGCGGATGGCGCGGCCGGGCTGGCGTGCGCCGGTCCCGGTTGTTTGCTGCGGCAACGTGACCCTCGGAGGCGCGGGCAAGACGACGCTGGCGCTGGATCTCGGCCGCCGGCTGGCCGCGCGAGGGCATCGGGTGCATTTCATCACGCGTGGCTACGGGGGACGTGCGCGCGGCCTGCTGCGGGTCGACCCGGGGCGGCACGATGCGGCCTGGGTCGGCGACGAGGCGCTGCTGCTGGCGGACATGGCCCCAACCTGGATGGCCGCCGACCGCGCCGCGTCGGCCCGGGCAGCCGTCGAGGCCGGGGCGACGGTGCTGGTCATGGACGACGGGCTGCAGAACCCGGGATTGGTGCAGGATCTTGCTTTGCTGGTGATCGACGGAGCGACCGGCTTCGGCAACGGGCGCGTCATCCCGGCTGGACCGTTGCGGGAACCCGTCGTCGCCGGCGCCGCCCGTTGCCGGGCCGCAGCCCTGATCGGCGACGATCTCACGGATGCGCGCGCCACCCTGCCCGCGCGGCTTCCGGTGCTGCAGGCGCAGTTGCGGCCCGATGTCGGCGACCTCGCCGGTCGCCGGGTGGTGGCGTTTGCCGGGATCGCCCGTCCATCGAAGTTTTACGCCACGCTGGCGCAGGCGGGCGCCGAGATCGTGGCGCAGGTCGATTTTCCCGATCACCACCGTTACTCCCGCCACGATCTGCGAGGCGTGCTGCACCGGGCGGCAACCCTGGATGCGCGTGCCTGGACCACTCCGAAAGACGCCGTCCGGCTGCCAGCCGCTGTCCGCGCCCAAGTGGGGGTGACCGGAGTGCGCCTTGCATGGGCGGACGAAGCCGCGCTGGACGCATTGCTGGAGAGCCTCGGATGAACTGGAGGTTTTCCGTGGAAGTGGCGCTGGTGCGGGTCGCGCTTGCCGCGTCGCGCGCGCTCGGCCCGGTCGGCGCGTCCAACGCTGGCGGGTGGCTCACGCGGACAGTCGGTCCGCTGCTTCCGGTTTCGCGGGTCGCCTACGACAATTTGCGGCGCGCGATGCCCGAACTCGACGCGGCTGCCCGGCGTCGGATCGTGCGCGGCGCATGGGACAACCTGGGACGCACGATGGGCGAGTTCCCGCATGTGGCCGGCCTGAAAAGGACCGCGACCGGCCCCGGATGGGAGATGGTCGGCGAGGGCACGCTGTTGGCGCAGGCGCAGCGCGGCGGTCCGCTGATCTTCTTTTCCGGCCATATCGGCAATTGGGAGCTGCTCCCGGTCGCCGCGGCGGCCTATGGCGTGCAGGTTTCGGGCGTGTACCGCGCGGCCACCAATCCAGGGGTCGATGCGATCATCATGAACCTGCGGCAGCCCCCGTCGGGCGCCGCCGTGCCGATGTTTCCTAAGGGAGCAGCGGGCGCGCGCCGGGCCCTGCGACATCTCAGCAACGGCGGCACGCTGGCGTTCCTCATGGACCAGAAGATGAACGATGGCGTGACCGCCCGATTTTTCGGACTGCCGGCGATGACCGCATCGGCACCGGCGGCAATGGCGCTCCGGTCACGCTGCCCGGTCGTGCCAGCTTATGTCCAACGGCTAGGTCCGGCTAGGTTCCGGCTGGTGTGCGAACCACCGATCGCGTTGCCTGACACCGGCGATCGCCAGGCGGACATTCTCGCCGTCACGCAAACGGTGAACGACCACCTGGAACGGTGGATCCGCAACCAGCCCGAAAGCTGGCTTTGGATGCACCGCCGGTGGCCGAAGCCGAGCTAGCATCCCGGCTGCTGAATGGCGGACAAGATCCATCGTCCGCCCGGATTGCGCATGAACGTCCAGATCTCGGTGACGAGCTGGCGCTCGGTCGGGCTCCTGTCAACCACACGCTGGGCGGCATCGACCGTGACGTCGACCATGGAGAACCGCATCGCGACCGTGGCGTATTCACGCGAACCCTCGGACCAGGCTTGCGCCAGGTCGCCCTTTTCCAGCCGCACGCCGGTGACGGAATTACGCACGCCACGGCTGGAAAGTTCAGACAGCTGCTCGTTGAAGTAGCCGACCATCTCCGGTGTCGCGAGCCCGCGCAATGCGTTCAGGTCCTGCGCGCTCCAGGCAGCCTGGACGTTGTGCAGCAGTTGGTCGAACGCGTCGTAGTCGGCTGGCGCGATCGCAAGCGGCGGCGGCGGCGCGCGGCCACCCATCGGCACCGGGCCGCCTTGTGCCGGCCGACCCTGGCGCATCATGGCGCCCAGGCCGGCGAAGGCCGGCTGCTGGCGGAAGAACATGCGGAACAGCCAGCGCCCGATGAAGAACAACAGGGCAAACTGGATCAGCAGGCCGATAAAGCTGCCGCCCCCGCTCAGTCCGCCGAACATGCCATGACCGAACAGCAAGCCGCCGATGCCTGCGCCGATCAGCCCGCCCATCAATCCCGAGGCGAAGCCGGAGCGTGCGCCGAAGCCGCCGCCATAGGCAGGCGCCGGAGCGCCGTAGCCGGGTGAGCCAAAGCCCGGCGAAGGCTCGGACCGCGGCGTCATGCTGCGCTGCATGGGCGCTGCGGAATAAGGCGACGTGCCCGTCGAAGGCGGTGCGGAATAGGTAAAGCCACCGCGGCTGCCCATCGACGCACCGCTTCCCGCCCGCGCTTCGGCGAGGCTTGGAGCAAGCGCCAACGACAGTGCGAAAACGGCGCCGAGGGCAGGGCGAATGCGGATCATGCGACGCGCTCCAGTATTGACGAACGCTATATAGGCAGCCTCGGTGGCGATCGTAATGCCTCAATGACACGCCTGCCATCATGAATGGATGGTTGATCGCCCACCTGCGATCGCCGCGTGCAGCTACGCAATCAGGCGGAAGCAAGTTTGCCGGTGGCCTTGCCGTCCCCATTCTCCTAGTCTGCCGACCTCCGATGACAGGAGAACGTATGCGCGCCCTCGCCACCCTGCTGTTGTATGCCGCCCTGGCGTTCCCTGCCCGCGCCCAAGCGCCGAGTGTTTCGCCCGCCGACCGCGGCGCGATCCGGTCGGTGATCACGCGGCAAATGGAGGCGTTCAAGCGCGACGATGCGCCCGGCGCGTTCGCCTTCGCAGCCCCTGGAACCCAGGCGACCTTCGGCGATGCCGCGCACTTCATCGCCATCGTCCGCCATGCCTACATGCCGGTGTACCGGCCTCGTTCAGTCGAGTTCACCGATCTCACCTCCGAAAACGGCGCGATGGTCCAGAAGGTTGAACTGGTCGGTCCGGACGGCGCGCCGAAAACGGCGTACTACACCATGGAGCACGAGCGCGACGGGTCGTGGCGGATCGCCGCCTGCGCCCTCGTCGACAGCACGCGCGTGGGGGCATGAGCGCCACCGCCACCCTTGAGCGGGCCGGAGCAGGCCGCACCGCGTTCACGGTGCTGCTCGCCATCAGCTCAGCGCATCTGCTGAACGACCTGATCCAGTCGCTGGTGCCGGCGATCTACCCGATGCTGAAGCAGAACTACGGACTGAGCTTCGGGCAGATCGGACTGATCACGCTCACTTTCCAGATGACGGCGTCGCTGCTGCAGCCGGTGGTCGGCACCTACACCGACCGCCACCCCCTGCCCTACTCGCTGGCGACCGGCATGACGTTCACGCTCGGCGGGTTGCTGCTGCTGTCGGTCGCGGGATCGTATCCGCTGCTGCTGCTGGCGGCTGGGCTGATCGGCCTCGGATCGTCGGTGTTCCATCCGGAGTCGTCCCGCGTGGCGCGCATGGCGTCGGGCGGGCGGCATGGCATGGCGCAGTCGTTGTTCCAGGTCGGCGGCAATTTCGGCCAGTCGCTCGGGCCATTGCTGGTGGCGTTCCTCGTGGTGCCGAACGGGCAAGCCAGCGTCGTCTGGTTCGCCGCGGCGCCGATCGCGGCCATCGGCATCCTGTCGCAGGTCGGGCGCTGGTATGGCGCGCGGGTCGGTCCGCGGTCAGCCCAAAAGCCGGGCCAAGGCGCCGGCTTGCCCCGCCGCCGGGTGGCGATGGCGGTCGGCATCCTGCTGGTGCTGATCTTCAGCAAGTACTTTTACCTCGCCAGCCTGAACAGCTATTACACCTTCTACCTGATCGAACACTTCCACACCTCGGTGCGGACGGCGCAGGTGTTCCTGTTCGTGTTCCTCGGCGCGGTTGCGGCGGGCACCGTCATCGGCGGCCCGATCGGCGATCGGATCGGGCGCAAATACGTCATCTGGGGATCGATCCTGGGCGTGCTGCCGTTCACCCTGTTGCTGCCCCACGTCAACCTGTTCTGGACGGTGGCGCTGACGGTGCCGATCGGATTGATCATCGCCAGCGCGTTCTCGGCCATCCTGGTATACGCGCAGGAACTGGTGCCGGGCAGGATCGGCACCGTTTCGGGACTGTTCTTCGGGTTTGCGTTCGGCATGGGCGGCATCGGCGCGGCAGTGCTCGGGACACTGGCCGACCTGACCAGCATCGAACACGTTTACTCCCTGTGCGCCTGGCTGCCCGTCATCGGCCTGCTGACGGCGTTCCTCCCCAACATCGAGCGGAAAGCCTAGCGATGCCCTTCGACGAAACCGGCGACCGGCCGCCGTCGATCAACGTGCTTGGGGGGCGGCTGGAAAGCTGCTCCGTAGCCCCGCTCACCGGATTCTTCCGCAACGGCTGCTGCGACAGCGGCAAGCAGGATCTCGGCAGCCACACGGTCTGCGCCGTCCTGACCGCCGAGTTCCTGTCGTTCAGCGCCGCGAAGGGCAACGACCTTTCGACGCCCCGGCCCGAGTTCGGCTTTCCCGGCTTGAGCCCCGGCGACCGGTGGTGCTTGTGCGCGCCGAGATGGCAGGAGGCGTTCCGTGCCGGGTGCGCGCCGAAGGTTGCGCTGCGTTCGACCGAACAGGGAGCGTTGCAACACTGCAGGCTGCAAGACTTGCAGGCGCACGCGTCAGACTAGGCACTTCCGTCACATCTCGATCAGGCCCCGGCGCAAACCCTTGGCAACTGCCTCCGCCCGACTGTTGGCGTCGAGCTTGTCGAAAATCGCCTCCAGGTGGAACTTGACCGTGTGCTGGCTGATGCCGAGCCGCCGCGCCGCCGCCTTGTTGCTCAGTCCGTCGCCGAGGCAGGACAGGATGTCCAGCTCGCGCGGCGTCAGCAGCGGCCGGTCATCCTCTGCCGGCTCCAGCCCCGCGACACCGGGCAGGCGCACGATCAATCCTGCCGCCACCGCGCGGAGGGCCGCGTCGAGCTGCGCCGGCGTGAGCGTACGGGGCAGCCAGCCGGCAACCGCCGGGTCGTCGGGCGCGTCGCTGAGCACCAGCAACGGCTGTGTCGTCGTGACGGTCCCATCGGCGATCACCAGCTCGGCGTCGGCGGCCGGCACGGCGTGGTGTCCGGCGCCGACCACCAGGGCCGCGAGCACGGCTTGCTGCACCGGGTCGGACGCTTCGACCGCAACTTTGAGGGGCGCCGTCACGGTCCCGCGCGGCATCGTGAGGGCCGCCATCATCGCGCAGTCCTCGCGCCGATCGTCGCCGACAGCGAGCGCGCCTCGCCGCCCCGCAGCAGCGCGAGCGTGACCGCCTGGCCGACCGCCTGGGTCGCGAGGAACTGCGCCACGACCCGGGGATTGACTGCGGCCGCTCCGTCCACCGCGACGATGATGTCGCCGGGAAGCACGCCGGCCTGCTCCGCCGGGCCATCGGCCGCGAGCGAGACGACCATCAAGCCCGACTCGCGACCGGCCTGCGCCTGCAGGGCCGGGGGGATCGCGACCGGGTGCAGGCTGAGCCCGAGCCAGCCCTGCGGCACCCGGCCCGATTCAAGCAGCGGGGCGACCACCCGGTCGATCGTGGCGCTGGGGATCACCAGCACCCGGCGTCGCGGCCCCAGCGTCGACATGCCGAGCAGGCCCGCGTCCCCCATCACCGGCCCGCCTTCCTCAGTGGGCGACAGGCGGGCGTCGAGGCGGATCAGCCGGTCGATACGCCCGCCCGCCATGCTGGTCCAGGCCGGGCCGACCTGGTGCACCATGCCGAGCCGCGCAGTGCCGCCGCCCTCGCCGTCGGCGCCGACGAGCGCGACCAGGGCGCCCAGTTGCGGCTCGGACCGGGGCGGCGCGGGAGCAGCGGCGGCGGTGTCCACCCGGAACACGGCGACGTTGGTGCCGGGGTCGCGCCCGGCCAGGGTGGCTGGCCGATGCTCGCCGTTCGGCAGGACGGCTTCGGCGTCATGGTTGGACAACCCTTGTTCGGATGCGACGACGACGCCGGGTTGCCACATCATGCCGGTGCGCAGCGCGTGGCCGCGCCGCCCCCTGATGTGCAGGCCGACGGTGATGGCGGCGCCTTGCGCGGCGTAGTCGGCGAGCGTTCCGGATATGGTGGTCATGCGACGCTTCCTTCGTTCATGTAAGGATGATGCGCATTCGCCCGCAGGTTCACCATCGGACGGATGGCCGGGGTCGTCGGCGACCGACCGTCAAGCCTGGGCCAATGCCGTTCATCCCTCAATGAACAGGATAGAGATCATGTGCAGACTGGATTTCCTGGCCGGCTTGTTGCTTTTGCTCACCAGCGCTGGCGCGTCCGCGGCGGACCCAACGACGGCCCGGATCGGCGACGTCAGCACAACGTTCCGCCTGCTGGGCCGCAACGACAAGATCGTGGTGGACCGCTACGACGACCCACGGGTCGATGGCGTGAGCTGCTATGTGTCGCGCGCCGAAACGGGGGGCATCGCGGGTTCGGTCGGCCTGGCTACCGACCCCAGCCGGTTTTCCATCGCGTGCCGTGCGACCGGCCCGGTGGCGTTGCGCGGCGCGGTGCCGGACAACGAGATCGTCTTCGGCACGTCGGCCAACTGGGCCTTCAAGGAAATCCGGGTCAGCCGCATGTTCGACCGGCAGCGCAACACGCTGGTCTACCTGGTGTGGTCGACACAGGCGATCGGCCGCGAGGGCAGCCCCTACAACAGCGTCTCGGCCGTGCCGATCGGAGCGCAGTAGGTTGCGGGGGACGGAGAAGTGGGCGGTGGCGCTGCTACTTCTGGCGCTCGCGACTCCTGTGGCGGCACAACGTGGCTTTCCACCGACGACCGTGATCGTGGGGGGCCAGCCGATGGTGTCCGACCGGGAGTTGCCGGAGAACCTGGCGGCCTCGGCCGACCATCGGGTGCTGCTCGGCTTGCTGGCGTCGAGCGGGCTGCTGGAGCAGTTGCGCGGGCGGGGGCCGTTCACCCTGTTCGCGCCGACCGATGCGGCCTTCGCCGCTTTGCCGCCGGGCGAACTGGAGCGGCTGCGGTTGCCGGAAAACAAGGCTGGGCTGCGGGCGTTGCTGGGGCTGCACATCGTGCCCGGGAATTTCTCCTCCAAACGAATGCTGCTCCTGCTCCGCGGCGTGAAGAGCGCCGAACTGGATACCCTGAGTGGCGCCGAGCTCACGCTCGGGACCAACGGCCCGAGCAACCTCGTCCTGCGGGATCCCATGGGCGACCTTGCCGATATCGTGGTGTACGACGCCAAGCAGGCCAACGGCGTGCTGTTCGTGATCGACCGGGTGCTGCAGCCAGCGGCGTGACCCGAGGCTTCAGCGCAGCCGGCGGAGAGCGTCGATGATCTCGGTCGGCTCGGCGCGCTCGGTGAAATCGATGTTGACCCAGGCGCGGTGAATGACGCCGTCGCCGCCGGCCATGAACGTCGCGGGGATCGGCAGGAACCAAGCCGGATTGCCGCTCCGATCCGCGATGTCGATGCCGGCGCGCGACAGCAGCGCGGCGTAGAGCGGCGGGGCGCGGAACACGATGCCGAACGCCATCGCGACCGCGAGGTCCACATCGACGAGCATCTCGTAATGCAGCCCGCGCTCCTTCTTGGTGAGCAGGGCGCGTCCGCCGGTTTCGGGCGTCATGGCAACCAGCGTTCCCCCGGCCGCTTCCAGGTCCGGCAGCACGGCTTCGAGCGCTTCGAGCGTCAAGGCGCAGTACGGGCACCACTGGCCGCGGATGAAGGTGACGACCAGGGGGCCGCGGGCGAGCAGGTCCGCGGAGTCGATCAAGCGGCCCTCGGCGTTCGGCAACAAGAAGGACGGCATCGGATCGCCTGCCTTGCGTGCCTGGGCGCCGACCTGGGCGGCGCTCAGCCGGGCCAGGAACTCGTCATAGGCCGCCTTGATCTCCGCCGTCTCGCGCGCCCTGCGCCGGGCTTTCAGCATCTCGTTAAGGAACATGCGTGCTCAGCTCGGGTGGTCGAGGATCGTAGCCTGCATCGCGAACGGCGCCGGCGAAATGCGGAAATCGCTGCGGAACGGGCTGTCCAGCGATACGATCAACACGATCACCAGCGCCCCGGACGCCCCGAGCGCCCCGGTCATCATCAGGTGGAACAGCGAGCTGCTGGCGTCGAGACATGCGCTGAACAGGATCATGAACCCGCCGCCGACGAGGATGACGGCCCACACGATCGCGGGCACGGCCGGCTCCACCGCCGACAAACGGCCCTGGCGTGCAGTGCTGAGGTTGCCGAGTTGCGTCAGCAGCTGGGCGGCGAACGCGCCGTCGCTCGCCGAGGTGGGAACGAATTGCCCGAGCTGGCTGTGCATCCGCAACAGCCATGGCTCGCCGCTCAGGTCGGTCATGCCCCGCGACTGCGCGGGCCATTCCGTCTGCACCACGGCGTGGACATAGCCGTCGATGGAGGCCCGGAACCCGGCCGCTTCGGCGGACGAAAACCCGGCGGTCAGCCGGCGCAATTCGGCCACCGCGCCCGCCTCGACGAAGGTGTCGGCGCGAGCCTTGTTGAAGCCCTCCCAGGTCAGCATCGCCACGAAGGCCAGGAGCACGGCGTAGGTGACCCCGATCACGGAAAAGATCGCGCCGACGGAGCTGACGTGCTGGGCCCGGAACCGCGCCGGCATCAGCCAATGCACTCCGAGCTGGACCAGCATCGCCAGCGCCGTCGTCGCGACCACGATGAGGCTGCCCGACAGCCAGGTCGGGACCTCGTAGACGAGTTCGGGCCGCATGAGGCCCCGTCAGGACCCGCTGAACCAGTTGTAGCCGCTGCTGGTCCCGCGCCCGCGGGGGTCGTCCCAGAAGCCGCCGCGCTCCTCGTTGCCGACCCACATCGCGGTGATCAGCTTGGGGTTCTTGAAGCCGAGCTTGGTCGCCACCCGCAGCTTGAGCGGAAAGCCATATTTCGGCGCTAGGATCTCGTTGTTGACCTTGAAGCTCATGAGCGTCTGCGGATGCAGCGCGCTCGGCATGTCGATGCTGGCGGTGTAGCCGTCGGCGCATTCGAAATAAACCGCCTTCGCCGTCGTGTCGGCGTCCACGCGCTTGAGGAACTCGCTCAGCGGGCATCCGGTCCATTTGCCGACCGCGCTCCAGCCTTCGACGCAGATGTGCCGGGTGATCTGGCTGACCTGCGGCAGGGCGTACAGCTGGTCGACCGTCCAGGGCTCGGTACGGCCAATGGCGCCGGACAGCTTCAGGCGGTAGCTGTCGCGATCGATGGTCGGGGTCTGGTCCTCCGCGTAGGACGCGTTGAACCGGAACGGCCGGCGCACATCGGCCTCGGCGTAGGTCGGCGCGAGCCGGGCGGGGCTGAACAATGCCGCCTGGACGCGGTCGTTCCAGCGCGAGATGGCGGTCAGCGCCGTCTGCACCGCGTCGCCGTCGGTGATGTCGCAGCCGGTGAGCATGGTCAACGCGCCCAGGCTGAGGCCGCTCCGGAGCAGCAGCCGCCGCTCGACGGCGTGCGCCTGCAGGGTGTCCAGCAACGTCTTGATGGCGCGGCTCATGCCCCGGCTCCTTCATCAACGCAGGCAATACGGGCATCAAGGCGGGCGATACGGGCCCGTCCGGTGATCATCGGCGGCAGCACCTTCGGCACCAGCACGACCAGCGCCACATGGACCACCACGAAGCCGACGATCGCGCTCATGCCGGCGAAGTGGACGATCCGCGCGACGTCGAAGCCGCCGAACAGCCAGGTGAGCGGGTAAAGCTGCACCGGCTTCCAAATCGCCAATCCCGACAGCAGCATCAGCGTGATGGCGGCGATGACGCCGATGTACAGCAGCTTCTGCACCGCATTGCGCACGCCGACCCGGTGCTCCAGGTGCCCGGTCAGGGCCGCCTTGAGGTCGTGCCCCACCAGCGCCGGCGTCACCGGCAGCAGGCTGCGCCGGAAATGGCCGCTGGCGAGGCTGTGCAGCGCGTAGCTGCCGAAGCTGGCCGCCAGCAGCCACATGCCGGCGAAGTGCCACTGCAGGGCGCCGGCCAGCCCGGTCTCGTTGTGGACCTCCTGCGAGCGGACGTATTCGCCGCCGAGCGTCATCCAGAACGGGAAGCGCAGCCAGGGGACGATCGGCTCCCAGTCGTAGATGCGCCAGCCGCTGCCGACCATAATGAGGATTGCGAGCGCGGTCAGCCAGTGGGTCAACCGTACCGGCAGGGTGTGCAGGACGACGATCTGCCCGGTTGCCGGATGGAGCAAGGCGAGTGACTGGTCCATGGAACCTCCTCTGTACCGGAACCGATGTACGACAAGACGGAAGCTCCGGGCCAATGCAGCGTCGTTATGGTGTCTATTCCTGGCAATGTAATGGCGGTCCGTTGCTTGCAACATCGGCGTCCGGACGCCTACCGTCCTGGCAAACCAGGCAAGAGGCCGAGATTGGACCTGACGCAGATCAAGTATTTCCTGACCCTCGCGCGGACGCTCAACTTCACCCGCGCGGCTGAGGCGTGCAACGTCACCCAGCCTGCCCTGACCAAATCCATCCAGCGGCTGGAGAACGAGTTCGGCGGCGCGTTGCTGTTGCGCGAACGCAGCCAGACCCAATTGACCGAGCTGGGCCGGGTCGTCCTGCCTTTGCTGCAGCAAACCTTCGACGCGGCGGAAAACGTCCGGCGGGAGGCGGCGCAATTTCGCAAGCAGGGCGCCTCGCCGTTGCGGATCGCGGTGGGACGCTGCGTGGACAGCGCCCTCGTCATGCCGCTGCTCCGGGAGCTTGCCGGCCGGCTGCCGAAGCTGGAGTTGACCTTGCGAGAGGGCACGACCGACGAGATCAACCATTGGCTGCTGCATGCGACGGTCGACGTCACCCTGACGGCGGATGCCGACGCGTTGACCGAGCGCGCGAACCGCTGGCTGCTGTTCGCCGACCCGGTGGTGGCGCTGCTTCCCGCCGGCCACGCCCTGGCCGCCGAAAGCTACGTCGAGACGGCTGCAGCCTACCGCGAACCGTTCGTCGGCCGCCTCGATGGCGGCGCACGCATGGACGGGATGGCGACCCGGGGCGGAGCGGGACGTCCCGAGAAAGCCATGATCGTCCATCGTGCGGCAACCGAGGCGCAGGTGCAG
>JAABUX010002905.1_pt1 | contig 23473 bp, 29 predicted proteins | sample 5561851 | NCBI WGS metagenome assembly JAABUX01 (sample SAMN10711883, study PRJNA513361) | rock metagenome | isolation source: Antarctica rocks | place: Antarctica: Victoria Land, Richard Nunatak red sandstone | collected 2016-01-03 | reverse complement strand
CACCCAGACCGCCGCCAGCTCGGCCACCTGCGCGCGGGCCGGCGTCACCGCGAGCCGCCCAGGCCCGGGTCGCCCGCTGCAGCTCAACTTGCCAGTCAATACAGGCGGGTGTACCAGCATGCACAGACGACGGCGTGGCCGTGCCCTGGCAGCACCCCGCCCCGGCGCCTCCTGTTCAAACAGGCACTGTCAGCCCATTTGCGCAGGTAACACAGTCCGCCGTGAGCGACGTGTACTGCATGCGGGCGATGTTGGGGCCCGGGAGCAGGCGCATGGGGCGCCGCACCTGCCGCCGCGCGCCGCGGCGGCCGTAGTGCCGCATGAGCGCGCCCCAGGCGCCCTCGCCGGCGTCCAGCAGCAGCCCGGCGCCCGGCGCGGCGCGCAGGTGCAGCGCGCTCGCGCCGCGGTACTTGGACGGCTCCGCGCAGCCGGTGCCCAGGAACAGAAGGTGCGGGCCGCCGCCGGGCTCGCGCGCCAGCGCCTGCGGCGCGCCCGGCCTCAGCGGCGTCGTCGCGGTGGAGGCTGCGCCAGCAGGGCTGGGTGTTCACTGCGTTCACTAGAGGGAAACGTTCACAGGGGTACCACCACACATAGAGTCGAAGGGTGCCGGCTGGTAGGTAGCACCCCCATGGACGCTCGGTGTGTGACCGGACGCTTTCCATGTGTCCTCCCACGCCGCGCCTGCGCTCCCAGAGCGCAAGCACACTCGCACGGGGTGCCAGCAAATGCCTGTGCGGCATCTCCACAAAGATTGTGCAGGCCGGGTAAATCGCGTGACAACATGGCCCGCGACCCTGCATGCGGCTTTACCTGCAGACACGCCGGCACAGCCTCCTCCTCTGCCCCGTCTGCTCCGCCCGCCGCCGCCCACGCCCCCGCCGCGTCCTGGCCTGCGGCCTCCCTGCCATTTTGCCCGTCCGGGGTGCCCGACTCACACGCGCTGCCCCCGCCGTCGCCGTCGACCCGCTGTCCCGCTCGCTGCCGCTTCCCGCGTGCGCTGCAGCCGGTCTCCGCCACGCCCAGCGCCCGCTTGTTGCGGGCGCTGGCCCCTGCACCGACCTGACCGCCGGCTGCCATAGGTGCTTCTGTGTCGGAGTCCAACACGCTCGACGTTCCCGGCAAAGCTGCGGCGCTGAGCGATACCGCAGCAGCGCCGCCTGCCGCCAGCGCCGTCCCGGCCGCCACCGCGCCCGCAGGGCGCCCGGGCGCGCCGCCGGGCGGGTCTGGGCCGCCCGCCGCTGCTGCACCCTGCGCCGCGCCGTCCGCAGCTGTTGCCGCGGCTAGCGGGCAGCCGCCACGCGCGCTCGCGCTCGCCCGTTCCTCGCCGCGCGCCTGCCCCGCAGCCGCGCCCGGCGGAGCGCCGGCCGCCGGTGTTGCCTCCGCGCGCAGGCGCGCCCGCAGCCGTGCGGCAGCCGCGCGGTTCCCGCCGCTGCCATCAGCCCCGGTCTCCGCGGCGGCGCTCGCGCCGCGGCCTGGCGCGGGGCTCGCCTGGCGGCGCGCGGAGGGCTGCGGCGGGGAAGCGTAGGCCGCCTGGCACAGGCGGGAGCCGGGGCCTTGGGGAGGGTCCCCGGGCGGCGGGTGCGGCGGCGGCGGTGGCTGCCCGCACACGCCGCCCGGTGGCCGCAGCGGCGCCTGCCAGCCAGGCGGCAATACTGCCCAGACAGGGCACATCCGCCCGTCAGGCGCGCGGGCCCAGCAGGCCTGCCAGCGCCCACCGCCATTCGCGTGCGCCTGCACGGCATCGTGCACGCCTGCGGGGCCGCCCAGCCCCATCCCGCCGCGCCAGGCCGCCGCCGGCCCGAGAGCGCACGCCCCGCCGCATGGAGCTGCGCTGGGCGCAGGGCCCGGGCCCGAGCCCGCGCGCTCGGCACAGCCGCGGGCGGGCCCAGCGTCTGACGGCGCACCGGCGCACGCTGTGGACCGGCACGCGGGCGCCGGCCGGTGTGGCGCGGCGGCAAACGCGGTGCCCGCCAGCGCGGCCAGGCACGGCGCCAGTGCGGGCCGCTGCGCGAGCTGCTCCGCCTGCAGCGCGCCTGCGGCCGGGCGCGCGTCATGAGGTGGGCCTGGGCCTTGGCACTGGAGGATGAGTGTGAGCCGCAAGATGTCCAGCCAGTGATGGGCGGGTTCGCACCAGCTCGACAATGCTTGCCTGGCACTGTCAGGCACACAGTGCGCGCCTTGGCAGTCAGATGAACAGTCGTGTTCTACACTGCGTCAATTGCGCCAGCAAGAAGCGCCGCACCACCGGAGCGCGGCCAGCACACCAAAGCGGCAGAGCCACAGCAAGCTGGCTCTGACTGATGCAGGCCCATGCAGCAACTGACTAGTGCAGGCCCGTACAGCAAACAGAGAGGCTGGCATGCGGGCGCTGCAACCAGGACGGGTGCCGCCGGCAGCGCACCCACATCCAGCCCGGCCGGGACGTCGCACGTGTCCACCTCCATGCCACGCGCGCCGCTCCAGGCCAGCCGCATGAGCAGCGCCCCGTGCACGACCTTGGCAGCACCCCCGCCCGCGCGCCCCGCGCCGGCGCCCACGGCGGGCCCCGCGCCTCTGCGGGGTCCGCCCGCGGGCAACTGCATGGCAGGCGCAGTTCCTGGCGCGTGCGCGGACGCGGGCTCGGCCGCCGCGGCGCCCCGGGCGCGCTCGCCGTCGCCCAGTGGGCGCTCGGAGGCGTCATGCGAGGCCCTGCCAGGCTCGCGGGCGTCCTCAGAGGCGCCGGCGCGAGGTCTGCCAGCGGCGTCGTGCGCACTTTCGGGCTTTGACCCGACGCCTGACCCCGCCTGGGCCTGTCGAAGCGCCAGCGCGGGCGGCAGCGGGAACACGCGGCGGCTGACCGCGTTGAGCCGGGCCAGCAGGCGCGCAGATGCCAGGAACCCTAACCCTGGCTGCTCCGACCCTGCGCCGCACAGCAGCACCTGCTGCCCCGGCAGCGCGCGCAGCCAGGCAGCGTAGGCGGGCGAGCGCGCGAGCGACCGCGCCGTCAGGTGCAGGACGGCCGCCACCCTGCGCGACAAGCGCGGCATTGCATGATCCCGGCCATGCACCAGCTGCAGGGGGCGGGTGAGCGTGCTCGTGCCTCCAAGACACTGGCACCAACTCGCTTTGTCAGTGACTTCATGCGCACCCCGTCTGCAGCACCGCTCAGGAGCGCCAGACGCCCCTGTCAGTGCACGGCCTTGACGACAGATCAACCGCCGAAGCAAGCACCTGACGCACGCGAAGCTGACCCAGACATTGTGGTATCATACATGAGGGCGCTAAAATCGGGTGCTGCATTCGCGTGCACAGCAGCAGCGCCGGGCAAAACCGGCCGCGTGGCACGCTGAAGCATACAATCCTGCCCAAACCCTGTCCCCGTTGGGCCTCGCGCCTGTGCGGCTGCGCTGCCAGGTGCGCCAGCGCAGGGTGGCGCGCCGCGACAGCCAGGGCCGCGGGGGAGGGGCAGTCCACTATGAGCAGCAGGCGCCCACTGGCGCGCGCGTGCAGCAGGTAGCCCCACAGCATTTGCGCGCCTGCAGCGTCATGTCAAGGCGCTCAAGCTTGCATCCTGCGTAAAAGGTCACGTGACCAGGCTTCAAATGCTCACGTCACAGCAGAAGGAGCGCTGCTATTTGTTGGGGCGACAGTCTGTCGAGCACAGCATGTGCGCCTTGCCGCAGCGCGCCAAGCCACTCTACCCTGCCCCACGGCGGGCAGGACTGCTGCCAGGTCATAAGGCATGCAGGCGCTTGATTTGAAAAGATTGCGTGATCATCACACTCAGACGCGCAAATTCCGATACGCATCCGCGGCCCCAGGCGCACCGGCCGCGCCGCGCGCCGCCGCCGTCGCGCCCTCCAGGTACTCCTCGACGGGCACCAGCGCGCTGCCCCGGCGGACGGCCGCGGGGTTGCGTTGCCCCGCGCGGCGGCCCGGTCGAGCGGGGGGTGGCGCGCCAGGATGGCGCTGCCCAGACCCTACAGGGCGAGCAGCGCCGCCCGCCGCGCCGCGGCCGCCGCGGCGGCCGCGGCCACAGCCGGCCGTTGTACGGGGACTGCCAGGGCATGCGCCAGGGCTGTCTCGAGCAGCCCTCGCTGGGCCGGCGGCAGCCTGGCGCTGGCGCTCCAGCAGCGCCATCGCGCCCTCGCGGCCTAGCATGCCGCCGCCGGCAAACAACGCGTCGAGCTGGGCGTGCAGGCCGCCCGCGTATCCTCCCACGAGCACCCCGCCGCTGCCGCCGCTGGCTCCGCTGCTGCTGGCTCCGCTACTGCTGCCGCTGCCGCCCATGCTGTGCGGCTCAGGCGCTTTGGCACAATTGGTTTGCTGGCTACCGCTGCCGCTGCCGCTGCCGCTGCTGCTGCAGCTGCTGCGGTTGCTGCTCACAGGGCTACCGTCGTAGCTGCCGCCGTCGTCACTCATGCTCTGCCTGTCCACCTGCCGGCCCGCCGCCGCGGCGCCAGCGTGCGCGCGCCCGGCTACCGCCATGGGCGCCTCCTGGGACCTGGGCGCCTCCGGCGAGCAGGAGCGCGCGTCAGGGCGGCCGCCGCAGCCGTCAGCACCGCCGCCGCTCTGCGCCTCGCTGGCGCTGCCTGCCTCCTCGCTGCCGATCGGCACAGCTGCGCTCGCACCACCGGCAGGCGGCCCTCCGCCGCGGTCGGCGGGCGCCGCCCCGGCGGGCGCGCGCGACTGCAGCCACGCAGGACATGGCCATGCGAGCGGCGCATCTGCCAGCGCCGCAACGGACGCGTGCGCGTCCTGCGCACGACTGCTGTCACGGCGTCCTTGCGAGGGAACGTGGCTGGTGCAAGCGTTGGGGCTGCTGTTTTCTTACAAGAGCGCCAGCAGCTACAGTACATTACTGCAGCCAGGCACACGTCAGGCGGCTGCATGGATGGGTAGGCGGCCCTGGTGCAAAACCTGAACCGAACTACTGCGGCCTCCTACATAATGCATGGCCGCTGATGTGGTGATGACGGGACAAACCGGCAGGGGCCGGACCTCGTATACGACGGGCCGCGCAAAGTGGTCGCCGCACTCGGACAGGCTGGCCGCCGGGTGGCGCCAGGTCGCAAAATGGCGCAGGCCGTGCACCGCCGCCGCCAGGCCGGGCGGCCCCACCGCGCACAGCTCGCCGTGGCCGTCCTGGCGCAGGCGCAGCAGCAGCCCCGCCAGCCCGCCCTGCGCGTTGGGCGGCGCGCATGAGGGCGGCGCGCGCCCGCGCAGGCAGCGCGGCCCGCCGTGCTGGCAACGCTGTCTGAGCCCGGCGCGCTGCATGCTCGCTGTGCTCTCGCAATCGGCGTCCGAGCAGGCAGCGTGCACAGTGCGCCTGCTAGGGCGTCAGCAGGCCTCCTGGAACGGTGCAGCGCGCGCGGCAGCCGCCCCGGCGCAGGCGCTGTCCGCCCGCAGCCCAAGCCCCTTGCCGACTTTGCCGCCTGTACGGCTCTGCCTCGCATAGAGCAGCAGGGCATACAGGCACGCGCCCGCCGGCAGGCCTACTGTGCACAGCAGAGAGGAGGGGGGCCGCCGAGCAGCGGGGGTGCCCCCCACCAGGGCGGACGGAGCGAGGCCGGTGGCCAGCACCGCGCGCAGGCGGCCGTCCGGCCGCGCGCGGTGCTCCAGCGCGAGGCGCGCATAGCCCTCCGGCACGTTCACCAGGTACTGCGGCGGGCCGCACACGCGGCCTCAGTGATGCTTTGCCCGCTGCCAGTGCGTGCCGCTTGCCTGCCACATGAGCCTGCACTGGAATGTGTTCCTCGCCCTTGCAGTGTGGCTGCAGCAAGTGACAGAGGCGGGCGCCGCGTACCTGTGCGCCTCGCCCGCCGCCGACGGTGAGGAGGACGGCGGGGCCCACGCCGTCGTCGGGCGCGGTGACCAGCCGGGCCTCAAGGTCGCTCATTGCGAGGCCATACTGGGGCGGCCCAATGTGTTACACGGCATTTAAAAATGAGAGTCTGACACGGCTACGCGGGCGCCCTTGGAGAGCAGGCCGCCCGCGAAGAGCCTGCCGGCTAGCGTGTGGGGCTGAGCCGGGCCTGTACTTGCGTCCGGCCCTTCCACTTGGGCGCACTGCCCAATGTTGTGCACGCAAAACAACTTTTTTGTTCCTGTCTACATTTCCTTTCTTGGACCCTACTTGGCTTCACTTGGCGCCAAACCATATGTAGGTGCAAAAACAGAGCACTTAGCTCTAGCTAAGCACTTAGCTACGGCGTGGCGCCACAGTAAGTATGGCTGGGAACGGCGCTGTGCACGCGAGCGACGCCTGTGAGAGGAAGCTAACGGTGGGCCTGGGCGAGGCAGGCATGCGGTACCTTGGGCGCGAGGGCGCACTTCCAGCTGGCGTGCAGGTGCCTGGCCTGTGAGCAACGGTGCCAGGGCATATGTATTTAATGTGGTTCATTACACCGCACTCATTGCCGTGACATGATGCTCATGTAATAACATGCCTGCCACGCACAGTCTCCTCGTCGGCCCCGAGGCTGGCGCTCGGCTGCCTTGAGCAAGCACGCACGTGCGCGCAGCTGGTACCCCTGGCGGCAGCAGGCCCGCTGCCCTCCGCGGCGGGCGACATAGAGTTCATGATCCTCTCTGGAGCAGAGTTTCCCGTAGAACGTGTGCGGAAAATCTTTGAGGTCGCGCAGCAGATCAGGGTGCCGTCCCTGAGACTGCTACCCCGCCTCTGGCTTGTGCGCTGCCGTGAGCGCTCGTGGCAGTGTCGCTGCTCCAGACCTGGACCCAGGTGGTTATGCTTAAGACGAGGGACAAGGCCAGCGAAACAAGGTCAACCTTTGCAGAGCAGGTATGCATGATGCCTACGGGGCAGCGCTGGGGGTTGTCCAGGTGGTGCAGACCCTGAGCGCGGGCGTGGACAAGTTCCTGCCGCTGCTGCGGCCTGGCATGGCGCTGCACAACGCGTCGGGCACGCACGACATTGCGGTCGCGGAGTGGTGCGACCCCGTCTGTAGCGCGTGGCCTCCGTCCGCCCCCAAGAGTTTTGATCTTCTCCTGGTCAGATGAGCAAGGGGGGCAGACCTACACACATGATGTGCTGGGCCAACGGTCCTCTGAGGGCTGCTGCAGGACAGAACAACCCTCCCGCATGCTCGTTGAATGCATGTCTTGCTGGGTATACAAAAATGACATGTGGGTGTGCGCCTGGCGAATATGCCCATGCCCTTGGGTTTTTTGTGCTTCTCTTTGCACGTCAATGAGGATTTCTGCATCAGGCAAGCGCGTGGCCATCAGTCTGGCGCGATCACGCACAGGCCAGCATCTGTAACCCGCACGCATCTTGAGCTCAAGCAGGTCATGCATGAGGGATGGCAATCGCCCTGATGCGCGCACGCGACCCCTGCTCCTGCCGGGCATGCACGCCCGCCGGCGCGCCCCGCATGAGGCCAGGCGCTGCTGGGCGTGCGCAGGCGCGCGGCGCGCGGCCTGGCGCACATGCCCCCCATCGCAGCATCGGCCCGGCATGCATGCGCGCTGCTGGCGTGCGCGCGGACCAGGCCGCCGCCGGGCGCGCGCAGGTGCATGGCGGTCATCCTGGCGCACATGCGCCAGCTGCCAGCGTTCCTGGCGTGCCAGGCGCGCGGCCACTGGAGCAGCGCCACGCGCGAGGTCATCGCGACGGGCCGCGCCGCGCTGGGCGTGCTGGACGACCTGGAGGCGCGAAACGCGCCTTTCTTCTTGGCTGTGCGTGCAAGGGTGGGGCTACCCTACCCTGCGTTCTTCACTGCCCAGGGCGCAGCAACCCCGCTCTGCCACGTGCAGCCTGCGCCAAGAGCTGATGAGCGCTGCGGGCACGCACACCAGCTGTCAAGCTTCTGTTGTGCCCCGCCTCCTCCGCGGTGGTGCAGCCCGCCTTGGCGGCCCTGCCGCACAGCGTGCAGCGTGGTTCTTAGCCTCACATCATGGGCTACATGCTGCCACAACATCTGCCTTACTACATCAAGCCTGAAAAGGGAAAAAAAAAAAAGCCCCATCTGCCTTTGGACCTGTGGCGCCTGTACGCTTTGCTCGCTGTGGGTGCTTCCTACCGTCCGACGAGCGCCGGCCTGAGCGGCGGCTGCTTCCTACCGTCCGACGAGCGCCGGCCTGAGCGGCGGCGCCATGCGGCAGGACAAGCACGTCTTCATCTTGGGGCACGGCAGCATCGGGCGCGCGCTGGAGGCGCGGCTGCGGCCCTTCGGTGCGCGCGTGACCGGCTTCACCCGCGGCGGCCGGGACGGCACCACGCCAGTGTCGGGTGCGCTCCTTGGCAGCCCGGCTGCTGGGCGGGCTCTTGGTCAGCTGCAAGCCCGCGCCCTTTGCTCGATCAGGGTTTCATAGGTTGCCTTGCTTGAGACAGGTTTTGTATACCGCCTGCGCGCATGCGTCGTGTCGAGGCGCTGCGCGAGGCGCCAGGCGAGCGAGCTGCGCGAACATGACGTGTGCCGCAGCTGTCTGCAAGCCGGCGAACGCGCCCGCGCGCCGCGCAGAGCTGCCCGCGCTGCTGCCGGGCGCGGACGTGGTCGTCGTGCTGCTGCCGCTGACGCCGGCCACGCGCGGCGTCGTGGACGGCGACTTCCTCGGCCGCATGCGCCGCGGCGCGCTGCTCGTCAACGCCGGCAGGCGCGCGCGCCCCGCGCCACGCCCGCGCCGCCCGAGGGGGCTGCGCAGCCCGGCGTGCTGCGCCGGCTGCCAGCTGCCCTGGTGCTGCAAGACGTTGTGCAAGGGTGCAGCGTTGGACGCGCGCCGCCCACGCTCGCGGACAGCTGGTCCATATGCATGCACGTCTGAAGCTCCATGCTTTGCATGCGAGGGTACACGCAGGTGTGCACGTGTCCCGGGCCGGGCAGCTGCAGCAGGCTGGCCTGAGGGGCGCACTGCGGCAGGGGCGCGCACGTAGTAACCGACGCGCTGGTGGACGCGCTGCACCACGGCCATGTCCGCGCCGCGCTCGACGTGACCGACCCCGAGCCGCTGCCGGAGGTGCGGCCGCCTGGCCGCAGCGCTCCCGCACAGCTGCGAGTGCCTTGGTTTGCCCGCCAGCAGCCGTAGGAGGGGTGGCCCGAGCGCTGCCTCAGGCGCATACGCAATGACCCACCCGCACTCCATGCTCCGTTCATTGACTCCGGTGAAAAGCTCTGCGTCTTGCGGAGGGGCGTATGCTTCTCCTTGACATGCATGCCTTGCTGCCCCAATCTTGCGTTAGATAAGGCGCGCCAGTCCTGTGCTGTGTGCAGCTGCGATGCAATGTAAACATTGTGTGCATGAAGCACTTGCTCTTGCATAGAGACCAGTAGGTGGTCACACAGCGCGCTTTCATGGGTCCAGCCAATGTTACACTGGCTGCATCGCAGTGATATGGCAGCTGATGAAGCGCCGCGCATGGGGTGCCAGGGCCATGCGCTGTGGAGCTCGCCGGGTGTGATCATCACGCCGCACATTGGTGGCGCAGTGGCCCGCATGCGCGAGCGTGGGTATAGGCTGGTGACCAAACAGATCAGGCGGCACCTCGCCGGCGAGCCGCTGCAGAACAAAGTCATCCTGGATTAATGTGAACACTGTTTATTGTTACATATTGCACCTCTTTTGTTTGAGACCATTAAGGCTCTTCTGTTGCCTGATGTGGGGCTTGCAAGGTATTCATTTGTATATGCCTGTTTGTCAGCAAGAGGCTCCATGCATATTGTTGAGCAGTTCGTAAGCTTGTGATATTGTCCAGGTTGTTTTTTGGCCAGGTTGCTGTGCATAGTGCGCTTCACGCACTCTGCACTCTGCATGTCAGCTCCTGGTGTGGTGTACTGACCCATTCAGCCACAGTTTGTTGTTTCTTGCTCGCGCGGCGCTATGTATGCACAGCTTGCTGGGGTTGCCGCAGGGCCAGGGCCAGCTGCCCCGTGGGGATCAGCCCCAGGCATACGCGCAAATGTGTGCACATGACCTGGTGCACGATGCACGACATTTATAACTCATATATGAGCCAGCCAAGTATAGATAGATAGGTATAGATAGAACAGTCCGAGTCCGTGTCCATTAGGTACCTGATTCTGTACAATGGGTCTGCATTCTAGATCTTGGCAGATGGCATGCTGCGCACAATTCCACCGCACATTGTTACTTGTTATATTGCAGGCCTGTAAGCCAGTGGTATAGCTGCGTGCACATCAATACAGCCCGTGCACGTTGCAACCCCAGTGTTGGTACACATCCCTCTTGGAGCGCTCTGACAACCCTGAGCAGCAGTAAGAACCAGGTCATCCAAATACCTTGCGCTTGCCAGTGGTGTGCGAGCTCCCCCGCAACTTGCATGACCATGCGATCCTCCGCCAGACTGGTGTATTGCGGCTGCAAGTGCGTATAGCCCTGCTACAGCCACCAAAACCATCCCAGCTTGTCTAATCCAACGCACAGGGATAGCCTAGGGGCGCCTGGGGCATGCACTTCTGCAGCACACAGTCTCGGCGCATAGCCACCCATGCCAGGCCATTTGCACTTGCGCCCATACGCACCATGAATCGCCACACATCTTATTGCATGAAATGCGCCCCAGCAAAATCAAGCAGCACAGCCAGCATATTTATGCCAACATTTTTGCAAGGCACACCCTACAGCACTTAACTCAGACAACATCAACTCTCCAATAAGCCAAACCTTCAGATCGCCTACATGTGGGAATCCCCGCTTGCCACCACAGCATATCTAGCTTTCCAGCCAACCAACCCATACTGTGTGTTTGCGCAGAAGACCACATGCGGCGCCGCCGTTATTCTTATCAATTCAGCACTGGTTCAACCCGCAAGTTCGACGGTTTGCCGGCTGCAGCTGCGGGCCAGACAAAATGCAACACCATTCGCAGACACACTGACGCGCCGGCATTTGAATTATTCAACCTGTTCAGGCGCTGATGGTAGCCTCGTTGAAAGGCCTTCGCTGAGCCAGGACAACTGAAGATCGGGCTGCTGCCAGCATGCGCGCCCGCACACCCTGGCCGCCTGGGCCCCCTTCCGCATGCGCACACCCACACCAGCCCACCAGAGCATTACCGCCGGCACGCTGCGCAGCAAGCAGCCGCCAGCGCAGCCCGCATCAACGGTCTTTATACTGACTGATGCCGCGTCTGATTGGTAGCAGTCCCCAGCCCATGCTCATTTTCCCAGCTGCACCAGCCCCCCACGCCCCTGCTCGAGCGCCCGGCCTACTGCGCGCTCACAGGCTCGCGCAGCCTCTCTGCGGGCTCGCCGCGCGGCGAGCAGCTGCCGGCGCCCCCGGCGCGAGCAGCCCTGGCGGCCGCCGGCGCCGCGCCCGCTCTGGCCGCGCCCGTCCCAGCATTGCCCCGGGGCCTCGCGGCCGGCGTGCCGCCCGCCTGGGCGCCCGCGCCTGACCTGGCGCCCGCGCCCGCCGCCGCCACCACGGCCGAGGCCTGCGGCGCGCCGGCCGCCTCGCCCAGCTTGGCGGCACGCTGGGCGGCCGCCAGGCGCGCCGTGGCGGCGGCCAGCTCGGCCGACAGCCGCAACACCGCCGCCTCCGCGGCCGCGAGCTCGGCCGCCGCGCCCGGCGCCAGCGCCGCGCCAGGCCCTGCGGGACTCGCGCCGCCCGCCGCGCCCCGCTGAGGCGCAGCCACCGGCGCCAGCGACTGGCATGTGCCTGCAAGGTCGCGTCCTGATGTGAGCATGCTGCATGCGGAGGGCTACAGCGCCAGAGGGCGGCAGCACGGGTCATTATTACCTTGGCTGCTGCGCAGTAGCATCTGAGATTGCTGCATACTCAACGTCATAAATGCAGGACGGCTGAGTGCAAGTGCCGGAAGGTAAGAAACACTCGAGCGCACCTGGCAAATGAGTACCCCAGGGGGCCAAGCGAGGCGTCCACAGCAGGCAAGGCCTGCCGCGAGCTTGCGCAAGGCCCAAGCTTGGCAGCACGCATTGCAAGCTTCCAACAGACAGGCTCCGTCACCCTGCAGAAGCGCGCTGAGCGCGGGGGGCGCGCCGTTTGCGTCCGCGTCGGTAACCGCCGTGGCGGGCACGGTGAGCAGCATGCAGTGCACGCCGAAGGCGGCCTCCAGCTCCGCGGCCACGGCCGCCTGGCACGCGGCGTCGCGGCACAGGAACTGCGCCGAGCCGTCGCCCTGCGCCCGGGGCCATGTTAGCCCTGGGGCCGACCAGAGGCCACGCCCGCAGCGCGCTCCGCTGCAGCGCGGACTGGCACATGCACAGGCGCCTCGCAGCGCCCCGCCGTGTCAGCCTCCACGCCCCCGCTGAGCACGCTCACTGCAGAATGGGACACACAGCAAGGGCGACCCAGCGGGACGGCAGTCACAGGCGCTGCGCCGCGGCACCTGGGAGCCGACGCCCTTGCAGCCGAAGGTCAGCGAGGCGACGGGCGGATGCGCGAGCACGCGGTGCAGCAGCGGCGCGGTCAGCTGCTCCGGGCAGAGCGGCGTCGCGCGCGCGTCAAACTCGGCCTGGGCCTCGCCCATCAGCGCGCCTGCGCGCGCCGCGCGCCCCGCCTGGCCCCAGCTGCCACCGCGCGTCCCGCCGGCGCCGCGCCGGCGCACCAGGCTCCCCGCCCGGCATCATTGCACAAAACACGCGCAGGCGCCCGCTGAGCAGCCACACGGCCCTGCAGGGAGCAGCGCGCATCTCCGTCCTCAGTGGCACACGTGCGCACTCAGCCTCAACCCCGCACATGCACTCCTGCCCAACCGCCGCCGCTGCGCCCCCACTGCGGAGACATGCCCAGCAGCTCACACATGTCGCCCTGTGGCACGCACGCGCGGCGGGGAGCGCGTGCATGCCCAGTAACCGCGCCCCTCGCAGCGCCGCGCGCCCGCTGCTCTGCACAGCGACAGGCAGCGCCCGCACGCTGTGCGGCACACGCGGGCGCAGAGGGCGCCAAGCGGTGACCAGGCGCCATAACTCTAGCCGCGCGGCGGGACGCGCGCACCAAGGGCGGCGACGTCGCCGCGCTGCATAGCGGCGACCGCGCGGCCGGTGACCGCCTCGTTGACGGCGCCCAGCAGCTCGTGCAACGCGCGCTCGCGCTCGGTCGCCGGGTGCGGGTACGCGGCCTGCCGCGCGGCGCGCCCAGGCGCTGTGGCATGCAGGCCGGGCTGGCATTGCGCTTCTTGCCTCATGTTGAACATGCGGACGCTGCGGCATCGTGCAGCGCTGCATGGAGGTCTCGCGCAGACCGCAGCGCGCCTCCTGCCTTTCCAGCTGGTCGAGTTGCTCGGGGTCATGGTCAACACCCGGTGCATGCACTTTGCTCCAGGAGACAATGTGGTATACGTGAACGAGGTGCTGCATGCCATCCTCGCGCCAGCTGGCCAAGTTTGCGGGCCTGTTGGCATCTGTCTCCCCAGCAGTTTCCATGAGCGAGCTCTACTTGCATGGTTTATACCAAAACATGACTGAGGTCTCCAGTTGGGACGAGGAGTTTAGCTTGACCGGTCCACTTCCAAGCGCGAGCTGGCCAAGCCCTTGACCGGTCAAGCTGACCTCCTCGTCCCGACTGGAGACCCCAGTCATTACTTGATATATAACCATGCAAGTAAAGCCGGCTCATGGGAACTGCTGGATAGACTGATGCCAACAGGCCCGCAAAGTTGGCCAGCTGGCGCTTGGCAGTGGTGGGCACCGCGAGGATGCTAGTGCCGCACCTCCAACATGCAAGCCACCTTGACCTCTGCAGGCTCAAAGGGGTGCCACACTGTCATGCTTGGAGGCGCGCGCCTGCAGGCGCTCCAGGATCACGACGGTGTCCTTGGCGGCGCGCAGGTCCACCAGCACAAAGTGCAGCGGCGCCGCGAGCGCGATGGGCGCCACGTGCAGCACGTCGCCGTCGAACGTCATCTCCACCGGCCGGCAGCCGAACGCGCACGCCTGGCGCCGCGACGCGCGCACGGGGTGTGCGCATGCGTGCGCCGCTCGCCGTGCTCCGCTTCGGGGCCGCGACGGCCATCGCCACTTTGTCACATGTGCGTGGGAAGGCATGGGTGGGAAGACACGCAGGCGCACCCCCCGCCTGCTGCCAGACGGCCGGGCGACGCTCGGCAAGTGCGGTGCCTCCCCCTCCCGCACGCATCCACGGCTGACAGCTCTTGCTGAGCGCGCAGATCGCGCAGGCGCCGCATGCAGAGGCAGTGCGGGGCCCCAGGCGCGCACCTGGTCCATCTTGCCGCACAGCGAGGGCGTGAGGCGCTCGCCCTCGAACGCGGCCTGCATCTCGCCGCGCGTGCTGAGCCGCAGGTTGTAGATGCGGTTGAACGCGCGCGCCACCTGCATTACATAGCACCGAGTGAACCCTGATTTCCTGAACGTCACCAACAGGACAAACAGTGACAAGACGGTGGGCGGTGCAGCCCCTCCCATGTGCTGCCTGCTGGGGCTGTCGCGCTTTTGCTGGCCACGTGCGATGGGCTTCTGCGCCTTGTGAAGTCTGAAGGTGCTCATCGAGGCTATGCATTGGCATTGGGCGGGGAGGCGATGAGCGCCTGGCTGGATGCCGAGCTCTTGTCGCCGCTGCGGGGCTTCCAACACATGATCATGGTGATCATCCACATGACCACGCGGGGAGCGGCGGAGAGCCCGGCAGCGGCGGGCGCGCGCCAGCACGCAGACGGCCGCTGAGGACGACAGGCCCTTCTTCAGCGGCAGCGTGGTCGTGTGGTTGTCGATGAACAGGCCGCCCACCTCGTGCTCGGTCATGACCTTGTAGGCGGTGCCGGCCACGTAGGACCAGAACGTCCCTGCCTGCGCCTCCTGAGCACAGCCGCGCCGGTGTGAGGCACTGGCAGCCGGCCAGCCACCAGCGCCCCAGTGCGAGTGACCACTTTGGTGCAGAGGGTCCTCGCTCAGGCATCCCGAGGCGCAGCCCTGCCTGTGCGAGGCGCTGGGTAGTCACCCCCGCAGCGGCGCCGCTTCAGACGTCAGCGTGCTGGCTGCCGTCGAGGAGAGTCGCGCGGCGAGCGCGTCGACGACATAGAAAGCAGTGTGCGTCCTGTTGAGCTGCACGTGTCGGGCTGATGGAAGCTGTTCCGCGCCATCACAGGAGGAGGGGCACGGGAGCACTGCCACGCAGCGTGCGCTGTGCACCTTGACGAGTGTGTCCGGGTCGAGCGCCAGCCTGTGCGGCCCAAACACCTGCCCGTCCTCGGTGGTCGTGCGCACGACAATCACATTCTCGGACAGCGCGTGCGCCCGGGCGTACAGGCCCTGGCTGGTACCGATGACAATCGTGCGCCCCTTTGCGATGCAGGGGTTTTGCCTGCACGCCGCGGCACATAGGGCTCGGAGGGCAGCGTACAGAATGCGCCAGCAGGCTCCCATCTGCATCAACCCCCTCTTCATCCACAAGCCTGCATTGATGGGCCCACGCCTGCGCATTGCCCCCGCCCAGTCGCTGTGCTCGCCGAGCACAGCCAGGCGTCCACAGACGAAGAGGTCGATCTGCCCGTGCGCCACGTGTCCATTGATGGTGGCTCCCTCCAGCTCCTGTGCCTGAGACTCCTCGCCATCGCACGCCACCTTCGCCCTGCCAAACAGACCGCCCGCCACCATGGCAGCGCCCTACCGCAGCGTCTGCCTACCCTGGTGCTTCCAGTGGAGCAGCTGTAACCGTACCAGGACGTCTTGCGCAAAGCTAAGCTCTGCTTTCAGTGTTCAAGGCAAAGGAGTCGCTCCCCAGTTGGCTGCCGTACTTAGGTTACTTCAGGTTAATTTTCATGTGCGTGAGATCACTCAGATGAGAAGCCAACAGGTGCACACGCCTCGCTGAGTGCACACGCCTCACACTTTAACCGCTCACAGGCCTACAGACACAGTGAGGCACCCATCACGTTGCCCCAGCCGCGTCACCCTTTGAGAAGAAGCCAGTTATGTTCTCCACCAACTGCTGCTCCCACGGCTTCGGCGCATCCTGTTCGCAAAGCAAAGTCTGTAAGAAATGAGCAACAGGCATCCAAGAAAAGCCCGCTCACCAAAGCATGTCGTGCGGGTGGTGGCCTAGAGCTTCAAGGGCACACAGAGACGCAGGAAAAGTGCAGCGAGCAGCCTCACCTTTTGCAGGCCGTTCTTCGTCATACCCGGGATCAGCTGCAGCCCTGCGCAGTCGCCTATCCCCAGCTCGGCTTGCCTCCGGCAGTACTTGTCGGCGATCCTCCGCGCGTTCCTGTGACCACAGGGCGCAGACGGTGAGCGAGCTGCCAGGCTCCTCGCCCCAGCCCAGCACTGACTCAAGCAAGGCCAGGCCAGCGCACTCTCCCCGGTTTGCGTCTGAGCGCTCCCGCAGCGCCCTTAGGATATCGCTGTCCCGGAACACTGCCTCCGCGTCAGCCACAGCGTTGCGCCGCGAGCGCGCGTCTGGCGTGGGCACGCTCGGCGCCGGCATCTGCGGCAGCGGCGCAGACTCCAGGCCCAGCGCGCTCGCCGCGCCTGGCCAAGCAACAATCGCTCAGCAGCTCCGGCTATGGCACGCTCTCCTTGCCCGCAAGCAGCCACAGTTGGCTGATACACCGTTGTAACTAGGTGAGTTGCTTGTGGATATGCGAGCGCGTGCACACCTTGCCGCAAGGCGAGCGGGGCGGTTGCGGCCAGCAGCAGCGCGCTGCGTCTTGTCTGCAGCGGCACAGCCATTTGCACAGCTGCGCGCTCCTGGGGCGCGCTGCGCGCGGTGCGCGGCCCGCAGTATGCCACGCTGCATGCAAGTGCACCACACATCTCGGAATGGCCACACCGTACACAAGCTCCGGCTGTGCTGCGGTGCACAATGTAGAACAGAGATGTGTATCGGACAGGGGTGCCGAGAGCGCACCCAAGCTCCTCTCCTTCTAACCCGAAGCTTAGTTTGAGCTTGGCTTGCTGGCACCAAGCTTGCTCAGGCTGCAACCTGACCATACAAGCCCTTGGGGAGCTGTGTAGCACGGGACAAGCAGCAGCGGCTTGGTATGCACGGCCGCGACCGCAGTGCGCGCACTGCGTCGAGCGAGCACGCGCCTTTGCAGCAGTATCACAGGCCAGACCTCTCTGCGTCTGGTAACGCTCCTTGGGAGGCTCGTGCGCCGGGGCGTGGCGATGCATACTGCATAGAAGCCGGCGAGCGGGCTCCGCGCGTGGCGCCGGACACCTTTGGCGCAGGCCACGCAGCAGACTGGGATGGCAGGGGGCCGCGAGGCAGCAGGCGAGGCCCGGCGGCCTCGCCTGCGAGCGGCGCCGGGCTGTGCGCGGGCGTCCCGGCGCACCAGGACGCGGCCTGGCCGCAGGCGCGCGAGCAGCAATCCTGGCAGCCGCCAGGCACCCCTGCCGCCGACCCGCTGCAGGCGCCTGGCCGACGAGGCGGCCCGCGGCTGGCTGCGGAGCGGGGCACGCCGGGCCACGGCCCGCGCCGCGCGGCGGGGGGGCTTGGAGGCCCGCAGCAGCGTGACGCGCACCAGCAGCGGCGCAGCAACGAGCACTGGCACCGGTCGCCGCACGGCGATGCCAGGCAGGCGCCGGGGCCTGACCAGGGCGGGCCGCGCGAGCACGCGCGCCCGCTCAACGGCAACGGCCGGCCCGGCCCGCCGCGGCCCGCCCCGCCGCGGCCCGTGCCTGCGGAGAGCGCTGCCAACGCCCATGGCGCTGCCAACGGCGACAGCGGCGCCCCCGACCATGGCCGCCGCGGCGGTGGCGGCGCGCCGGGCGAGCCGCTGCCTGCGCGCGTGCCGCTGCACGCTGAGCAGTGGCGCGCCCAGCCAAACCCCGCCATGGCCCGCGCCACTGGCCACACTGCCAACGGCTACCACGGCGACGCCCGCGCGCTGGTCGAGCTGGCGGCCGGGCGCATGCCGCGGCGGCGCGCCAGCCGGCGCGGCCGCGCGGAGGGGAAGGGCGGCGAGCCGCACGAGGGCGGCCTGGCCAACGCGGCGGCGGCGGCGGCGGCGGAGGCGGCGGCGGAGGCAAGCGGCGGCGCGGGCAGCGGCGACGGCGGGGACGAGGTGGCGGAGGAGGTGGCCGAGTGCGTCATCTGCTGCGACCCGCTGGAGGTGCCGCACCCCCGCGCGCCCCTGCCCGGGCGCCTGAGCCTCTGCCGCATCACCGGCCTGCAACTCTGAGTGCCCCGGCGTTTCCAACGCGCCTACAAGATGGCCGATACGGTGCTGACCGCTGTTTGTCTGTCCCATGATGCAGCATAAAGTAGGCGATTTGTGGCGCTTAGACCTGAAAAAGCTGCTCAGAGCTGCGGCCAGCTGTGCCGCAGCCCGTCACCAGCTGTGGGGTGGGCTGCTGAGCGGTCGGTGGGGCCGGCGCAGCTGGTGGCGATCGGCGTGTGCAACCACCGCCACGTGTGCGCCAAGTGCTGCCTGCGCAGCCGCATGTGCTACGCGGACTTTAAGCGCGCCCCCGACCACGCGTCCGCCGGTTGCACGCTCTGCAAGCTGCCATACCGCAAGCACCTGCGGTGCACTCTCCGCGCAGCGCAGGGCTGCGCGCCTCACTGCCGCCGCAGCCCTGTCACCAACTGGAACCAGCGTTGCCAGCGGCTGCCCTCATGGCCCGCGGCAGGCGCTGGCGGGTCTGGACAGTCCGTAACGGCGGGGCGCAATCTCCTCACAGCGCTGGGGCCCCCACCAGGTGCCCGCTGTGCAAGGTGGAGCTGCGGCGGCTGGTGATCACGCTGTGGCGCGCGCGCGGCGGCGAGGACTTCGAGGCGCTGATGCGCCGTGAGCGCGCCACGCTGTGGCAGAACTCGACGTGGGCGCCTGGCGTGTTCGTCGACAAGACCGCGCCAGCACCCGCGGGCTTCGACCGCGCGCCCCTGCCGGCCGTGCTGCGGGCGCGCGCCCGGCCCTCGCTGCCCGATAGGCCCGTCGCTGCCGGCCCTCCCGAGCTAGTTTGCTTGCCGTGTGCCCAAGCAGCCAGAGCGGGCACCACTGACGCACAGCAGCAGGCGCACGCCCATTACCCCTGGGTCACCAATGCACCCGCCGCGCCACGCCCGACGACACGCCTGCCGCCACACTGTTGCACCGTATGTTAAGGCGTTCACAGCCCTCGCGCCGCGTGGCGCGCGGGGCGTGCCACTCTGGCAGCCGCCCCAGGCTCGGCCACAACCAGTGACCCGTGCCTGGTGCGAAGCCTGTGCACCAGCTGTGCAATATGAGCTTGAAGAAAAGGAAGTATGCGGCTCGCCTGGCGTGGGGTTTGAAGCGCCACGGCCGGGGCGCGCAGCGGCAGACGAGCCACGCCTGCAGCGTGTGCGGCCCGAGCAGCGAGCGCCTGTACGCGACCGACCGCAGCCTGCAGCGCCACCTGGAGCTCGCGCACGGCCGCGCGATGTGCTCCGTGTGCCTCAGGGTGCGCGCCCCCGGGCGCGCATGCCAGGACGCGGCCCTCAAACATGCGTGACAGGGTGCTGGCGTCAAACATGCCCGCCGTGCAGCGTATGGCAAGGCTTGCGTTCAAGCATTCGGCTTGCTCAGCGCGCGCGCTGTCAAGCGCATCATGGTCACAGTGTGATCGTGTGTGGTTGATCATGCCAACAGAGAGCTTGGCCTGCGTGGGTGCCCGTGTGGCGCGCTGGTAGCCGGGTCGCGGGCCGCTGTTGGGGCCGCGCCCGCGCCGCGGGCGCTCGCGGCGGCTGATAGTGCTGGCGGCGCACGCAGGCTCGGCGCGTGTTCCCGCTAGAACAGGCGACGTACACGGGCGCGGAGCTGGACAGCCACCTGCGCTCGCACCCGTCCTGCCAGTTCTGCAGGCAGCACTTCTACGACGCCGAGGAGCTCTTCATCCACAACCGGCGCGCGGCCCTGGGCGCAGGCCGGCCAGGCCTTGCGGGTAGCATGCAGCTCCGTTTGAGGCACTTTGGCACCTTCCCAAGGCAGCGGCAGTGCTTGTGGGCTCTGAGCAGGATGCTACTGCGCGAGCAGTGCAGTCTGGGAGGCATGTGAGCGGCGAAGCTCGTACCCTCATTTGGGGGCGCTGGGTGTCGTGGCCCTGTGTCAGCCACTGGATGCAGGATGGAAGCCAGGGTATCATCGAGGGTGCTTGACGGGCGTGTGCGTGCGAGCAGGTCGGAGCACTTCCTGTGCGACGTCTGCGCGCACGGTGGGCGCTACCTCTACCTCGACACCGCGGACGACCTGCGCAAGCACCTGCGGTGCGGCCGTGCTGCGCCCAGCTCTGCGCCGCACGTGCCCAAGCAAGCCTACGTCCATGCTGCTGCGCCGGCATTGCCCCCGCATGCCGTCCAAGGCTGCGCAGATGCAGCCATGAATGCGCTCCACTGGCCCGCGCAGTTACAATGCGTGTATTTACGCGCTCAACAACGTCTTGGAGTGGTGCAGTGGCGTGTGCGCAGAATGGAACACCAGACAGTACAGCCGTGCTGCGAGCTGACCTCAGACGCGCGTCTGTACACAACTGAGCAGCGGCGCCATGTTCTCGGCTGTTTGCTGGCGCGACGCACGTTGTGTTCCAGGCCCCTCTGAAGCCTTATGCAAGCTTGTCAGAGGCCCCACAGAGGCCTGCGCAGGCTGGAGCATCACCCGTGCACGGAGCCGCGCTGCGACGACGCGCTCCTCGCGATCGCCAGCGCTCTGCCAAACCCTGGAAAACCTTACAGCAAGCCTGTTCGAGGGCCCAGCGGCGCGCGCGCAGGCTAAAGCACCACCCGTGCACAGAGCCGCGCTGTGAGGATGCGCTGCTCGCATTCGCCAGCGCGGGCGAGCTGGCAGCGCACCGGCGCGAGGCGCACTCGAGCAGCATGCCGCGCTTCGACCGCGCGCGCGCGCGCCCGCTCGCGCTGCAGCCCGAGCCGTCGTCGCTGCCGCGCGGACCGGCGTCGGCCAACGCTCCAGCGCCGCCGCCGCCCGGCGCGGCCGCGGCGCCCGCGCAGCGCGCCCCGCCGGCCGGCGGTGGCGGCGGCGGAGGCGCGCCGCGGGGCGCGGGGCGCGCCGCGCCCGTGGCGGGCGGCGGCGGCGGCGGCAGCCATGGCCGTGGGGCGGCCGCGTTGGGCGCGGGGGCCGGCGGTGGCGGTCGTGGCGCGCACGACAGCGATCAGGCCAGGCGTGCGCCTATTTAGCTTGCCTGCGTGCACAGACACGTGCGCGGCGACACATGCCAATCACGTCTGCGTCGTGTCTGCTGCAGCGCGCATTGCGGCTACCGCGTGGTATTGCGGTCGGTGTCCGTGTGGCATGGCGGCAATGGCCGGTCGGCGCGCGGTGAGCGCTGAGCCTTGCTGCGCAGTGCGGGCGCGCCACGCGGGGTCGGAGCGCTGGGACAGCATGCGCGCGGCCGGACGGAGCACCGCAGCGGCGACGGCGGCCTGGTGATGATCGACGACGACCTCGGCTTGCAGGACTCCGAGGCGCGCTCCTCCCGCTGACGTTCAAGTGGGCGAGCCCGTTCGATCTTGTCTGTGTTCGCCTGACAACCTCCCGCTGCAGACTGAATTGCCTACAGGAGGAGACACACAGTTGTCACACAGTTGTCGCTGTGTGAGCGGCCTCCGGTGTGCGCCGCCAGCGCCGCCTGCTTCTGGCCTGTCCCTTGCTTTTGCAGGCAGGGGTTGATGGATATGGCAGCCGTCAGCAAGGTGAATCGCTGTGCTGCTCCGGCAGCCAGCTTCCGCCCATCACTTGATCAGCAGTGCCAGTGCGTACTGGGAGGGAGCTGCTGACTGCAGCTCAGTGGGCCGCGGGCAGGCGTTCCCGAGCATGGGCCGCAGCAGCGCCGGGGACGCCGCCGACGCAGGCGCGGACACGCCGCAGCCGGCGCAGCCGGGCGATGCATTCCCCAGCCTGGGCGAGGCGGCGCCGCGGCCGCGGGCGGCCCCGCGCAGGTCGGCTGCGCTGCCCCAGCACCCTGCCGTTGCCCCGCCCTGCACAGCACCCGGTTTCTGTTGAAGAGGTGGTTGTGAGAGGGGGCCAGCATGCGCATGGGGTCGGCCACGCGAGGCGTCCCAGGGCATTGGGGCACTTTTCAGGGTTGAACTGTCCCCGCGCCGCCTGTTGAAGGTGCTTGTAGCAACATGCAGCAGCAGCATGACCTGAGCAGAGATATCATGTTATTGCACTGGACCTCACGGTGACGCTCCTTGTGTGACGCTCCTTCCGCTCCTTCGTGCCTTTGCTCAGTGCGGCGTCTCACCAGGGCAGCCGGCGTGCAGGCGCCCGCCGCTGGTGGCGTGCGAGGTGCGCTGCCCGTGCGGGCGGCGCGCGGCGCACCCGGCGGTGCCGGAGGGCACGGCGGCGCCGCCGCTGGCGTGCGACGCCGGGTGCGAGCGCGCCGCGCGCCAGGCGCAGCTGGCGAGCGCGTTCGGCATAGAGCGGCCGGCCGAGCACGTGCCCTGGGTGGACCGCACGCGGCGCGCACCTGCACACCCTGGCCACCTGGGGTTTTTTTTGTCAGCATTGTGGCTGGTGTCGAGCAGGGCGCTGCGCAGCCCACCATGCTGCATACTGGGTCGCAACACTCAGGTACCTTACCTGTCCCCCTCGCCTGAGGCGGGCTGCGCAGCAGCAGCATGATGCACACAGCCAGCGGGGTGCGAGCGTGCTCCATCCGCCCGCCGCAGCTGCGCTGTGGCCAGGCGCCGTCGGCAGCTTCTGGGCGGGCCGCGTAAGCTGTCCTGCCGCGCAGGGCGGCGGCCTACCCGCCCGAGCTGGCGCTCTTCGGCTTCCGCAACCGGGCGTGGCTGGCGGAGGCGGAGCGCGCGCTCGCGACCCTGCTGGCCGACCCCGCCGCCAAGCGCGCCGCGCTCGGCGCGATGCCGGCGCCCGCGCGCCGCGCCGCGCACCAGCTGGCCGAGGCGTACGGCCTCACCACCGCCAGCGTGGGCGCCGAGCCCGGCCGCCACGTCGTGGTGTACAAGGCGCGCCCCCCCGCAGCGCCCGCCGCCGCGCGCTGCTCCTGCTTGTGCGCAGCGCCGGCCTCCGAGCACCGCTCTGGCTTGTGCTGGTCCAGCAGCCGACCCCAGCTGTGGGCGGCACAATTAGATAAATCTTACTTCTGCCAGGCTGACTGCTGTAACAGGAGGGAGGAAACAAGATAAAACTCCCCCAAAAAATCGAGGTTGACAAGCGTCCCTGAAACAGCATCGCAGCGGGTGCGAGTAGTTGTGCCGCACGGCCTGATTCCGCCTGCGGGGCGCGCGCAGGCGACAGGCGCGGCGGTGCCGGCCCGGCTGCTGTCGGAGACGGTGGCGGGCGCGAGCGCGGACGCGCTGGAGCGCGCGGCGGCCGGCCCGGCCGAGCACACGCTGCGGCTCACCGAGCTCGCGCCCAGCGTCTGCCTGCCCGCGCTGCTCGCGCGCTGGGAGGGCGAGTACACGCTGGCGGCACCGCCGCCGGCCGGCGAGCCGGGCCGGCACCGCGGCGCGCCGGCCGAGGCGCTCGTGCGCTTCGCGCGCGCCAGCGCGCTGGCCGAGGCGCTGGCTGTGTTCGGCGGCGGCGTGCGCGGCGCCTTCCGCGTGGACCGCGCCTTCCAGGCGCCGCGCATAGGGTTAGGGTCACCGACGCCCGCGCCGC
>JAABUX010002904.1_pt1 | contig 23476 bp, 21 predicted proteins | sample 5561851 | NCBI WGS metagenome assembly JAABUX01 (sample SAMN10711883, study PRJNA513361) | rock metagenome | isolation source: Antarctica rocks | place: Antarctica: Victoria Land, Richard Nunatak red sandstone | collected 2016-01-03 | reverse complement strand
GACGGACAGAGACGGACAGAGACGGACAGAGACGGACAGAGACGGACAGAGACGGACAGAGACGGACAGAGACGGACAGAGACGGACAGAGACGGACAGAGACGGACAGAGACGGACAGAGACGGACAGGGAGCGATAGGGGGGATGGATATGGCGGGCACACTGGATGTGACAATGGCGGAGGATGAGCGCGAACGCAAGGCCGGCGGTGGCATGCGCAGCGAGGACGGCAACCCCACGCCAGCGGTCTTCCCGCCGCCGGAGTCGCTGCGGCCCACGCTGATGGGCGATCGCTACATGGTCTCGGCCGGACATCCGCTCGTGGCGCAGGCCGCCGCGATGGTTTTCGAGCGGGGCGGCAATGCCATCGACGCGGGCGTCGCGGGGGGGATGGTCGCCAACGTGGTGCAGGCAGACATGTGCAACTTCGGCGGCGTTGCGCCGATCCTGGTGCGCCAGGCCGGTTCGGATCGGGTGTGGAGCATCAGCGGGCTGGGGACGTGGGGGCGTGACGCCAGCGTCGAGGCCTTCCGTGCCCGCTACGGCGACGAGATGCCGCTTGGCGGGGCCGTGGCCCTGGTACCCGCGGCGCCCGACGCCTGGATCACCGCGCTGGAGCGCTTTGGTACCTGGTCCTTCGCCGCCGCCGCCGCGCCAGCCATCGCCTACGCCACGGACGGGTTCATCGTCGACCAGCGGACGGCCCAGGCGCTGGAGATCTTCGGCCGTGGGTTCAGTCACTGGCCCAGTTCGCGCGCCGTCTACTGGCCCGCGGGGCGTCCTCCACGGGCAGGCGAACGGCTACGCCAGCCCGCTCTGGCCGCGCTGCTGGGGCGACTGGCCAGCGCGGAGGTGGGACGTGACCGCGGGGCAGCGCTCGATGCCGTCCGTCGCGAGTTCTACCAGGGCGACATCGCCGCCCGTCTGGTGGAGTTTGTGCGGCGGGACGGGGGATGGCTCACCGTGCAGGATCTCGCCGACTACCGGAGCGACGTGACGCCGGCTGTCTCGCGCGGCTACGCCGGGTACGAGGTCTTCACCACGGATACCTGGACGCAGGGACCCGCGCTGTTACAGGCGCTGGCCATCTTGGAGGGTATGGATTTGGCCGCGCTAGGCCACAATTCCGCCGCCTATCTGCACCGGGTCACCGAGGCCATCAAGCTGTCGTTCTCCGACCGTGAGCGCTACTATGGCGACCCACGCGTCGTCGATGTGGACCTGCCGAGGCTGCTCTCGGACGAGCACGCCGACGAACTGCGGGCACGGATCGCGCCCGAGGCGACCCTACCCAACCTGCCGACGCTCGACGCGGCCGCCGGCCACCGGCCCGCGCGCCGGGATACCACCTACCTCTGCGCCATCGACGCGGAGGGCAATACGTTCTCGGCCACGCCGAGCGACACCATCGACGGCGGGCCGATCGTCCCTGACCTGGGCATCATCGTCTCGCCGCGGGGGGTGCAGAGCCGCGCGTGGCCGGGGCATCCCGCCGCGCTTGCCGCGGGCAAGCGCCCGCGCCTGACGCCCGCGCCCGCCCTGGCCCTGCGCCACAACCCTGCCGGAGATGACATGGTGATGGCCTTCGGGTCACCCGGCGGCGACGTTATCCTGCAGGCCATGCTGCAGACCTTCCTCAATGTGGCGCACTTCGGCATGACGCCGCAGCAGGCGGTCGAGGCGCCGCGCGTCATCAGCTTCAGCTTCCCCGGCTCGTTCTATCCTTTTGTCGAGGTGCAGGGACGCCTCACGGTCGAAGATCGCATCGATCCGGCGGTGCGGGCGACGCTGGCCAGCTATGGGCACCAGATCGTGACCTGGCCATCCTACGAGTTCGATGCGGGCGCCGTGTCGCTCGTCCTCGACCTCCTCCCTCCCAGTGCGGAGGGCCGTGTGCTGGCCGCGGCGGCCGATCCCCGGCGCAGTTGCTATGCGGTAGGGCGTTGACCCATCGCGCCGCCTATCACGCGTCATCCGGCGAACCATGCAATCGCCGAGGGGGCGCGTAACAGCGACGCCATGGTCGGGATGTGGGACCGGCGCTCTCACGATTATGTCCAGACCCTCGTCACGCATGACGTCATGAAAAAATGTAGGCGCGCGGAAGTTCTGGGAGCGCGGGCACTCGCTGCGCTGCTTGCCCGCTCGGACCCAGCGGGAGGGATGCCGCACTCCCAGGCGTCCCACACCTTCTGCCTGCTAACGAAAAATGAGGGGAGGCATGCGCGTGGCGCTCTACGACGGTTTCGACGTGGCCGGACGGGTCTGCCTGGTGATGGGAGGGACCAGCGGTGTTGGCCGCGCCATCGCTGAAGGCTTCGCCCGCATGGGCGCGGCGGTAACCGTAGCTGGCCGCGACGCCGCGCGCATCGCACGCGTCGTGGGTGAGTTGCGCGCGCTAGGTGACGGCGGCCAGGACGGCGTTGTCGCCGATGTGACCGACGAGGCGGCGATCCGCGACGCGTTCGACGCCGTGCGGGATCGTCATGGCCGCCTGGACATCCTTGTCAATGCCGTGGGTATCACGACGCGGGTCCCCTCCCTGGAGATGAGTCTGGAGGATTGGGAGCGCATCCTGCGCACCAATTTGACGGGGACATTCCTGTGCTGCCGCGAGGCGGGCCGACTGATGGCCGCCCCGGGCAGGGGTGGCTGCATCATCAACGTCGCCAGCATCAGTGCGTTCTCCGCATTCTCGGACATCGCGGCCTATAGCTGCTCGAAGGCCGCGGTCGTGGAACTGACGCGCAGCCTCGCCAATGACTGGGCGCGCCATGGCATTCGTGTCAACGCGATCGCCCCGGGAGGGATTGCCAATGACCTCAACCGCGCCGTGATCGCCGGCACGCCGCGCGGCGATCAGGTCCTCGCGCGCACACCGCAAGGTCGTTTCGGCAGCGTCGAGGAGGTCGTGGGAGCGGCCTTATACCTGGCCAGTCCCGCCGCGTCATTCGTCACCGGCCACACGTTAGTCGTCGACGGGGGCTTCACGGTGCGGGGAGTGTCCGCGTGAGGCCTGTCCTGGCGACTGGCGATGAGCCCTGAGGCGGCCGCGTCCGCACGGCCGCCTGCCCTCCCAAGCCTGAAAGAACTCTATCGCGTCCCGCCGTCAAGATGCCGTGCGGGACCTCAGGCCGTGAAGATCGCCAGAGCGGCCACGTCCTGATACGATCCGCCCTGCCAGCTCAGGTGGGGCACGGAGCCCGGTAGATAGTACCGCCCGCCCAGCAACCGGCACAACTCTTCGCCCGGCGCCTCCACGGTCAGGTCGGCCGTCGCGGCGGGGTCATCGACCGCCGCCGGTTTCTCACTGCTGAAGTCGAGCAGCGCCTGCCAGGAACCCTCAACTGTACGCAGCCGCACCCGCTTGCCCGCCAGCAGCGCCGGCGTGCTCAGGCAGCGTAGCTGCAGCTGGATGGGCCGCAGCAGGTCCACCGCCTCGGCGGGGAGCCGCGCCGTGCGGTCGCGCGCCATCAGCACGTCCCAGGTGTGCAGGACCACTTCGTGCAGCCGCAGGGCGAGCATGTCCTGCACCGGCCGCCTCCCCAGGAAGATCTCCACCTCCTTTTGCCCCGCGTCGGACGGCAACGCGTCCAGACGGGCAAAGTAGTCCTGTAGCGCCGCGCGATACTCGCTGTGCATCTGCTCCGGCGTGAGCGCGTTAGCGCGGGCCCAGATGCGCTGCATCTGCTCCGAGGCCATCGGCGGGCCGCCGTCGAACCACTGGCTGAGCGAGCCCAGGAGAATGCGCGCGCCCGAGGCCAGGTGCGAAATCACCTGATAGACGCGCCACTCCGTGCAGTAGGACTGTTCCAGCCAGCCCTGGTCATCGAGCTGGTCCAGATGCGCGCCGAGGCGCTCCATCTCGCGCCGCTCCAGGCTCCGTAGCGTGTCAAACGTCGTCATCTCGTCCCACCCTCCCTTGTTTTCTCATGCGGCCGCACATAGTGGCCTCATGGACGCTGTTGCCCTGTCTCGTACAGCATACGCTTGTGTCGCGGGTCAGGCCGGTCGTGGAGCTACGGTTGGGCCGCGTTCCACCCACGCTCAGGAGACGGCGGAGGCCATGGCCTCAACGATGTCCGTGAGGATCGCGCGCGATGTCGCGAAGTTGAGCCGCACATGCCCCTGCCCGGGCGGCCCAAAGGCTGCCCCATCGCTCAGCGCCACCTTCGCTCGCTCCAGAAAGAAGGTCGCCGGCGCCGCGAGGCCGAGCGCGCGACAATCCAGCCAGGCCAGGTAGGTCCCCTCGGGAGCCACGTACCGCACCCGCGGCAACCTCTCCGCCAGCAGACGCGCGAGCATGCCCCGATTCCCATCAAGGTACGCGACGACCTGATCCAGCCAGGATTCCCCCTGCTCGAACGCCACGCGATTCGCCAGCAGCCCCAGGGGGCTGACCCCATAGGTCGCCAGGACCGAGAGGCGGTCCCACCGCTCACCGTCAGCCTCATTCGTCAGCACGATCTGGGCGCACTTGAGGCCGGGGATATTCCAGCCCTTCGAGGCCGAGGTCAGCGTGACGGCCTGGCGCGCCGCGGCCTCCGACACCGTGGCGTAGGCGACATGCGTGGCTCCTGGGTAGACGAGCGGCGCATGCACCTCGTCGGCGACGACGCGCGCGTCGCGCCCCTGCTCCTCGACGAGCGTGGCCAGGGCCGTGAGTTCCGCGCGCGTGAAGACGCGCCCAAGCGGGTTGTGTGGATTGCACAGCAGGATCGTCCCGGCGCCCGCGCGCAAGGCCGCCGCGACGCCGGCGAGGTCGAAGGTCGCCCGCCCCTCCCCCGGCGCCAGCGGGACCTCGATGATCGGTCGCCCTGCCATACGCACGGCTTCGAAGAACGGCGGGTACGCCGGCGTCAGGATTACCACCGGGCTCTCTGGGCGGGACAGCGTCGTGATGGCCAGCGTGACGCCGCGCAGGACATCGGGGAGAACCCGTATCTGCTGGGCCGTCACGGCGAGTCCGTACCGCCGCGTGAGCCAGGCGGCGCAGGCCGCTGGCACTCCGGAGGCGGCGGGAGTCGGGGCATAGCCGGCTCCTCCCTGCTCGATCGCGGTGTGGAGGGCTGCCCGCACCGGCGCGGCAAGGGGGAAGTCCATCTCCGCCACCCACGCCGCCAACACATCGTCCCCATACGACGACCACTTGCTGGTCCCGCGCCGGCGCAAGGCGGCGACAGACACATCGGCGAACGGATCGTCGCCATTGTCCAGAGATGGCACGGGCGGTCTCATTGGTTCCTCCGCGGACGCCCGATCACATGAGCGCGTCGTTGGCGACGCCGGGGAGAGACAAGAAGCCAGACGTGAGGGAGGCGGCGCCGGTCAAGTGGCGCCGCCCCCTTCACGTCTTCCTCACTCGTCACTAACCACTAACCACTGGCCACTAACCACTCGTCCCGCCATTAGGCGGTGATTACCGACTCCACGGGGGCGTCGGGGATCGGCGTGCCGGGACCGGTGGGGACGGGGATGGGCGGCATGCCGTCGGGCCGGTGGGCGTTGACGATAGCGGTGAGTTGATTGCGGTCGAGCGACTCGTCGCGCAGCAAGCCCTCGGCGATGGCGTCGAGCATGGGCCGGTTGTCGGTCAGCACCTTGAGCGCGCGGTGGTGCGCCTCGTCAATGAGGCGGCGCACGGCCAGGTCGATCTGCCGGGCCGTCTCGTCGCTGTACTCCTTGGGCTCCCACGGGTTGTAGCCGCGCCCGTTGAGCGCGTCGTCGCCCGTGCCGCCGTAGTACTCCGGTCCCAACTCGTCGGCCATGCCCAACTGCGTGACCATGGCGCGGGCCATGCCGGTCACCTGCTGCAGGTCGTTCTGCGCGCCGGAGGTGATGTCGTCGCTGGCCACCTCCTCGGCGGCGCGCCCGCCAAGGCCCACGGCCATGCGGTCCAGCAGGTAGTCGCGCCGGTAGTTGCGACGGTCGTCGATGGGCCGGAACTGCGTCACCCCGAGCGAGCGCCCGCGCGGCGTGATGGTCACGCGGTGCACGGGGTCGACGTTGGGCAGCATGAAGGCGACGAGGGTGTGCCCGCCCTCGTGGTAGGCCACCAGGCGTCGCTCGTCCTCGTTCATCAGGGCCGCGCCGGGCGCGCCCAGCGTGATGCGGTCCAGGGCCTCCTCGAAGTCGCGCGGCGTGACCTGGGACTCGCCCTTGCGCGCCGCGGTCAGGGCGGCCTCGTTGGCCAGGTTGGCCAGATCGGCGCCGCTCATACCGGGCGTGGCCTGCGCGAGGGCCTCGAGGTCGACGCGCGGCGAGAGCGGCAGCCCGCGCGTGTGGATCTTCAGGATGGCCTCGCGCCCCTTTCGATCCGGCGGATCGACCGTGACCTGGCGGTCGAAGCGGCCGGGCCGCAGCAACGCATGGTCAAGCACGTCGGGACGGTTGGTGGCGGCCAGGATAATCACGGCCTGGTTGGGCTCGAAGCCGTCCATGGAGACGAGCAACTGGTTGAGCGTCTGCTCACGCTCGTCGTTGGTGCCGCCGCCGAGGGGGCCGCCGCTGCCGCGCTGGCGGCCGATGGCGTCGATCTCGTCGATGAAGACGATGGCCGGGGCCGCCGCCTTGGCCTTCTCGAAGAGGTCGCGCACGCGGCTGGCGCCGACGCCGACGAAGACCTCGACGAACTCGGTGGCGCTGATACTGAAGAACGGCACGTGCGCCTCGCCGGCCACGGCGCGCGCCAGCAGCGTCTTACCGGTGCCGGGCGGGCCCACCAACAAGACGCCCTTGGGGATACGGGCGCCCAGGCGCTGGTACTTGGTGGGGTCGCGCAGGAAGTCGACCTCCTCGCGCAACTCCGTCTTGGCGGCCTCGACGCCGGCCACATCGGCAAAGGTTGTGCTGGGCCGCTCCTCGGTGTAGAGCTTGGCCTTGCTCTGGCCGAAGCCAAAGATACCGCTTTGCTGCCGCCGCGCCGCCTGTGTGCCGAAGTAGAACAGGCCGATCAGGAACAGGAACGGCAGGACGTTGATCAGCAGCCCCACGGCATTGAGCCATAAGGGGGTCGACTGGTCCTGGCCGGTCACCGTCACTCCCCGCCCGCGCAGCGCGGTCAGCAGGTCGTTATCCGGCACGCCGGGCTGGATCGTGGTGTAGCTGGTGTAGGTCTTGCCGTTGTCGATGATCGGCGTCTTGAAATCGCCGTCGACCGTGGCCGCGGAGACCCGCGCCGTCTTGATGTTGCCCTTCTGCAACTGGTTGTAGAAGGAGGTGGGAGTTCCACTGTACGACAGGGTGTCCTTGGGGCTGTTATTGGCGTTGCTCAGATAGGGCACATAGACCAGAAAATTAAACAAGATGGCCACGACGGTGATAATGATCCAGGTACGGCCGGATAGCCGGGGTCGCTGGGGCCCATTGCCCGAACTGCCAGGGCCCTGTTTACCACCTGGGGGCACGTTACTGCGCGGGTCGTTCACTGCACGTCTCCTTGAGGAGGAGGGCTCTGCTTGTCCCCCCTGTTGATAATGTACCCGATGTACCCGCATGGGGCATTCTCGAGGGGCCGCAACCTCTTCATCTTCGAGCAGCGGTGTCCGTTTCGCGTCCACAAATGGGATGCGCGCGGCGAGGAACGTAACACTGACCTATGGCGTATCCTTAACGTACGACCGTAGAGTGAAAGCAAACACAATGGTGACGACGAATGGTCAAGGTGCGGGATATAATCGAGGCAGTTAGGAGGTTGCTGGCTGGGTATACGTGCGCGCCACGGGCAGCCACCGCCAGTATGAGCGCGAGCGAGGGCTCACCCGATGTTGTAACGATCCCGGGCAAACCGGGCGATGACATGCCGGAGGGAACCTTGACGGCCGTCTGCCGGAAAGCTGGCATTAGCAAGAACGCGCTAAAGGGGAGGACATGATGAGCGACACAGTCACGATCCGCGGCTATGCCGTCACATTTGATCAGGGCGAGACGAATTGGGGCGCGGTAGTTGAGGACATTCCGGGGGTGTGCTTCACCGTTGCCGATACTCGTGAGAAGTGCGAGAGGGAGATAGGCAAGGCCATCGATGCGCACCTGGACGCACTGGAGCTAAAGCGGCGAGGCGCGTTTTCGCCAGAGGGCGCCGACCTGCGGCGGCATACAGCCTGAGCGGCGCGTCAGGCTTGCGCACGTCGTAAAGAAGTCCGGCCACCTCATCTCAATGGGTTATAGTTATGTACATGACGATGACAGAAAGCCAGCTACGGGACAATAGCGAGTTGGGGCGCCTCGAGCGTGACCTACGCGCCGTCTACGGCGCCTACGCCTACCTGCGCAACCACGATCTGGCGCGCGTCTCGACCACCTCGCGTCTGCTGCGCGAAGCCGACCTCGCCCAGCTGGCGCGCCGTGTCCGCGACGAGCTGGACGAGTTGCGCGGGGTGATCGACGGCACGCACGGCCATGGCCACGGGCGTGACGACGTGGTGCTCGAAGCCTATCAGAGCCTGTACTGGCTCACCGTTCTGGCGGTCGCCGCCGGCGATACCTATGACGACGTACGCCCCCACACGGCCCTGGAGCGCGAGGAACCCTCACCCCCTGCCCATGCGGATTGGTCTCTCGGCTCGGCGGACCCGACAGCCCAACCGGCTCTCCCAGCTGCGCTTTGCGGACTGGCCCCCGACCGGCTGCGGCCGGTCCCGGTCCAGCCGGTGCGCGGGAGAGGGGAGCAACGTGACGCTGGCGCCACCGAACTGGAGGAGCTTGATAGCGCCGATACGGCGAGTCGGCGGCGGGCCGTGCGCCAGGCTATGACGTACCTGGCTGGCCTTTGCGGACATGCCGGCGTCGCGGTCGCCGAACCCGTCGCGCGTGACCTGTCCGAGTTGCGCGCCAGATCGTACCTCGCGCCCTATTGGGAGGGCATAGACGCATGACGACTCCGCTTCAAGAGACATCGACGGAGATCGGGGCGCCGGAGACCGAGACGCGTGAATCGCGGGCGCGTCCGCGCGCCGCGATCGCCGGCATGACGCCGTACGTGCCGGGGCGGACGGCCGAGGAGGTGCGCCGCGCGTACGGCCTTGGCGACATCCCGGTGGTAAAGATAGCCTCCAACGAGAATCCGTTCGGACCGTCGCCGCGCGCTGTCGAGGCCGCCGCGCGCGCGCTCGGCGAGGTCAACCGCTATCCCGATGGCGCGGCCATCGACCTGCGCGACCGCCTGGCCGCCCGGTTCGGTCTGGCCCGCGCGAATGTGACCGTCGGCAACGGCAGCGACGAGCTCATCCTGCTGCTGGCGCTGGCCTACCTGGAACCAGGAGCTGAGGCCGTGCTGGCCGCGCCGCCCTATGCCATCCACCACAAAGCAGTCCTGACCGCTGGCGCGCGCCCCGTCTTCGTGGCGCTCGACGACTATACGCACGACCTCCCGGCGATGGCCGACGCGGTGGGCGACCGCACGCGCGTCGTGTTCGTGACCAATCCGCACAATCCGACCGGCACGGCCGTTCCGGCGGCGGCACTGGACAGGTTGGCCGCGCGCGTGCCTCCGCGCGTGCTGCTGATCGTGGACGAGGCCTACCACGACTTCGTCGACGACGACGCGCGCCACAGCGGGCGCGACCTGCTCGACCTCTATCCCCATGTGGTGACGCTGCGCACGTTCTCCAAGGCCTACGGGCTGGCCGGGCTGCGCGCGGGCTATGCCCTGGCCCACCGCGACGTGGTGGAGACGCTCGACCGCATCCGGCCGCCGTTTGGGCTCAACAGCGTGGCGCAGGCCGCCGCGCTGGCCGCGCTGGACGACGAGGAGCACGTGGCGCGCGTGGTGGCGGCGACGCGCCAGGGCCGCGCGCGGCTGCTAGACATCGCTCGCCGGCACGGGCTGCGTGCAATCCCCAGCCAGACCAACTTCGTGCTGATGCGCCCGTTCCCATTGCTACCACCGGCGGCGTCCGGCGCGCCCACCACGGCGGGCGACTCAGGGCCGCTCGTGGAAGGCCTGCTGCGGCGCGGCGTCATCGTGCGTCCAGGCGAGAACCTGGGCATGCCCGGCTGGATGCGCGTCAGCGTGGGGACCGCCGAGGACATCGACCGCTTCGAGCAGGCCCTGGCAGAGACACTCAATGATTAGGTCATAGGGAACCTGCGACCGCAGTCGCATGGCACACCACGGACACTGCGGTGTCGAAGGGGCCTGCGACTGCGGTCGCATGGCAAACCACGGACACTGCGGTGTCGAAGGGGCCTGCGACTGCGGTCGCATGGCAAACCACGGACACTGCGGTGTCAGAATAGGGATTTATTGTTTATGTGCTGTTCGGGACGTGCGGGGATGTTAAGCAGTTGTCGTGTCCACCAGGACCCCCTACGGATCGCTGTCCCCGTCCCACACCCAACCGCGGTCGGCCCGTCGTTTGCCATGCGACACATGCGGACTAGCCCCCGACCGGCTGCGGCCGGTCCCGGTCTAGCCGGGCAGTCGCAGGCCTAGCAATAGAGGAGAGAGAGATGGCTGACGAGGACAAGTCCCTGGGCGGGGTGCGCGTGGAGGTGGAGGAGTTGGGGCGGATCGCCGTGCGGCGCGAGACGCGCGAGTCGCTGGCCGAGGTGCGCATCGACATGGGACCGCGCCGCGAGACGACGGTCGAGACGGGTCTCAACTTCTTCGACCACATGCTGGAGACGATCGCCTGGCAGGCCTGCCTTAACCTGGACGTGCGCTTCTCGCACAAACGCTACCGCCTGACCCACGTGATCACCGAGGATGTCGGGCTCACGCTGGGCCATGGTTTGGCGCGCCTGGTGCGGGAGCGCACGCCCGGCGGCATCAACGGCGCCGGCTCGGCCACGATGGCCATCGACGAGGCCATCGCCATGGCCCTGATACAGTTCGAGGGCCGCTCCAACGCCTACTACGATCTGGGAACCCCGGCGGGCCGCCTGGAGCGCGTGGAGGACATGCTGGCGGCCGACCTGATCGCCTTCTTCGACGGCGTGGCCCAGGGCGCCCGCGCCACCATCCACCTGCGTTCGCTGCGGGCCGTCGACCCGCACCACCTGTGGGAAAGCATCTTCCGGGGCTTCGGCGTGGCCCTGCGCAACGCCCTTACCGCCAACGAGTGGCGCGCCGGCCTAACCGCCGGCATCAAGGGCACACTGGACTAGGGAGAAGTGACGAGTGGTTAGTGATGAGTGACGAGTGAGGTAGGTCGCTCGGCAAGCGCGACGCGCAACACATGGGGATGGGGCGGCAGTGTCAAAGATCCGCGATAGCTTGTACACTTTCGGCAAGAGATGATGAGCGCCGGGGCAACAGCGCACCGGGGCAATAGCGCACCGGGGCAACACGAGAAAGATGAGCGACATCCTGATCGTCGACGACGAAGAGCATATCGTCGAGTTGGTCAAGCTTTACCTGACGCAGGAGGGCTACAGCACCCGCGAGGCCTACGATGGTCCCACCAGCCTGGAGTTGTTCCGCGCGGCCGCGCCGCTGCTGGTGATCCTCGACCTGATGCTGCCCGGTCTGCCCGGCACGGAGGTCTGCCGCGAGATCCGTAAGACGAGCGACGTGCCCATCTTGATGCTGACGGCCAGGGACGACATCGTGGACAAGGTGGTCGGCTTCGAGCTCGGCGCCGACGACTACCTTACCAAGCCGTTCCAGCCTAAAGAGTTGGTGGCGCGGGTCAAGGCGCTGGTGCGACGGGCGTCTCGCAGTACCGCCGCTCCGGCGGCCGAGCAACAGGCCGCGCCAACGGTGTTGCGCTCGGCCACGCTGAGCATCGACCCGGGACGGCGCGAGGTGCTGGCCGGCGGACATCCGGTTGAACTACGGCCCAAAGAGTTCGACCTGTTGCTGGCGCTGGCGCGCCATCCGGGGCACGTCTTCAGCCGCGAGCAGTTGCTCAACACCGTCTGGGGCTACGACTTCGAGGGATTCTCGCGCACCGTCGACGTCCACGTGCAGCATGTGCGTGAGCGGATCGAGGCGGCCGGCGGGAACCCCGGTCTGATCGCCACGGTCTGGGGCGTGGGGTATAAGTTTGAGGACAATGCGTGAGCGGGTCGTCTCCTCGCTCGTTACCCGCCTGACCCTGGCCGTCCTGGCCGTGCTCGTGCTCAGCCTGGGCCTGACCACGGCCGTCTTCGTCGTGCAATCGCGCGCCAACGACCAAACGGTCGCGCTCGGCGAGTTGAAGGCCGCCATCCAGCCCGTGCAAGCGCGCACGGTTACCTCGCTCTTGAACGCCAACGCGCAGGCGCCCCTGGCGCGCTTACGGTTGCCAAATGGCGTCAGTCGGGTGCTCCTCGTCAGTTGGCCGGCAGGCTCGCCTCCCCACTCGGATATCGTCGCGGACAGCGACAACGACGGGCGGGCACCCGCGTCGCCGATCCCGCTATCGACCTTCCCCCACCTCGAGGCGGGGCCGGATACGGGCGTGGGCCAGGATGCGGCGACGATTGGTGGAGTCGACTACGCCTACGTCGTGGAGCCGGTCAACCGCGTCAACCTCAACGCGGATGTGGGCAGCACAATCGACTCCTACCGCTACGTCATCGCGCTGCACAGGCTCAGGCCACTCTCGGGCCTGATCTGGGACATCGTGCGGCAGTTGGCAATCGCGGGCGGCCTGGCCATCGTGGTCTCGCTGCTGGCGGCGCTGCTGGTCCTGTCGCGCATCACGCGTCCGCTGCATGCCATGACGCGGGCAGCTGAGAGCATGGCCGGGGGCGACTACGACCAGCAGGTCGGCGGAACCGGAGCGAGCGACGAGATCGGCCAGCTGGCGCGCTCCTTCAACCGCATGGCCTCCGAGGTCAAGGACGCCCGCGAAGCGCAGCGCCGTTTCGTGGCCAACGTCTCGCACGACCTGCGCAGCCCCCTCACCAGCATCATCGGCTTCAGTCAGGCGCTGACCGACAACGACGACATGCCGCCGGGTCAGCGCCGCGCCGCCGAGATCATCCACGCGGAGGCCGAGCGCCTGCAGCGCCTGACCGTGGACCTGCTCGACCTCTCGCGCCTGGAGGCCGGCCGCCTGCCCCTCTCCCGACGCCCGCTCGACCTCAATCCGCTGCTGCACGACCTCGCGGCGCGCTACCACGCCTTCCCCGCCAGGCGCGGCGTCCGCTTCGTCGAAGACCTTGGCGCGGGGCCGCTGCCCGTGCTGGGCGATCCCGACCGGCTGGCTCAGGTGGTGACCAATCTGCTCGACAACGGCCTCAAGTTCTGCGACGCCGGCGGCGAGGTGCGCCTGTCCTCCAGCCGTGAGGGGCAAGCGGTGACGGTACGCGTCGCCAATACGGGGTCGATCCCCTCCGAGATGTTGCCGCGCGTCTTCAACCGCTTCTACCGCGGCGACCACTCGCGCGCGGAGCGCACCGGCGGCAGCGGGGTCGGTCTGGCCATCGTGCGTGAGCTGGTGCTGGCGCACGGCGGCAGTGTGGTGGCGGAGAGCGCGCCCGGCGCGGGCGTCACCATGACCGTGCGCCTCCCACGTATTGACGCTGCCACTCCGCTGGCGCCCGACGCGGCCAACGCGGCCAACGCGGCCAACGCGGCCAACATGGCCAACACGGCCGAGGCGGGGCAGTTTACAAAAGTTTTACACAACGATAACACGTCCGTGATAGAACTACCCGCGCGGAGTGCGTATAGTAGTGGATAGTGGAGACGAACAGGGTCACAGCCACGTCCCCCGACCGTGGCCGTGCCATCCGTGGTCAGTGTCGCCTTTTATGTGGCGCTACCGAGGGCCGCGTAGGCGCGCGATTAACCATCTCTAGAATAGGCGGCTCTTTATGTCAAGAAAGCTTTCCCTGCTGATCCTGGCCATCACGCTGAGTCTGGTCGGACCGTGCCTGCGTCTGAGCGGATCAACCGCGGTTCAGGCGGCCTCCCACGGGGCTCCAGCCCCTGCCAAGCGGACGCCCCACGGAGGCGCGCGCGCGCCTGCCGTCGCGCACGACACCATCACCGAGACGACTCCCCTCTCGGCGTCGACCCCACAGAACACCACCGCCCTGACCGGGCAGACCACCTTGCAGCTGCCGCCGCAGGTCGTGAGCGGCGGCCGCCTGGTGATCATGGTGCATACGCTGCCCTATGCCCGCCTCACGGTGACCATCGCCTTCCCCGACGGCGCCTCGCGGGTGCTGCTTCGGCGGGCCGGGCCGGACGGCTACGCCATGCTGGCGCCGGTGATCTCCTACCAGCCACAGGCCGCCGCGGAGACGGCGACCGTGACCGTCGTGGCGGTGCGCGCCCGTGGAAATCTCAACGACTCCGTCATGGGCAACGTGACGATCGTGCAGCGCATCAGGCTGTCAGGGTACCTGACCGTGCCGATCAGCGTCGTGGCCGGCGGGCAGCTCCCCGTGGTCGTGACGGCTAACCTGACCAACGTCCAGGTCCACCTGACCCTGTCCTACCCCGACGGTCAGGTCGAGCCGAGCGACGGCGCGACCGACGCGACGAACACGTTCGCGCCCGCTCCCTTCACTATTCCGACGAGCGAGGGGACGGGCTACCTGGTGGTTCGGGCGGTGCTGCGCTACAACGGGGCCGAGCGCACCCTCGCGCGGCGCGTACGCCTACGAGCGCACCCGTAGGCCAGCCCACATGGTCGCCTCGTCGGGTAACGGGGAGAGCCGCGACGGCGCTGATGGTCGCCGTCACGGCCCTCGTCGTCGCCGTCGCGGCTCTCCCCTTCGCGGCCACAAACCATCCTCCCGCCGTCGCGCCCCCCCTCCTGACCGTCGACATCGGTCGGGCGCCAGGGTTGGGGGCAACGGTTGCCCCCGAGTTGTTCGGGCTGAGTGTCGGCCTGACCGCCGCCACGTATATCAACCCGGGCGACGCGGGGTGTCACGTCCTGCCCGGCCTGACTGGCATGCTGGGGCTGATCCGCATCGGGACCGGCACGGGCAACGTGACGGCTGACGACTATGACTGGGCCAGCGACGCAAACTACGGCGACGATGGCAAGCGCCGCGGAGCCTCCTCCGGCTGCCAGGATACGTACACCACCGGGCCACCCGCCCGGTCCCGGCCGGCGGCCAGCGTGCTGCGCGTGCTAGACCGGGCGCGCGCGCTGGGCGCGACGCCGGTCGTGGTGCTCAACGGAGAGACGGACGACCCACAGGCCGCCGCTCAGCTGGTGCGCTTGATCGCCGCGCGTGACGGTCTGACATTCGCCCGGCGCATCTATTGGGAGATCGGATCGCAGCCGGCGCGCTGGCGCCACTTCGGCGTGCCCCTGGCCTTGCGCCGCGACAACCAGCGCATCATCTGCTCGCCCGACGGCTACGCCGCGCTCGTCAACGCGTACAGCGCCGCCATCGCCGCGGCCCTTGGCGACGGCACGGCCCCTGGCGGCGGAACGATTACGCCGCGCATCATCGCCGACGCCTACATCAGCAACGCGACCGATGGATCGTGGACCGACGCCGTTACGTCCGTCGACACGCAGTACTATCCCTACGCCTCGCCCGCTCGCCGTCCGGCCAGCGCCCGGGACGTGGCCGGGAGCATCGAGACGCGCTCCGCGCCCGAGCAGGACGCCCTGGGCCCGCAGCTGGGCGCTCTCTATGGGTTCCTGACCCAATACGCGGGCGGATCGAGGCTGGGACTGTTCGTAGGCGAGTGGGACCTGGATACCAAGTCGGACGCCGACGACCCGCTCTACGACTCGACCCCGCAAGGGGTCTTCGTGGCCCGTGTGCTGCTGACCCTCATGGCCGACGCCGCCAGGCCCAACACCTCTAACGAACTGACCGTCCCCATGGCGGCATGGGCGCTGCCCCTCTACGCCTCGACCTCGGATGTCTCGACGCAGGCCGCTGTGATCGACGGCCAGCGCACGCCCGGCATGGCCGTCTTCGGCGCACTGCACGCCCTGGTCGGCGGCCGCATCCTGACCGCGGCCGTGCCGCGCGGTCTGGACGGGCTCGACGCGCTGGTGGCGCGGCGGACCGATGGCCGCACGGCTATCGTACTGGTCAACCCCGGCCCACGCACGACAGCACTGCCCCTACGTCTGACCGGCCTTGGCCGCACGACACGGCCGCTACAAGCTCGTATCGTGACCTTCGACGGGACGGCGCCACGAGGCGCGTCGGCGACGCGCGCGCTCGGAGCTGGACCTACAAGGCTGAGCATCCCGTCGCTGAGCGTGGTGATCGTGACAATTTAGACGATCGGATTGCCGCGCTGAAGCCTGCGACTGCCCGGCTGGACCGGGACCGGCCGCGGCCGGCCGGGGGCCAGTCCGCATGTGTCGCATGGCAAACAACGCCGACCGCAGTCGGATGAGGCGCCGCCCAAATCAAGAATTGTCCCTTGATTTTTCATTAGACAATCGGATTGCCTTGCTGCTCAAAGATGCGGAAGGAGCCGGTTCCCATGGCCACGAGATTGTCGTCGGCGTCGTAGACCTTGGCCTCGGCCGTGGCGGTGCGGCGTGTGCGGTGGACCATGACACCGCGACAGATGATGCGTCCGCCGCCGACCGGTCCCAGGAAGTGGACGTTCATCTCCGTGGTGGCGATCCTGACGCCGGACATCGAGGTCACGGCTAGCGCCATGGTGTTGTCAATCAAGGTAGCATAGACGCCGCCGTGCAGGGTCCCGTTGCCATTGAGATGGAAATCCTGGACGTCGACGTAGAGGACGGCGTGCCCCGCCTCCACCTCCTCGACCTGAGTCCGAATATGCTTCGAGAAGGTGATCACCTCATCGAAGTAGCACGCCAGTTGATCCAGTTCTTCCCTGCTCAGAGCCACTATGACACTCCAATCAGTGCATTATACGCGTCCCGTCGTCGTGATCGGTCTATGTCCATTGTAGGTCACAGCGGTTATGCCCTCTTTGTCTTATGGCATGGCGTGGGAGATAGCGGCTACCATGGCTCAATGGATACCCGATGGATAGATAAGGAGGCGCCCATGACTGAGAACTATGTGATCGCGCAGGCAGGCTTGCCGGGAGGGTCGACGACGGAGTACAGGGGCAGCAAAGGGGTGCTGTGCGTCGCGGTCATCACGGGCCTCGCTATCGCCCTCGTTGGCGTCATCCCATTCTTGCTGAACTACGACGAGGCGGGACCAACCGAGCGCGCCATTTCCTGGGGCATCGGACTACTCATCCTGGGCGTAGCCGTCCTCGTGCTGCGCAAGGCGGTACGCGACTATGGACGGCGCGTGGTCATCGGCCCAGAGGGGCTGGTCTACACGGTAGGAGATACGGGCGAGACCGTCCGCTGGGATGAGGTCAAGGCCGTCTATCAGCGCGTCACCAAGCGATACATCGAGGGCGTCTACATGGGGACGACCCGGCGCTACACCGTGCAGTACGATGGCGACCGACGCCTCACCTTCGATGGCAAGCTGGCCGATGTCGATGGATTGGGCGCCAGAATTCAGCACGAAGTGACCAGCCGCCTGTTGCCGCGCGCCCGCGCCTCCTACGACGCCGGCGCATCCCTGGCCTTTGGCGCGCTCGGCGTTAGCCGCCACGGATTGAGCAACGGCCGCGAGACCGTCGCCTGGAACGACATTCAGAGCGTGCGCCTCGACCAGGGCATGGTCACGGTGCGCAAGCGGGGCAAATGGCGGAACTGGTCGCGCGTTTCGGTGGCCAAGACGCCCAACGTCTGGGTCTTCCTCGCCCTGGTCGACGACACCATTGGCGTTGCCTCGTAACTGGCCCTTCCACTGCACCGCGTCCTGGCGTGCCGCTGCCCCTGCAAAGCCGCTAAGTGGTCCATCCGAGAAGTCGATACCCATTTCCTAGAAGGCTAAAGACACGCTCTATGAGCGTGATTCGAGCGGAACGATGCCTGTTTGATCGACACATGAGCCGTCAGAAATGTGTAACGCAAGTGGATGTCGGTACCTGCAACGCGGTCTACTCTTGGGGTGGCGCGACTGGCCAGGACTCAAGGCGTTCGCGGAGATCGCGCAACAACTCGTCGAACGTGCAACAATACACGTTCTTTGAGTTGACGATGACGTGATCGCGTCGCCACTCCAATCTAAGCCGATCAGCGGCGGTCACGCCTCTGTCTCGTCCGATCACAAGTAGGCCTCCAGCATTGATCGTCCGCTTACCGAATTGGCGCTCGAACAATTCGGTATTCTTTGTCGCTTCAAGCATCCAGAACCAGTCGATGATCTGGTTGTATCCGGCGTTGAAGCGAGCCGACCAATTTGTCGTTTGACGACCCCGACGGACAAAGATGCTGTTCGACTTTCCATCTTCGCACTCGACCAGGCAATATCGCTTCCTGTGCCAATCACCGACGACGACATCGGCCGTGAACTGGCCAAACAGCGAAAGTTCGAAGGCAAGGCGATCAGCTGTGATGATGTTGGAGTTGTATGTACCCAATAGGAGGGCCAGATGGGGATGTGCTCGGAAGAAAGGCAGAATATCCTCGCGCTCCGATAACTCCGCATTCTGGAAAAGCAACTGCTCGAATGCGTCGAGGTCCAACCGGCCTTGAACGGGATCGAAGGTCATTGCCACGAAGCCGGGCAACGGCTGTTCGTCTTCCATTCCAGTCTAGTGGGCGTGGAAAAGACTGCGCAGCGTGTCGGGCCGCACGAGGTCCGTAATCTCGATGGACTCCTCCGACCAGACGCGTACCAATACCAAAACGTCCGGCGCGTCGGTAAGGTAGAGGACATAGCGGGGCTCCGGGGTGTCCATCTTTCTGACGTTGATGCCGGACGCCGGTCGTACTCCCTCACGCCCAAGTGTCTGGAACGCTTCGCGCACTGCTTCCTGTTCGCCGCTCTCCAGCTGGCTCAACGCGGCAATAACCCTGCTAGGTACGGTCACCTGCCGCTCCTGCCCCATGTGCCCCAATCGCTCGACCAGAACTTCCATATCCTTTCCTCCCTGGCTTCAGGATACTGTATCCCGCCGGGCGACAAGCGGCGGCGTGCTGCGGCCGTCAGCGGATAGTAGACTCGATGACGCGCCGTGATACGGACCGTGCGCCGCGACCAGGGTATGCTCACGGTGCGCAAGCGGGGCAAATGGCGGAACTGGTCGCGCGTCTCGGTGGCCAAGACGCTCAATGTCCGGGTCTTCCTCGCGCTCTCGCGCTGGTCGACGACACCATCGGCGTTGCCTCGCGAATGGCTTCTTCCTACTGTATCGCTCCGGGGGTGATGTATGCACGACGATTGGGATCGTACAATTTACCCAGCGAGTGCGCCGTGTGCGACTGCGGCAAGCGCAATGACGCTAAGCGCCAACATCCCAAGGGCGAGGCCAGCGAACAGGGATGAGCCCGGAACGATGCCCCCGATGACAACTCCCCAGGCGAGCGTTGCTCCCAGCAGCGCCGCGAGCGCGAGAGGGCGCCAGATATAGAGCGCCGCGAAGGCGGATGGGGCGTGGCCACGCGCCAGCCACACAAGCGCGCCCAATGCCGCCATCCCATCGCTGCGCGCATACAAGGGCAGCGTATTGGCCGCCCCCTCCAGTAAGCCGAAGACGGCCACGGGTTTGGCGATAAGGTTCCAGGGAGACATCGCGGGCAGGGCGATCCAGACCAACAGGAGAGGGATCGTCGCGACGATCGTCATCGCCGGCCCGGCCACGGCGCGCGCCAGCGCCTCCCCCGGCAGCTGGCGGGTGATGACGGCGTCGCAGGCCGCGCCGCCGACGTGCACGGTGATGCGTAGGGGCCGGTAGCCTTGCCGATAGAGCGCCGCCGCGTGCCCGCCTTCGTGCAGCAACAGGGTCGCGATGAGCAGAGGCAGTACGGCGATCTCGACCGCGAGATGCGCGGCCGTGGGCGGCCCGAAAACGAAGCCGGGCAGGCAGACGACGTCGAGACCGGCCGTCAAGGCGGCGAAAAACAGACAGCCGCCCAGCCGAAGCACGACCTCGATGCCGCCCACCCGGATCACGGCCGCGCGCGGGGGCAGGGGCGGGAACATCGGGGTGATGGGTAGGTGCGGTCCAGCCTTGCTCACGTGATGCAACTCCTGACACCGGGCGGGTCCACTGCGCTACCATGATGCTACCAGGCCGGCGGGGTCAGAACACCGCATCCGAGGGGTGCGCGCCACGTTTTCGCGTTGTAGGAGAGAGGCGTGTCCACTGGGACCGCCGCGGTCCCCGCGGCATGCTGCGACGCCGGCACGTTGCTGGTCGCCTGACCGTCCTCCGGCGGTCCGGCCCCGATCGCGTGTCTGTCCGGTGCGGGGGGCAGACGACCGGGGGCCGCGGGGACCGCGGCGGTCCCAGGGAAGACGACGCGGCCCGCGCGAAAACGTGGCGCGCACCCGCATCCGAGGGGGAGCGGGGGTGCGCCTCAACATAGATACTGTTGGTAAATGGACTTTGGCCTGATTCAGAAGCTGGGCTCACGCTTGACTCGACACCGGTTTCGCGCTCGGACGAGGCCCGTGAACGGATTTACCAACAGTATCAACATAGTGGACCGCAGACGACCGGGCCTGCGACCGCGGTCGCAGGTCGGATTCCACAATTGTAAGGCGCATCCGGGAGCGGCGCCATGGGCATGCGGTGACGCCTAGGCGACGACGACGAAACGGTCGGAGGGTGAGGCATGTCCGTCAATCGTGGTCAAGGTGTCGCCTGCGGGGAGAAGTCTCTCTTCCGACCTAAACTGAGGACGCGCCCGCCGCCTTTCGACGCCGACGACACCTATGTCTCGGCCTCGCCGGAGTTCACGGGCGCCAGGTGGGATGTCGTCCCTGGCAAAACGGCCAACGGCCAAAGTCCAGTACTATTAGTGAGATGAGTACACGACGCGACTGGCAGGCGCTACTGATCGGCGGCGCGAGTGGGGTGGGCAAGACGAGCGTCAGCTACCGGCTGGCCCACCACTATGCCGTCGGCATCACCGAGGTGGACGACTTCCAGGTCATCCTGGAGCGCATGACCACCCCAGAGCAGCAGCCAATCCTGCACTATTGGCGCACCCACCCCGACGAGGCGCGCCGCATGGACGAGGAGCAGCAACTGGCGTTCATGCAGGGCTACTCGCGCGTGATGGCCGCCGCCCTGGACCTCGTGATCGCCAACCATCTTTGACGGTGTCCTTCCCAAAGAGGTATACTAAATCCGAGTGGACTGGTCGGAGTTGTCAGAGTACGCGACCTCACCGGACACAAAGGCGGGTATCGTATGAAGTTTTCCCAGCGGAGCGAGTACGGCGTGCGGTTGATGGTCGACCTGGCGCGACACTTCGGGCAGGGACCCGTCTCGCTGACCGAGGTGGCGCGCGACGAGGGTCTCAGCCAGACCTTTATGGAGCAGGTCATTATCCCCCTACGCAAAGCCGGGCTGGTGCGGAGCCGCCAGGGCGTGCGCGGCGGCTACGAGCTTAGCCGGGCTCCCGGAGAGATCCGCATGGGCGAGGTGTTGCGCGTGCTGGAAGGCTCGCTGGCGCCGATGTTCTGCGTCACCGACGCGACCGAGCGCGATGTCTGCGCCTTCGAGGACAGTTGCGGCACGCGCGTACTCTGGGCCAGGGTGCGCGACGGCATCAATGAGGCGCTTGACCGCACCCTGCTGAGCGACCTGCTGGTCGATGCCACCGTGGATACCGACCTGGCGCCGACCAGCACGATGCCCCTGATGGTCCCCGCGACGATGAGCCCGGCGCAGTGCAAAGAGTACCAACCGGCCATTAGTAATTAGCCGTTAGCCATTAGTAATTAGCCAGTGGCTGGTAGTTATCGCTGGTGGCCGGCACGAGACATACTGAGGATGCGCAAGCGCAAACAAAAGGCTAACGGCTAATTACTAATGGCTAATAGCTATTAATTGAGGACAAAGAATGCCGAGAGAACTGGTAATCAAGGACCTGCATGCGGGGATCGAGGGACGCGAGATCCTCAAGGGCGTCAACCTGACCATCCGCCAGGGCGAGACGCACGCGCTGATGGGTCCCAACGGCTCGGGCAAGAGCACGCTGGCCAGCACGCTGATGGGCCACCCCAGCTACGAGGTCATCAGCGGCGAAGTGCTGCTCGACGGCGAGAATATCCTGGAACTGAGCCCCGACGAGCGCGCCCGCAAGGGCCTCTTCCTGGCCTTTCAGTATCCCATGTCTATTCCTGGCGTGAGCGTGGCCAACTTCCTGCGCCTCTCCTACGGCGCGGTCAGCAAGCCTGAAGAGGACGACCCGACCCCCTACCGCCGGCGCCTGACGGCACGCGAGTTCCGCCAGATGCTCAACGAGAAGCTGGCTCTGCTCAAGATGGACGGCGACATGCTCAAGCGCTACCTCAACGAGGGCTTCTCGGGCGGCGAGAAGAAGCGCGCCGAGATCCTGCAGATGGCGGTGCTGCAGCCGCGCTTCGCCGTGCTGGACGAGACCGACTCGGGCCTGGATATCGACGCCTTGCGTATCGTCTCCGAGGGCGTCAACGCGCAGCGCGACGGCCAGCTGGGTACCCTCGTGATTACCCACTACCAGCGCCTGCTAGACTACATTAAACCGGAGTTCGTCCACATCCTGGTCAACGGCCGCATCGTCAAGGAAGGCGGTCCCGAGCTTGCCCTGGAGCTCGATCAGAAGGGTTACGAGCAGATCATCGCCGAGTACGGCGAGGGTGACACCGACGGCGCCACACCGGCCGTCGCGGGCTAGACTAAGGACGAGAGGACAAGACATCATGGTTGCGAACCCAATCGAGGCGACAGAGTACCAGTACGGCTTCCACGACGAGAATAAGCCCGTCTTCAAGTCCAAGCGCGGCCTGACCCGTGAGGTCGTGGAAGAGATTTCCTATATGAAGAACGAGCCGGACTGGATGCGCCAGTTCCGACTGCGTTCGCTGGAGATGTTCGAGCGCCGGCCCATGCCCAACTGGGGCAGCCCCGCGCTGGCCGAGCTCGACTTCGACAACATTTTCTACTACCTCAAGCCCAGCGAGGGCCAGAGCCGCAGCTGGGACGACGTGCCTAGCGAGATCAAGAACACCTTCGACCGCCTGGGCATTCCCGACGCGGAGAAGAAGTTCCTCTCCGGCGTCGGCGCGCAGTACGAGTCCGAGGTCGTCTACCACAACATTCGCGAGGACCTGGAGAAGCAGGGCGTCATCTTTTGCGACACCGACTCGGCGGTGCGCGACCACCCCGAGCTGATGCACAAGTATTTCGGCAAGGTCATCCCGCCGAACGACAACAAGTTTGCCGCGCTCAACAGCGCGGTGTGGAGCGGCGGCTCGTTCATCTACGTGCCCGAGAACGTGCACGTGGAGTTGCCCCTGCAGGCCTACTTCCGCATCAACGCCGAGAACATGGGCCAGTTCGAGCGCACGCTGATCATCTGCGCGCCGGGCTCCTACGTCCACTACGTGGAGGGCTGCACCGCGCCGACCTACTCCAGCGACTCGCTGCACAGTGCGGTGGTCGAGATCATCGTGGAGCGGGGCGCGCGCTGCCGCTACACCACCATCCAGAACTGGAGCAAGAACGTCTACAACCTGGTGACCAAGCGCACCCGCGTGCATGGCGAGGGCACCATGGAGTGGG
>JAABUX010002903.1_pt1 | contig 23481 bp, 32 predicted proteins | sample 5561851 | NCBI WGS metagenome assembly JAABUX01 (sample SAMN10711883, study PRJNA513361) | rock metagenome | isolation source: Antarctica rocks | place: Antarctica: Victoria Land, Richard Nunatak red sandstone | collected 2016-01-03 | reverse complement strand
GGATCGGCAACATCGTCTTCGTCGCGGTGATCATCCCGGTCGTCGCTCTCATCCTGCATCGGCTGCTGCGACCCGCGCTTCAGATCAGGGCGTACGCGGACGACATCGTCGAGCACGGAGCCCTGTTTGGCCCGCACATCGCCGACGCGGTGAAGGAGCTGGGCACGACCCAGAGGCTCGTCGCGGACGTCCGCCCGGAGCTCGAGCGCTACAGCCGAGCGCTGGAAAGGCTGGGGTGAGCCGATGCCGGCCGAAGCCGTCGTCACCCTCATCGGAGTAGCCCTTCTCGTAGCCGTTCTGGCGGGCTATCTCATCCACGTCATCCTCATCCTTCGGCACGTCGTGCTTACGCTGGACGTGGTCCTCCGGGCCGTCGTGGCGGTCAGCGACGAGGCCGCACCGATCGGCGAGGTCACCAACGCGATCAACACCGACCTCGAGGCGGGCCGCAGAGCGCTCGAAGACGCGGTGGCTCAGCGCAGCTCTCAAGAGAGCGCCTCCCCAGCGTCGGGACTGGCCAGCCCCGGGGTCAACTAGCTGGCCCAGCGGGCAGCGGGCGGCGGGGCCGCGCTGGTCAGTCATCCGCGCCTCCCCAGCGGGCCGGCTAGTGCGTCGCGCAGGACATGCACGGATCGAAGCTGCGGATCGTGCGCAGGATGTCGATGTAGCCCTCCTGCGGTCCGCGGACACGCAGCGGCGTGGCGGTCACGGCCTGCTCGCACGGCCCCGGCTTCCCGGAGGCGTCGCGGGGCGAGGCCGTCCAGGTCGAAGGAGCCAGGATCTGGTAGTTCTCGATCACGCCGTTGTCGACGGTCATGTGGTGGCTCAGGTAGCCGCGTCCACTCCCCCAGAAGCCGGTGCCGGCGCGCGCGTCCTTGGGGATCTTGTAGTCAGTGAAGATACGTGCCTCACCGATGCGCTTGAGGTCCATGGCGATCAGCACCTGCTCGTAGGCGACCAGCGCCGAGTAGGCAAACGCGTACGCCCGGGCCCGGGTGCGCTCGAAGGTGCCCCAGCGCTCGGGCGGGTGCCACTCGAGCTCGGTGGCCGGCAGGCCACCTTGTGGCACGGCCAGCTTCAGGCTGTGCCCGGTCGGGTCGATGAAGCGGCGGTGGGGCAGCTTGTTGGCCAACGCTGTAGTCCAGAGGCGGGCGTAGGCGCCGGTCTCCATCGCGTGGCGGTCCCAGCGCGGGGCGGTTGACCACGAGTACTCGCCCCCGAAGCTCGTCTCCGCCGGCCGGGGCAGCGTCTGCTTGTTGGCCGGATGATTGGCGGCCAGCCGGTCGCCCACCGGGTCGGCCGCACGGGCGCCGCGAGCCCTCCACTCCTCGTAGAAGGAGTGGTCGACGAACTCCTCTACGCGCGCGTTGATCTCCGGGAGGGCAGTCGTGCTGAGCCTACCGTCCACGATGGCGCCCGGGGTGGCCCACCGGCGCTCGCCCCAGGCCGAGCAGTTCTCAAACGTTCCGTCATAGGCGAAGGGGTCGTCCCACTGCCCGAGGTCGATGAAGTTCCTGGGCCCGGCGCCGACCTCGCCGTATCGCGGGTCGGCCTCATGGAAGAAGTCGACGACGTCGTTCCAGATGGCCACCGTCCTCTTGGCGTAGTCGAAGAACCGGCCGACCCGCAGCAGCATCAAGCTGAGGTCCGAGGTATCGATCGTCGAGCTCACTCCGCCGGGCACCATCGTCTGCGGGTGGGGGTACTTGCCTCCTATCAGCACGTAGGCCTCACGCGCCACCCGCGCCATGCGCAGCGCCTCGAGATAGAGCGGTCCGGTGACCCGCGTCAGCGCGGTCATGATGTCGGAGATCCGCTCGAAGCCGTGGGTGGCGCGGCCGGGCGCGGGCGTCCGCTCGGCGCGCAGCCACAGCTCGGGACTGGTGAGCCTGATCGTCGACTCTGAGTAGTCGGGCCCGGCGCGCACGAAGAGCTGGAGCGGGTAGTCGTACAGGCACTCGATGGCCGACATCAGGTTGCGGGCCGCGATCCCCATCGGCGGCGGGTGTATCCCGAAAGCCATCTCACAAGCCAGGGCCGAGCAGGTGGCGTGCGCGCCGCCACAGACGCCGCAGGCGCGGCTCGCGATGAAGATCGCGTCACGCACGTCGCGGCCTGAGAGGATGATCTCGTAGCCGCGGAACATGGTCGCCATCGAGGCGCTCTCGACCACCGTGCGGCTGTCGACGTCGACGGCCGTGTGGAACGACAGCGCGCCCGCCACCCGGCTTACGGGGTCGAAGTCCACGCGTTGGATGGCGCCACCGCGCGCGGCCGGCTCCAGCGGGGTCTGGGCCTCCATTTCAGAGCTCCTCTCGGGACTTGGCGGCTTCCCCGAGGACGGGGACGCTCTGGTCGAGATCGATTCCGTCCTTGCGCAGGATCTCCAGGCTGCGGGGCAGCGGCTGCTTCTTGTAGCGCTTGCCGTGGTTGATGCTGCCGTGGTACTGCAGCTTCTTGTAGAAGTAGGCCATCGTCCTGTCGGTCGGGGTGCGCTTGCCGTGGGCAAGCCCAAAGCCGCTGGGGACGGCGCCAGTTTGATCCCATAGCGATTCGCGGTTTCCCGTCCTCATCGACATTCGCCGCAGACGCCGGATCCCGCCACCGTAGACCTTGGACAGCCCGCCGGAGAGCGCCGAGCCCGGGGGCGCCTTGTGAAAGGGCGAGTACTTGTCGGGGAAGCCCGGCATCGTGCAGCCGATGCACACGCCGCCGGCGACCATGCAGCCACCCATGTGGTTGATGGCGCCGCGCTCGACGATGTTGCACTGCACGACCGGGCCCCAGCAGCCGATCTCCACCAGGCACTGGTTATCGCCCGGCTCCTGGGAGAACACGCCCTCCTCGTAGTAGCCCGCCTTGGGGCAGTGGCGGTGCACCGTCTCGCCGAACATCCAGGCCGGGCGGCCCAGCTCGTCGAACTCGGGAGGGGGCCCGAGACCCTGCAGGTACAGCAGGACCGCGGCCAGGGTCTCGGTGAAGTTGTCGCCGATCGGCGCGCAGCCGGGGACGTTGACCACGGGCACGCCCAGGGCGGAGCGGTAGTCCTTGCCGAGGAAGTCCATCAGGCCCATCGAACCGGTGATGTTGCCGTTGGCGGCCGGGATCCCCCCCCAGGTGGCACACGTCCCGATCGCCACGCAGGCGGCCGCGCCGGGGGCCAGCCTCTTCAACCAGTCGGTCATGCGGTCGGGCTGATCGCCGTCTGCCTGGCGGCCAAAGCCACCCGTGCCCATGGCCGCCAGGTAGCCCCGACTCGGCGGGATTGCCTGATCGTCGGGCACCGAGCCCTCCAGCACCACCAGGTAGGGTGCACCGAGCGTTCCCTCAACCGCACGCCTGAACGGCTCGAGGAACTCATCCCCTGAGTCCTCGGAGAGCATCGGGTGGTGGAGGCGCACCGCCGGCAGGTGGGGAATCGTGCCCAGCAACAGATCCTCCAGCGAGGGGTTCTGAGCGCCCGTCATGGCCACCGAGCAGCCATCGCAGCTCATCCCCGAGAGCCAGAGGACATCGATCTCGTCGAGCGGCTTGGCCGCCCTCATGCTTCCGGCTAGGCCCGCGCTAACAGGCATGCCATCTCCTCTCCCACCTACTCGATCCAGGTGTGTTCACGCCGCCCGCTCCTCGTGGCGGCCGCAGTCTATAACAGTGGGGCGGCACACGACCGTCCTTCCTCGAGGGGCCGCCGACGCTGGGGGCGCCCGGTGCCCAGGCCGCCGATCAGGCCACCCAGGCCCGAGACCGCGCGCGGGTCGTGACCGGGGACGAAATCGTCGATGTAGGGCATCGCCGCACGCATGCCGATGGCCAGCGGCTGCTCGTCGACGAGCATCGGCCGGGGATTGATCCACACGAGCCGGTGCGCCTGGAGCTGTATCCGCCGCATCTCCCGGGCGAGCAGATCGGGGTCCCCGCGGTCCCAGCCGTCGCTGACGACGATGACGATCGCGCCCCGGGCGAATCCTCGCCGGCCGTAGCTGCGGTTGAAGTCCGCGAGCGTCTTTCCGATCCTCGTGCCGCCCGACCAGTCCGGCACGGCCTCGCGCGCCTGCTCCAGGGCGCGCTCGAAGTCACGCCCGGAGAGCGACCGGGTCAGGCGGGTGAGACGAGTCGCAAAGACGAACGCCTCGGCCTTGGCGGTCGCGCCGACGGCCGCCTTGAGCGAGCCCAGCAGTACCCGGGAGTAGCGCTCCATCGATCCCGAGACGTCGCACACGAGCAGAAGCCGCCTGGGCCGGGTCGTCGGACCGCAGTAGGCGAGCCTGAGCGCTTCGCCGTCGGTCCCGAGCGAGTTTCGCAGCGTGCGCCGGACGTCGAGCCGGACGCCGCCGCGCGCCGGGCGCTGCCGGCGACAGCTGCGCTCGGGGATCAGGCGCTTGATCTCCTCGGCGAGCCGGCGAACGGCGAGAAGCTCCTCCTGGGCGTAGTCGAGGCGCGCCTGCTCTCCTACCGTGTCGGCCGGGCTGTAGGCGGCCAGCACGCCTCGATGCTGGTTGCTGGTTCCCTCTTCACCCTCGGCGGTGGGGATCTCACGCGTGGCACGATTCTGCGCCCCGTCGATCGGTGCCGACGACTTGCCTTCCTCGCGGAACTGCGGCAGCGTCTCGCCGCCGTGGCGGGGCCCGGTCATGCGCGGGTCGCTCTCGCCGTGCTCGGCGATGCGCTCGGCCACTTCGAGCGGCCGTCCCTCCCAGAAGCGCTCGAAGATGGTGTCGAAGACGGCGCGCTCGTCAGGGTTGTGGACGAAGGTGGCGTTGGCGGCCCAGTAGACGCTGGCACGCTTTCGCACGTCAACCTCGGCCAGGGCGCGGAAGAAGACGAGCTCTGCGTCCACGCTGGCGGACATCCCCAGATCGCGCAGCGTGCGCGCGAGCGCCACGGTGGCCCCGAGGATCGCCTGCTCGGGCGGTCGCTGCGCCTGCTCAGCTGGTCCCATCGCGCGCTCCATTGTCGCCCAGCCCCGATGCATGCTCCCCCGCCCGCTCGATGCGTGCGCCGAGCCCGTCCTGACGGACGTGATCGAGGTCGTCGCGCTCCTTCAGCAGCGCGCCCAGCGTCCGCTGCGCGGTCGGCGCGTCGATCTCGTCGCGCCCGAGAGCGTGGAGCGCCTCGGCCCAGTCCAGCGTCTCACCGACGCCGGGGGCGCGGTAGAGGTCCAGCCAGCGGAGGTCCTGCACGAACGCGCACACCTGGCCGGCCAGCCGCTCGCCGACATGGGGCAGTCGCGCGCGCGCGATCGCCACCTCGCGTTTGAGGTCCGGGTGGTCGATCCAGTGATAGAGGCAACGGCGCTTGAGCGCTTCGTGCAGGTCCCGGGTGCGGTTGGACGTGAGGATCACCGCCGGGGGCTGCTCTGCGGTGATGACCCCCACCTCGGGAATCGTGACCTGGAAGTCGGAGAGGAACTCGAGCAGGAAGGCCTCGAACTCGTCGTCGGCGCGATCGAGCTCGTCGATCAGGAGCACAGCCCCGGGCTGGACCAGAGCCTCGAGCAACGGACGCCGCACGAGGAACTCCTTGGAGTAGAGAGGAGTTGAGCCGCCCGCGCGCAGCTGCAGCAGCTGGCGCGGATAGTCCCAGTCGTAGAGGGCATGGTGGACATCGATGCCCTCGTAGCACTGGAGCCGGATCAGCGGCGCGGAGGAGGCGGCGGCGAGGGCCTTGGCGAGCTCGGTCTTGCCCACCCCCGGCTCCCCCTCCAGGAGCAGCGGCTTGCGCAGGCGCAGGGCGAGGAACACCACGGTGGCGAGCCCCTCGTCCACGAGATAGCGCTGGCCGGTCAGCGCCTCACGCAACGTCTCTATCGAGTCAAAGCCACGCATTCACGGTCTCCTCGATCTTGGCCACGGCGATGGCCAGGGCCCGCTGCACCTCAGGAGAGAGGCTCTGGCAGAGCTCGTCGACCTCAGCCGGCTGGCACCCGACGATCAGCACCCGCTCGGGCAACACGCCCATGGTCTTGGCCATCGAGAGGACGCGATCGGGGTTGGCGAGGTGAACATCGGGCACATGGACCGCCTCGGCGATCTCAGGCGTGATCGCGAAGACTGTCCCCGGCGGGGCCCCCCGCTCCACCGCGTCGATCAGGACCAGGCCGTCGCAGCCGGCCATCAGCTCCTGCAGCAGGGCGATTCCACCGATCCCCGTCTCCACGACGTCCACCTCGTCTGGGAGGTGACCGAGGAGCCCGGTCACCGCCGGCCCGAAGCCATCGTCTCCGCGCAGCACGTTGCCCACGCCGGCCACCAGCACGCGCTTGGCCCGGGCCCCGGGCGGCTTGGCAGCAAGCTGGCTCACGCGACGTTGACCGCGACCTTGAGCATGCCGTCTCGCACCGCGATCGGCACCACGGCCAGCGCCGGAGCCTTGGGCTGGTCGTCGACCCGCTTGCCCGAGCGAGCGTCGTAGGAGCAGTTGTGCCACGGGCAGACGAGCACCGCGCCGGTGAGGCGGCCACCGTCGAGGGGCAGCGCTCGATCAGCATCGACCGGACAGGTGTTCCTGAACGCGTAGGGCTCGCCCGCGACGTTGGCGATCAGAATCGAGGCTCCGTCGGCCTCGATCGACTTCATCTTGCCGACGGGGAGATCGGTCAGTGGCCCGGCCTCTTGGAAGACCGGGCGCTTCAGGCCGTCGCGCCTTGCCCCCTCGGGCTTGACGCTCTCGATCTTCAGGAGCTCAGGGCCCTTGATCTCGAGCAGCTGCGGGGCCGCCCCGTTGGCGGTCTCGCCGGTCTCGGGGTCATGGGCCACCACCTCCCGGAAGCCCGGGTAGCGCTCTCGCAGCTTCTCCTCGATACCGCGCCTGAGCGTCATCGCCGAGGCGGCGCACCCGTGGCAGGCACCGCTCATCCGCACGTGAACGCTGCCGTCCTCGACGTCGAGGAGCTCGAGCTCCCCGCCGTGGGACTCGATGTAGGGACGGACCTCGTCCAGCGCCTCCTCGACCTGGATCCTCTCCTCGACCGGTGCCAGCTCGTACATGGACAGCAGGGCGTGGGCCATCGGATGGTCGAGCTCGCCGGCGGCGAGCAGCTCCAGCCCGGGGCGGTGGATGGCATCGATCAGCTGAAGCAGCATGAGGGCACGCTGATCGTCCTCGCGCTCGAGCGTTGAGATGAGCGTGTCGAGCTCGGCTACGGCTTGGTCAAACTCCATACGGCCTCTTCGATAGTGGGTAGCTTGGTCTCGATCTCGGGACTGAAGCCCTCGCCCCAGCCTTCGTCGGCGGGCTCGGCCTCGACGACACGCACGTCCTCGGGAAACGCGCCAAGCGCCTCGGACACGATGAGCAGGTTGTCCAGCGAGATCACCCCGGTGACGGCTTCGGACACACGGTCCTGGATGTCCTTGGCCGGGGGCAGGACATGGTCCCAGCGGTAGGCCTCGACCGTCCCGGGCACGCGGCCCCGGGCCACCGCCGCGACGAACACGATGCGGTCGTAGGTCGGACGATCCTGCAGATTCTGGGTGAACCCGATCGGGTGATAGCCGAGGTCCTCGACCTCGACGCCGTTGCCTGCCCGTACCGCCAGCGTGTCGGTGATGTAGAGACCCAGGGCACCGTCGCGCAGGAAGCGGTAGCCGACTCCACCCACGAGCACGCGCACACGAAGGGCCTAGTGGACCGAGTCGCCGGGGATGGCGGAGCTAGTGCTCGTGATCGCCCCCTTCGGATCCGCAGGCGCAGGAGATGATCTCGCGCGTGATCGTCTTGTCGTCGGTGTGGATGTGCGTCGTGCACGGCATGCACGGATCGAAGCTGCGCAGGGCGCGCAGCACGTCGATGCCCTTGAAGTCCTCGGGCTTCTCGTAGTTCTCCAGCAGCGGCGTGGCCATCACCGCCTCTTCGTAGGGGCCCGGGTTTCCGAACGGGTCCTTGGGAGACGCCATCCAGGTCGAGGGCGTGAGGATCTGGTAGTTCTCGATCACGCCCTTGTCCATCGTCATGTGATGGGTCAGATAGCCCCGCCCGGCGCTCCACAGGCCGACGCCGGTGCGGAAGTCCTTGGGCACCTTGTACGGGGTGGAGGTCTTGGCGTCGGGCCCACCCTTGCGGATGAGGTCATAGGCGATCATCAGGTTGTCGTAGGCGATCGCTGACGTGTACAGGATGCAGTAGGCGCGGGCCCGGTTACGCTCGAACGCGCCCCAGGTCTCGGGGATCTTCCACTCGATGGGATCGTTGTTGAGCCCAGCCTTCGGTAGGTCGATCTGGAGGCTGTGCCCGGTCGGGTGGATGAAGCGGCTGTCGCGGTACTGCGGCGTCATCGCCGCCGCCCAGATGCGCGAGTAGGCGCCGGTCTCCATCGCCTGGCGGTCCCAGCGCGGGGCTGTTGACCAGGAGTACTTCTCCTTCCAGTTGGTCCCCCCCGGCTTGGGGATCGTCTCCTTGTTCCAGGGGTGGTAGGGCGAGAGCGGGTTGCCGGCCGGATCGGTCTTGAACTTGTAGTTGCCGTTGCCGTTGCCGTTGCCGGTCCACTCCTCATAGAAGGAGTGCTCGACGAACTCCTCGACGCCGGCGTTGAGCATCTGCAGGCTCGTGGTCACCAGCTCGCCGTCGACGAGGACACCGGGCGGTGCCCAACGCTTGCGGCCCCAGTCGTCGGCGTTCTCGAAGGTCCCGTCGTAGGCGTAGGGGTCGTCCCACTGCCCCGGCTCGATCATGCTCTTGGGCCGGGTCCCGATCTCGCGGTAGCGCGGGTTGACCTCGTAGAAGAAGTCGGCCAAGTCGTCCCAGATCGCCGCCGTCTTGCGCCCGTAGTCGAAGTACTTCACGACGCGGTTCATGATCTCGTTGAGGTCAGAGGGGTCGATCGTCGTGCTCACGCCGCCCGGCACGACGGTCTGAGGGTGCGGGTACTTGCCACCGATCAGGACGTAGGCCTCGCGGGCCACGCGCGTGTAGTGCAGCCCCTCGAGGTACAGCTTCCCCGTGAGCGGCGTCAGATCGGTCATCAGCTCGGCCATGAACTCATAGCCGTGCTTGGCCCGCCCCGGCGCCCGCGTCTGCAGCGCGCGCTCCCAGATCTCCGGGTTGGTGTCCCTCACGGCGGGCTCGGAGAAGTCCGGGCCGGCGAGCAGGGACAGGTGGATGGGATGGTCGTAGAGGTACTCGATCGAGAGCAGCAGGTTGCGCGCGACCACGCCCATGGGGGGCGGGGAGATCCCGAACGCCATCTCACAGGCCAGGGCCGAGCAGGTGGCGTGCACGCCTCCGCAGACGCCGCAGGCGCGGCTGGAGATGAAGATCGCGTCGCGGGGATCGCGACCCTGGAGGATGATCTCGTAGCCCCGGAACAGGGTGGCCATCGAGGCGGTCTCCAGCACGGCGCGGCTGTCGAGGTCGACGACGGTGTGAAAGGCCAGCGCGCCTGCCACCCGGGTCACCGGGTCGAAGTCCACGCGCCGGACCGCGCCGTTGCGCGCGAACAGCTCGCGCATCCGCTCGGGGTCCTCCTCGATCGGCGTCGGAGCCGCTGTCTCGGTGTAGGAGTACGGGTCAGCGGCGCCCTCCTTCAGGGTGGCGTTCCCCTGGGCGTCGAACTCGATCGGCAGGTTCTTAAAGCACATTTAGAGCTCCTTTCGGGGCTTGGCGGATTCCCCTAGGACGCCGACGCTCTCGTCGAGATCGATTCTGTCCCGTCGGAGGATGTCAAGGCTGTGGGGCACGGGCTGCTTCTTGTGGAGCTTGGAGTGGTTGACGCTGCCGTGGTACTGCAGCTTCTTGTAGAAGTAGCCCATCGTCTTGTCGGTCGAGGTGGGCTTGCGCTGAACGTCAGCCCACCCGGATGGGACCTCGCCTGTGGTGTCCCACAGCGACTCGCGGTTGAGCTTGCGCATCGACAGGCGGCGCAGGCGCCGGATCCCCCCACCATAGACCTTGGACAGCCCGCCGGAGATGGCCGACCCCGGGGGCGCCTTGTAGAAGGGCGAGTACTTGTCGGGAAAGCCCGGCATCGTGCAGCCGATGCACACGCCGCCGGCCACCATGCAGCCACCCATGCTGTTGATGGCGCCGCGCTCGACGATGTTGCACTGCACGACCGGGCCCCAGCAGCCGATCTCCACCAAGCACTGGTTGTCGCCCGGCTCCTCGGAGAACACGCCCTCCTCGTAGTAGCCCGCCTTGGGGCAGTGGCGGTGCACCGTCTCGCCGAACAGCCAGGCCGGGCGGCCCAGCTCGTCGAACTGCGGCAGCGGTCCGAGGTTCTGGAGGAACAGGAGGACCGCGACCACGGTCTCGGTGAAGTTGTCGCCGACGGGCGAGCAGCCGGGGATGTTGACCACCGGCACCCCCAGGGCGGAGCGGTAGTCCTTGCCGAGGAAGTCCGTCAGGCTCATCGAGCCGGTGATGTTGCCGGCGGCGGCCGGGATCCCGCCCCAGGTGGCGCACGTCCCGATCGCGATGTAGGCGGCCGCGCCGGGCGCGAGCTTCTTCAACCAGTCGGTCACCCGGTTGGGCTGATCGGTGTCGGAGTCCGGATCAAAGCCCCCGCCGCCCATCGCCGAGTAGTAGCCCTCGTTCTCGGGGAAGGCCTGGTCGTCGGGCACCGAGCCCTCGAGCACCACCACGTACGGCGCGCCCAGGTCGCCGTTGACGGCAGCGCGCATCGGCTTGATGAAGCCCGCCCCCGCGGATACGGACAGCACGGGATGATGGAGCACCACCTTCGGCATCCCGGGAATCTCTCCGAGGAGGAGCGACTCGACGGAGGGGTTCGTCGCGCCGGTGGCGGCGATCGAGCAGCCATCGCAGCTCATGCCGGCGATCCAGAAGACGTGGACGATGTTCAGGGGCCCGGTCGGGCTTCCCCCCAGGCCACCCAACCCGCGCTGGAAGTCCGCTCCGAACACATCGCCGGCGTTGGGCACCGTCTGCAGCTTCTGATCTGCCATCTGCCGCCACTCCTCCCGAATTGACCCTTGCTGAGTGTAGGCTACACCTAGCCCAACCGGATTCAGACCCCCGGCCGGATGCAAACACGCCAGGTCGAAAGCAGAGGAGTCTGCAGACATGTGCCTAGCCATCCCAGGACAGATCGTCGAGTTCGTCGATGAGGAGCACCACATCGCCAAGGCGGAGGTGTCCGGCGTGAGGCGCAACGTCAACGTTGGGCTGCTGGCCGAAGGCCCGGAGGCCGTCGGCGTCAGCGACTGGGTGCTCATCCACGTGGGCTTCGCCATATCCAAGATCGACGAAGCCGAGGCGCGCGACACCCACGAGTTCCTCCTGAAGCTCGGTGAGTCCTACGAGCAGGAGCTCCAGGAGCTGTCGGCGAGCGGCATCGAGTGAGCGCACCCACACCCGGTCCTGGCCGTGCCTCGCGCGCCAGCCAGCTGGTCGGCCCGGCGAAGTCGTCAGCACCGTGACCGAGCGAAGGCTCATGCCGGTCCAGCTCGAGGTCATCAAGGAGGTGCTCGTCGACCGGATCCTGGGCGGCGCACTGGAACGCTATCCCGGCGATCCGCCGGAGCCGGTCAAGCAGGCGCTGGAGGCCGACCTGGACCTGCCCGCCTGCGACGGCCGGGGGCTCGACCTGCGCTTGAGGCGCATCGGCTATCTGACGCGACTGGTGGAGGCCGATCTCTTCGACCCGGCCCGCGCGCCGATGGAGGGCCTGGCCGACGAACTGACCCGGCGGCTCGCCGAGCTCGACGACTGGCCCGCCGCCGCCTCTGCCCTGAGCGCCGGGCTGGCCGGCGAGGAACCGCTCCCCAAGCCCGACCCCGGCGACGAGCGCGCTACGAGCTGGAAGGTGCCGGGGCCGGGCGGACACGTGCGCCATTACGTCGTGGCCGCGGCGATCGCCGATGCCCTCGACGGCGACCAGAACGGTCAAGGTGGACTTCCGGATCGAATTGACGACCCCGCCGAGCTCAAGCGGTGCTGGATGTACGGCTTCCTCGTGCGCTGCTGCGAGGAGGCGCTGGCGCCTGCAAGTCCTCTGTCAGGCCATTGATGCTGGCGATTGGCGGACCGAGTGCCTTGTGGCGTAGCATTACATTGTCTTGAAGGTGGTGGTCGCCGGAGAGCCGGCGTCCGAAGCCCCGGCGGTGGCCGTGATCGCTCAGATCGGACGAGAATTGAGGCACGATGAACGAGCTTGAGGTTCTGCAAATCCGCGACGAGGTGCTCCAGGTGATGTACTGGATGCGCGCAGAGGGTCTGGCCGAGTCGCCCTCGGCCGCAGAGCTGGCGCGTTTTCTCGTCGTGCCAGCCGGGACCTTGAGCGCCTTTCTCGCGCGCTTCGTCGCCGACGGCTACCTAACATTGGGCGACGACCGCTACCAGCTGACGACCATCGGGGAAGAGGCGGGCAAGCGCACGTTCGCCGAGGAGTTCGCCGACCTCACACGGCCGACGCACGGGGAGTGCGACGAAGACTGCTGGTGTCATGAGGACCCCGAGGAGGCCGCTCGATGTCTGGAGGACCATGCCGGCCAGGCCCACTGAGTCCGTGGCGCCGGTACTGCCAAAGAACTTCGTTCGTCCGTGTCTGCTGCTGCTGCTGCGCGAGCATCCTGCCCACGGATACGATCTGCTCGAACGCCTGCGGGCATTCGGCTTCGACGGGGCCGATCCCGGTGGGCTCTACCGTACCCTGCGCCAGCTCGAGGACGGGGGCCTCGTGCGCTCGGCATGGCAGCCGTCAAGCACGGGTCCCGACCGGCGCGTCTACGATCTGACCCGCACCGGCATGGAGGAGCTCCACTCCAGCGCCAAGGCGCTTGCCGGGGGCAGCGAGATCCTGAAGATCTTCCTCAGCCGCTACGAGGAGTTCGTGACGTTGCGCGCGAGCCGGGCGGCCGAAGCGCGAAAGGATCCAGTCGCTAACGGCGCGCCGAGCGAAGCCTGACCCTCGCGGGCGCAGTAGAGGACCCTCTCCCCTAGCGGTGGGCCGCGCGCCGGTGGACGATGCGCGCGGGCGCCTCGTCCACCGATGGTGCCGCGGGCGCAAGCTCGGGGACCGGCTCGGTGTTGGGAGCCGCGCGTCGGTAGTCGATGCGGTCCGGCGCCGCCTCGGCCGCCGGATCGGGCGCCGCCGGCTCGGGGGCCGGCGCGGGATCGGGAGCCGCGCGTCGGTAGTCGATGCGGTCCGGAGCCTCCTCGGCCGCCGGCTCGGGCGCCGCCGGCTCGGGGGCCGGGGCGGGATCGGGGAGCGCCGCCGTGCTCTGGTAGCGGATGAGGGCGTCTCGCTCGGGAAGGGCGCCGAGCTTCTTGATCAGCAGGCCTTCGAGCACGCCGCGCGCGGCGCCGAGGTCGTCGTTGATCGATGTCATGACCGCCTCGATCGGGTACGTCTTGCCGGGTAGCTGCCCGACGGCCCCTATGACCTCGTCCAGGCCAGCGCTGACCTTCCGCAGGACCAGGCCGATCGCAAGCAGGTAGAGGGCCACGGCGACGACGGCGACCGCGACGCCGATGAGGGTGACGATGCCGGCGGCGGGGATGGTGGCGACGGGCATGGCTCCCACTTACAGGATCTCGTCGAGTGCGGCCCCATAGCGGGCGAGTCCGGCGCTGGTCTCGTGCACGAGCTCCTGGGTCCGGATCAGCTGGGGAACCCCGCTGAGATGCGAGATCAGGACGGGCCCGGCCTTGGCCAGGGCGCTCACGGTCCTGTTGATCTCGAAGGCGACCTGAATCACGCGCCGCAGGAGGATCACCACGACCGGGAGCACGACGGCGACAAGGAGGACGTCTCCGATCCACCACAGAATCATGGCTCAGCCCTCGCCACGGTCTCGGCCATCTCGGCGATGGCCGGCAGCGCGCCCACGATGTCCTCCAGCGGGGCATTGAGCTTGGGCACGAAGGGGTTGACCAGCGCCAAGTGCCCCTGGACCGCCGCGATGCCCTCAGCCAGGCTGGCGAGCCCGTCGGCGATCGCGCGCAGACGGGTCTGGATCAGGATCAGGGCCAACGCCAGCACCACGACGAGGACGACGATCTCGACCACGCTGAGCAAGACCAGTGTGTCGTGCATCAGCCCCGCACCTGACTCTGCAGGTACTCGAAGTGGATGAGGGCCTCGGCCTTGATGTCCTCGAGCAAGGCCGCGGTGGCCGCGAACATGGGAATCGAGCTGGTGTTCTCGGCCACCTGATCCGCGGTGTCCAGAAGGACGCCGGAGCCTCGCTCGATGTCCTTGATGAGGCTGAGCAGCATCATCATGAGGACGATCACCACCAGAATCACCACCAGCCCCATCCCGAGCGTCACCCACCACAGGGTGTGGGTATTGGCTGCCGCTATCACGGTCATCCGGTCAGCGCTCCTCTCGCGGCCTTAGCCGCCTCCAGGATGGCGAGGGCATGCTCGTTGGTCGCCTGAGCCTCAGGCAGGATGTCGGTGTTCGCCCGGACCTCCTCGAGCGGTCCGGCGGCGACCTTCGCCTGATCGCCGATCCGCGAGGCGACGGTGAGGAGCACCGCCACCAGGGCCACCACGAGTACGACGATGGCGAAGCCGATGCCCAGGCCCAGATAGAACCCGAAGTCGGAGGAGGCAAGGACCATCGCCTACCCTCCGCGTTCCACGGTCGGGGCGAGAAGGCTCATCGGGCCGCTGCGGTCGATTGCGTTGGCGTGCGCACGAATCCTCGCGCCGCCGTCATCCGAGCCCACGTTGCCCAAGACGGATCGAAGGTCACCGTCCAATTGACCATCTCCTCCCGCTGCTTGTGGCCTCCACGCACGGAGGCCGGAGGTCCCCTGCCCCAACGGGAAAGGTGACAGACAACACAAATTCCGTCAAGTCAGGGTCGATCCCCCCCTGGATGAGGTCCGCCGATTAGCGTGCTCTTGCAGGCTTTTCGCTTGGTTGAGGTCGGGGGAGCGGCCGCTGCATGAGATCGGTCAGCGCGAGATCGAGGCGTTCGCGCGGCAGAGACCCGCAGTGGGCGCTCGATCAAGACGACGTTCAACGCGCGATCTGCGACACAGCCCCCGACCGCGCTGCAGACCGTGGCCGGGGGGTCGGCGGACGGCCGGCCCTCGCGGACGGTTGCCACCAGCTCAGTCCCGCCGGGAGTCGCTGCGCGGTGTAGTTGCTTATCCGCGTCGTTGGGCCCGTAGCACCGTGTCGTGAATGGTGACGGCTTGGCCTTCGGGGTCGGTGGTGGTGCGCTCGCGGGCGGCGCTGACGGCGATTTTCCATCCGTTCGGCTCGAGTGAGGCCGCTACCTCGGGGGCCGTGAAGAACACCTCCGGTCGGGGTGGGCGCGGGACTGTGGTTTGCAGGTCTGAGGGATGGTGACCGACGATGACTAGGGTGCCACCGGATGCCACTGAGGCGGCAAGCCGACGGAAGATCGATTCGCGCGGATCTCTCGGCATGTGCAGGAACTGGGCAGAGACCAGGTCGTAGGACGCCTCTGCGGGGACCCAGTCGGTCAGGTCCTCATGGAGCCAGTCGATACGCTGTGCAACATCGGCGCCGACCTCGACGGCCCGGGCTGCGCCGCGTTCTAGCGCGACCGAGGAAAAGTCGACTGCGGTGACCCGCCAGCCCCGCTCGGCCAGCCAGATGGCATCCGCGCCCTCCCCGCTACCGACGTCCAGCGCGGCACCAGGGGCGAGCCCAGACGCCTCACTGACCAGATGAGCATTGGGGTTGGCGCTCCACAGTGTGGTGCGCGAGCGATAGCGCTCGTCCCAAGACCGTTCATTCATGATCTTTCCCTCGATAGGCCGATGCTACGAGGAAGACATGGTTATCGTGAGCGGTCGATGAGCACGAACCTCGACCACGAAGCGGTCGTCGCCGCCCTCCACGAGCGCTTGGGTGACTATTGGACGGTTACGGTCCGCTCGGCCAGCCCACAGGCGCCTCTTATCGCCATGTTCACCGGTGCCTTGCAGAAGGCCGAGCCCAAGGACGACGCTCCGCCTGGCGAGACCGATTTCGTTTGGTACGTCGGAGCCGACGACAGGACCTTCGGTGCCTTTGCGATTCCGCGCGAGGGCTTTCGCACCGCGGCGTGGGAGGCGACACCGAAGGGTCAGGCGCTGATGGTGCACTCAACCGACGTCCTGATCGCCCTATTTCCGCGTTCGGTCGAAGACGCGTAGTCCCGGCGCGGTCGGCGCAAGACATCGGGGCGCTTGCCTGGCTCTCCGAACTTGACATGGAGACCGTCGGGCGCTCCGCCGGGAGTCGGGTGGCCGCTACTCGTCTTGCGTTTCGGGCGCGGCTGGAATGCGTGGCATGTCGGTGGCAGGATCACGACCGTCATATCCGCCGGGGAGCGGGGAGACCTTCTCCCATTCGCTGTCCGGGTACACGTCGTCGCGCTGACCGCCCGGCGAGTCGCCCGGGACGGGACGCTCCGCGTGCTCCTCATCTCGACGCTCTGATTCCTCCTGGGTTGGCTTCTCGTGAGACTCGCTCATCGGCTCAGCTCCTCCGCTCGGGGCTCGCCACAACTCGGCGACACAAGCATTCTGTCAGACCGGCCCGCAAAGGTCAGTACGTGGGCGGCGTCGAGCACGGTGCCGCGCAGCCGCTGCCGCGCAGCGACCGCGTAGGCGGTCGGTTCGGGCGCGGCGCGCAGGCGGGTGGCTGCGGCGCGTGCCATCAGTCGTCGACGGGGTCGAAATCCACCTTGTCGCGTACGCCGCAGTCCGGGCAGTGCCAATCGTCGGGCACCTCGCGCCACGGCGTCGCTGGCAGGAACCCTTCGCGGGGGTGCCCGACCTGCTCGTCGTACACGTAGCCGCAGCCCGGGCACCGGTAGCGGCTCATGTCGCCTCACCGTGGCGGGCGAGGATGCGCCGTCGCGCTCGCGGCTCGATGTTGGCCCGCGTGAGGTCACCGCCGTAATGCTCGAGGACGCGATGGTCCATGACGCGTCGCCACAGCGGTGGGACGCAGGCCAGCACGATCATGCCCGCGTAGCCGGTGGGCAGCTGCGGCGCTCGGTCGAAGTGACGCAGGGCCTGGTAGCGGCGCATCGGGTTGGCATGGTGGTCTGAGTGACGCTGCAAGTGGTAGAGCAGCACGTTGGAGGCGACGTTGTTGCTGTTCCAGCTGTGCTCCGGGGCGCACCGCTCGTAGCGGCCATCGTCACGCTTCTGGCGCAGCAAACCGTAGTGCTCCAGGTAGTTGACCACCTCCAGAAGGCTGAACCCCACGACCGCCTGCGACAGCAGGTAGGGCAGCACGATCAAACCAAAGCCGGCGACCAGCGCAGCGAACAGCACGACGGTCATCGCCCACGCGTTGAGGATGTCGTTCCGCCAGGTCCAGCGCGGCTCGCCGATGCGATCGAGGCGAATGCGCTCAAGCCCCGAGCTCGAGCGCAGGCTACCGGCCACCGTGCGCGGCAAGAACGCCCAGAAGCTCTCGCCCAGGCGCGAGCTGGCGGGGGGATTGTCACGATCCCTTGGGCAGCAGGGCCCGGTACTTGGCCCTCATGGGCATCGCATGCATCCCCGATGGGGCCCTGCGGCCGATCCAGCACGACCATCTCGAGCGGGTTGCCTGCGCGGTCGGGACCGAGAACCAGGTAGCGAGTCGGGTCTTCGTCGATCTCTTCCACGACCAGTGAGTTTCGGACGGCGTGGACATCCTCGTCATGCACTACAGAACCTCTTGGTCTCGGTAGGGTACGACGAGTGCACACCAGGGACGTCGAGGCGCCAGCAGACGTCGCGAGCCACGCCGACCCGTAGTGCCGAGGATCAGCTCCTTCTATGGCATCGTCATCACGATGTACTGGCGAGATCGCGACCACCCGGTCCCTCACTTTCACGCCGAGCACAGCGGCCAGCACGCCTCGGTCGGCATCGACGGCACGGTCCTTGCCGGGGAGCTACCGCCTCGCGCCGTTCGATTCGTGCAGGAGTGGGCCGAGCTTCACCGGGACGAACTGCTCGCGAACTGGAACCGGCTCGCGACAACGAGCCGCTCGAACCGATCGGGCCGCTCGCCTAAGATCCAGGCATGGCCGAGCTACCACCACTGGTACACGTTGTCGGCGTCGTCACTGGCGACCACGAGCTGCGCCTGTTGTTCGAGGACGGAACCGTCGGAGACGTGGCGTTCGACGACAGCGAGTGGCAGGGAGTGTTCGCGCAGCTGCGTGATCCCGAGCGCTTCGCGCAGGTACGTGTGGACCACCAGATCGGGACGATCGTCTGGCCCGGAGGCCTCGACATGGCTCCAGAGCCCCTCTACGCACAGGCACGAGAGCACCATGGTGGCAGACCAGCCCGTGCGCGCGTAGGACGCAGCCGATCTACGGGACCTCAACCCGCCCTGGGGGCTTCTGTGGGGTCTGAGACCGCGTGTTTACAGGGATAAACTGATCTCAGGTGCGCTGAGATTCTCTCAGATTGATGCCTCAGTTGATGCCCTGAGCGCCGTCGGGATCGGCCCACGGTCGTTGCGTCTGGCGGCGGAGGCGATCGAGCGCCGCGTCGAGCAGGGGGTCGGCGATCTGCCAGGTTCGGGGTCGGGGCTGCTCGACGAGGTCGAGGTCGCGCAGGCGGGCGAGGGCGCGGGCGACACGCTGGGAGGAGGAACCGCTGATCGCCGCGTATGGCGGCTCACCGGCCGAGATGGCGAGGAGCAGACCGGGCGCGTAGGGATGGACGGCGGCGGCGAGCCGCAGCACGTCGTGGGCGCGAGGCCCGGCCGCCCGCGCCGCACGCCGCCACGCCGTTCGAGGCGAGTGACCGCCCTCGGTGAAGCCCAGCGCACAGAGCACGGTGGCAGGCCGGCCGCGGGCCCGTTCCAGCAGCCATTCCAGGTCTGAGGGATGCAGGGGCCGGTAGTGGTCGTCCAGCACCTGGGCCCAGCGCCGCGGGGCCACGACGGGCAGCTGCGTTCGGTGGACGAACCCGAACCATGCGCTGTCGGGGCCGGTCAGCGCGTTGACGTGCGCCGGGGTGGAGGTGAGCAGGATCTTCTGGCCGTCGGACGCGAGGGCGCGCAGCTCCCAGAGCGCCGGCTCGGCCGGAATCTCGTGAGCGGCGAGGAGGCCTATGACCGTCCCCCGCGGCAGTGCGCGCAGCACACCCTCCAGCGACCACCCGTCCGCGGACCCTCCATCGATGGCCGCCATGGCCTCAGGCAGGCGCTCGCCGAAGCCCTCGGCCAATGCTCGAAGAGAGCGCGATGCCGTGGCGCCGCCCCCGCTGAGCTGGTCAGGGACCAGCGGATGAGCGAGGCGACCCGCGACCGCCCTCAACGCCGTTGTGACCAGGGCGCGGTAGTCGAAGGCCGCCGCACCGTCGATGACCACGCCATGCTCGCCGCCCACATGACGGGCCACGTCGTCAGCGCCCGAGCGGACCCGTCCGATCAGGAGCACCGGGCCGTCCGCCAGGCGGGCCTTCACGTTGTCGATCACCTCCGGTCCGTAGACCTCGGCAGGGGTGAGATCGGTCATCGCAGCCGCTGCCAGGCCTCGTCCTGGGCCACGGTGAGCAGCGCGGCTCGCACCGCCGCCTCGGTGGTGCGGCCTACCTCCTCGGCCACCCGCGCCGCCTCACGCGCGAGCAGCATGGTGCAGTAGGGATGACCGGTTGACTCGTCGAGCAGCAGCGCCAGCGCGGTGGGCTCGATCGGCACATCGAGCCGGGCGAAGCGCTGGGCCAGCTCATGCTCCCAATCAGGGCGCGCGATGGGAGACAGCGGGAACCGCTGGCCGACGAAGCGCAAAGAGCCGTCGTCTGCGGTCAGGCGCTCCAGCGCGCGCGCTTCGCTGGAGGCGATGACAGCGCCCATGGCGTGGGCGTTGTCGCGCAGAGCCGCCCCGAGGCTCTCGGCGCCGGGCCAGTCGGCGAGCACGTGAGCCTCGTCGAGCAGCACCGCGAACGGCACATCGGGGATCCGGCGGCGCGCCCGCTCTAGGACCAGCGTGATGTCGGGGGCCTCATGGACCAGCTCGCCGACCAGGCGGATGCTGAAAGAGGACTCTGGGCCCAGTGCCTGCTCGGGCCGGGCGCGGGACAGACGACCGACCACGCGTCCCATGCCGCCGCGGGCCGCGTTGACCAGGCCGGGCGCCAGCCTCTTGGCCAGGGCTTCGGCCGTCGCCTCCGGCGTGCGCCGCTCGGCCAGGTTGACTTCGGCGCAGATTCCACCTTCGGCGGCGATGCGGTCGAGGGCAGCGCGCGCCACGCTGGTCTTGCCCACGCGCCGGGGCTCGAGGAGCTTGAGCACCTCAGCCTGGCGCAAGCGAGCGGTGACATCGGCGATGGTCGAGCCGCGGCCGATCTGCTGATCCTCACGGATCGGCGGGCCGGCAGGGAGCCAATCGTTTAGTCGTTCCACGCGACTACGTTATCACCCTTGGCGACTAACGGGCCGGGCTCGACTCCGTCGGGAGCAGAGAGCAGTTGGGGCGGGTGACCGGCCGCGGGCTCAGCGACTCGGCGGAGCTCCGGACTGCTTCCCTGACCCGTCGGGCATCCTGTGGCCTCTGGCACAGCGCTGCTTGGCGCGAGGAGCGACATTGAGCAGCCTGTAGAGGGCCCGGCCAGAGATTGCGTCTCAAGCGGCGGCTACGGTCGGCGCATGAATCGGCGCAGGCTCTTGGCGAGGCTCGCCCGTGGCGAGGTCAAGAACGTGGCCTTCGCGGACCTTCGGAGCCTTGCCGAGGGCTTGGGCTTCGAGCTGCGCCGGGTCACCGGCAGCCATCACATCTACGTCCATCCAGACGTCGCGGAGCTGCTCAACCTCCAGGAGGTGCGCGGCCAGCCAAGCCCTACCAGGTGCGCCAGCTCCTGCGCCTCGTCGAGCGCTACGGTTTGAGCCTGGACGACGAATGAGCGACTACCACATCAACGTCTTCTACAGCGAGGAGGACGGCGGCTATATGGCCGACGTCCCGGACCTCGAGGCGTGCGCGGCGTTCGGCTCGAGCCCCGAGGAGGCGCTCGCGGAGGTCGAACGCGCCAACGAGGCATGGCTGGCCGCTGCCCAAGACGCGGGACGCCCGGTTCCCGAGCCGCGCTACCGGCCGGCGATCTACTCGCGTTAGATCAACCTCCCGCGCCGGCCTCCAGCGTCCAAGCGGTCTGCAACGAAGGCGATCGAGCCCTCCGCGTCAGTGTCCCGAGCCCGGTTCACCGGTGTTCCTCAGCTTCGTAATCGACATCTGCTGGCGATCATCGAGGACATCGGCTGGTTCAACCACACCCGGCTGCACGAGAGCCTCGGCGACGTCCCACCGGTCGAGTTCGAGCAGCACTGCTCCACCCGACTGGGCGCCCAAGCGCCGATTTCACCCAACGAATCGGTCGCGGCCCACTTGTGTGGGCTCGCATGGCGCGTTCAGGAACGCTCTGGAGAACCGTTTCAGCCGAGTTATCAGCGGGAATCGCGGACTTGACATCGGGGTGGGGCTGCCCGGGACGGCTGCGAACGGTCCTACCGCGTGCGTATCGCCGCCGTCGGGGAGCGCGGGCCAAGCCGGCCCGACACGTTGTCACGTGCGACGATCGCGTAGTAGTAGGTGCTGTGGGGGCGCAGGTGGGTGATGGTGAGGATGACCCTTGTGCCGACCGAGGCCACCTTGAACCGGCAACTGCCCTTGCACAGCGTCTCCGCACGGCGAAAGGCGCGACTGCCGCGGATCGGGCGGCTCGACTGCTTGATCAGATATGCGCGGGCGGGGGGCGACGTGGGACCGTCGCTGCCCGGTGCGGTGAAGCTCAGCACGACCGCGGTGGGAGAGACCGCCCGCGCGCGCACCCGCGTGACGCGGCCCGGGGTGCGTCCGTAGCGCTTCAGGCAACTCTTCTGCGCGCGGGTTCGGTGGCGCGTCGTGCCGCGCGCGGCTTTCTTCAAGCACTTGCTCAGCGCTTGCGCGCGCAACGCCTGGGAGACATACGGATCCACCGGACGACGGCCCCGGCGCGGCGGGACGGCCGGATGACCACCACCGGGCGGCCCCGGGGCTGCCACCGGCGCGACGCCCGGGCCGCCGCCCGGCGACGCCGGGATGCTGGCGCAGCCCGCTCCCCCGTCCCCCGGCTGAAGGTTCACCGGGCCCACCGAGCCCGGGGACTCGTTATCGCCGATGCTGTCCGTGTTGCAGTAACCGAGCCGGCCGTCGGCGCCTTTGCCCCAGCAGCGCACGTGGCCGTCGTCAAGACGCGCGCAGGTGTGCTGGCCGCCGGCGCTGATCGCCGTGGCTGTGCGGCCGGCGCCTAGGTCCACCGGGCCGACCGAGCCCGGGGTCTCGTTATCGCCGACGTTGTCCTGGTTGCCAAAGCGGTCCAGGGTGGGATAGCCCAGGCGGCCGTTGGCGGCCGAGCCCCAGCAGCGCACGTTGCCATCGTCAAGGATCGCGCAGGTATGGGCGTCGCCGGCGCTGATGGCCACGGCGGTACGCCTGGGGCCCAGGTCCACCGGGCCGGCCGTGTCAGGCGTCGTGGCCGGAGCGTCGCCGACGTTGTTGGTGTTGGCATAGCCCAGCTGGCCGGCGCTGCCGTCGCCCCAGCAGCGAACGTTGCCATCGTCAAGGACCGCGCAGGTGTGGGCGCCCCCGGCGCTGATCGCCTTGGCGGTGTGCCCGGTGCCGAGGTTCCCGGCCCGGCCGTGTCTGGTGTCGTGGTCGGGGTGTCTCCGATCCAGGTCCGGTTCCCGTAGCCGAGCTGTCCGGAGTCGTTTCTGCCCCAGCAGCGCACGTTGCCATCGTCAAGGATCGCGCAGGTGTGGGTACCGCCGGCGCTGATGGCCACGGCACGACCCCCGAGCTTTACCGGCCCGAGCGACCCGGGGGTCTCGTTGTCGCCGACGTTGTCGGTGTTGCCATAGCCCAGCCGCCCGTCTCGGGGAAGCCCGCCGCCACCGTAGCCCCAGCAGCGCACGCTGCCATCGTCAAGGATCGCGCACGTGTGGGCTGAACCGGCGGTGACGGCCTGGGCTCGGTGCCCGCCGAGGTCTACCGGTCCGACCGAGCTGGGATCAGAGACATCGTTGGTGTTGGCATACCCAAGCCGCCCGTCGGCGCCATAGCCCCAGCAGCGCACGCTGCCATCGTCAAGGATCGCGCAGGTGTGGTAGTCGCCCGCGGCGATCGCCCTGGCGGTGTGCCCCGCGCCGAGGCTCACCGGTCCGACCGATGCGGGGGTCTCGTCGTCGCCGATCGTGTCGGTGTTGGCATAGCCAAGCTGCCCGTTGGCGCCATAGCCCCAGCAGCGCACGTTGCCCGCGACGAGCACCGCACAGCTGTGAAGCCCCCCGGCATCCACCCCGCCCGCCGCCGGCGACCCCGGCCCAGACGCCTGCTCGGCCGTCGCGCCGGCCGGCAGCGCCCCCCCGATGGCGGCGAGCAGGAGCACCGCGAACAGCGCGATGCGGCCCCCAGGGCGGCTGCGCCTGCCCGCCCGTGGCGACGATCCTTTCTGCTCGATTGGGCGACCCATCACGTCTCACGCCAGCCGGTCGGAAGCGCGGGTCATCCCGGCGACTTCAGCCATGTTGGGACCTTGACTAGCGGATGTTGGTGGTCTGTGA
>JAABUX010002900.1_pt1 | contig 23486 bp, 16 predicted proteins | sample 5561851 | NCBI WGS metagenome assembly JAABUX01 (sample SAMN10711883, study PRJNA513361) | rock metagenome | isolation source: Antarctica rocks | place: Antarctica: Victoria Land, Richard Nunatak red sandstone | collected 2016-01-03 | reverse complement strand
GGCATTCTCATCCGCTATGACTTCCACGACGTGAACTACCTAGGATTGATCCAGTTGGCCTGCTGCACCTATTGGTATCGAAGGCTGTCACATCTGCTCAATGAACCGGTTTTGGGATAGTTTCTTATCGGAACCAGGTCTACCTCGTGTTCGTCAATGACGAGCAGGTCGCCTACAATTGGAGGTGGGAACTTGCCGACCCCGACAACTCCAAACTTCCGAATGGCTACCAAACCCGCTTCAAGCAGCAACTTTTATAATTGAAGAGGAAGATCCAATGGCCGCCATGTCCAGCGGCGACTTCGCCAAGCGGATGATGCTCCTGGCGAGGCCCGCCAATGAGTTCACGCCGACGGCGAGTTATGATCCCGACGGAGACTGCATCGAGTTCCTCGCCAAACCCGACCCGTTCTATGCCGAGCGGATCGACGACCTCGTGACGGTCTATTACAGCCAGGAAACGAATGAGGTGGTCGGCTCCCTGATCAAAGGCATCGCCGACTTCCGCAAGAAGTTGTCGGCAACGATGCCCGGTTTCCAGATCGAGATCCGCGACGGGCGAGTCCGACTTGTTCATCTCTTTCGGGCCCAGCTTTGGGGCTCAACCCGCGAACCGAGGGACCTGAAAACCCTCACCTATGAGAAGTTGATCCAGGTCGCCGAGGAGTCCGAAGTCGAAACGGAACTGTCCGTCGCTTGATCTTCGATCCGGGTTTGCCCCACCCTCAAGTCGACGCGATGAAGCCGATCGTGGAACGTGGACAAAAGGGCGGTTGACTCGACAATTCGGTCCTCGGAGCCTAAAACTTCAAGGCTCCCCGATCGGGCAAGGTCGGGGTGGGCTTGGGACCCGGATTTGCGTTGTTGGAAAGCGAAGAGTCGCCGCCATGATCGCACTTTTGCTCCGGTTTCGCTGGGCGTCGTTCGCGGCGGTCGCTTTGTGCTTGCTGGGCTTCATCATCGCCGGGAAGAAGGTGGGCTATGAGCAGTCGATCCGGTCGTTCTTCGGCGACGAAGACCCGGCGATCGTCGCTTATGAGAAGGCGTCCAGGACCTTTGGCGACGACAACTTCGTGTTCGTCGCCTACGACGACCCCGATTTGATTTCGGGCGGGGGGATGGATCGGGTGGCCGAGTTGGCCCGCTCGCTCGGGTCGAAGGACCTGATCGGCGTGGCCCGGGTCGAGTCGATCGACGCGATGCCTTTGCTCTGGAAGATCGACGACGGCCTGATCGAGATGGACCGCCTGCCCAAGTTCCTCCGCGATCGCGCCCGGTCGGCGATGAAGAAGGCGATCGGCGGGATCAGCCTGTCGGGGGACAGCCCGCTCTCGGTCGGCGGGGCGATCCGGACCGCCGACGACGCCGGTCGGGCGGACCTCCGGAAGCGGCTCACGGCGCACCCGCTCTTCGTCGGGACCTTGATCGACCCCCAGGCCAAAACTACCGCCTGCGTCGTCCGGCTCAAGAAGACCGAGGACCACGACGTCAAGGCGACGGTCGGCGAGCTTCGGAGCCGAGCCGACGCCTTCGCCGAGCGGCACCACCTCTCCCGACCGGCGATCGTCGGTCCCCCGGTCTTGCTGGCCGACGGGTTCCGGAGCATCGACGTCGACGGTCGACGCCTGGCGATCGTGGGGATGGTCTTGATCGGCGTCGTCACCTTGACCGCGACCCGGAGCCTCTGGTGGGCGTTGGTGCCGCTCATCTCGGGGTGGGCGGTCTGGCTCGGTGCGGAGTGGGTGATGGCGACCTTGGGGTTGCGGCTGTCGCTCTCGGGCGGTCCCCTGGTGGCCCAGATCATCGTCCTGACCATGCCCGCGGCGAGCCACCTGGCGATCCACTTCCGCGACGAGCGGCGGAAGGGGGATTCCTTGGCCGACTCGGCGAGGGCAACCCTATTGTCCGTTTCCAGCCCGATCTTCTGGTGCGCCATCACCGGCGCCATCGGGTACGGGGCCTTGGCCACGAGCAACGTCATGCCGATCCGCCAGTTCGGCTGGATCATGGGGAGCTGCACCTTGCTGGCGTCGCTCCTGGTGATGGCGATCTCGCCGGCGGCGATGATCCCGCCGTTTCGCCTCGAACTGCCGATCCGGGTCGGGTCGGTGTCGAGGCTCGGGTCGGGGGTCAACCGGGTCACCGCCTGGGTCTACCGTCATCCCGCTTCGATCGTGGTCGGCTTGTTGGCCCTGGTCGTCCCGGTCGCGGTGGGGATGGGGCGTCTGACTTATGAAACCAACTACATCAACGCCTTCAAGCCCGAGACCCGGGTCGTCCGCGACTATGGGGCCGTCGAGTCGAGGCTCGGCGGGATCGGCGTCGTCGAGCTGGTCGTCCCGGTTTCCGAGGCGATCACCCCGAGCACTCTGGACAAGTTCCGGTCGGTGGAGTCGGGCCTGGTCGCCGGCGAAGGGAAGACGAGCTTGCCGGGGGTGACGTCGGTCCTGTCGGTCGCCACGGTCCTGGACCCCGACGGGAGGATCGCCAAGCTCCCGACGGAGTCGGCCTCCCGGATCTTGGAAACCAAGCTCGACCTGATCGCCGCGTCGCCGCAGGCCGAGTTGCTCCGGGGGTTCCTCAACCCCGAAACCAAGCAGGCCCGCATCCTGGTCCGCCTGATCGAGCAGCAGCCGAGCGAGCGGAAGTCGGCGATCTTCGCCAGGGCGACCGAGCGGGCGAGGTCGGCGTTCGGCCCGAGTTCGTTCCTGACCGGGTTGTCGTTCCTGATGACCAAGACGACCGAGGGGGTGATCCGGACCCAGTGGACGACCTTCTTCTACTCGGTCGCGGGCATCCTCCTGATGCTGACGATCGCGCTCCGGGGGCCAATCCTGGCCGCGTTGGCGATGGTCCCGACCTTGATGGCCGTGGCGTTGGTCCTGGGCCTGATGGGCTGGCTGGGGATCAAGCTCGACATGGCGACCGCCTTGGTGGCGAGCGTCGCCTTGGGGCTTTCGGTCGACGACACGTTCCACTGCCTGCTCCAGTACCGGAGGCAGCGGTCGGAGGCCCGGTCGTTCCGGTCGAGCCTGTTCGCCAGCTACTCGGTGTCGGGTCCGGGGGTGATCTTGTCGAGCACGGCGGTCGCCGTCGGCTTCCTGGCGCTCCGGTTCAGCGAGTTCGCGCCGTTCTCGAACTTCGGGGTGATGGTCGCCATCGCCACCGCCGGGAGCACGGTGGGCAACGTCCTGTTCTTGCCCGCGTGCCTGACCCTGGGCGAGCGGCGGAAGGCCCGGGTCGAAGGGCCGGTCGCCGCCGTGTCGACCGCCGCTTGATCTCTCGACAGGCCCGGTGGAGAATTGCGGATCGCGGATTGCAAATCGCAAAGGAAACTCAATCGAAGCATTGCTTTGCAATTCGCAATCCTGCAATCTACCATTCGGGAGACTCCGGGGATTTGCGTCAGGCCCTCAAAAGCGGAGAGCCTCGACGCCAAACGAGCATGGGGCGGGTACAATGGCTTGATCCTGACGAAGTTTCGCCCGGAGTTTCGCCGTCATGGCCAAGAAGAAAACCCCTCCGCCCGGTCCCTCGCCTTCGCCCCTCGACGAAGGCTCGACCGAATCCGTGCCCGTCCCCCGGCCCCCGAAGGCGAAGGCGGCGAGTCGACCCCCTCGCCGGCCCAGGGCGACCCACAAGCCTACCCCGAAGCCCGAAGACCTCGCCCTTGGCCAGGCCCGGGAGCTGATGATCCAGGCATCCGAATCGTTCGACCCGAAGAAGCGGGTCGCGCTGGCCAAGAACGCGATCAAGCTCAGCCCCGACTGCGCCGAGGCGTACCTGTTGCTGGCCGAACAATCGAAGAACCGGAAGGCCGCGCTGGGGTTGTTCGAGCAGGCCGTCGCCGCCGCCGAGCGGACCCTGGGTCCCGAGGTGTTCGCCCAAGGGGTCGGCCACTTCTGGAGCTTCCTGGAGACCCGGCCTTATATGAGGGCGCGAGCCGGGCTTGCCGAGGCGGCCTGGGCCTCGGGCCGACGCGACGAGGCGGTCCACCACCTGGTCGACCTCCTCCGGCTCAACCCCGGCGACAATCAGGGGCTGCGCTACCTCCTGGCCGGCTGGCTGCTCAACCTCGATCGGATCGACGACCTGGACGAACTCCTCGACCAATACGACGAGGAATCGGCGGCCTGGAGCTTCACCCGGGCCTTGGCGTCGTTCAAGGTCGGGGGGGATACGCCCGCGTCTCGGAAGCTCCTCCAGGCCGCCCGGAAGACGAACAAGCACGTCGTCGACTACCTGATCGGCCGGAAAACCTTGCCGTCCGAGCCGCCCCGGTTCTACTCCCCGGGGGACGAGGACGACGCGATCCTCTACGTCGCCAACCACCTGGGGGCCTGGAAGTCGACCCCCGGCTCGCTCACCTGGGTCCGGTCGGCAACGGCGACCCGGAAGCGGAAGCCCAAGGTCCAGCCCGCCGAAGGGCCGTCGAAGGCGTCGGAGCGTCGCTTGCTCAAGCTTCCCGCCGAGGTCGACACCTGGCAGGCGGACTTTCGCCAGTTCGACCGTCGGATCGAGGTCGGAGGCGAGCGGATTCGCCCCTGGATGATCCTGGTTTCGAGCCGGACCCGCGAGCTGGTCCTCGGGCACGCGATGGTCGAGAGGGAGCCGACCGCCGAGTCGCTCTGGGACGTCATCGCCGGCGCGATGCTCAACCCGGCGATGGGCGACCCGCACCGCCCCTCGGAGATCCAGGTCCGCCCCGACTCGACCTGGGAGGCGCTTGAAGGCCCCCTCGACGCGATCGGCGTCGCCTGCGAGACCACCGACTCGCTCGACCAGATCGACTTCCTCTTCGAGAACCTGGCCAAGCACCTCGAAGGGACCAAGCAGCCCGGCCTGCTCGACATGCCGGGCGTGACCCAACCCCAGGTCGAGCGGTTCTACCAGGCGGCCTCGGACTACTACCGACGCGCCCCCTGGCGGGCGCTCGGCTACGAGGCGGTCATCCAGGTCGAATGCGACCGATACGAAAGCGGCCCGTGGTACGCCGTGGTCATGGGCCAGTCGGGCTTGACGCTCGGCCTGGCGCTCTACGAAGACCTGGCCCTGCTCCGCCGGATGTACGCCGGGAAGCTGTCCGACGAGGAGGGGGCCAGGCGGACCGTCGCCTTGACCGTCACCTTCGACGAAGCCGGGAGCCTGGCCGAAGCCGACCTCGACGCGATCGAGACCCACGGCTGGCCGATCGCCTCGCCCGAAGCGTACCCGTCGTTCTTCCGCAAAGAGCGGGGGCTGTCGATGCGCCCCCCCTTGGCCTGGGAGATCGACCTGATCGTCGGCTGCCTGGCCGCCTTGCCCGACTTCATCGCCCGACGCCCCTTGGACGACTCCACCCGGGAACTCGTCGCCGTCCCCGACGCCTCGGAAACCCCCATCGAACTCGGCCTGTCCTGGGTCCCCGAGCCGAACTGATGGGGAAAAAGACTGATGAGCCACGGATGGAACACGGATCAAAATAGACAATTCTCCTCTCCCATCCGTGTTTCATCCGTGTTCCATCCGTGGCTAAAATTGAATTAGTTTTCATAAGTGAGGCGGTTTGATGCGGATCGACCGGGTGGAATTGCGGGTGGTCCGGCTCCCTTTGGTCCGGACTTTTCGGACCAGTTCGAGCACCAAGGATCACATCGCCCACATCCTGATCCACCTCCGGCTCGCCGACGGCGGCGAAGGGTGGGGCGAATCGGCCGGCCCGTCGGACCCGTATTATTGCCCGGAGACGACCGAAACGTGCTGGCATATCCTCAAAGACTTTCTCGTTCCCAAGGTCTTGGGCCGGGATTGGAACACCGTAGACGAGTTGGTCGCGCTGTTCGGCCCGGTGAAGGGAAACCAGTTCGCGCGGGCGGGGTTGGAGATGGCGGCGTGGGACGCCCTGGCTCGTTCGGAAGGCAAATCGTTGGCCCAACTCCTGGGCGGGACCCGGTCGGAGATCGCGTCGGGGGTCAGCCTGGGGATCGAGCGGGATATTCCCTCGCTCCTGGATCAGGTGGACCGATACGTCGCGGAGGGCTACCGCCGGATCAAGCTCAAGATCGCACCGGGGTGGGACGTCGAGCCGGTCCGGGCGGTCCGCGAGCGGTTCCCCGACGTCCCGCTCCAGGTCGACGCCAACTCGGCTTACTCGCTCGATGATGTGGATGTTTTTCGAGAATTGGGCAACTATAACCTTTTGCTGATCGAGCAACCGCTTGCCCACGACGACATCGTCGACCACGCCCAGCTTCAACGCCGGATCGCCTCGCCGATCTGCCTCGACGAGAGCATCCACTCGGCCTCCGACGCCCGGAAGGCGCTCGACCTCGGGGCGTGCCGGGTGATCAACATCAAGGTCGGCCGGGTCGGCGGGCTGGGTGAGTCGAAGCGAATCCACGACCTCTGCCTGGGCCGAGGCGTCCCCGTCTGGTGCGGCGGGATGCACGAGTTCGGCGTGGGCAGGGCCGCCAACATCGCCATCGCCGGCTTGCCCGGGTTCACCCTGGCGGGCGACGTTTCGGGGTCGGACAAATATTATCGGGAAGACTTGGTCGAACCCCCGATCAAGGCCCACCGAGGGATGGTCCCGGTACCAACCTCGCCCGGCCTCGGCCACGACCCGGACATGGGTCGAGTGGAGCGGCAAACCCTCCGCAAGCTGACCCTCACCGCGTGACTCGACACGCGGAACCGCCGGCGCGGAACGAACCCAACCGAGGTCATCGGACCCTGTTCCGAGGTCTTCCCGAACAAACCCAATGACCTCGGACCGCCGACGCGGAACGAACCCAATTGAATCGCAAGTCGATTCAAGGCAACAGTTAACGGCAACGAAAAGTCCTCGGCTAGACGAACCGAACCCCTTCGAGGACCGCCAGTACGGAACGAACCCAACCCACCCCGGACGGCGGCATCGAGCGACCCTCGACGGACCCGACCCTCTGCTCGCCCTCGTGCGCCGAACGAAGCCAACGGCCCGCGCCGAACGAAGCCAACGGTCCATCCACCCCCGGCGCGGAATGAACCCAAGCTCCCCGAATCGCCCGCGCGGAACGAACCCAAGCCCCATTTCAACCTCCTTTGGCGGCGAAACCAGCGTGGTCGAATCTTCCTTGATAAGATCGTTTTGGGGATGGGGTGGTTAGTCTCCTTTTTTGAGAAAATCGACGAAGAGGTGACGCCATGCCGGCGATGAACCGCCGCTCGATGCTCGGTCAAGCTTTGTCGATTGGGGGTCTGGCGGGCGTCGCCGGGTCGGCTGACGCCCCCCCGCGCAAGCTCAAGGTGGTCGTCACCGGCGGCCATCCCGGCGACCCGGAGTACGGCTGCGGCGGGACCGCGGCCCGCTACGCCGACCTTGGGCACGAGGTCGTCCTCTTGTACCTCAACGACGGCGTGCCGGTCGGCAAGCCGAGCAACGGAGTGCGCATCGCCGAAGCCCGGAAGGCGTGCGAGATCCTCAAAGCCCGACCACTCTTCGCGGGGCAGGTGGACGGCGAATCGGTCGTCGACCGCGCGCATGCCGAGTCGTTCCGCAATCTCCTCGATGGCGAGCGGCCCGACCTGGTGTTCACGCACTGGCCGATCGACAACCACGCCGACCACCGGGCGACCTCGATGCTGACCTACGACGCCTGGCTCCATTCGGGCAAGCGGTTCGCCCTCTACTACTACGAGGTGTCCAACGGCGAGGACACCGTGCAGTTCGCCCCGACCCACCACGTCGACATCTCGGCCACCGAGCCGAGGAAGCGACGGGCCTGCTTCGCCCACGCCAGCCAGTCGCCCGAGCGGTTCTACGACCTTCAGGCACAAGTCACGCGATTCCGAGGGGTCGAGCGCGGATGCCCCCACGCCGAAGGATTCATCCGCCACGTCCAGAGCCCGGACTTCGCGTTGCCGATGGGGTGATCCGAAGAGATCAGCCACGGACAGGACACGGATTGTCAAAAAATTCGTGTCTCGTCCGTGCCCATCCGTGGCTGCTTTGTTCCTCCCGCGAGCGAATCAGCCGGTGGCCCGCATGGCGACGGGGTTCCAGCCGAGCATCTTGCCTTGGCGGTAGCTCTCGTTGCAGAGGAGCGACGGCGCGGCGGCCCGGTAGCCGAAGGTGGCGTCTTCCTCGACGGGCTTGCCTTCTCGGATCGACTCGAAGAACCTGGCGAAGTGGTCGAGCCGAGAGTCGTAGCCGGCGGGAGCCTTGAACGAGTCGGGCGAGTTGCTCCCCGAGGGCCGCGCGGGGGCGGGGGCTTCGCCCTTGAGCTTCGCGGCGAAGGTCGCCTGCTGCCCGTCCGAGAACGTCACCACCGAGTTGTACCCCTTGAGGATCGCCTGGGTCGACGCTTGCGAGGTCCCCACCCGGTTGACCTTGAACGAGTCGAAGCCGACGTCGACGACGCCGTCGCTCCCAACGAAGCGGAACAGCGAGTTGTCGCCACTCCCGTCCTCGAAGTCCGCCTGGAGCGAGAGGGTGAACGCCGGGTGGGCGGGAGTCTCGGGGTAGTCGAGCAGGCCCATGATCACGTCGTAGACTTCCCGGCCGTCGTCCCAGAACCGCTTCCCCCCCATCGCCGCGACCCGGGTCGGCCCGAGAGAGCCGGTCGCCACGTGGATTCCCGTCAACAGGTGGACGAAGAGGTCGCCGGCCACGGCGGTCCCGTAGTCCCAGTATTTCCGCCACCGGAAGAAGCGGTCGGCGTCGAAGGGTCGCCTGGGCGAGTCGCCGAGGAAGCGGTCCCAGTCGACGGTCTCGGCCGAGGCGTCGGTCGGGATCGAGTATTGCCAGGCTCCCAGCGCCGAGTTCCGGTTGTATCGGGCCTCGACGGCGTGGAGCTTGCCGATCGCGCCGGAGGCGAGGACCCCTTTGAGCTTCTGGAAGACCACCGAGCTGGCGTACTGGCTGCCCACCTGGAAGACGACCCCGGTCTCCTTCTGGACCTGGATCATCCCCGGCCCTTCCTCGACGGTCCGCATCATCGGCTTCTCGCAATAAACCGCCTTGCCCGCCTTCATGGCGTCGATCGACATCCGGGCATGCCAGTGGTCGGGCACGCAAAGCAAGACGGCATCCACATCCTTGCGAGCAAGAACGTCGCGGTAGTCGATGACGGCATCAATGTTCGACCCGAACACCTCCTTCGAGTGGACCCGACGCCCTTCATAAACGTCGGAAACGGCCACGAGCTCGACCCCCGGCACCTTCAAAGCCGTCCTGGTGTCGATGAACCCGATGATCCCCATCCCGACCGTGGCGATCCGGACCCGATCATTCGGCCCGAAGGCGCGGCTCGGGACCGCCGGGGCCGCCGAGGACATCAAGCCCGACGCGGCGACCGTCCCGGCGGTCGACATCAAAAAAGACCGGCGATTGGTGCGATCCGGAGGATGCATGGGGCAACTCCCTTGGGGTTATTTCGACCAGACAGGACGAACGAAACCCCAAGGATAGCGTCCGACCAGGCCGGGTGCCAGGGTTCGGGGCGAATCCTCAACCTGAGAGGACCTGGCCCAAATCAGGGCGTTCCGGGCTCTCGCCACGCTCGGCGCAGAACGCGAGGTAATCGTCCGCCGAATCGATGATCGCGGTTCGAGCTTGCTCCACGGTAACACCCTGAAAGGTAATCACATCGCACATTCCAAGGACTCGGCCCCGGACTACGCCCGCATCGAGGTTAATCATGAATTCACCAGTGTAGCCTTCGTGTTTGATCATCCGAGGATGCTCGCTTCCAATCGACACCCCACTGTGCCTTGTCTGATCAAGTCGGTCTATCGACGAATGTTTGCGTGGAGAGACTCGTGAATCAAATTCAAGATGGATTGCATTTGAGGGGTATTTGGATTGTCGAGGACTACGGTGATCTCATCGGGTCGGACGATTAGAGAAATCATCGAGTTCTCGGGAGAGTCGGGACGATCAGCGTCCCAGGCGGCCTCGGCGTCCGCGTCGGGGTAGGCGAGGAGTTCGCAGACCTGGTCGAAGGGAATATCGCCGAGTCGTTCGTATTTGTCGCCGGTGATGGCATCCTCGAAGCGAATGTTCGGCCAGTGTTGTCCAATGATCCGAGCGCAAGCTTCAAGCGAGGCCGAATCATCGATCGCCGAAAATACGACGTCCGTTCCACCGATCATGACAATGTCTCCGCAACCTTGACCGTCTCACCATGAGGCCCCTGCCTCATTGGTGCCACTGGGTAATCTTCCGCACTATAATGAACGTGATCTCCTCTACCGCCCCGCAACCGTGGAAGGTCTTCCCCTCCAGAAAAGCTGAAGACAAATTGCGACTTTTCCGAGCATCCCCGGACGAACAACCGTTTACCAAGGTTCTTTGTTCCTGGGGCCAGTGTCGTGAAATAGGCGCCTTTGGGATGATCGCAAGGTGGTTTTGATACCCGAAAGAGCCAGACTACTTGAGAACTGATTGATTTGAAACCTTTGGCATTTGTGTAGTGAAACAACGAACTTCTCCACCGCGTCGAACAACGAGAATCTTGGTTCAAGCTCGGTGCGAAGCGGCATCTCGAATCACTTCTTCCTCTAAGCTACCGAATCCTCGAGGAACGGAGAAGAGGACATCCAGGATGCAAAGATTTTGATAGCCCTGGGGTGTCCTCTTCTCCGGCATAATGCCTCAATGAACTTGTCAGATGCTCAAAACCTCCACCGCACTCCGGAACGACGACTGGCCGGTGTGTTCGATGATCGGGCCGAGGATGGCGATGGAGTGGGCGGGGAGGGTGACCTCGTCCTGGCCGGTTTCGACGCCGTGGGGATTGCTGGCGAGCAGGATCGTGGTGGGCCGGGCTTCTCGGAGGGGGATGGTCCGGGTTTGGTCGCCGAGGTTGGCGACGATCGTGACCAGCCCTCGCTCGATGGAGAGCCAGGCGTCTTCCTCGCTCGACTCGGTGCAAACCAGGTCGAGGCGGCCGTCGGTCAGTTGCGGGAGGTCGCGGCGGAGCCGGATCAGGTCGTGGTGCCACCGGAGAATCGACCGGTGCGACTCCTCGTTCAAGTCATTCCAGTCGAGCTTGGAGCGCTCGAAGGTCTCGGACGAACCGGGGTCGGGGACGTCTTCGGGCTTCCAGCCGAACTGGCCGAACTCCTTGCGACGCCCTTCGGACACCGCCTTGGCCAAGTCGGGGTCGGTGGCGAAGTCGGCGAAATACTGGAACGGCGAGGTCGCCCCGAACTCCTCGCCCTGGAACAACATCGGGATGAACGGCGCGGTGAGGACCAGGGCGGCGGCCACCTTGGTCCGCTCTTGGCTGGTCAGGTGGCAGAGCCGGTCCCCTTGGGCGCGGTTGCCGAGCTGGTCGTGGTTCTGGACGTAGCCGAGGAAGTGGTGCCCGGTCAGGCCGACGGGCGGTCGACCGTGCCTCCTCTGGCGGAACTTCGAGCGTCGGCCGGTGTAGACGTAGGACGTCTCGAACGCCGTGGCGAGGTCGGCCAGCTCGCCGAAGTCGGAGTAGTATCCGTTCCGCTCGCCGGTGATGACCGAGTGGAGGGCGTGGTGGAAGTCGTCGGACCACTGCGCGTCGATCCCGAAGCCGCCGATCTCCCAGGACCGGACGACCCGGGGGTCGTTCAGGTCGCTCTCGGCGATCAGGATCAGGTGCCGGCCCAGGTGGGCCTTGAGGACGTCGACCTCGGTGCTCAGTTGCTCCAGGAACGGGATCGCGCTGGTGTCGACGATGGCGTGGACGGCGTCGAGCCGGAGGCCGTCGATGTGGTAGTCGCGGAGCCACATCAGGGCGTTGTCGCAGAAGAACCGGCGGACCTCGTCGCTGTACGGGCCGTCGAAGTTGAGCGCGTCGCCCCAGGGGGTGTTGTGCCGGTCGGTGAAGTAAGGGCCGAACTTCGGCAGGAAGTTGCCCGAAGGGCCGAGGTGGTTGTACACCACGTCCAAGATCACGCCGAGCCTGTGCGAGTGGCAGGCGTCGACCAGCCGCTTCAAGCCCTCGGGACCGCCGTAGACCTGGCGGGGGGCGAACAGCGAGACGCCGTCGTAGCCCCAGCCGAACTCGCCGGGGAAGTCGGCCACGGGCATGATCTCGACGTGGGTGATCCCCAGGTCCTTGAGGTGGGCAAGCTTGTCGATCGCCGAGTCGAACGTCCCCTCGGGGGTGAACGTGCCGACGTGCAGCTCGTAGATCACGGCGGACGACAACGGGCGGGCCTGGAAATCGTCGTCGGTCCAGCGGAATACGCGGTGGTCGACGATCCGGCTCGGACCGGTCACGCCGTTCGGCTGCCACCCCGAGCGGGGGTCGGGCAAGTCGGCGTTGTCGTCGACCGTGAACGTGTAGTCTTCGCCGACTTTGGCGTGCCGCCCCGTGGATTGCCACCACCCTTCCACGGGGGCATGTTCCATCGCGACGGACTCGCCGCCGACGTTGACCGAAACCTGCTTCGCCAGCGGGGCCCAAACGCGATAAGGTGCCATAATCTCCTCGAAACGATCAAGGCGGGGTGACGTGGGGTTGGAAGGAGATTCGCCGACCCCTCGACCCTCGAAGGGAATGGAAGGCGACGGCATGGGACCGGCCCTACAGCAGTTGGCAGTTTTCATGCCTAGTTCCGTCAACGACCGCCCCGGGCGAGCCGAGAGGGTACAACTTTCGAATCCAGAGATTCCTCGGGATCAAGGGTTACAAATCGCAAATCGCAAAGGATTCAAAGATTTTGGTTTGCAATTTTTAGCGATTTGCAATCCTGATCTCCGGATTCGAGAGCGATACCCGAGCCGAGATTCCAGGCCCGCCCGGCGATCAGGTGGACGCCGCGTCGTCCCGCTTCGCGGCCTCTTCGAGGTTGGCGATGATCCGCGTCAGGAGGGCGGCGAGGGTCGCCCGTTCCCGCTCATCGAAGCCCGCCAGCATCTCCTGACGAGCGGCGAACAAGGCCGCCATCACCTCGGGGGCCTTGGCGACGCCGGTCGGCGACAAGTGGATCAGGCTGCTCCTCCCGTCGGCGGAGTCGGGCCGACGGTGGATCAGGCCGTCGCGCTCCATCCGCGTCAACGTCGCCGCCATCGTCGGCTGCTCGATCCGAGCGAGCCGAGCCAACGCCGTCTGCGACAGGGCGGTCTCGCCGTCGACGAGGGCCGCGAAGATTGGGATCTGCCCGCCGGCCACGCCAAGCGGTTTCAAGCGGCCGTCCGCCACCCGGATGATCAGGCGGGACGCGCGGGTGATCAGGTCACCGGGCGAGTTCTTCGGCTCCCACTTCATGATCGGTCGCACCTCGGATTCATCGCTTGCTATGGAGTTGGATAGTATGCTATGTTTGCGGCGACGAGACGGAGAAGATCGAGTGTCCAGGGTCGAAAACGGAGGGGACGGATGAAGGATCGGCGATTGGCGATCATCGGAGGCGGGCCGGGCGGCCTGACGCTTGCTCGGATCTTGCAAACCCGGGGGATCGAGGCGACGGTCTTCGAGCGGGACGGCTCGCCGGACGACCGGCCGCAGGGGGGAACTTTGGACCTCCACACCGAGACTGGCCAGCATGCCTTGCGCCTGGCGGGATTGGAAGCGGAATTTCGGGCGGTGGCCCGCCCCGAGGACCAGGGAATCCGCCTGTACGACCCGGCGGGCACGCTCCTCCACGAGGCTTCGGGCTGGGATACCGAGTCGGATCGGCCCGAGGTCGACCGCGCCCTGATCCGGCAGATCCTCCTCGATTCGCTCGGCCCCGGCGTCGTCCGGTGGGGGCACAAGCTCCAGGCGGTCCGCCCCCTGGGGGACGGGACCCACGAGTTGTCCTTCGACAACGGGCAGGCCGGGCGGTTCGACCTGGTCGTGGGGGCCGACGGGGCCTGGTCGCGCATCCGCCCGCTCGTGTCCGACGCGGTGCCGACCTACAGCGGCGTCACGTTCATGGAGGTGAACTTCGACGACGTCGACGCCCGCCATCCCGAAGTCGCCCGGCTCGTCGGCCGGGGCATGATGTTCGCCCTGGGGGAGAATCGAGCGTTGATCGGCCAGCGCAACGGCAACGCGAGGATTTGCATCTACGTCGCCTTGCAAGTCCCCGAAGGCTGGGCGGCATCGAGCGGGCTGGCCGCCTCGGGTCCCGTCGAGGCGAAGGCGATGCTGGCCGCCCGGTTCGTCGGCTGGGCCTCGACGCTCCTCGCCCTAATCCGCCAAGCGGGTGACCGGATTTTCCCCTGGCCGATCCACGCGCTTCCCGTCGGCCACCGGTGGGAGAACCGGCCCGGCGTGACCTTGATCGGCGACGCCGCGCACCTCATGTCCCCGCTCGCGGGCCAGGGGGCCAACCTGGCCATGCGCGACGCGGCCGACCTGGCCTGCGCCCTCGCCGACTCCGACGACTGGACGACCGGGGTCCGCGCCTTCGAGGCCGAGATGTTCGGGCGCGGGGCGGTCGCGGCGCGATGGTCGGCCGAGAGGCTCGAATCGACGTTCGCCGACGACAGCCTCGGGCAGATGCTCGGCCAGTTGCAGGGGCACCACGAAGCCGCCCATTGACGACGAGATGATGCGTTTCGGGTTGGTGGCGTATTGAAAAGTCATCAATTTCTCGGGTCATCCTCGACCCGCCTCCCTTGAACAAACGGAGGTCGACTCAACGCCCTGGGTTCGGGCGGCGGCACGTCTTTCGCTGGGGGTGGTTGACCAACGTTTTTCAACGGCGGTTCTTCGGCTCGCGCGTAAGGTTTCGCGGCGTCGCCCGCCCCCGTCCTTCTCATTGATACGGAATGGCGATGCCCGTCCCACTGTCGACGTATCGGGTCCAAATGCGGGCGGAATTCGGCTTCGACGACGCGGCGAGGGTCGCCGACTACCTCCGAGACCTGGGCGTGACGCACCTCTACAGCTCGCCCTATCTCCAGGCGGGCAAGGGGAGCACCCACGGCTACGACGTCATGGACCACACCAGGCCCAACGACGAGTTGGGCGGGGCCGAAGGGCATGAGCGGCTTTGCCAGGCGCTGGGGGAAGTGGGCTTGGGGCAAATCCTCGACATCGTCCCCAACCACATGAGCATCGCCGGCCGCGACAATCGGTGGTGGTGGGACGTCCTCGAGAATGGCCAGTCGAGCCGGTACGCGACCTACTTCGATGTCGACTGGAAGCCCGCCGAGGCCAAGCTTCGCGACGTGGTGTTGATGCCGATCCTCGGCGACCATTACGGCCGGGAAGTCGACGCCGGGCACATCCAGCTCCACCGCGACGGCGGGGCGTTCACGTTCCGCTACTTCGACCACGTCATGCCGGTGGCCCCCCGGTCGCTCAACGACCTGCTCAACCGCTCGGCCCGGCTCGCCGAGTCGGACTACCTGGCGTTCCTGGCCGACTCGCACGAGAACCTCCCGCACGCGACCGATACCGACCGCGAGAACATCAACCGGCGGCACCGAGACAAGAAGGTGCTCCTCGACCTCCTGACCCGCTTGTGCGAGGAAGACCCCAAGGTCGCCCGGGCGATCGACATCGCCGTGGCCGAGCTGAACGACTCCCCCGCCGAGATCGACGCCCTCCTGGAACGGCAAAACTACCGCCTGGCGTACTGGAAGACCGCCGGCGAGGAGCTCGATTACCGCCGGTTCTTCGACATCAACACCCTGATCAGCCTGCGGATGGAGGAGCGGCAGGTGTTCGAGGACAGCCATCGCCTGGTCCTCGAATGGGTCCACAAGGGGGTCCTCGACGGGCTTCGGGTCGACCACCCCGACGGCCTCCGCGACCCCGCCGAATACTTCGCCCGGCTCTGGCAGGCCGCCGGCCCCGCCTGGCTCGTCGTCGAGAAGATCCTCGAGCCGGGCGAATCCATGCCCCACGAGTGGCCCGTCGCCGGGACCACCGGCTACGACTTCATGAACCGCCTGGGCGGACTGCTGGTCGACCCCGAGGGGGAGAAGCCGATCACCGACTTCTACGCCGAGTTCACCGGCGAGTCGGTCGACTACCCCGGCATGGTCCGCGACAAGAAGCTCTACGTCCTCAAGGAGATGTTCGGCTCCGACGTCAACCGCCTCTCGACGCTCCTGTCCCAGGTCTGCGAGCAGCAGAAGCGCTACCGAGACTACACCCGGCGCGAGCTGACCATCCTCCTCCGCGAGGTGATCGCCTGCTTCCCGGTCTACCGGACCTACGTCCAGCCCGAGGCCGAGCAAGTCGGCGCCACCGACGTCCGCTACGTCGAGGAGGCCATCGCGCTGGCCAAGGCCAACCGCCCCGAGATCGACGACGACCTGCTCGGCTTCCTCCGCGACCTCCTCCTGCTCAAGATCAAAGGCGACACCGAGTCGTCCCTGGTCGCCCGGTTCCAGCAAAACACCGGGCCGGTGATGGCCAAGGGGCTGGAAGACACCGTCTTCTACAACTACAACCGCCTGGTCGCGCTCAACGAGGTCGGCGGCGATCCCGGCAAGTTCGGCCTGACGCTGAACCAGTTCCACGCCGAATGCGCCGGCACGCAGGAGCAATGGCCCGAGTCGATGACGACCACCACAACCCACGACACCAAGCGATCCGAGGACGTCCGGGCCCGGATCTCGCTCCTGGCGGAGATCCCTCAAGCCTGGGGCGAGGCCGTCGTCCGCTGGTCGAAGCTCAACGCCCGCCACCAGTCGGGCGAACACCCCGACAAGAACGCCGAGTACCTCCTGTACCAGATCTTGGTCGGGGCCTGGCCGATCGACGTCGACCGCGCGACCGCCTACATGGGCAAGGCGACCGCCGAGGCCAAGGTCCACACCTCCTGGACCGAGCCGAACGAAGCCTACGTCGAGGCGATGAAGAACTTCGTCGCCGGGATCTTGAAGGACCCCGAGTTCACCGCCGACCTCGAAAACTTCGTCAAGCCGCTGGTCGAGCCGGGTCGGCTCAACTCGCTCTCGCAAGCCCTGATCAAGCTGACCGCGCCCGGCGTCCCCGACGTCTACCAAGGCAACGAGATCTGGGACATGAGCCTGGTCGACCCCGACAACCGCCGCCCCGTCGACTTCGAGGTCCGCCGCAAGCTCCTCAAGGAACTCGAAGCCGGGATGCCCCCCGAAGGGATCGCCGCCCGCTCCGACGACGGCCTGACCAAGATGCACGTCACCCGCGAGGCCCTCCACCTCCGGCGAAATCGCCCCGAACTGTTCGGCAAGCAGGGGACCTACACCCCGATCCTGGCCCAAGGCCCCAAGGCCGACCACGTCGTCGCCTTCGCCCGGGGCGACGGGGCGGTGACGGTCGCCGTCCGCTTGCCGATCAAGCTCGGCGGCGACTGGGGCGACACGTCGATCAACCTCCCCGACGGGACCTGGACCAACGAGTTGACCGACGAGAAGGTGTCCGGCGGCCCGGTCCGCCTGGCCGACCTCCTCAAGCGGTTCCCGGTCGCCCTGCTCCGCCGCGATTGACTTCTTACATAAGTCGTTGCTTGGAAAATGTTTGTCCATTTTGCCGATAATGAACTAATTTTTTTCTTGACGGCGACTTTTCGAGCGGTTCCAATGTCCTCTCGTGGCTGGCATGCAACGCTGCACGTCACGTCTTCAATCATTCCCGACCATGCGACGATACCCATCACGAGATGACGACCATGCGCATTCCCCCCCGCAAACGTCGGCCACTTCATCCGTCCATGCAGAACCTTGAGGCGCTTTGCGCCGCGTCCAACCTCACGCCGGGCCTCGCCCCCGCAGTCGAGTCGGCCTAGATGACGCCGGTGAAAGCGTTGCAGACCACCGTTGGTTTTCGCTTCGGGTCGGAATACGACCGAATCGTTTGTCGCGTTCGTGACCGTGGTTCAGCCGCGAATTAGCGTCCCATCGCCGCGACTCGTCTTCGGCCGTCAGATCGAACCAACGGCTGCCATCACGCCGCCTTCGTCGCCGCCCGCCACGACGACCTACCTCGCCAACCCCGCAACGACCTACCTCGCCACCCCCGTACCGACTTCGGTTGGGATCACACCACCGGCCCCGTCCGTCGCGCCGGCGCCAGGTGGGGTCACGCAACCGACTCTGCATGGCGGGGGGCGGCAGCGTGCCCTCAGTCCAGCCCACGGGCACCGCCCCGCCCGCCACTTTCGACGCCGACACGATCCGGCCGATGTCGATGGCCGCTTCCACCTCGGATGTTGAGACGAACGCGGTGGTTTCGTCTGGGGGCACTTCATCGGGCGGTACGTCATCGGGCGGTACACCTTCAGGGGGTAGCGGTGGAACTGCTCCCGCTCCTCCCCCAACATTGATATTCTCCGGCGGAGGAATTTATAGCAATGGTCAATACTATGACGTTGTGGGAGATAAGGCTCAGTTGCTCATTCGCCCCGCCCAAAATTTTATGATAACTGCTGCCAGTGTCACTGTGAAGAACGCTGTAGGTGGCTCGGTCCAATTCAACACGTCTGCCAGCGATGCCCCTGCATTGCCACCCAATTCTCCGGCTAATATCGATGAAGGAGGCATCTTTGCTTTGACTTGGAACGGAACTCCTGGAGTCGACCAAGTTTCGGTTTCCGTGACATACGCGGGTTCAAATAACCCCGTCTTTGCTATTACCAATGCGAATATTTTGGCTCCGAGAATCGACGGCAACTCCTTCCAAGATGCGCGGCAGGCGTTCCAATTCGGAGCGGCCGCTGCGAGCGGGGCATTCGGGTTCCATCAAGATGCCGCTCCGAATGTTCAAGGAAATGTCTTTTCGGCCACTATAGACTTGCCCAATCAACCTGTCATCATTCCGGGTTCTGCCGGGGTTTTCGCTTTCTTGCGAACTACGACTTTTACCATTTCGCAAACATCACAAGGTGGAGAAACCGCATCTTAGAGTCCGTCCCGTAAGGTATGTCACGCAATTTTTCGGTAGTGAAACTCGGCGTCGGTCCCCTTCGGTTCGAGCCGGTTGAGCATCATCTGGATCATCGCCAACTCGACGAACGATTCCGACGACAACACGCTCTTGCTCTTCTCCCGATCCTTGGCTCAGGCGACGACACTTGCCCAGCCAGGCGAACGTCCGCCGTCCGCTCCACCGTCCAACGGATCGGCAACTTCACCCAACCCTTCGCTCCTTCGGGACGACGCACGATCGTCAACTCCCAGTCCGCATCTCCTTCCACCCGCTCGTACAGGTTGAAGTTGTGGTATTTACCGTCGGCGTACATCCGCGTCACCTTGCTCATCGGCCGGCCATCGAGCCGGGCGAACAACTCCGCCGCCGCCTTGGCGTCGTCGACATCGACCGCCGTGACCAGCACCGCCGGCGGCAAACCCAAGCTGTCCACCACGATATGTCGCTTGCGACCGTCCACGTCCACGTCCTTGGCATTGTCGCGGCCCCGGCACTCGCCGCCGGAGGTCGCGTCGACCGACCGGCTGTCAACGCTCGCCGAGGTCCGAGGGTGGTAGGGCTTCTCTACGACGCGGACTTCGCGGCGGAGCCGGTCATGAATCTTGTCGAGGGTGCCGTCGTGCCGCCACTCATCGAAGTACCGCCACCCGGTGCTCTTGGGTGAGAAGTCCTTGGGCAGGTCTCGCCACCGACAGCCGGTGCGGAGAATGTAGAAGAGGGCATCGACGACATCACGCGGGTCGACTTTCCGAGGTCGTCCGCCGCGGTGGACGGGGATTTGCGATTGGATCAAGCCCCACTGGGCATCGGTGAGGTCGCCAGGATGGTTTTGCGTTCTCATGCCTCATCCTACGAAGCTCGACTTCCTTGTGGGGCAGTTTCTTAGATGACGCTGTCAGTGAGGCCATTCGGGTTGGCGAGCAGTCTTCCACAGTCGCCCAGAAGGAACGAGTGCGGCGGGTTTTCGAACTTATACTCCTCGCGGCTCAAGATTGAGGTTCGCTCGACGCGAGTCTTCGACCGATCAGCCGCGAGGCTCAAATCGGAAGCCTCTGTTCATGTCGCTTTGATGATGATCCTCATGCGATGACCCGCATCTCCCATCTTGCCCAGGTCTTGTTCACACGGCCTAGTGGTCGAGGGGCGAGATTCTCCCCGGGTTCAAGCCGCCCGAAGCGGCGGTCGTCGAGTGCGCGGCCGACTCCTTGAACCGGGTCCGGTCGAGGTCGTACTTTTGGAGTTTCTGCGTCACGCTCCGACGCGACAGGCCGCTGTGGCGGGCGCAACCGGCGACGTTGCCTTTATAATACGCCAGGAGGCGGGTGAAATAGTCGCGTTCGACTTGGGCGACGAGGTCGCCGGTCAGGTCGGGCAGTGGCCTTTCGATGTCGATCAGGTTCGAGGACGACCCGGGCCCCGCCCCGGCCCGGCCTCGGCGAGGGGCGACGGTGGCCGGGAGGGCGTCTCGGTGGATGATCGTGCCGTCGGCCATCGCGACGGCGGCCTTGATCGCGTTTTCGAGCTCTCGGACATGGCCCGGCCAGGTGTGTTCCAAGAGAGCCTGCATCGCCGCCGAGTCGATCTCGGTGACGGGCGGGGTGCTCTTGGCGTTGAGCTTTTCGAGGAAGTGGAGGGCGAGCAGGGGGATGTCCTCGACCCGCTCTCGGAGCGATGGGACGTCGATCCGGACGACGGCGAGTCGATAATACAGGTCGGAGCGGAACCGACCCGCCTTGACCTCGTCTTCGAGCCGTTTGTTCGACGCGGCGACGATCCGAACGTCGACCTCGACGGTTTCCGAGCCGCCGACGCGCTCGAACCTCCCCGACTGGAGGACTCGCAAGAGCCTGGCCTGCATGCTCGGGGAGATCTCGCCAACCTCGTCGAGGAACAAGGTCCCGCCATCGGCCGCCTCGAACCGCCCTTTCTTGCGGCGGTCGGCCCCGGTGAACGCCCCCCTCTCGTGGCCGAACAGCTCGCTTTCGAGGAGCGCATCGTTCAGGGCCGCGCAGTTGAGCGCGACAAGTGGGCCGTCCCGCCGCGTGTCGGAAGCGTGGATCGCCTGCGCGATCAGCTCCTTGCCGGTCCCGGTCTCTCCCCAGATCAGGACGGTCGACCCGAGCGGCCCGACGTTCTTGATCAGGTCGAAGATCCGCCGCATCTTCGGGCTTTTCGAGACGATGTTGTGGAATCGGTAATCTTCTCGAAGCTGGAGCCGAAGCTGCTCCAACTCGTCGATCAATCGACGTTGTTCCAAGGTCCGACGGATCAGCAGGATCAAGCGCGCGGGGTCGCAAGGCTTGGCCACGAAATCATCGGCCCCCGCCTTCATCGCTTCGAGGGCGAGCTGCGGGTCGCCGTGCCCGGTCAGGACGATCACGCCGCAGGGGATCTTCTCGAACCGCACGGTCTTGAGCAACTCGCCCCCGGTCATCCCCGGCATGACATAGTCGGTGATGATCATCTGGAATGGCGACGACCGCAGCAGGTCCAGGCCGACCCGGGCGTCGGCCACCGCCTCGACGTCCCACCCTTCGTTTTCGAGGGTCGCCCGCAACGTTTCCCGGGTCAAGACCGTGTCGTCGATCACCAAAATCCGAGGATTCATGGACGGAGGCCCTTCCTTGGCCAAGGCTTGACCCGATCAAAGCGGACGAGGTTCGAGCGACGGGACAGCCTGGGGGATCGGATCAAGCGTGGGGCTGGTCGTGTCGGCGGGTTTTTCGGGGGCGACGACGACCCGGAACTCGACTTTCGACCCCTTCTTGATCCGGACCAAGAGGTCGCGATCGGCAGGTCGACCATTGAATATCCGCCGGAAATCTTCGATGTTGCCGACCAGCTTCCCGCCGGCATCGGTCAAGACCATGCCCGGCTCCAGCCCTCCTCGATCCGCGGGGCTTTCGCGGTCGACCCCGGTCACGATCAAGCCCGACACGCCCCGGTCGAGCTGATAACGCTTCGCCAGCGCCGGGTTCGTCTCGGCCAACGTCAACCCGATCGAGGGGAACCGCGCGGCCCGGCTCGACGTTTCGACCGGCCCGGGACGAGGGGGAACCGTCGAAGGGACGGGGTCGATCGGATTGAGCTCGGGTTCGACCTCGACCGCCGGGGGAGCAATGACCGCCCCTCCCAGGGCCGGGGGCACCGCGACGACCGGAGGTCGGGCCACCCCGAACGGCGTGACGTCCAGGTTCGGCCCGGGAACGAACAGGTTCGCGCCCGGGACGTTGATGTGCAAGCCGCGTGGGCGGACCGGGACGAAGGTTTCGGTCGGGACGGCCGAGGCGGTGGTGGGAAGTCCGAAGCGGTCGGGCTGGGGTTCGGGGCGGACCCGGATCGCCAACACCTGGCCGTTCCGGTCGACGGCGAGGTCGAGCGGTTCGCCGACCCTGGCCACCTCGATGGCGGCTTGGAGCGTCCCCGAACCTCCGGCGGGCCGGCCCCCGATGCTGAGGATCACGTCGCCGGGCTGCAAGCCGGCGACGGCGGCAGGGCCGGCCACGACGACGCTCGACACGAGCGCCGCCTCGGCGACGTTGAGCCGGGCGGCGGTGGCCGGGTCGACCGGCCGGATCGTGATCCCGAGGTAGGCGCGTCGGACCCGGCCGAACTCGGCGAGGTCGGCGACCACCCGTCTGGCCCGGCTCGAAGGGACCGCGAAGCCGACCCCTTCGTACCCCCCGCCGTTGGACTTCAGCGCGGTGTTGATCCCGACCACTTCGCCTTGGAGGTTGATCAGAGGGCCGCCGGAGTTGCCGGGGTTGATCGCGGCGTCGGTCTGGATCAGGTCTTCGTAGAGGGCCATCCCGATCCCTCGGCCTTTGCCGCTGACGATCCCCGCCGTGACCGTCCCCGACAGGCCGAACGGCCCGCCGATGGCCAGGACCCAGTCGCCGATGTCGAGCCTGGTCGAGTCGCCCCAGGGGGCGGCGACGAGGTCGGTCGGGTCGATGGCGAGCAAGGCGAGGTCGGACTTGGGATCGCGCCAGACCTGGCTGACGGGGCGCTCCCGACCGTTGCTCAAGATCACGACGACGCCTCGGGCGGCACCGGCGACGACGTGGTCGTTGGTGACGACAAGCCCTCGACCCGAGTCGACGACGACGCCCGATCCTCCTTCTCGCGCCGACCTCGCCAGGGGGTCCGCATTCGGCAGCCCATCAAAGGGCGAGGTGGTCCCGAGCGGGCGAACCGTGACGACCGCCGGGAGCGTTTGCTTCGACGCCTGGCGGAACCGGCTCGAAAGCCCCTCGGCTTCGAGCTGCGCCGAGGCGGGACGCGGTCCTCCGAGCGAAATCAAGGCGAGGAGCAGGGCTATCCAAGTCGAGCGACCCAACCGATCCGGCACGACGCGACTCCTTCCCGATCAAGGGACAAAGGGGGAGCCTCTCATTTCCTCGACGGCTCAGGCGAGTTGATGCTTCCCCAAGATCATAACGCCCCTAGTCTTCTCATCTCAAGGGGCGACGACCCAAGCTTGCTCGACCAAGGCTTCGCGGACGGCGTCGAGGACTTTGGGACGAGGGAAAAGGGGACATTCTAGAATGGCGTTAAGCTAATACTACAGTTGTATCTAAGCTACGGGTCGATTATTCTGGTTGAGAAACGCCCCGAGGTGTCTCATGACCAGTGCTGACCTCGCCACCTGCCTCGAAGATGTCCGCGATTGGGCCGAGCAGCTTGAAC
>JAABUX010002899.1_pt1 | contig 23486 bp, 19 predicted proteins | sample 5561851 | NCBI WGS metagenome assembly JAABUX01 (sample SAMN10711883, study PRJNA513361) | rock metagenome | isolation source: Antarctica rocks | place: Antarctica: Victoria Land, Richard Nunatak red sandstone | collected 2016-01-03 | reverse complement strand
GGAGCAGATGGCCGGCACCAGCCCGGTCGACCCGGCTTCGCCCCCCAGCCCGACCCTGCTCGCCCAGCGCGGTCGTGAGTTGGCCGACGCCGCCGGCGGGTTGGCCCCGATGGGTCGGATGTACGGCGGGATGGGAGCGATCGGGAACGGAGCCAACGGTTTCAACGGGACGCTCCCCAACCCGGGTCGCCTCCAGGACAATCGCCCCGAGATCGTCGGCGGGACCTATGGGACCGGGAGCCCGGGCGTCGGCACAGCCAACGGACCCGAAGCGGCCAAGAACGTGAAGAACTCGACCGAAGGCCCCAACGGGACGCTCAACGTGCCGACCCCTGATGGCAAACCCGGCTCGGGCGGGAGTGGCTACGGCGTCGGCAACAATAACACCCCGCCCACCCAGTCCACCGCCGGATCTCGCCCCCGCTGATCGATCGCTCACCTGGGCGAAACCGGTTTGCTGGCCCAGCTCGCCGGAGGAGTCCCAACCAGGCTCCTCCTTTTTCATGCGCCCCTCCGTCGAGCGGCTGATCTGACTTGAAGAAGCCTCTCAGGCGATCTGTCGGCCGCTCCCCCCAAATTGTTCAAGAGGAACACCGCTTCGGTCGATGAATGTGATACACCAAGAGCGACATCGCGGAATCATTGGGAGCGTCCGGGGATGAACGAACACGCCGGGTTCGGTTGTCTGCTCAGCGTGCTGATCGTGGTCGTATTTACGTTGGTCTTCCACGAAGTCGAGCGCGCCGACCCTCCCACCCACCGATCGGTTCCCGGTCCGCCGATTGTGTCCCATCGAGTCGCCCCCCAGCAACCCGCCCCGCCCGCTCGCGCCGAGGTTGCCGCCGAAATCTCCGCCCGAACCGCCCAGGTCGCGATCGTCGAACCGACTCCCTCGACCAGTACGGGACCATTGATCGAGGCGATTGATCCACCCCCGCCAGCCGTTTCATTGGTTGCCTCACCTTCCCACAAGCAGTTGCCAGGTCGACCAGCCGGCAGTTCAATCCAGCCGGTGTTCACCCCGACAATTTCAGACCTGGCCGCGTCCGCCCCAACCGCGACTCCAACACCCACCCGCCGGATCGACCCGCCGGCTCCACGTCGGCAGACGCCGCGATCGGCAGTCACGACGATCGAGCACGGGGAGCGGTTGGTCGACGTCGCGGTCCGGGTTTACGGTTCCGCCGACGCGATGCCCAAACTCTGGCGCGCCAACCGTGACCGCCTGCCCAGCATCGATTCGCCGGTGACCGAGGGTTGGCTGCTCCGGACCCCTTGATCCTGATCCGCCGATCCGTGGTTCATCCTCTTGTTCAGCCGGATGCCTCTCGCGGTTGGTTCAGTTGATGCTCCAGCGCGTCGAGTCGAGCGATGAGGTGACGATGGTCCGCCTCGGTGAGGGGGTGGTCGCCGAACCGGGTCCGGTAGAACGCATCGACCACGAGCGGCGGGACGTCGGCGACGATCTCATGACCCAGGTCTTGTCCCGAGAGGAAGACCGCCGCCCGCCGGGCGAACTCGCGGGGGGTTTCGGCGGCTGGTCGAGTGACTCCGGAGCTTTCGAGGAGTTGGAGGAGGCGGCGAAAGAACGAGTTCCCCACCGCTTGCGACGACGGGTCCGACCGATCCCCGCGCGCCATCCGCCGGGCCAGGCGATACATTCCGACGCCAAGCCGGATCAAGCCCGCCAAGACCAAGAGACCGGCGAAACTGACCATGAACCCTTTGAAGCTGAAAAAGCTTTCGAAGCTCGGAAAGTTGAGCAGGCCCCGGACGGCATTGCCGATCATCCCAAACCCGCGCAGGGCGTGCCCGAACAGCTCCCGGATCGGGGCGTACAGGAAGCGTTCCTGCCGTTCGGCGTTGAAGCCGACGATGTAGAAGACCCAGATATAGCGGATCAGGTCGGTTAGCTGACGGAAGTTGCCGATCATCCCGCCGACCCGGGCGACCGACTCGTTCCGCTGGTCCGCCGGGGTCGGGTCGTAGGTCACCCAGACCGCGCGCGAATCCGGCGTGGGTTTTGGCTCAACCATGACCTCAACCCAGCTATGCGCGTGCTTTTGCCGAACGGTGGTCAAGCCGGCCACCGCGTTGTAATCCCCCCCTTTGAAGCCGTTGATCATCCGCGACGGGATGCCGAGCGACCGGACCATCAAGGTTAGGGCGGTGGCGAAGTATTCGCAGTGGCCCTGCTTCCGGTTGATGAGGAAGTCGACCACCGGGTCGAGCGACGGGTCGACGACGTCCATCGCCAGGGTGTAGCGGAACTCCGAGGTCGGGCCGTGGAGGTAGTTGTCGAGCGCGGCCACTTGCCCGCGGATGTCCTCGGGGTCGACCCCTTCGATGATCTTCAAGGCGATCGGGCGGACCGCGTCGAGGACCGGCTCGGGCATGGCGACGAGTTGCCGAAGGTACTCGCCGGTCGGAAACGCCTCGTCCCCCTGCGACTGATCCGGGTTGGCGGCCGAGTCGATCCTGTAGTCGACCGTGATTGACCGGCCGTCTTGCCGAAAGAGTGACCCATCAAGTAAGTGAAGAGCCGGCTGGAACCGCTTGTCGTTGGCGGACATATCCAGAACCGGGCGGAGGCCGAAGAGGATCGGGTTGCTGGTCGGTTCCAGCTTGATCAACTGGCGGATCACCGCGGAGCGGTCCGCATAGCTCGGCAGCGACTCGGTGAAGCGGGTGTATTGCAGCTTGGGCCGCCGCCACCGCCCTTTGTCGTATCGTTCGAGGGTGACGCCACGCCACCGCTGCTCGGGGCCTTGACTGGCCGGGACGATCCGGTTCCCGTCGAGGTTGACCAGCTCGATGCTCATCACGACGCTGTCGTTTTCGAGGATCTCGCCGAGTTGCCCAAGCTGGACCTCGTCGTCGAACCCGGACAGGTGCTTTCCCACCGTATCCGAGGCCCCCGCGTTCGGGTTCATCAACCGCCGCGGCATGGCCAGGAAGATCAGGCCCCCCATCGCCAGGGTGATCGCCGCCACTCGGATCGTGGCCAGGAGGAACGACGCATCGAACAGCCCGAAATAAGGCTCGGCCCGGTCCGCCCCGGCCGGGTCGCTCGAACCGTACGGCAACCGCTCCGTCCGGAGCGCTTCGCGGCGGAGGGCGAACAGCGTCAAGACCCAGACCGACGAGATGACCCAACCGATCAGCATCATGCCGACGTTGTCGCTCTGGCTGATCACGCCCCCAACCAGGACCTGGACCAGGCCGAGCAAGAAGAGGAACCAGTCGTCTTCGACCGTCTTGGGTAAGAACGTCTTGATCAACTGGAGATAGACCAACCAGTGCGCCGCCGCCAGGAGCAAGAGCGTTTCGTCGTACCGATACTCGATGTAGCTCAAGATCCCCGACGCCAGCGCCAGCAAGCTGGCCAGGTTCCGCGACCAGCCGAGCCGAGGGTTCCGGTCGACCGTCCAGAACGCCAGGAACCCCGCCAACGCCACCGCCAATGGGTAGAGCATGGCGAACGGGTTGTCCGAAGTCGCGTCGACGCTCAGGACCAGGGTCGCGAAGGTCAGCATCAGGTAGAAACTGGCGCGATAGATCGCAAGGAACTTCATGGGTTACTCGCTCCGATCGGGGCCAAGGTCGCCAACGGATCATCGCCCGACCCACCGGTCCGGCTCCGGGGGCGAGCCGCCCCGCCCACCTCGAACAAGTCGTTCAGGTCCCCCTTCGCCACGTCGAACAAGGTCACCCGAGCCACCAGCCCGCGGATCGCCGACGCGGGGAGCCGCGTGGACTTTTCGGCCTCTTGCTGCAAGTTGAGCGGGCGGGTCGAGACGACGATCAGGATCGACTCGCGGAGGGTGGACGGCGGGATCACGTCGAGCAGGTCGGCGAGAGTCCCGTCGGACGTCGCTCGGAGCGTCGCCAGTTGTTCGAGCATCTCGTGGAGGAGCTTGACCGAAGCCGGCCCCTGCCGAAGCCCCGGGGCGTCGCCGGTCCAGCCAAGCAAAAACCGCCTGCCGGTGTGGCGGCAGGTTTCCAGGCAGACCGTCGCGGCGAACCGGATCGCCTGCTCGACCGCCTCGCGCTGACCAGGGGTGGCTTTGGTCTTGGGGAGCCAGGGATCGAGCAAGACGGCGAAATCCGGCTCGTGCTGCTGCTCAAACTCCTTGACCATGAGCTGGCCCATTCGGGCCGAGGTCCGCCAGTGAATCCAGCGCGGGCTGTCGCCGGGGCGGTAGTCGCGGAGGCCGTGGTATTCTTGCTGCTGGATCGACCGGTCGTGCCGCGACCCGCGCTTCGTCTCGCTCGCCTCGCGGTGGAGCTGCTGCCAGCGGCGGTGGAGTTGGCCGACGCTGGGGTAGATCGTGATCGATGTTGGCTCCCCACCGAGGAGCCGCCGCTCCAGCAAACCGAACGGCGACCGGGTGACGAGTTCAAACGACCGGAACCGATACCGCCCGCGCGGGGGGGCGACCCCTTCCCAGCGGACCCGGGCACGCGACTGACCCGCCACCCGGGGGAAAAAGCCGCGCGGGTACAGCCCGCTCCCACCCGAGATCGACCGGTCGACCGGGGCGAGTTCGTCGGACAGGATCAAGGCCAGCGCCGCGGCGTGGCGTCGGTCGTTCTCGAGGGTGTAGTCGATCAGCAGCGGCTCGCCCGAGAAAGCGTACGGCGGGACGCGCCGGGCGATTCGGATCTTGCGGAGCATGGCCCCGCTCGACCAGACCGACCCAACCATCGGCCCGGCGGCCAGCGCCGCGACGAGCAAGATCAAGTTGATCTGCTGGAGCAGGCCGGTGCCGAGCAGCGCGACCCAAACGACGAAGTAGATACCCCCCTCGCGGGTCCACCGGAGCCGCTGGCTGGGCCAGAGCCGCCGGAGCAGCCACCGAGAGGCCCGCTGGATTCGCTGGGGATTGCGCGGCATCGGGGGCGCTCTCGATGGAGGAGGTGGGGCTGGTGGTGATCGGCTTGGTCCGGGCGACGACGGCTCAGGTCGGCACCCGGAGGCGGTCGACGATGTCGCGGATGATCGTCTCAGCCGCGCCAAACTCGCCGGCCTGGAGGAACGACTTGCCGACCACCCGGTGTGACAGAACCGGGACGGCCAGGACCTTGATGTCGTCGGGGACCACATAATCGCGCCCCGAGACGAACGCCAACCCCTGCGCCGCGCGGTAAAAGGTCAAGGCCCCTCGGGTGCTGACCCCGACGTGGAGGTCGTCACCATCGCGGGTCGCGTGGACGATGTCGAGGAGGTACTCGGTGATCGAGTCGTCCACCTTGACCTGCCGGACCGCTTGCTGGAGCGTCCGGACGTCGTGCGCGGACAGGACCGGCGCGAGCGACTCGACCGGCTCGCCGGTCCGGTGGGTCGCCAGGACGCGCCGCTCCTCGGACCGGAGCGGGTAGCCCATCCGGAGCCGGATCATGAAGCGGTCCAACTGGCTCTCCGGGAGGACGTACGTCCCCTCGAACTCGTAAGGGTTCTGCGTGGCGATCACGAGGAACGGCGGCTCCAGCAGGTGAGTCCGCCCCTCTACCGATACCTGGCCATCGCTCATCGCTTCGAGCAGGGCGCTCTGCGTCCGGGGGGTTGTCCGGTTCACCTCGTCGGCGAGGATCACGTTGGCGAAGATCGGTCCCGGCTTGAAGGTGAACTCGCCGGTGACGTTGTTGTAGACGCTCGACCCGAGGATGTCCGACGGGAGCAAGTCGGGCGTGAACTGGAGCCGACGGAACGAACAGTCGATGCTGGCGGCAATCGCACGAGCGAGCAAAGTTTTGCCCACACCGGGAACATCCTCAACCAACAGGTGCCCCTCAGCCAGGAGGGCGACGACGGCGAGCTTGATCGCCTCGGGCTTGCCCAGGACCACGGTCCCTACGTTGTCGAGGAGTCGCGTCAAAAGGGCCGCGAGATCCGCGGTGTCGGGTTCATTCACCTCGGTCATGGGCGAAGCATTCATGGTCCTGATGATCCCTCGCCGCGAACTCCACAACGGCTTGTCGCCCCATGCGGACCTGAATGGGTCGGGGGCGACGCCGAGTGTCCAAGGATTCTCTCGACCGGCCCGATTATATGACATCCTATCCCCCATTCCAACCACCCGGACCGGCCGACGATCTTGGTTATCACTCGCAATCCCGGAGAATTTCCCACCTCAAGAACCGCGAATCGCGGAATCGCCGGATCGCCGGATCGCCAATTGCCAAGGCTGAAGGGTTCTTGGTTTCTGAGTGTTCGCGATTGGCGATCGTCGACGGGCAATCCGAATCTCCAGATCCGAAAGCTATACCCGTTCCGGTTGGACGGTTGACGGCCTGTCCGCCCCCCTCGGGATCTGGTAGAGTCGTCCGATCCGAGGGCGGGTCACGTCCCGGGGAATCGGTTCGAGGACGTTTTGGCCATGGCCGATCAGCGGGCCGAGATCGTGTTCCTCTCGGGTCGCCTCGCCGACCGCGACGAGATCCGGAGCCACCAGGCGCTGGCCGACCGGCTCCTCAAGCTCGGATTCGGGACCCGGTTGATCTGTCCGAGCGTCGGCCACGGCCACGGAATTGCCCACCTGACCGAGTGGCCGCCGCTCGACCGGCGGTGGTGGCTCCCCTGGTCGTCGCGTGGGCTGGCCGACGCCGTGGGCTGGCCGCTGCCGACCCCTCGGCCGGTCTGGCTCCATGTCCTCGGCGCCCGGATGGCCGACGCGGGGCTGGACATCGCCGAGCGATGGCAGATCCCGTACCTCCTCTCGGTCGACGAGTTCCCCCGCCGCGATGCGCGGCTCCGGCTCAGCCGGGCCTGGTGCCGGGGTCTGATCGCCACCAACCCCGAACTGGCCGAGGCTTTGGTCCGCGAGTACGGCGTCCCGCCCCACTTCCTCTGGATCGTCCCTCGGGGGATCGTCGAACCCGAGCGGCCGCGCGCGCCGTCAAACCCCACCCGCGTTCCCGTCATCGGCGCCGTGGGACCGTTCATCCCGGGGTCGGGGTTCGCCACCTTCTTGAACGCGGCCCGTCGGGTGGTCGACCTCGGCCACGACGTCGAGTTCCTCCTGGCCGGTCAAGGAGAAGGAGAGACCGACCTCCGCCGCCGCGCTGACCGGCTCCGGATCGCCGACCGGTTTACGTTCGTGGACGACCGCTCCGCCAATCTGACGTTCTGGGACGCTCTCGATATCTACTGCCAGACGTCGGTTTCGCCCACCACCGGGCGGTCATTGGCCGTGGCTCAAGCGCACGGCGTCCCGACGATCGCCTCGGACGTCGAGGGGTTGCGGTCGCTGGTCGACGGCCAGGACTGGGGGGTACGGATTCCGCACGGTGATCCCGGCTTGCTCGCCCACGCGATGGTCGCCTTGCTCTCAAGCCCGGCCGAAGCCGGTCGGTTGAGCGAGGCGGGGCGAGCGGCGGTCCTCCGCGACCACCACCCCGACCGCGAAGCCGAACGCCTCGCCGAAATCTACGACCGCCGCCGCGCGCCGGTCGACCCCCGGGTTCAACGCCCCGACGATGCCAACCACTCGGCGGCCCCGACGGTCGCCTTGCGGCCCGAACCGGCCCCCAGCCCCGGACTTGCGTCTGGAGTGGTGATCGACCCCCGCCCCTGAGCGTCGCCCGCCTTGACCCGGGCCTCGTAGACGTTGGCCCAGGCGAGGAAGTCATAGATCGCCAGGAGCGCGCAAAACACGAGTCCGGGGCGACCATCCAAAAAACCGAGCCGGAATCCGTAGGCGTACACGAACCGGACTACGGGCCGCATTGGCAAGCGGAGATAAACCTTCTTGAGCAGGCGCTTGAACCGCTTGCCGGGACCGATCGACGCGGGGATCGGCTCGCTGAGGAACCGCTCAAACATCGCCGCTTCCCAGACGGCGTACCGGTTGTGTTTTTCCACCCAGACGGCGATCGACGGATAAGCGTGGTGGTCCAATTCATGCCGGAGCCGGACGGCTCGCCCGCCGTCGAGGAGGACATGCTCGTGCGCCTCGTTGTCGCCGGTCCGGACCCCCGGCGTAACCGGCATCCGCTCGTACAGTCCCAGCCGGTGCTTGAACAGGCGGAGGTTCCACGCCTCGGCGTAACCGCAATGCTTGATCCGCCGGCCGAGGAAGAAGTACTTCATGTTGAGGTAGAAGCCGTCGGCCTCGTCGGCGGCGGTCCGCCGGGCGATCTCCTCGGCAAGTTCGGGCACGACCACCTCGTCGGCATCGACGATCAGGACCCACTCGTTCCGGAACGGGAGGTTGTCGAGCGCCCAGTTCTTCTTCTTGGGATAAATCCCGTTGAAGTGGAACTGCACCACCGACGCGCCATGCTCCTCGGCCACCCGCGCGGTCTCGTCCTGGCTCTGGCTATCGATGACGAACACCTCGTCGGCCCAGCTCAAAGCCGGCAGACAGCGGCGGAGGTTCTCGGCCTCGTTCTTGACCGGGACGATGACGCTGATCTTAGCTCGGGCAGTCGCGGGCATCAATTTGTGTCCCTCCCTGGATGAAAAATCCGGCCCTTGAAGGGCTCGGACGAAACACTGATGGGAGAAAATCCTCTCTGATCCGTGTCCCTTCCGTGTTCATCCGTGGCCCAAACTATTCCGCGAGCAGGACCGCCGCGGGTTTCGGTCCACCACCGATGACCCAGTCGTAGACCGACGCGAGCCGGGCGGCGGCTTCGTCCCAGGTGTAGCGGGCTTCCACCAGCATCCGCCCGCGCTCGGCGAGGCCGATCCGCTCGCAACGTGTGAGTTCGAGCATGCTCCGGAGTCCCAACGCGACCGATTGTGTTGTCGGCTCGACGATCACCCCGGCATCGGCGTCGGTCAGTTCACCGAAGTGGCAGGCGGTGGTCGCCAGCACGGGTACTCGCGCCGCGAGGGCTTCGAGGATCGCCATGCTGAACCCTTCGCTGTGGCTGGGGAGCGCAAACAGGTCGGCCGCCCCCCAGACCTGCCGGGCCAACTCCCCCGCGACGTGGCCCAACACGGTGATCCGGTCGACGACCCCCAAGGCCTCGGCCTGGGCGAGCAACGGCGTCAGGGCGCCGTCGTCGTTCCCCGCGAGGAGGAGGTGGAGGTCGGGATAATCGCCGGTCACGCTCGCCAGGGCCGACACCAGCAGGTCCAGCCCTTTCTTGGCGTGGAGCCGACCATAAAACAGGACCACCGTCTTGCCCACCAGCTCGGGGTGGGTCGCTTCGAGTTCGGTCCGAGGGGGCAGGTCGTCAAACGGCGCCAGGTCCACCCCGTTGGGGACCAAAGCGACCGGCGTCCGCGGGGCCACGGCGCGGAGGTGGCCGATCTCGGGGCGCGACAAGGCGTGCAGGCAGGACGCCCCCTGGAGGTTCTTCCCTTCGATCAAGGCGGTGTAAACCTGCTTCTTGAGCGCCTTGTGCCGGAGCGCCCACGGTTCAAGCATCCCGTGCGCGGCGATCAGGTACGGGATGTTCCCTTGGCGGGCGATTCGCCCCCCTCGGCGGGTGTGCTCCTGCCAGATCCCGTGGAAGTGGACGACGTCGGCCCCCGCGATCGACTCCGTCCAGTCGTGCTCGGGACCGAACAGGTGAACCCCGGGGGGAAGTTCGAGCGGGTCGACCCGCGACGGGGTCGGCGTGATGATGTTCACCGCGTCGCCGAGCCGGGCCAGGGCGCCGGTCATCCCGAGAATGCTCGGGACCATCCCGCCATCCCGCCTGGGGTCAAGCCCATTGCAACAATGAAGGCGCCCGGCCGGTGCTTGGGTGCCGCTGACGACCGTGGTGAACCGACCAAGAGCAATCATCATGAACCTCCTCGACTCGAACCGAGCAAGGCACCGGGGATCTGCGTGAATCGGCTGAAGCGGGACCGGACCGACCGGCCAAGCTCGATCGCTTCCAGAGCCCCGGCGGCGAACCGCTCGGGACCCCACTGGTCGACGACCGAAGCGGCCCTCGCCCCCATCGCTTGCCGATCGGCCAACGAGAGGTCCGCCATCCAGGCCAGCGCGGCGGTCAAGTCGTCGGGGTCGCGTGGGTCGAACCGGCGGCCGGTGGTCCCGTCGGGGTCGGGGACCAAAGTCTCGACGCACCCGGCGCGGTCGGAGACGAGCAACGGCAGTCCACTCGCCGCGGCCTCGTTGACGACCAAACCCCAAGGCTCCATGACGCTCGAGTGGACAAACGCCCCTGCCCCGCTCAACCAGAGCGCCAGGTCATCCCCTTCGAGGAAGCCAGGGCGATGGATCGACGCGGCGTAACCGCTGGCTCCGATCGCCGCCTTGACTTGATCGATTGCCGGCCCCCCCCCGCACAGGACGAGGTCCCACGCGAGCGAGTCGACCGCCAACGCCCGGTAGCGGGCATACGCTTCGACCAGGGCGACCAGGTTCTTCTCGGGGACGAACCGGTTGACGGCGATGAAGTAGGGGCGAGCGGGCAACTCGGTCCGGAACTCGGGGCGAAGTCGAGCGGCGGCGGCCCGCGCGGCGAACGCGGCGTTGTCGACCGCGTTGTAGCCGAGGGCGATCCGGTCGCGCGGCATCCCGAGCTTGATGAGGTAGTCGCGGTGCCTCGGCCCGCCGACCAGCGCGGCGGAGCAGCGTTCGACCCGGCCACGCTTGACGAGTTCCTTCCACCAGGTCCGGGGGTGGTCGATCTCCTGGCTTTCCGACATCAGGACCGTCGGCCGCCCGGCTTTATTGGCCCATCGGAGCGCCGCCATCGACTCGGGGCGAGCGTAGCCGACGATCCCGACCACGTCAGGGCGGTCGCGGTCGAGGGCGATGGTCATGGCCCGGGAACAGTCGCGGGAGGGGATCGACTCCATCGACCGCCCGATGAATAAGGTCGTCCAGGTGAACGGTTCGGCGCCCTTCTGGCGTGCCCACGGGTAGCGGTCCTCGGCGTCGGCAAGTTCATAGGCGGCCAGCCGGTCGCTGGTCTGGTGGAGGGCCGCCCCCAGCGCCCGGAGTCGAGCCAGGTGGTACGGGCCGAAGTTGGTGAAGCATACGGAGACAAGCATCGGTCAAACCCCCTGCGACAACGCGGCCTGGCCCACCATCGGGCGATCGGTCTCGGAGCGGCGGGCGGCGACCTCATCCGCCCGCTTCCACCGCGCCAAAAGCTCAGCCCGCCAAGTCATGATCGGCCGCTCCAGCCACCACCCCAGCGCACACCCCACGCCGATCCCCGACCCGAGCAGCACAAGCCAGGTCACGCGCCAATCAACGATCATCCCGGTCTGGCCGATCAGCGCCGCCCAGGCGAGCAGGATCGGCCCGTGAAACAGATAAGTCGGATAACTTGCCAGGCCCACGAACTCGGCCAACGAGCCGAGCCAAGCTGGGCGGGTCGAGGGGCGTCTCAGGCTCTGATCCGCCTGGTCCGCCGCGATCAACCGGAGGAGCAAACCGGCGAATGTCACCCCGAGCCAGAGGTCGATCGCCAGTTCCGGGATTCGGTCCCCCGCCCTCATCCCCACGGCCACAGCGAACCCCACCGGCCAGAGTCGAGCCAAGTTCTTGATTGCCCCCCGACGGGCCAGCCGAGGTCCGTGGATCGCCACCAAGGCACCCAGAAACCAGTTCACTCCCAGCCCGAACAGGAGGCCAAACCCGAGGATCAGACCGTGGCGATACCCCAGCCAGTGGAGGCCAATCAAGCCCCCGCCCAACCCGACGCAGCACCCCAGGCCGACCCACGCGGGTCTGGCCCGCGACCGGCCCGCCACCGCCGCGAGGAGGCCGAAGCTGACGTAATAGAACAACTCGTTGGTGATCGTCCACGACGGCGCGAACGCCCCGAAAGTCCGGGTCAACCGCTGGACGAAGATCAGTTGCGCGCCGAACCCGAACCCATCCAATCCATCCGGGTAATACGCGGGGCGGATCGGCGCCACCAGGGATTCCACTCCCAGCGCGAACAGCAACCCGAGGTAGTAGAGCGGCATGATCCGCGTGAACCGGGCCTTCAAGTAAAGCCCGATCGGGAACCGCCCCGAGTCGATCAGCCGGGTCGCCGAGAGCTGGATGCAGTAGCCGCTGAGGACGAAAAACCCCACCACCCAGTAAAAACCGGACTGGACGGTCGCGAACAGGATGGTCCGGATCACTTGCGGCAGCAGGCTCATGGCCTCGGGATGGACCACCCAGCAGACGTCATACGAGTGCGCCGCGACCACCAAGAAAGCGAACACCCCGCGGCACAGGTCGACGCTCCGGATCAAGGTGGGGCCGGCCCGATCCGTGGGACCGTGCGCGGCGGTCGCCGGTGGCGGCGGGGGTGCGTGTGCGGGGTTGACCATCGCGAACATCCTTGTTGAAGGCTCAGGGTCGCCGCTACGCTCGACCAGGGCGGATCAGACGGCGGCCCGACCCGCCCCGAGGAACTTGTTGGCGAGCCAGAAGCCGATCAGCGGGGGGAGCGTGGTGAAGCCGTAGTTGTAGTAGAACCAGGTCAGAGGGTCGTCGCCGACCGTCGAGAGCCAGGCGTTGTAGTACGTCAAGGCCCACCAGACCTGGACCCAGGGGATGGTCTGATACCGGCGGAAATACTCGTAGGCCGTCCGGAAGACCAGACCGACGCAGCCCATCACGATCAAGGCTCCCCAGTTCCCGCCGTTGAGCTGGCAGGCCCCGAGGATACCAATCGACGGGCCGGTAAACGTGTTGTCGCGCTTGATCTCCGAACCGGCGATCCAGGCATTGATCCACTGCTCGCGGCCGAAGATCGGTTTGTCGGGCCAGACGATCCGCGGAATGTACGTCGAGAAGATCCGGAGGTAGCTCGCGCCGTGGTCGTAGTCGGCTTTGAGCGGGACGGTGTCGAGCATGAGGAGGAAGCCGCCGTACTCCTCGGTCTCGTAGGAGGTCCGGACCAAGTTGTCGCCATCGACGAGGTTGATGCTCTCAAAGACGATGCTCGGGTCGAAGTTGGCGACGAAGGCGACGAAGTCGTTGATCGACCCGTGCTGCTTGGTCCGGTTGGCGTGGTATCGCCAGCCGATCGAGAGCCCGACCGCGAGCGCCCCGACCGTCGCCGTGGTCAGCAAGACGGGCCACGACGGGCGCTTCAGCCGAGGGACGTAGAACGCGCAGACGGTGGTCAGGACGGCGAAGAGCGAATGCGACCGCTTGCCGATGAACATCCAGATCAGCATGTAAAGCACGGCGATCCCGAGTCCGAGCGTCGTCAGGGCCGGTCGAGGCCGCTCCGGTTGCCGACCGGTCACGATGCAGACCACCCCCGCGACGAGCATCATCATCGGGAACTGAACGAGCAGCACCGCCTCGGCTGACGGCGCATCCGCCTGGTTGACGAACCCCCGGGCCATCAGCACGCCGCACGTCAGCCCCCAGACCAACAGGATCGGGCAAGCGACGTTGATCACCCCCGGACTCCAGACCATCGGCGGCCTCGGCAGGAACTTCGCCACAAGTTTGCCGGGACCGAAGTAGTAGACCAACAACATCCACCCGATCGCCCAGAACGACCGGAAGCTCGCCGCGGCGACGATCTCCTCCCCTCGGACCCGGATGGCCCAGTCGTGGTACGAGATCGCCTGGATGACGTATTCCTGGAAGATCCCGACCAGGAACAGCCAAGTCGGCGCGAACGGGTCGAACTTCCGCGTCACAAGTTGGAACGCGGCCAGCCCGAAGATCATCGCCGCCAGGGCATAGACGAAGCTCAACTCGTTCATCATCGCCCCACACCGAGGGATCGAGCCGGGGCCGGACGCCCGATCATCGAGCGCCCGGTCCCCCATCAATCCGTTCGAGTTTTCCCGCCGGGCGGCGACACCGGCCTTCTCCCTTCAAATCAAGCGGCGGACCGGCGGAAGCGATTTCGCTGGATTACGGAGCCTTGATTGCGTCATTGTTGGTGTTCATCACCTCGCCGCCCATCGCGCTGAACAAGGCGTGGAGGACGGTCGGGTCGATCGTTTGGCTGAGAAACCTCACGGCGCCATCAGCGAACGAGACATTGAACCCGCCGGGGTGATTGCCGCCCAGGGCCGGGAGCACCCCTCTGGCCGGGATGGCAATATCGCGAGGGTCGGTCCAGGCGATCGGCCGCCGCGACTCGACGACTAGGATCGTGTTCGACGTCCCGTCGGTGATCTCCATGAATTTCATTCCGTCCTTCCGGTCGGGGAACACGGTCATCGGCCCAGTGGGCACAAAGTACGAGGTCTCGCCGAGCTTGGCCGCGATGTCCGACGGGTCGTGGTAGACGTCGGGCATCCGCTCAAGCAGCTTGCGGTTGTTCGGCCCGTCCCACGGCTCGTCGAACTTGTAGTCGTTGTAGAGGGTTTGTTGTCCGAGGTAAGGCAGCAGCGCGACCCGCCAGCTATACGGCGTCTTGCCGTTCGGCCCATACAGGACGGCCGGGGGAAAGCGCGGTTCGGGCTGAACCGAGGCGAAGTTGTGCATCGCCAGAGCGATCTGCTTCAGGTTGTTGACCGATGTCGACCGCTTCGTCGCCTCGGTCGAAGCTTGAACCGCGGGTGCCAGCAACGCCGTGATCGGGGCGAGGGAGTCGGTCCGGGCGCGAAGGCGAGCGATGGCTTGGTCTTGATCAACCTTGGCGGTGGCGAGCATCGCGTCCAGCGCGTTGGCCGCGTCGATCAGCGTCCGACCCGCTCCGGGCGGTCCCTTCTCGGCCTGCGCCCGGACGGCGGGCATCGCGTTCCCGGCGAGCGTCACCAGCGCCTGGATCGTCGCGGCGACCCCCTGCGCCTCGGCAGGGGTGCCAGAGATCGCCAGGGCATCGAGAGTCAGGCCGTCGGCCAGATTGAGATTCAAGGCATAAGCCTGGGTCTGATTGAGAAGCGGCCCGAACATCTGGATGATCGCCCCAGCCATCCCCTGACGGATCGGCTCGACCGACCGGGCCAGCCAGGGGGTGTCGATGGCCATGCGGAACGTCCCAGGTGAGAGCTGTTTCCAGGCGCCGTCCCAACCGTGGCGGTTGCCCGGCTGCCGCGGATCGACCCCCAGTTTCCCGACCCAGATTTCCGGGCAGATCAGGAGGGTCCGATTGTCAAGCTCGACGTAGCAGGCCGGGGCGGGACCGCGGCGGCTCTTGAGGTAACTCAACCCGTTCCACTCGACCTTCTCGACCGGCGCGGAGATAAAGTTGTTCCAGTCGTAAGCCCGCGCCGCGCGGATGATGAATGCCGCGGCTGGTGGAGCGTTGGGTGGGCCGGGGACGCCCGCCGGCCGGTCATCAACGCCCAAGATGAGGATCTGGTCGATCTGGCCCGAGGCGACCGCCTTGAATTCCTTGGGTCCGTCGGCCGGGACCTGGTCGGCGAGCTTCCGGAATTCGGGGTTCTTGAGCAACGAAGCGGGGCGGAAGTCGACGACGAGATGGACGTCGGAACTCAACGTCAAGGGGTCGAGAACGGTCGGTACCGGCGCGGCGGCGGGGGCTGGTGCCGTCGGGGCCTGGGCCAGGGCCTGATCGGTTCCTCCCGGCCCTCGGAGGCCGGCGACCAGCAAGCCGGCGGCCACCAGGGCGGCGACGGTCAAGGCGCGCCCTCGAGGGGGCATGGGGGGTTGGTCTAGGATCTTCGGGTCGCGGAGCATCTCGATCCTCCTCAAAAAAGTCCCTCGGGAAGGCAGGAACGGTCGGGCGGGCCACGCGGGCGGTCGGGGGTCGTGCCGGAGGGCCAGGTTCGCCAGCGTGGTCAGATAAGCCCGACGCCCCCCGGCGAGGCGTGCCCCCCAGGCGTCGGCGGCCAACTCCTGCTGGAGCCGGAGCCGCCCCGCCAGGGTGTGGGCCAAGGGGTGGTAGAAGTGGACCGACAGGCTGAGCTGGGCGATCAGGCCGGTCAGGTAGTCGCCCCGGGCGACGTGCGCGAGTTCGTGGGCCAGTACGACCCGCCGCTCCCCCTCGTCCCAAAGTTCCCAGCCGACCGGCAGGAGCACGACGGGCTGACGCCAGCCGACCGTCGCCGGTGTGGTCAACTGATCGGTCGCGTGGACGACCACCTCCCGGTGAATCCCCATCGCCGCGCGGAGCGCGGCCACCAGGGCGAGCAAGGCCGGGTCGTCGATCGCCCGGCTTCGCGCCCGGAGTGTCGCGACGGCCCAGATCCCCAGCCCCAGGCGGATCAAGGCGACCGCGAGTCCGGCCAGGAACGCCCCCGCCACCCACGCCGGCCAGCGCCACCCCAGGCCGCGAGCGACCAGCGGCGATGGGTCCGCCAATTCGCGGCGGAACTCGGCGACGAAGCTCGCCCAGTCGACCACCGGGGCGTCGGCGGTCGCGGCCGGCCGGGCGATCTTCGACACCCGAGGCGGCCCCTGCCCTTCGGCCTCCATGGGCCGAGAGACGGCAACCGAGGGGGTCGCGGTCGCTCCGGCTCGACCCGTCGACCACCAGCGCGGCCAGGGCGACCCGGCCAGAACCGCGACCCCGAGCATTACCGCTAGGGTCGTCGAACCCGCCAGCGCCCCGGCCGCCGGACCGCGCCGGCGGACCGCCGCCAGCGCCCCTAGCCCGACCACCGCCAGGACCGTCGCCCGGGCGGCGACCCCCACGAGGATCAACCCCAGATCGTTCATGGCTCGGTCTCCCGGAGGATCTCGGCCAGTCGGTTCCGCTCCGCGTCCGTCAGCGTGTCCTGCTCCATCAACCGGACCAGGAGCTGCTCACGCGAGCCCCGAAAAACCCGGGTGAGCAAGTCCCCCAAGAGCCGCCGCGACACATCCTCATAGGACCGGGCCGCCCGGTATCGAAACGGCCGCTCGGCATGAATCTGGACCAAGAACCCCTTGTCGAGCAGCCCCCGGACCTGCGTCGCCACCGTCGTGTAAGCCAGCTCGCGGTCCCGCTTGGCCAACTCGTCGCGAGCCTCCCCCGCCGACAGTTCACCCCGCGACCAGAACACATGCATCACCTCTAACTCGCGCTCCGTCAACTCCTTGGCTGTCGGCCTCGCCATCGTGCAGTCCCCCCCGCTTGGCTGTGTGCTCCGCCCAGCGCGGCTTCGCCTATGTTTGGTTCCTTAGATTTGGTTCTATAGTAGCGACGGGCGATCGACTGTCAAGGAGGTGACCGGCAATTGCGAAAAAAGTGATGATGTGACGGCGGGAAACTGCCGGGAGCGGTTAGGTCGTCGGGCCTTGGGCGATCTGACCGACCTCAGCGAGGATCGCGGCGTGGTAGCGCGGCCAGTCATACCCTTCGACGCGGGTTCGGGCCGAGGCCGCCATCCGGGCGCGCAGATCAGGGGAGGAACCGAGCCGGATCATGGCTTGCGCCAGCGCTTCAATATCGCGCGGTGGAACGATCAGGCCGTCCTCGCCGTCGCGGACGACCGACCCGGCGTTGGGGGTGACGATGCTCGGCAGCCCGCACGCCAGGGCTTCGTAGGTCACCACCGCCGAGCCTTCGAACAACGACGGGAAGACGAACACGTCGGCCGCCGCCATCTTCGACGGCATCTCGGCATGACCGACCCGCCCGAGGTGTTCCACCTCGCCGAGATATGGCCGGAGCGGTCCGGGGTCACTCGGTAAGGCCCCGAGGAGTTGCAGCGTCCACCCAGGTCGGCGGACGGCTCGCCAGGCTTCGAGGAGGTACTTGATCCCCTTCCGCTGCGTGATCCCCCCGGCGAACAAGAACGTACAGCCGTCGGTCGATTGTTTCGCGGGGTCCGGTCGGAATCGCCGCGTATCGGCAGCGTAAGGGATGACGCTGATCCGGTCGGTGGGCGTCCCATGCCGGACCAGTTCCCCGGCGATATGCTTGGAGGGGACCAGGATGCGATCCGCTAGGGCGATGTCGCGGAGTCGCCGCTGGTGGAGCCAATCCAGTTCGACCCGGTCCAGCTTGCCATCGCCGAGATAGATCGGGAAGAAGTCGGGCGACTGCGCCGCTTCGAGGTCGAGGACGACTTGTTCTTCACGGACGTCACCATGAACCATGCTCAGGATCGATGGGATGCCGAGCCGGCGGCAGGTCGGTAGCGTCAGGTCCGACCCGACATCGCTGAACAGGAACGCCACCGATGGCTGGCGAGTTGTGACCGCCCGCGCTACCGCCCGATCAAACCGCCGGGTCCGCCAGCGCGCGATCGAGTGTTGCGACCCCGGTCGCCGGCTTGCCAGCTTCGCTTCCAATTGCAGCGCCGCATCGTACGTCCAGACCGAGGCCACCCGATCGGCCGGGATTCGCCGCTCATGCCGCCGCAGCAACTGGCGACGAATCCGCGGGAACTGGCAAGGTAAAAGCTGCCGAGCCGCCTGGCTAGTGCGCCCATGCCCCTTGTAATAAAACCCGGTGACGAACTGGTCGAGCAGGCCCGCTTCGGCCAGTGCCACCACCGCCTGATAAGCCGGCGGCCGGGCGTCGGGGCAGGCGACCAGGACTCGGGCGGGTGGATCGGGTCGCGTCATGGCCGTCGGCTCAAGCGAAGATGTCATCCACCGCCATCCGCCAGCCAGGGACCGCCAGCTCGGCATCGGCCACCTGACCTTTGCGAAAGGTCATTGGCTGGTCGGGTGTTTCGGCGCGATAAGAGCGAACGCACTCGGTCCGAGGATCGACGTCCCAGACGACCAGAGTCCCCGCCTGGAAGTAGTCGGCTCGTTTGATCGTGTAATCTCGGTCGGCGGCCGGCCCGTAATCGCCTTCGCTTCGGACCTCCGCCGCGAACGTCGGCGCACCCTCGATGAAGCGCATCCATTTGTCCGGGATCGAGCCGTCAAAGAAAGCGGCGTCGGGGCTGAAAGACTCGCGGCCCGACGGCAGTTCGCGGATGGCGTAACCGACGTTGTCGGGCGTCGCGTGGCCCCGATTTGTCCCCCTTGCATGCAGCTTGAGGCTCAAATAGATCCCGACACTTACCTCACCCGGCCAAAATCCGGTCGGCATGAAATGAACAACCCTTCCGGCGATCAGTTCGGCCTTGCCCTCGACCTTGTACAAGTCGTCGAGCGTCGCGGTTCCCTTCACTGTCGCGGATGACATGAAATACATCCCTCCCCTCACTCAATCGAGGATTCCGATCTCGGTTCGGCTCAAGCGAAGATCCAGTCCACCGCGATCCGCCAGCCGGGGACCGCCGGCTCGGCGTCGGCTGTTTGACCAAGCCGGAAAATCCTCGGGCGGTCGGGTTCACGCGCGATGTAAGAATGGATGCATCGGTCCTTCGAGTCAACTTCCCAAACCATCTCGGTTCCAGCCTCGAAATAGTCGATCCGCTTAGCGGCGATGGCGCGGTCCGCCGCGGGTCCATAATCGTTCTCGCTCCGGACCTCGACGGCGAACGTAGGAGGACCCTCGACGAACCTCATGTCGTTGGTCGGGAGCGGCCCCAAATAATAGGCGGCATCCGGGGAAAACGACTGACGCCCGGATTGGAGTTCGCCGACGGCAAACCCCATGTTTTCGGTGTAGGCGACCCCTCGACCAAGATCATCGACGAAGTCGGCCAGGCGGCGAAAGATCCGCCCCGCGACGACGTTCGGCCTGTGTCCGCTGGCCATCTGATGGACAATCTCCCCACCAATGAGTTCGGCCTTGCCCTCGACCCGATACAAGTCGTCGAGCGTGGCGGTCCCCTTCTCGATTGCGGACGACATGAGGTACCTCTTGATTTGCAACTGTCCCAACATCACGCTGTTGGATCGAGTTGAAGGTAGTTCAGCGAGCTATTACCGGTCCAGTAGCCAAAGACTCGATACCCATGCTCGGTCCGCTCACCTGGAATGTCATTTGTTGGCAATGCCGACATGACCGCTGTCTCTTGGGCGACCGATCCGCCTCACCAGAGTTTCCGAGCGATGTTACCCGCCGCTCATGCCGCCGCACCCGGGGCGGGCAACTAAGACTCAGGGGGGCGGGTCGAGTTGTGGTATCGTCGCATCATCGGTCGCTCAAGCAAAGATCAGATCGACCGCCAGTCGCCAGCCGGGAACCGCGGGCTCGGCGTCGGCCACTTGACCCTTCTGATAAGTTGTGGGCTGGTCGGGTAGTTCAGCCCGGTAAGAGCGAACCGACTCGGCACGCGGGTCGACGTCCCAGACGACCAGAGTTCCCGCCTCGAAGTAGTCCGCCCGCTTGAGCGCATAATCCCGGTCAGCGGCGGGTCCGTAGTCCCCTTTACTGCGGACCTCGACTGCGAATGTCGGCGTTCCCGGGACGAAGTCCATGTCGTCGACCGGGAGCGAACCGTCATAATACGCAGCGTCCGGAGCGAACGATTCGCGACCTGAGATCAACTCGGGGACTGCGAAACCGATGTTATCGGGGATGGCCAAGCCCCGTTTGGTGGCCAGAGTATAAGCCTCAAGGCTGTTGCAAATCCGCCGGGAGATCAGACCCGGGCGCAACCCGGTAGGCATGAAGTGGACAATCCTTCCGGCGATCAGTTCCGCCTTGCCCTCGACCTGGTGAAGGTCATCAAGGGTGGCGGTTCCCTTCTCGGTGGCAGATGACATACGTGGGCTTCCTCGCTTCGCGACTCTGCGGCGAGCGACCGCGGAATCGCTCGCCTCCGCCTTCAAAGGTAGTTTAACGTGCCGTCACCAGTCCAGTGGCCGAAGACCCGGAAGCCATGCTCGGTCCGTTCGCCCGGGACATGGATGGCCCGGAGCCTGGCTAAGACCGACGCTTCCTGCACGGGGGATATGACCTGAATCTCGACTCACTCGATCGTCTTGTAGCCACCCTGGCGAAAGTGGTAAAACCACTCGCCGTCCCAAGGTGAGAGATATCCTGAACGATCTTTGGTGCGCCACTGGGGATGCAATTCGCCCAAGGCATACATTGCCAGACGAAGTTCATCCCACTTGGTGCCGTTCATCACCGGGTCAAACATCTCGCAGTGCGGTGCCTCGTTCAGACCTTCGCCTCGTCGGGCAGGGCGGCAACGATCGGATGCCCCTGGAAGTCGGCGGGGATGGGGAGGCCGAACCAGCCGAGGATGGTGGGGGCGAGGTCGCGGATCTCCATGCCGGCGACGGGTCCTTCGGGGAGGACGCCGGGGCCGGTGAGGATGATCATCCCATCCTGGGCGTGGTTGGCGTCGTCGGGACCGGTGTCGTTCTCGAAGGTGTGGATCATCCCGGTGCCGACCGTGCCCACCGATCGCCAGCGGAGGTTGCCGAAGTAGACGAACAGGTCGGGCGGGGCGATCCCCTTGGTCGTCTGGTAGAGGGATTCGGGCTTGAGGACGCGGGTCCCGATCGGCTGGCCGGCGGGGTCGCCGAGGGCTTCCAGCTCGCGGATCAACTGGTCGCGGGTCGCCTCGTACTGGTCGGGGTCGACAAGGCCCCGCGGCTCGCGGCCTCGGACGTTGAGGAACAACCGACCGTAGTAGCCGCCCGAACCCCAGGCGGTTGTTTTGGCCCAGTCGACCTTGAGCGTTTCGAGGCGGGAAGGTTGCGTCGGGGGTTCGAGCAAGACGAGGTAGCCTTGCTGGACGAGCCACTCGTTGAGCGCGATCCCGCCGTCCATGCACTGGGCGCCGTGGTCGGACACGACGACGATGTGGGTGTCGGCGGGGATCACTTCCAGGAGTTCGCCGATCTTGCGGTCGACGTGCTCGTAGTAGTCGGGGATGACCGTCTCGAACGGGTTGCCAGGCTCGTAGCGGTGGTGGGACTGGTCCATGTACTGCCAGAAGGCGTGGTGGACCCGGTCGGTCCCCATCTCGACCATCATGAAGAAGTCCCACGGCTTCGTCTGGAGCAGGTGTTTCGCCAGGGCGAACCGCTTGTCGGTCATCCGGATCAAGCTGTCGCGGATCACGGACTTGTCGGGGGTCCGGAAGTCGCTGACATCAAATTCGTAGGGGTGAACGTCGGCCAACCCGGCGATCTCATCTTTGAGTTCGGGCGGGTGCGTGTAGTTTGACTGAATCGACGGCGTGAGGAAGTCGGTCACCATCCAACCGTTGACCGGTCGGGGGGGATACGTCTGCGGGACGCCCAGCAGGACGACCTTCTTGCCCGCGTTCCCCAAGTGGTCCCACAAAAGTGGTTCCTTGACCGCCATCGATGTCGCCGTGGTCATCTTCTCATACGACCGATCGGCGCGGTTGCGGAACCCGTAGTAGCCGAGCGTCCCCGGGTCCTTGCTCGACATCATCGACATCCACGCCGGCACGGTGATCGGCGGGTCGCAACTCCGGAACTTGCCCCAGACCCCGCGGTCGCGGAGCTTGGTCAAGTTGGGCAGCCGGTCGGCATAGCGCTCAAAGACCAAGCTTGGTTCCGCGCAGTCGAGGCCAATGACGACCACTTTGGTTGAAGGTCGGGGCTGGGTCGTCATGGTCATCCTCCCTGCGAAATCAAAATTCGAATCGAGCCACGGATGAACCACGGATCAGACAAAAGAATTATTTGAGTTTGTCTGATCCGTGGTTCGTCCGTGTTCATCCGTGGCTCAAGATTTTAGGCCGACTGGTAGCCCAGAGCGTACTTCTCGCGGCGGGCAAGTTCGAGATCATGCTCGATCATCATGTGGACCAAGCCTTTGAAGTCGACTTCGGGGGTCCAGCCGAGGACGTCGCGAGCTTTGCTCGGGTCGCCGAGGAGAACGTCGACCTCGGACGGGCGGGTGTACTTCTCGTCGAACTCGACGAAGTCGGTGTAATCCAAGCCCAAGTAATTAAAGGCGATCTCCAGGAACTCGCTCACGGCGTAGGTTTCCCCCATCGCCACGACGTAATCCTCGGGCTTTTCTTGCTGGAGCATGAGCCACATCGCCCGGACGTAGTCGCCGGCGAAGCCCCAATCGCGCTTGGCGTCGAGGTTGCCCATGATCAGCTTCTTTTGAAGACCTTCCTTGATCCGGGTTGCCCCCAGGGTGATTTTCCGGGTCACGAACGACTCTCCCCGCCGCGGGGATTCGTGGTTGAACAAGATCCCCGAGCAGGCGAAAAGCCCGTAGGCTTCGCGGTAGTTGATCGTCTGCCAATGCGCGTACAGCTTGGCGCACGAGTACGGGCTGCGCGGGTGAAACGGAGTATTCAACCCTTGTGGTGGGTTGGTCGAGCCGTACATCTCCGAGGAAGAGGCTTGGTAGAACTTGACCGGCTGGGTCCGGTTGAGTTGGCGGACAGCTTCGAGGAGGCGAAGGGTGCCTAGGCCAACGACATCGGCGGTGTAGAGCGGTTGGTCGAACGAGACGCGGACGTGGCTCTGGGCGCCGAGGTTATAAACCTCGTCGGGGCGGACCACTTCCATGATGTGCGCCAGGCTCGACGCGTCGGCGAGGTCGGCATAGTGGAGGTGAAATCGGTCGGCGGCGTCGGCGACCTCGCGGAAGATCGGGTCGATCCGCTGGCGGTTCAGCGAGCTTGACCGCCGGACCAGGCCGTGGACTTCGTAATCGCTCTTGCCCAGGAGGAATTCGGCGAGGTAAGACCCGTCCTGCCCCGTGATCCCCGTGATCAACGCTCGCTTCATGATCTCTGTCCCATCCCAGTAGCTGTTCGCCGGGGTCGATCCGTGGTGCAATCAAGGCTCCGCGAACCGCCCACACCCCCGTTGTCTTCGAGCCGTCCGGCAGTTCATCAGCTTGCA
>JAABUX010002898.1_pt1 | contig 23487 bp, 17 predicted proteins | sample 5561851 | NCBI WGS metagenome assembly JAABUX01 (sample SAMN10711883, study PRJNA513361) | rock metagenome | isolation source: Antarctica rocks | place: Antarctica: Victoria Land, Richard Nunatak red sandstone | collected 2016-01-03 | reverse complement strand
GATTGAGGGGGTTGGCAAGGGGTGTTGCATTGAGGAGCGAAGCACTCGCTTCAGTACCTCACGCCTCATCCAGCACCAATTTGACTCAGCTTAACTTGACGCGTATGGGGCATCATGAATGAGGCCCCTACACCTATACCGTGATGTATAAATCAGTCCCTACCATTTCGACGTGCTACAATGTTGATGCGTACTACACACAAAAATTTGGACAAGAAAGCGCGATACATTTATGGCACGTCCCTTACCTTTAGAGATACCACAAGAGAATCGTGGCAACAAACAGGCTAGTAGCGTTCCCTTACGTATCTTCGCGGCATGTCTTACGTCTGTCGTGGTATCGGTTCACTACACCAATTACAGTCCACTGATCACAACCATTCGTGCGGAGCTACACATCAATAGTGGACAGGCGGGGTTGTTATCGACGTTGCTCTTTCTTGGCTTGGCACTCACGTATATTCCGGCGGGCGTGTTAGCAGATCGCTTCGGTACAAAACCTGTCCTGCCCTGGTTCAGTGGCTTAATCGTTGTCGGGGGCGTCCTCTTACCACTCTTTCCCTCGCTCCTGTGGGTCCTCTTCTGTCGTCTGCTCGTCGGTTTTGGCTCTGGTGGTGCCTTCGTCGCAGGTGCTGGCATCGCGGCAGGGTTGGGGAAACATGCATCGTTAGGGCAAGGTCTCTATGGTGGTGCAACCCAGGTAGGGCAGGCATTGGGATTGCTGGTAACACCACTTTTGCTACCGTACTTTGGTTGGCGTGGTTGCTTTCTCTTCTGGGGGGTGTTCAGCGTATCTTCTGTCATTGTATGGCTTTTTGTAAGCGATGGTCAAGAGGCACACAAGGATGCTAAAATTGATGTGAAGGCGGCGGTGCGCTCACCCTCAGTATGGACGTTGGGCTTATCGCATCTTGGAACATTCGGCTTAGGAGCCGCTATTTCGGCATGGTTAACGATCTATCTCATCGACCGGTACCACCTATCACTACCACTTGCCGCCGCGCTTGGCTCATTTGCGCTCCTCACAGGAATGTTTTTTCGGCCACTTGGTGGTATATTGATTGGACGCGGCATTGTTGGCGCAATTCCCTTGTTGCGTATGGGTACCATCATGGGAGCAATAGGCGTTGCAGTATTGATGATTCCATTGAGCATTCCTATCCTTGCGGTCGTCGGCATTTCGTTGATTGCAGTTGGAGCAACCATTCCCTACACGTCGGTCTTCAACTCGGCTGCAAATTTACGCAGCGTCAAAAGAGGAGTCGCACAAGGTTTTGTGAGCATGATATCTAGCCCAACGGCGATTATTGGTCCTCCAGTCATTGGCTACATACTCGACCACACCAAAAGTTTTACCGATGCATTTAGCATCGTACTCTTGTTCAGTGCAGTAGCTATCACAGCGTCATTTCTTGCCGGACCTGCCGTGAAACGCGAAGCAATAATCGCGTCTGCACAACCATAAAATTTTCCATGTCACCTCTTCTGCTATTTATACGTTAATCTAGTAGAGGCAAGCATATCTTAGTGTCTTCCTACGATTAAAGCATAGCATAGTTCTTCAGAAATGGAGCGTTATTTCATGAAAAGACCAAAGGCGATCATTTTTGACCTGGATGGTGTACTCACCGATACATCCGAGTATCACTATCAAGCATGGAAACATCTAGCTGACGATGAGAGTATTCCATTCACTCATGAGGAGAATGATGCCCATTTGCGTGGTGTCGGCAGACGCGACTCGCTCATGTACCTACTCAAGGGCCGTAAGGTGTCAGAAGAGCAGATGCAGGAGATGATGGACCGCAAGAACCGTTACTACTCAGAACTCATCAAGAATATGTCGCCGAAAGAAGTTGTTGCAGGTGGCGTTGAACTGCTCAAAGAGCTACGACAGGAAGGCATCAAGACAGCTATTGCCTCCGCCAGCAAGAATACTGCTATAGTGCTAGAGAAGTTGGAGATCACCTCTTACTTTGATGGTATCGCTGATGGCAATAGCGTTGTCAATGGCAAGCCAGCACCGGATGTGTTTGTCTTCGCCGCAGGTCTCGTTAATACATCGGTGCTTGATTGCCTGGGTGTTGAAGACGCAGATGCTGGCATCGAGGCCATCAAAGCGGCCGGCATGGAAGCATTGGGCATTGGTCCCAAAGAACGTTTCCACAAGGCCGACAAAGTTATTCCCAATATGGAAAACAAAAAACTACAAGATTTGATAGATTAACACATAAAAGTGCATGGTATAGCTTTGTATAAAGTCTATACCTGCGATTTTAGGAAGGATGCTTCTGTGGACCTTTGGCACATAAGCGAGAATACCTTTGACCCTACACCCAAGAAATTGCATAGCCAGGAGACCGTGTACAGCGTAGGCAATGGCTATTTCTGCACACGTGGGACGTTTGAAGAGGGCTTTCCAGGCGCAAATCCAGCAACACTACTGTATGGTGTTTTCGATAAGGTTCCGATAGCAAAGGAAGAACTAGCGAATGCTCCCGACTGGACACTCATTCGCTTGTTCATCAACAACGAGCGTGTTCGTCTTGATAGAGGGAAGATTCTTGAGTATCAGCGCACACTTGACATTCAGAACGGCGTACTACAACGTAGGGTACGTTGGGAAGATGTATCTGGTAATCGACTGCTTATCGAAAGTGAGCGTAGCGCCAGTTTAGCAGACGAGCATATTGGCATTATTCGCTACAGCGTCACTGTCGAAAAAAGCGAACAGCCACTGCAAGTGAGTCTGTTTGCGAGCCTTAACACTGCCGTTGGCAACTACAACCTGATGCATTGGGAAACTGAAGATCAAGGGCATGAAGGTAACATTGTATGGCTTAAAAGTCAGACTATTGCAACGCAAGTACATCTGGCGCAGGTATTCAGCTTCAAGACTGATACACAAGGCTTTAATACCGAGCTATACAACTCTGACATTGCTCCCACAATCAAACTTTCTGGCACACTTGCTCAAGGAGCAACGCTTACGACAGAGAAACTGGTAACAATGTATACCTCACGCGATGGTGTAGAGCCATTGCCAACGGCACTTACGCATCAGCAAGAGCTACTGGCGAACTCATCGCAGGTATACGATAGCTTGTTCACGGCGAACCAAGCCGCATGGCAACAGTTCTGGAACGAGGCCGACGTAATTATCGAGGGCGAAGAGTCGGCGCAGATTGGGGTACGCTACAACCTGTATCAACTCCGCATCAACGCCTCTTCGCATGATGACCGCTATAGTATCGCGGCAAAAGGTATGACAGGTTTTGGTTATCGTGGTCACATCTTCCACGACACCGAAATCTTCATGTTGCCCTTCTTCATTTACGCGATGCCCAATCTTGCACGCAATCTCGTGATGTATCGCTACCATACGCTGCCTGCGGCACGAAACAAGGCGGCAAAAAACGGCTATGAGGGGGCGCAGTATGCATGGGAGAGTACACTTAGCGGTGAAGAGTCAACGCCACCATCTATCATTCATCCAGAAAATGGCGAGGTTATTCCAGTACTCAATGGTCCTCTGGAAATACATATCAGCGCAAGTGTTGCTCACGCAGCATGGCAGTATTGGAGTGTTTCGGGTGATGATGAGTTCATGCAGGATTATGGGGCTGAGATTCTCTTGAGTACGGCACTCTTCTGGGGAAGTCGTGTCGAGAAAAATGAGGGGCGTCATGACTATGAAATCAACAACGTCATAGGTCCCGACGAATGGCACGAACACGTTAATAACAATGCCTTCACGAATTATATGGCTCGCTGGAACCTTCAGACTGCGCTCGATGTACTCAAGTGGCTCCGTACTACTGCTCCCGACAAGGCGCAGGCACTGGAGAAGCAGCTGAGTTTGAACAGCACACACTACGACCACTGGCAAGATGTGATTGAACACATTCGCATTCCCCAGAACAAGGAAACGGGTGTATTCGAGCAGTTTGACGGCTTCTTCAATCTTGAGACACTCGATCAGGAGAAATACAAGGGACGTACCGATTCTTACCAAGGCATTATCGGCTTGTATGCACTGCAAAAGTACCGTATCGTCAAACAAGCCGACGTACTAATGCTGTTGACGGTGCTGAGCCAGGATTTTGATCTCAAAACCAAGCAGGCCAACTGGGATTATTACTATCCACTCACCGATCATGACTATGGTTCCTCGCTCACGCCAGCATTCCATGTCATTCTGGCATGTCAGCTAAACCGGGCCAATGAATCCAAAGAGTTGTTCCGTCTAGGCAATCTCGTAGATATCGACAACCTGCGTGGCAACACACCGGAAGGCATTCACACGGCCTGTTCTGGTGCGGTCTGGCAAGCGGCAATCTTCGGGTTCGCGGGTCTCAATGTCACTGATGATGGCTACACAACAACGCCACACCTACCCGACACATGGACACGTCTAGCGTTCAACTTCAGTTTGCGCGGCAAGCTCGAACGGGTAGATTTGCGAAAGTAACTTGTAATTGACATTGCTTACATGACAGGGGCAGAGCCGCTGTCACTACTATACTTCGCACCACTGCGTGGTGTGCCATGCGAGTCCGTATATAGTAGTGACAGCGGCTCTGCCCCTGTCATGCCGCTACGCCACTTTTAATAGCTGTATCGTTCAAACGACGCTTGACAAGTACGATGCAGAGGAGTATTATACGTGGCGTGAAGAGTTAAGGCCACATGGCGCATTCGTCTAGCGGTCTTGGACGCCGCCCTCTCAAGGCGGAGATCACGGGTTCGAATCCCGTATGCGCTACCCAACAGAGTTTATAAAACGTCTCAAGTCTGTCTGCAAGCGGCTTGAGACGTTTTGTTGTTTCAGGTTTCTTTGCCAAATGTAGCAACTCTGCTCGCTTGGAACAATCTTTGTATCATAATTTCGTCTGTCCTACGTACTAAAGTGAGAAGCTATTTGTACAATCACGAAGGATATATGGATAGCTTGAAAAGTGTTGTATTGTAGGATATAAAGGAGTAACTCATGGCTACAACTCATCCCTCGGTGGAGCATCATACGAAAGCAGCAGAACACCATCGCAAAGCGGCAGAGCATCATGAAAAGGCCGCGGAGCATCATAGCAAAGGCGAACATGAGACAGCGGCACATCATGCTCATCTCGCACATGGTCACCAAGAACATGCAGCCGAAAATGCTGCACACGCAGCAAAGAAACATGTTGACCATCCTTCTGCTAAAAAAATCTAATACCTTTTGAGTGTAGGGACGCACAACATAGGTAATTTGAACTGTTGTGTGTCTCTTTTTGATAGCCTTTCATCTCATTTCCATAAGGCACTACCACCCGAAAATGATGACACCCTATCGGAAATAGTTAGCACGCAACACAGTTTCATTAGCTTCTTACTGCCAGGCTTCTTTCTTACTGCTACCCTCAGTGACTTTATCAGAATGTATACCGTCTAACGTTACATTCCGTGTACATATAAGATTAAGAGCAAATTTAGCATACATTTTTTGAGTTCTATTCTTTTTTATAGTAGGACTTATTGTAGTCGCTCGGAAGGACCTTATTCATGTCATCAGCCATTCGTCCGCTTCTCGTACCACGTGGAGAAGCAACATCGTCCAAGTGGGCAAGACGGCGCGATATTCCAATCGCTATTCTCGCGTGGACAGCATTAGTTTTCGTTGTCTTGTGGGGTGCCGGGCATATTGCTCGCACAATTCTACTGTTAATCATTGCGGCATTGCTCGCATATGCACTTGCTCCTGGTGTCAAGTTGTTGGAGCGCGTTATGCCACGTTTTCTAGCAATTCTCATTATGTACATTCTTGTCCTGGGTTTGGTAAGTTTGCTGATCTACTTTGTTATAAGTACAGCACTTCAGCAAGCGGGCACGCTTTCGACGTTTGTAACGTACTGGCTCACTCCCAAAAATAATGGACAGTTGACACCTCTGGAACAAACACTACACAATTTTGGCATCTCGCAAAGCCAAATTGTGTCGGCACGTGATCAGATTATCGCTCGTACCGAGGGATTTGCGGGAAGTGCGGTGCCGCTCTTAACAGGATTTTTTGATTTTCTGTTAGATGTGGTGGTCATCGCGGTCCTCAGCATCTACTTCCTGATTGATGGATCTCGCATGACGCGTTGGTTTCGCACGAATATGCCGCAAGCAGCGCAGTCAAACTTTTTACTGGACACGTTTCAGCGAGTCGTTGGCGGCTACATTCGCGGTCAATTTCTTTTATCCCTACTCATCGGGGTACTGGTTGGCGGTGGACTGACGGTCTTCCATGTGCCATATGCACTCTTACTCGGAGTCCTTGCGTTCATCCTGGAGTTCATCCCTATCCTGGGTACGCTCGTCTCCGGCCTCATCTGCACACTCATCGCGCTCACGCAGGGTTGGTTAATCGCGCTCGGTGTGCTGATTTACTTTATTGTTGTACACATTCTTGAGGGCGATGTTATTGGACCACGTATCGTCGGTAAAGCGGTAGGACTGCATCCTATTGTCTCCATTGCGGCGTTGATCGCTGGTGCCGAACTGTTTGGGGTTGTTGGCGCACTCTTTGCCTCGCCCATTGCAGGTGTAATACAGGCTCTTATTATTGCCCTGTGGATACATTGGCGCGAGACGCGTCCTGAAGAGTTTGAGGCAGCAAAAGCGAACGTAGCTGAAAAGATGGAAGGTACTGTTGCAGACAAACCCGCGAACGTACCGGAGGAGGCACCGCGCACTTAACATAAAGTGTAGAACATCAAGCAAGTCTATACAAGGGGGGATATCCTCCCTTGTCTTTTTGCTATGTTGGAACTATTTTGCTATAGTAATAGAGAGTAGAGTTACGCAAAAACTGTTCCTGTACGAGCGTTGCTCAAACGGGAAGGATACAATCAGCAAACAAGTAATGGGAAGGAATAGTATCTATGTATAAAAAAGTCATTGTAGGCATGATTGCGTTCGCACTCATGACAGTCCTCTTCGCAGCATGTACCATTGTAGACGCGTCTACGTTGAACACTGGTCCACAGGCGCATATGTCCTCGAACAACTTCAAGGAAACTTCCATCAATATCAAAAAAGGCCAGAAGCTGATACTCGTTGACGATGCTCCAGTTCTCCATAGTATCTTGAATGGGACGTGGAATGGCTCTCAGCAGGCTCCTAAAACAGAACCAGGGGCACCAAAGGTAAATGTAAGCGTCCCCACCGGTTCCGCTGCTATTGGTCCATTCACGCAAGCTGGCACATTCAACATATACTGCACCATTCACTCAGGCATGCAGTTAAAGATTATCGTCAGTTGACGATGAGTCTGGCTGTTTACTATCTTGTCAGAGAGAGCGTTATCTTGCTTTAGGATACGCTCTCTCATTTCCTCTTTCATCTACACTACAAAATATTCCCCTTCCACACGTTCATTTTCAAAGGGGCAACTGGTACTTTCGTGGCAGAAATACCACGATTATACAAGCCTCTCATCTTGATATGCTATACTTCTCCAAGTATCAAAAGTAACAAAAGGGAATATCTTGTCTATGTGGATACGATTTTCAACACAATGGAAAAGTTTGCGCTTGCTACCGTTTTCGTTTAAATTTTGGTTTATTTTGAGCCTTCTTCTAGTGAGTGTACTTGTTGCCGCCTGTGGAACTAACGCGAGCAGCATGGCTAATGCTGGGAATCCAGCCGTGACTGCTACCATTAACTTGAATAGCACTAACATCTCACCGACGCCAGCACTACCACCATATTCATGTGGGGCATGGGCAACACAGTCAACGCCGCCATTTGGTACCGCCTCTGTTGCCGTGCATGCGAAGTTTGTGCAAATGGTAAAGACGAACCCTAACGACCCCAACGATATCGGCAATCCACAGGGAATAGGGGGTGCAACCGCTATAGCAACGGTTCTCTGGCCCGATGGAACACAGGCGCAACTGGCTGGAACAACGGGAACCGACGGATTAGTTGCTTTCTTTGTCTCTACTGTGGGTAGAGCTGATGCCATCAACAAAATTACGTTTGTGACGGTGCAGTTTGCAAAGGATGGCGTCCCACCATGCACAGTGGATCAGACACGAGCGGCATTTTTCACCCTCATTATTGGCAATGCGGCGGGTACACCGATAGTACCAGGAAAAACACCACAGGGACGCTAAACAGAAGCTCGACGAACATATACTACTTACTTCACATAAAAAGAGAGTTGATACATGCAAGACATTCGTATTCAGCGTTGGGCGCACACGCTTGTACATTATTCTCTGTACGTTAAAGCTGGCGATGTTGTCGCGATTCACGCAACACCAACGGCGGCACCCCTGGTCGAAGCTGTCTATCGTGAGGTCCTATGTGTAGGAGCTTATCCAGTACCACAGATTTCGCTTGAAAGTTTAGACGAAATATTGTTGCGTGAAGGCAATGATGCTCAACTTACCATGCTTTCTCCAGCAGCGCAGGTGTTAGCAGAGCGTGTAAACGCGCAACTCACCATCTCCTCAAGCAATAACACAAAGGCACTAAGTGGTATCGATCCAGCGCGTTCCGCATTGCGGCGTAAAGCCTACCGAAGTACATGGAATAGTCGGCAGACACGCGAACAGGCGGGCGAGTTCAGGTGGAGTTTGACGCTCTATCCGACGCAGAGTTTCGCACAAGATGCGAACATGTCGCTGTCAGAGTTCGAGGAGTTTGTGTTCGATGCATGCTTTTTGAATGATTCCGACCCCATCGCGAAATGGCAAGAGCTTTCCGGGCAGCAGCAACGCCTTGTCGATTGGCTCAAGGGACGTAAGAAAGTACATATTCTAGGTAATGGTACGGACCTGACGCTTTCAATTGAGGACCGCATTTTTATCAATAGTGACGGCAAGCGCAATTTTCCCAGCGGCGAATTTTTCACTGGTCCCGTCGAGAATAGTGCCAATGGTGTTATCCAATATGAAATACCAACGACCTACGATGGACACGCGGTAGAAGGAATTCGTCTGCTGTTCAAAGATGGCAAGGTTATCGAGGCGAGCGCACGACAGGGACAAGAGGTACTACAACACATGCTGGAATTGGATGAAGGGGCACGCTATCTCGGCGAGTTCGCCTTTGGCAATAATATGCGTATTCAGCGTAGCACACAGAACATTCTTTTTGATGAAAAGATTGGTGGTACGGTTCACCTTGCACTCGGCAATAGCTATCCAGAAACGGGTGGACTAAACCATTCCGCGCTCCACTGGGATATGATTTGTGATCTCCGCAAGTCCGGTGAGGTGTGGGTCGATGAAACGCTCTTTTTGAAGGATGGGAAGATAGTGATATAAGGGATATTAGCAAGTGAGCATGATAGGGCAAGCCCTATCATGCTCACTTGCTAATATCCCCTTTTATGGCTTAGAATAAGTGTACGAACACTTCCCTGTGCTATACTGCACTAGTTTTTTACTGGATGGAGGCTTGCGTTGGAGCAGGAACAAGCAACAATACCAACATTTTCGACTATCGAGGATATACAACGGGCGATGTTTGCCCAGAACTACATAGCTGACCGTAGCCTGGCAACCGCCGTGTTTCTCGCACTCAAACAACGTAAGCCGCTTCTGCTAGAGGGCGAACCAGGAGTTGGTAAGACAGAGGTTGCCAAGGTACTATCTGCACTACTACATACCAAACTGATTCGTTTGCAGTGCTATGAAGGCATTGACGTAAATACTGCTGTATACGAGTGGAACTATACACGCCAAATGTTGCACATACGCTTAATGGAGGCAGGTGGCACAAATCGGCAGGAAGAGTTAAAAGAAATATTTGGCCTGGACTTCCTGATGCAGCGTCCACTGTTACAGGCTATTGATCCCGTAAATTCACTACCACCAGTTTTATTGATTGACGAGCTAGACCGTAGCGACGAAGAATTCGAGGCATATTTGCTCGAACTGCTCTCCGATTTTCAGATTACTATTCCTGAAATTGGCACAATCAAGGCGAAAGAGCCACCATTCGTTATTATCACGTCGAACCGCACACGCGAAATTCACGATGCACTACGCCGCCGCTGTCTCTATTACTGGATTGACTTTCCCACACTCGACAAAGAATACTCGATTGTCATGGCGCGTATGCCAGAGGTCCCTGTACAGCTTGCCCGACAGGTGTGTACCTTTGTACGCGACCTACGTACAATCGACCTGTTCAAAGCTCCCGGTGTTGCTGAGACGCTCGACTGGATCAGTTCGTTGCTGGCACTTGAGCAGACCGAACTCGTCGAAGGCCCGGTACGCGATAGCCTTGGTGCGTTGCTCAAGTACCAGGACGATGTATTGAGGGTTGGCGGTAATGATCTCGGTAAAACACTGCAAAAGGCGCGAGGAGCGTCCTAATCATGGATAATACACCTCCACAGGGACAAATAGCATCACAGTTGGAGATGCGTCCATTAGATATCGAGCGCGGCGAACGCTTGCTGTATCGCTTAACGGAGTTCGGGCGCATTCTCTGGGAGGTTGGTATTAGCGTTGGGCCGCGCCAGATGCTCGACCTCGCCGAGACGCTCTCCTACATCGACCTTACCAACAAAGAAGATTTTTACAACACATTGAAATGTAGCCTTGTGACCAAACATGAGCAAGAGGCAATTTTCAATCAGATGTTTGGCTATTACTGGTTTCTACGCGATAAGCAAGGGAAGAAGTCGGAGCAAAACGGTGCTGTACGCCGCGAAGAGCGGCAACTACGTCTACCACCGTCTGAGCGCAAACGCTTAGCAGAACACATGAATGCACTAGAGCAGCGTAAAGAACTGCGCCAGGAGATGCGTCAGACCGAGCGACACCGCGAACGCGATCCCGAAAAAGACGAGTATGACGATGACGAGGGTGAGCCACAGGGTACAGCATTCAGTGCAGTTGAGCAGTTACGCAAAAAAGATTTCGAGGACTTCACCTGGGACGAAGTGCAAGAAGCAAAGAAACTCATGGCGGACATGCGTTGGCAACTGGGTATGCGTCCGACACGCCGTAAAACACCATCTCATGCAGGCTCATATCCCGATATGCGACGTATTATTCGCCGTAACTTGAAGTATGGAGCAGAATTTGTCGAGCTGACCTGGCGTAAGACAAAACGTAAGCCGCGTCCACTGGTGATTGTATGTGACATTAGTGGCTCGATGAGTCTCTACTCGCGTTTGCTACTACATTTCATCCATACCATTTCCAACGGCTTAATGAATGTCGAAGCATTCGTGTTTGGCACACGACTCACCCGTATCACACGTCAGCTCAAGAAGCGCGATGTGGATGATGCAATACGTGACGTATCTAAATCTGTACAAGACTGGTCAGGCGGCACACGTATTGGCGATGCACTACACTTTTTTAACCATAAATGGGCTAAGCGCGTTTTAGGACGTGGTGCTGTCGTACTAGTTATTAGCGATGGTTGGGATCGCGGTGACGCTAGCACACTGTCAGTCGAGATGGACCGCCTACAACATAGCTGCCATCGTCTAATCTGGCTAAATCCGCTTCTAGGTTCACCGGATTATCGTCCACTTACCGTTGGTATGAAAACGGCGTTGCCATTTATTGACAACTTCTTGCCTGCTCACAACCTGGATAGCTTGATAGACCTGGGCAACTTATTGAGTACGATTGATGACAGCAGACCAGTACGTAACGGTGCTGCGCGTCGTAAGGCTGTAGAGGCATGGAGCAAGCCCAGGAAACAATAATAGCTACAACCCCACCTGGGAAAGAAATGAGAGACGCAACTTCTTGTAGCTTTGTTCGTCTGTATATGTATGCATAGTTGTTTCCTATACATACATATACAAAGGGGTTGGAAGGGAATAATGTTGTTTCTCTTTACATCATCGTATACATTTCTATTCCAGAGAAGGGTAAAGATATATGTCAAATTATTATAATCCTGATGAGCAAGGGCAGCCACCTTCCCAAAACCCACACAAACCACAGGAAAAATTGGTGTTGGGAGGTTTTCAGGACTCTCCTAAGCCTGCACAGCGTAAACCCTATCAATATCAGCCGCCACAACCAAGACAACCAAATCCAGCACAGCCACCGCAACAAGGCAACCAACAGCAACCATATGGATATCAAGGGAATAATCAGAATAACCAACAAAATTATGCTCAATATCCTCAACAGCGAGTGCAACCCAATCCGGTGAATGCACCCTATCAAGCAGCACCACAGGAGCGCCCTATGCCTCTTGCAACAAAAATGCCCAGGCAGCGTAAAAAACGACGTGGCGGTTGTGCTATTGGCTGCCTCTCGGTATTACTTCTCCTGGTTATAGCAGGATTTTTCGCAGCCAACGTGTTGCAACATGTTTCTGCGTTCAGTTCTGTAGTTTCGACACAGCAGCCTTTTTTCAGCACACAAACTGGCTATATGAATACCAGTGATCGCACGAACGTCTTGATTATGGGTTATGGCGGCGGTAGTCATGATGGTGCCTACTTGACGGACTCTATGTCTGTTATCAGTCTTATACCTTCGAGCCATCATACCTCGCTGGTGGCGGTACCACGGGACCTGTGGATACAATACCCACCCAATTCTGGACAATATACAAAAGTCAATTCAGTCTACGAGATTGCTGCAGGGTACACAAACAAAGATCCCAAATCAGGTGGCGATGCAGCCGCACAAAAGGTTGCGCTGGTCACAGGATTAGACGTGAAATACTGGGTCACGATTAACTTTCAAGGCTTCCGCAAACTGATCGACTCGATTGGTGGTATCGACGTGTACGTTCCCGATTCCTTCAATGCCTGTTACCCTGCAAACGATGATGCGAACGTCAACGCGGCCTGGAAAATAGTACAATTCAACAAAGGCATGCAGCATATGAACGGCGAAACTGCTATCGAGTACGCTCGCGCACGTGAGCCGCTTGCCGTATGCAGCACGCGGAATTCCGAAAATCTGGCTGAACTCACCGACTTTGGACGCTCAGCACGTCAGCAGATTATGGTTAAAGCGGTCCTCTCAAAAGTAAAGCAATCATCGACCTGGCCTCATTTGTATGATGCAATGGATGCGTTGAAGGGTGCCATTTACACCAATATGTCGCTCGCCGACCTGGGAGAGTTTGCCTTGAAGATGGACCTCAACGACGCTAAGACGGCGCATATTGGCTTGAGCAACCAGAATGTACTCGTAGACAACTACGATGGCGGCAACTACAAACTCTTACCAGCAGACGGAAACTGGGCTAATATCCCAGACTATATAAACAAGCATTTGTATAACTAGCAGCACTCTTTGCTCAGAAGGGCGCACAAAAATGTCACAACGTGACACAAAACTCATCGGCGGTGTCTACCGTGCAGGGCAGGTAGTATTCCATGAAGGGATACTTACCACCTACACGGCCTATAACCGCAACACAAATGATGTGGTGGGACTCTTCGTTCTCGAAGTTCCACCACAGTTTCATCCGCAAACAATACAGCAAGTGTTACAACCGTTAGCACGTCGTCAGCTAGTACAATCTCCCCATGTCCTTCGTGTTCACGACTGGGGAGTGGATGGTACACACGTATATATAGTGACTGACCCTCCGCGCGGCGTCACAGTAAGCTATATCTTGAACAACGAGAATATCGACTTACAACGAACACTCGACCTGACACAACAAATGGTACGCGGCCTTCAAGCCTTGCATGAACAAGGGATGGTGGGCATTGATTTACGCCCACACCTTCTTACAGTTGATACCATAGGAGTTACAGACCGCGTTCAAATCGACGATGTGGGACTTCGTACACTAGTAAACGGCTTTGGCATGCTGAATAATCAACAAGGCAATGCGTATGGTTCGTTTGATTCACGTTACGCTCCACCAGAGTATATTATGGGTGGACCTATAGGACCTTGGAGCGATATCTATCACGTAGGTCTCCTGCTCTTTGAAATGGTCACAGGACGCCTACCCTTTGTTGGACGCAATGCTGCGGAAACAGGCATTATGCAAGGCAATGACCCGGTACCACGTATGAGTAGTTTCAAGCATGATGCATCTATCGCATTGCAGGAAGTTGTCGATAGGGCATTAGCTAAAGCTCCAGCACAACGTTTTGCCAGTACAGATGCGCTACTGAAAGCACTAGCATCGATACAAGTTCCTCAGTTTGGCTCTCGTCCTCTCCAAACAACGAACGGTACGGCGACAGTGCAGCCAGCGGCTGGCTTAACAACAGAAATGCCACCTACTAGCAATCAGATGCCAACTCGCGCCACACTCCCAAAAAGACATGATACTCCTGCTTACAAGCTACCTTCAAAAGAGGGTGTCTATGCATATTTGTGTTACGAGAGAGATGGCGTCGAGATGGAGCGAATCGCTATTACCCAGAAAAGCGTTGTGGTGGGACGACTTGATCCCAAACGAGGACTCAGCCCTGATATTGACCTCAGCGCATTTGATCCGCGCATGACGATCTCGCGCCAACACGCACGTATACGTTTTGAGGAGACATTTTTCTATCTCGAAGACCTTAAAAGCCGTAACAAGACGCGACTCGGTGAACTTTCGTTGACGCCGTTGCAAGCGGAATTGTTGCAACATGGCGATCATATAAGCTTTGGTAGCGTCGCGCTCGTCTTCAAAATTCCGGGAATGGCAGATACCCCTGTATTCAAAGACAAAAGTAAGTGATCCTACCTTGTGGTATGTGCAATTGCGATGAGGTCAGAGAGTAAGCCCTGCCCTGTCTCCAAGCGTCCTGCACCAGGGCCAATGATGGTGACAGACGACAATGTGTCTGTTTGCAATGTGAGGGCGTTCATCGAGCCATTGACCTGAGCAAGAGGATCACTTAATGGTATTTCGACAGGTTCTATACGCGCCTCAAGTGGTGTGTTGCCAAGTTCAGAGGCAACCTTCAGTGAGGCTATCAGTTTGATGCGAGCATTGTTATGAGCAGCATGTTCTATTTGCTCTTTTGTGATAGAGGTAATACCTTGTCGTAACACCTGATCGGGTTTGAGCGAATGACCAAAAGCGAGAGCAGCGAGAATAAGTATTTTCGCGACAGCATCATAGCCTTCGACATCGGCGGTAGGATCAGCTTCGGCATAGCCTTGTGCCTGCGCCTCTTTCAGCACCTCAGCATATGCTCGCCCTTCGGCCATCGCAGTGAGTATATAGTTTGTTGTGCCATTGAGGATGCCACGCACAGTTCGCACCCGACTACCCGCCAGCCCCTGCTGAATGGTACTAAGAACAGGGGTGCCAGCCATGACCGTTGCTTCCATTCGTAGTTGGACATGGTGTTGTTGTGCCAAAGCAAGTAGTTCATTCGCAGCAAGAGCAATAGGTCCCTTATTCGCAGTAATTACATGCATCCCTTTCATCAAGGCAACACGAATATGGCTCATTCCCGGCTCAGCATCGCGCAAGTTTGTTCCCGTTGCCTCGGCAAGCATATCAGCCTGTGTCGCCTGTAATCCTTCAAGAGCATACTCCCAATGTTGCACATCTGGATGCTGCGTGATTGGCTGACGAGCGGCAGCAAGTTCTAATAGCGTTGCTATGTCTAAACCATCTTCTTTGTAGACAAAGCCATGGCGTGCATTAGCGACGCCAACAAGTGTCACGGCAAGATCGAATTGCTGCTGCAACAAATCTTTTTTGGTATGCAGCAGTTCAGCAAGACCTTGACCAACAACACCAAAGCCGACAATTGAAAGGCGTATATGTTTCATGCTATTCACACTCGAACCCGCTACTAAATCCACGATAATCTGAAACGATCCAGAAGGCGTTTCACTGGCCCCAGTTCTTCTATACTCAGAATACGCGCTACACGCACATAGACAATCGCACCGACCAGCATCTCGATCACCAGCTTGACAAGTGCGACAAAGGTACCAATCAAACCCAGCGATTGTGTACGCGTCGTGTCGAGCCAAATAAGAAGAGGGATATGCGCTATTGCGCTCAACGCAAAGTCGAGTATACTGCGCGTAATAAGCAGTGCTAGCCCCATTGCCAGTGATGCGAGCAGCACACGCCCCGTAAATAAAGCAGTTTCACGTACTTGTAGACCACCTACACGCTGATGTAAGAGCCAGAACAACACGACAGCCTCAATCAGGGCCGCAAGTGAGGTTGAAAAGGCTAACGCTGCCATCCCCCATTGTACACCCCATACGGATACATTGATGAGTACAAGGCTCAATGCAATCTTAAATACAAATTGCCCAACACTCACTACAACAGGTGTAGTGCTATCACGCATGGCATAGAACGAGCGCGTGAGAATTTCGACTGATGCAAGTCCGGCTAATCCCAGAGAGAAAAATGCAAGTGGGAATACGGTGGATTCGGCATCTGCCAGACTAAAACGTCCATGCTCAAGCAAAACTTGAATAATGGGCAAGCCCAGCACGATGAGACCAATACTTGAAGGAATGGACATAAAGAGAATGCTACGTAACGTCTCCAGAATAGTACTACGCACGCGGTCAAAACGCCCTTTGGCAACGTTCTCGGCCAACGTAGGGAAGGCAGCGGTAGAAACCGCCATACCAAAAACACCGAGTGGTAAAAGGACCAGTTGTAGCGATTGATAGTATTGTGTTACCAGACCATTGATACCAGCAACGCCAACGACAACCACGAGCAAGAGAATAAGGCTACGGTCAACAAAGATTGAAAGAGAGAGCATAGCAGCATTGATGATACGTGGCACCATTTGCCGACCAATTTGGATTACCCCTGGATGTCGCCAATCGAACGACGGCGTGTAACGCATGCCAACCTTGAATAAACCAGGTACCTGTATCGCTACCTGCAATAAGGCTCCGATCACCACGCCCCATGTCGCAAAAAGGACCGCGACACTATCGCTGCGTTGCCCATGAAAGGCAAAGTATATTCCGGGGAGCAGACCAGCAAGCAAGCCGAAGTTGTAGAGTACGGTACCAACGGCGGGAAGAAAGAAATTCTGCCGTGCATTGAGAACTGAGTTTACGATAACACCACCGCCTAAGACGATGGATTGGAGCAGCATAATACGTGTCAAGGTCGCAATGAGATCAAGATGGGCAAGGTATTCTGGATACAGCTTATCATGGATAGGCGGTCCAGGATTGTACAGTGGTACCAGTTGCCGTGCAAAGATAATGGCAATCAGTGCCAGCACAGTCATAATCACAATTGCCAGGTTCAATGCAGAACTTGCAATATGCCATGCGGTCTTTTCGTCATGCTCACCAATCATGTATTTGGCAAACACAGGGATAAAGGCAGAGCTAAGCGCACCACCCGCGACAATGTTAAAAATGGTATCAGGTATGAGAAATGCTTGCAGGTATGCGTCCGAGGTTGGACCAGCCCCAAAGATAAAAACGAACATGGAGGTTCGCAAGAGACCCAGGATACGACTCGCGATAAATGCACCTGTCAGAATCAGCGAGGCTCGTCTAATGTTCACGCGCTGCAGCATTCCTGTGTCTTGTGATGGCGCGGCGGCAGACTGCAATAGTTCTTTCTCTTGATTTTCCAGATTGGTAGATGCATCTTGCGCTGGCACCTGTGGCGATACTGGTGCTGGTAGTCCTGGTGGTGCAGGCGCTAGCAAAGGCGATGCTTGTTGTACAGGAGATGCTACCTGTGAACTATCTGCGTATGGTGGTAATGGTTGAACTCCAGACGCCCATACTGGTGCGTTTTGCGCTGCTGCCTTCGAGTTTTTATTACGCCAAGGAATAACTGTTGTAATATCCGGTCCCATACGCCGTTGCTGACGACTCATACGCTCCTCACGAAGTTGTTGCAGTCGCTCTTGACGAAGCTGCGCCATCGGTTGCGAAGGTTGTGGTGCGTTGGAATACTGGTATTCGCTCCCCTGATTATAGCCAAGTGAAGTGCCCATATCTGCAATAGGCTCTTGATAACGTGCGGATGGATAGACCCCATTGATACGTACAGGTTGTTGTGGAGCGTTCGGCGGCACAGGCGGAGCAACGGGTGGTTGCTGAGGTGCCATTGCCGGATGCTCCTGATCGTATTGCCAGCCATAGTAATTCGGCGGCTGTCCTGGTTGCCCCTGCGGTGGCTGAGGCGGTTGCTGTCCTTCGTTTCCCACTGTTCCCACTTTATACCATGAATGTGCAAAGCACAGAAAAAAGTCGTTCCATTGACATACTACGTGACAACTCCTCCGCACTGAGTACGGAGGCTTCTCAAGAAACGCATTAGGTATCCCTAGACGTTGACTCTTGAAGGCTATGCCCTAGCCCTTGACCGCGCTTTAAGATATTCTGCGCGGCATTGACATCACGGTCTGCAATATAGCCGCAGAAAGGACAAATGTGAGTACGGACACTCAGAGACTTTTGTACAATCTCCCCACACTTGTAGCACTTTTGCGACGTGAAACGCGGGTTGACTCGTATCATTTGGTGCCTGGCATTCCCAGCTTTGACTTCCAAGATATCGAGAAACGCGCCCCAACTCGCATCCATAATGCTCTTTGCGAGATGATGATTTTTGACCATGTTGTCGATCTGCAAGGCTTCGACAACGATAGTCTTATGTATGTCAGCATACTTTTTTGCCGTTTTGAAGTGGAAGTCGCGCCTTTGACGCTTACTCTTCAAGTGTGTTTGCGCCGCGCTCTTGCAAGCCTTACGGCGTCTATGACTTCCTTTCTTACGTCGGCAGATAGTTCTCTGCTTGCGTCTGAGTGTGGCTTGACTCTTGCGATAGAAACGGGGATTGTCTACGGTGTTCCCTTCGCTATCTGTAAGGAAAGATTTCAGACCAACATCAATGCCAATATCACTATGAGTACATTCCGTAGCAACATGCTCATTCTTGGGTTCGGTTTCACAGACAATAAGCACGTACCAATGCCCATCAGCACGAAGGACAAGGTGTGCTGTTTTGGGGGTTCCCTCCATTGGACGATGATACTTGATTTTAACCGAACCGCCCAGCATATTGGGGATATACAAGTGCTTCTCATCAGGGGCAAGCATCACATCGCGATGGTTCTTGTCATTGCCGTATTGTCTCAGTTGGATACTATGCCATCGATTCGGTTTCTTGAAGCGAGGAAAACCGACATTGGGAAGTCCCAGCGTCTTTGCCACGAGAAAGCGTTTGAGGGACTTACTGAGTCGGTCAGAGAGCATTTGAATAGTGGTTGCAGGAACATTAGTACCGTGCCCCTTGAAAGCGGCTTCAAGCTCGTACTTGCTCAGAAATGTGCCATCTTGCTCATACTGGTGCTTCATTGCATCAAGCATGTTGTTGTAAATCATGCGAGACTCAATCAAGCAGTGCATGAGCAATGCACCTTGTTCTTTATTTGGGTAAATACGATACTCGAATGTCTTCATAGCTCTATTCTACCGGAAAGTGTTAGAAACGTCAAGAGAGCGGCAATTCATCCCCTACCTGAAGGTGAGGGGCACTCTTGCCGCATGTTCGTAGAAGTACGACAAAAGGTCTCGTTGTGTTCGTAAAGCATACCATACTAACCATTTTCTGGCTAGTACGGTAGCAAAAAGTCATGCATACAAACCTGATGAATCCGTCTGAATCCAGGACAAGTGCAGACGATTCAATAAACGATGGACTGAGCCAAGTTCTCGGCTCCCCAGTGTTTTGGTGTACCAACGATGATTATTTGCTGATTTTGCATAGCTGCTTCGTTGCTGGAGGGGATGCCGTGAGGCTGTGATTGAGCCTTTACTTATGGTTTGTCTGCAGCTTTCCTTGAGATAGTTGACCAAGCATGTTCCGTATGGTATTATTGCTCCATAGTAGGATATAGATTATTGTTTTTGGCGCATACCTGCGCCGCTAGTTCGGAAAGGAGGTGTAAAGATGAGCAAAAACGCACACCGCGCAACAGCGATAATACATAGCATGAAGGTATGGAGTCGCACCGAAGATGCCTGAGAAACGTAGATGTAGAGATAGCATTTCGCATCATACTGTTCTCGATTCCTAGAAACCGCATCCTCCTTTCAACCTCATAAGCCACGTCTCCGCCAAGAGAGTCTTACCTTCTATATAGCTTCCTCTCATGTTAGTGTTGCCTGTCGCGCATCCCCCACCCATTGACTCCGCTCATTTGTTTTAATGCGGAGTGTGTTGCTTGTGCCATTTGCGATTGCTTGAACACTACCACGAGGAGTATCCCTTTGTTTCCAACCGATTCGACCACGAAAGAACCATCAGCTATACCAGCGGCGAAGAGTCTTTCCGCGACAGCGGCTGGCTATGTATCCAATGCAGCTACACCTACGCGAACGCGTAGCAAGAAGTTCTTATCGTACTACAAACCATACTTAGGCTTGTTTTTCGCGGACATGGCTTGTGCGCTTATTGTATCAGCGATTACGCTGCTACTCCCGTTATGCGCGCAATACATCATCAAAAACATCTTAGAAGGCAACATGCCTTATGCGCTCAACCACATCTATCTGCTAGGTGCGCTCATGTTAGTGTTGATCGGCATTCATACACTATGTACCATGTTCATTGACTTTCAAGGACATATGATGGGTGCCAAGATGGAAAGCGACATGCGCAACGAATTATTCGAGCATTATCAAATGCTCTCGTTTAGCTTTTATGATGAACAAAGAACAGGTCAATTGATGACTCGCATTACCAACGATACATTCGCGATGTCCGAGTTATATCATCATGGCCCTGAAGATATCGTCGTCACCTGTTTGACGGTCGTTGGTGCCTTCATTATCCTGCTGAGAGTCAATGTTGCGCTTACCTTGATCGTCTTTCTCTTCTTGCCAATTATGGCTGTTTACGCGCTGTATTTCAATAAAAAGATGAATAGAGCATTACGTAGCAGTAAGGATAAAATAGGAGATGTCAATGCACAAGTTGAAGATACACTTGCAGGCATTCGAGTGGTAAAATCATTTACCAATGAAGAGATTGAAAAAAGAAAGTTTGCCTACGCGAACAATCGTTTTGTCAGCAGTCGTAGAGACGGCTATAAAAGTGAGGCGTACTTTTCCAGCGGTTTGATTGCATTCACACAGCTCATTACCACTACTGTTATCATCCTGGGCGGCGTCGCTATTGTTCACGCCTCTTTGGATTTAGCTGATTTGCTCACCTATTTATTGTATGTCAGTATCCTCATCGATCCAATTCAGAAATTAGTTAATTTCGGTCGGCTCTATCAGGAAGGAATTACTGGATTTCATCGGTTTATGGATATTATGGAGGTGGCACCCGATCTACAAGACGCAGCAGATGCGATTGATCTGACACAGGTTCGGGGTAATGTGGAGTTTAAAGATGTCAGCTTCAAGTATAAAGAAGAGCATAATTATGTCGTGAAGAATCTATCGTTGGAGATACAAGCTGGCGAATACGTTGCCCTAGTCGGGTCTTCCGGCGTTGGCAAAACAACGCTCTGCTCGTTAATTCCGCGTTTCTACGAAGTAAATGCGGGAAAAATACTGCTGGATGGACAGGATATCCGAGATGTTACCTTGCGCTCACTACGAAGGAATATCGGTATTGTCCAGCAAGATGTCTATTTGTTTGCTGGAACGGTAGCAGACAATATCAACTACGGGAAACTTGACGCCAGTAGGCAAGAAATCATTGACGCGGCTAAACAGGCGCATGCACATGATTTTATCATGGCGTTACCCGATGGCTATGACACGGATATTGGTCAACGTGGCGTGAGACTCTCAGGCGGGCAAAAACAACGGTTGAGTATCGCACGCGTCTTCCTCAAAAATCCCCCTGTTATCATTTTTGATGAAGCGACGAGTGCGCTGGATAATGAAAGTGAAAAAGCTGTGCAGGATTCATTGGAAAAGTTAGCCGACAATCGCACAACGCTTGTCATCGCCCATCGTTTGTCAACCATCCGCAATGCCCAAAGAATAGTGGTGTTATCTGACAACGGGATTGGTGAACAGGGTACGCATGCGGAGTTAATCGCATTGAATGGCGTCTATGCGAACTTGTACAACATGCAATCAAAAATATGAGGCCAGTTATGTAGTACATCGTCTCTTTCGCACTGACAGGTCCATAGCAGTAAAGCTGAACAGTAATAAGTCTTGCTGTAAAGCCTTTTCAAAAAACTCATGAAACAAAGTAGTGGATAAAAGCCTCCTACTAACAGACCACCTGAAAAGAGAGTGATGAAGATATTATTCCGTGTGAAGGGTGGAGTCAGTTTCTCGGAGGTTCAATGAACACTAAGACCATCTACAAGGCTATTATCCTTTTGGTCGTTGTAGGTCCGCTACTTGCTACTGTTTACGCTATCAATCTGCTCTGGCAACGTGCTGTCCATCCAATAGACATTGTGTTGCTACTGAGCATGTATATCATCACTGCTCTCGGTGTCACGGCTGGTTATCACCGCATGTTGACACACCGTAGTTTTCAACCGCATCCTGTCGTCAAATTTCTTTTCCTGGTTATGGGTTCTATGTCCCTAGAGGGGTCCGCGCTAGAATGGGCCTCGACACATACGAAACATCACGCACAGGCCGATAAAGAGGGCGATCCACACAGCCCTGTCGAAGGCTTCTTTCACGCCCATATCGGTTGGCTCTTCAACGATAATACAGCACCGCCTGAAATTTACGCTCGTCATTTGCTTAAAGACCCGATTGTCATGTTTGTGAGCCGCACCTTCTTTCTATGGGTAGGGATTTCGCTGCTCATTCCGTTCCTGATCGGCGGCTGGCAGGGTCTGCTCTGGGGCGGTCTTGTGCGTATCTTCCTGGCGCATCACGTCACATGGAGCGTTAACTCGGTCTGCCACACCTTCGGCAAGCGTGACTTCGAGACAAACGATCAGAGCCGTAACGAATGGGTTGTTGGTTTGCTTGGCTTAGGTGAAGGTTGGCACAACAATCACCACGCCTTTCCACGTTCAGCATTTCACGGCCTACGCTGGTGGCAGTTCGACTTCTCCGGCTATGTCATCTGGACGCTTGAGCGCGTCGGCCTCGTGAAGGATGTGTACCGTGTCTCACCAGAGATGCTCGCACGTCGCTCTATAAAACACGGAGCAGAGGTTGCACTAAACAACGTAGTACCTGTAGATATCGAGCGAGAACAGGTCGCTTCGCGCTAAGGTGTAATCTTTTTGTTGGCTAGACCAATACATATATCTTATGTATTGGTCTAGCCATATCTTGATGACGTTCGAGACGCACTGAGACGATGCTATAAAATCAGGAGAACCAGTACCGCCTCCACTAGTTGCTGCTTAATCTCTAGCTCACCTGAGAGATGCTAGTTATAGCTTTCGGTCGTATTCGTGGCAAGGTTCGTATTCACCTCATTCTGTTTTTGCTTTCATTGTATCAAAGGTTTTCGGATAAGCTCTAAGCTAGACTTTATCCATATTACGCCGCAAAAGCGAGCGTCTCAGTGAGCCGCTCAAACAATGCACGAGGGATTTCCACCATATCGGGTTGTGCAGGCGACATACAAGAAAGTGTGACAGGC
>JAABUX010002897.1_pt1 | contig 23489 bp, 15 predicted proteins | sample 5561851 | NCBI WGS metagenome assembly JAABUX01 (sample SAMN10711883, study PRJNA513361) | rock metagenome | isolation source: Antarctica rocks | place: Antarctica: Victoria Land, Richard Nunatak red sandstone | collected 2016-01-03 | reverse complement strand
CGGGGCAGTAGGGAAGCACGTGAAGACCCTGACGACGATCTAGAATAAAGGACTGCGTAAAGTACTAGGGGCGTATAAGGCCACCCTAATTCCGGTCCTCGAGGTAGAGGCGGGAATCCCGTCGGTAAGAGACTTCTTTAACAAGGCCCTACTACGGAGTAAGATCCTCCGAGGGATATATAAGACGGTCCTGAAAGGGAACGCGAAGATTAAGTCTCGGTTATAACTAAGAAGGGGTAGGAGGCTACGCCCCCCGCTACCCCCGTTAGCTAAGAAGGAGTCTTAGGCGAAGCGGTCGCTAAACGGGGTACTCGATAGCCTAACGCTATAGAAAAGGATGCTAACCTAGTAGGAAGGCCGGTAGTAGGGCCGGTGGCGCCACTACCAGCGGGGATTAGAGGGCCGAAACACGAGCCCAGCACAGAAGGGTGACCTAGTAGGGGGGAGATGGGACCTCTATAAGGGCCTAAAGAAGCCGGAGAGCTCTGTAGCGGTCCAGTTACGTACGGACAAGATTGGGTTTAACTACTTCTTATTTATTAGGAAGGTGCCTGGGATCCTAAGTCCTAGCTGCCCGTACGGGGCGGCGAGGCAGACCGGTAAACACGTCCTACTATTCTGTCCCGACTATTATACTAGTAGGAGTCAGATGTTACTAGAGGCTAGGTTGGAAGACTATAGTACTATTCTCTTATTACTGATAGGGATAAGGGCGGCGGCGAGGTGGTTAACTAGGTCAGGTACCCTCTACTAGTTTATGCTAGTAAAAGAGATGTTGGCGAGAACTAATAGAGAGGAAGGGCTCCGCTCTAACTAAAGAGAAGAGAATATGGTCGACGAAACCTTAGTGTTACAGACGGTAGACCCGACCCCTTAATATACCGCCCCGATAGCAGGCCTATTAGGGGGGGGAGGGAAGGAGCCGAATAATAGTATGGCCTGCGGATGGTAGGTGGAGTTTTTATCCCCTAGCTAGGTTTCTCCCCGAACGACAGGTGCGCTAGGCGTACCCCCCGAAAAGTCTACCCTCATTAGCTTTAGCTAGCATAGGAGTATAATTAATCAATTAAATCAATTATATTAAGAACTAGAAATAATATTAGTTTAATAATATAGTATTCTAATATAATAAGAATAAAAGCTAAAGTATTATAATATATCTGTAATATAACTAATATAGTACGCGCTAAGGTCGCGCTATTTTTAATTAACTTATACGCTAATATAGTACTAGAACTATAATAATAGTATATATAGCCTTAATTATAATATATTTAAACTACTTAGATATCTATTAATTACTATAAAGATATATTAATTTCTATAGTATAACTTATATAAGAAGTTAATTTTTTTCTCTTAGGTAGTACTAAGACCGCTGTATGAAAGAATTAGAACAGTAAGTACTTCCTCTAATCTAGCGTTCCTATTACAACGTGTATATGCAAAAGTATAGTAAGGCTGGGGACTGTCCTATGTATTCTACTACCCCTGAGGATACCCGGCCAGCCGCATGACCTAACGCAAATTTCGGGGGACGCTCCCGAAGGCTAGACATCCAGGGAGCCAGGTTGCTCTGGGGCGAATAACCCTCATCGACGAGACTGGCTAGGCCTCAAATGAATCGATCCGCGTTACATTTATCATCAAAGTGCGGGGTAGTTGTAGGTCGTCAGCAACTCCTCCCAATTCCCCAACCCCTTGCTCGCTAACAAAAGCATACGAAAGAAAACATGACTCATTCATTCATTTCCACTGGCTATCGATTTTGGGGGTTGCTTGCATGGGCCGCAACATTTTGTGAGCTCGCAAGAGACTGCTTGAATTCGTCATTCCGCTTCTTGTCTTTATCGGCTCGTGTTGCTGAAACCGTAGCACGTTGTTGTCCATGTTTCTGAGCACTTTGATCCGCTGCAAGAGCACGGGCTACGTGGGCAAGAAAATTAGTAGCCTGAACTGTGTGATAGGATCAGCATATCTATCATACCTTTCTTGTCTTTGTCTTTGTCTTTGTCTTTTATGGGCTTGAGAATCAGGACCCGCCTGGTAAATCTCTGGTCATCGACCCCAACAAGGCCTGTTTTCCGTATGAAGTCCTCCCCTATGAGAAATCTTATATTACTGCCCCTATGTATCCCGTCGACCACGTGAAATGTATAGTCTCTATGGGTTTGGAGGGGCCTTTCTTGATCCCAGTCGGTTGGTATGTACCGCCATTCTGGCTGTGCGATGCTATCAACTAACACCTCTTGATTGCCGACACCTTGAAGTATAAGGGGTGGTTGCACTGATCTTGTAGGAAGGCGCAATTCATTGACCAAAGACTTATCGATCAAGTTGACCTCACTTCCAGTATCGATCGACACGGCGTAGCCTTCCCAACGTTGACGTGAATCATTGAATATGGTTACGCGAGGATCTTTTGGAAGGGGTTTGTAACCCGAAGTCCACATGCGAGCACATCGCCAAATGATTTGCGAAAAGACACGCAAGCAGGATTTTCTGAGGTTTTGAAGCATTGTCAAGACCCACTGGGGGCGATAGGCTGGTATAGGGTCGAATTTTGCGAAAAACCGAGAAAAACCAGCTTCCATATGCTGGCCGAGGTGGTCGAAGAACTCGTCCATCGAGCTGAAGGACTTCTGCAGACAGAAGCTGCATTGTTCCTCTTGTACTGGTCTGACGAAATGTTGAGAATTGTTGGGAGCCAGTATTAGAAATGCCGGATGGCTGGGTCTACAATGCTTCTGGATGAGATGCTCCTCACCTTCAGGCCGTCTTCGGAACGATACGAGGCATGTGTTGCACTTCCACACGTAGTGATTACGGTGATGCTCGATTTCGTGATCAACCCATTCCGATTTGGACCTGAAGCGGCAGGTATCGCCATTTTGGTGGGGAAAGCAACAACAATAAGGTTTGCTAAATAGGGAACGGTACTTCCTAGACAAGAAATTTTTATTGGTGATGATGGTAGTTTCTGGACGATTGACGCACCTGAGTTCTACGATTTTGTCCTCAGTCTTGGCTTGAGGATATTTCGAGTTCGACCGTATTGTGCGCAAAATGTGTGATCCGGATAGCAATGAAGTCATCCAAGTTTCAGCAGAATGAGCGCCAGAGCCACCAGACAATTCATCGTCAGAAAGAGATGAGAAATGAGTGAACTGTGTGGAGCTCAGACTTGAAGGCTGCGAGGTGCTAGATTCCGGTAAATGTGAGAGTTGGTTCTGGCGGTCCTCTTCGCTATTATTCGCAATAAGACCTGCACCGAAATCTTCCTCACCAGACATTACTCTATTCACCATTCGTTCTTCTTCCTGCATTCCTTGATCGATCCTTGCTAAGAGAACGTTTGAGGCTTGTGGAAAGCTTTCAAGAAGTTCGTATCGTTGGAGAGGCCTACGAGATCCGGCTTCGCAAAGATTCTCAAACAAGTTGCGAGAGGTCTCGAGCGAACTAAGGCAATTATCAATCCTATTCATCAGCTCGAGACTTATTGCTTCAAATATCTCGATAAGATCCTCTGAGTGGGGATGCATCTTCGATAATCTATAAGAGTCAGACGCAGCTCGCGAGCTCTGCCCAACAGAATGTTGTATTTCTCGTTCGATATACCTTCGGTCAGCCGGTGGGAAGAATGGTGCGGCTGTGTCGTATATCAGCGATTGGTTCTTGAGGCCCAGGTCCGTAACTTACCGGTGCTGAGGATCAACATAAGGGATATGAGACTCGATGTGATGGAATTTCTCAATTGCACAGCTCGCCCTAGTCTCTCATCCAGATCGACCTCAGCGTGTGTCGATACTAGAAACCGCTGACATTGATCGCGCACGGATCTGGCTTGCGGATTTTCATGTGCTCCTGGACAATGTTTGTATGCTTCTGATGTTTGATCACACAATCGCCGTACTAAGACCATCGAAGACCCTATGTCTCCTTCGTTGCTGTCCAGGAAGGTCTGAGGAAGCGATGTGATCCACTTATGGGTTTTGACATGGTTCATTGCTGAATAGTGGTTATGATCAGCTGTAGTATGGGACAGCCTTCGTCTTCACTTCGTAAAGACGGGCAGATGTAGGCCAGCCAAGCCTCTTACTAAGACTGCAGTATGTCCAGTATCTCCAGTAGCTCGTGATGATGCTTCGTATACTCGGAATTCCTTCGTGTGTTTAACCAGTTACGTCGTGGTTAGGATAATTACTAGATAGAGAACCCTACCAGATTTCCCACCTAACCACGCTAGTATCATATATAGTAACGTACTTTTAGAGTATATGCCACTGAAAATTTAACTTATAACGTGAAGGGAAAGATATTATAACAGGGAGTATAGAATTAAGGAATCTGACTACAACATACGACGTGCCAGTGAAGGATAAAATCCGGGAGCTTATCTTAGCGTCTTGGCAATGCCTCATAGACGTACTACGTCATAGGGGGGTTAAATACTAGCGTCTTGGCATTTTTTGGTGGTGACTCTAAGTTCTGACCAATCAAACCCCTGTCGCGCTAGTATTTAACCTGCCGGATACCATAGTAGACAAGATCCCTGCCAATTTGACCCGCCAACTTTGCAGGAGAGAATTAGCAGAGACTTTCGAACCTGCCCTCGTGCTGTTTTTGGAAGGGGAGTGATGAGTTAAAATCCCCTTTTGATACGCTGACAACTCCCTAAATGGATTGGTTACCCTTATTAGGCGAGTCTGGGGTAACGAGCGACCGAGCGAAACCCACGTTACAATACTAGGATGAAGCCCGTTCACATGAAGGATCTCTGACAACAATATCTACAAACACAACGTTTATTGATAAGCTTATCGGAGAGATGAGTTCACATCACACAGGTGCACGAAGTTTTCCAAGCCATTGAGCGCAACCCTGCAATCATAATGCATACAACTAGGGGAGTTCATTGTACGCGTGGTTCGATCAAAGCCTCCTTACCTAGCCGAGATGCAATGCATACCTTTACTGCAGCAAAGCGATACATGGTCCTCAAGCCAATCAATGGTTCGACCGACACGACTTTAAGATGGTGCAACAGCCTTTCACCTTGGTGGTATATTTTGGCAGCAGAGCCTAGCAAAGTAAGAGTATAGGCAATAGAGGAGGACATCAATACCTCCAGCATCGCTGTGATGATACATAGGCCAGGTATGGTATCACGCATATCTTCCGGTGGAGCGGTGTTATGAGCTATTGTGAGCCCGGCTGACAACATCGTGAATAGTACGAGAGGCGATAGGATCCTGAACACGCAAAATGTCCCGTGCAGGGAAATGAACTTGACACCTCTAGGAGCTTGCTGTTGGGCGGATCTTCGACGCTTGGGGTGGAGAGAAGAGCTCAGCTCGCGGCTTGATTAGGGTCCCTTCCAATGCAGCGAAAGTGGATTATATACACAAGAACGCAGTGTGAGATCGCAGGTCAAGGCTTAACAGGAAGCTTGTACAAAAGAGATGATATTAGAGTACAGATATATGGGGAACAAAGCGCAGGTGCAGTCTCGCGGCTGAGCGGTAAAAGAAGGTTGTAGATAGGATAGCTTCCCATGTATCTGATGGGATGGAAGAAGCTGAAAATTCCATACATCCAACCGGCTCGTTGATCCTGCTACTGGCGTACCACGTTCATGGTGAACACAAAGCACGATATAGAAATTTTGAATATTATATACATGTTGCCCATGCATGAGCAATCGAAACAAGCTTGCCCGGTCTGCTGGATTCAGCTGTCCAGAATGCCTTCATTCACCAAGTATCCATTGAGACCAGACCCAGAGGCTAGCCATAGGTGCGTCCCCTTTGTGTACACTAGGCTTGCCAGCGTTCTAGCGCTCTTCAGAGGCAAATTATCGGACTAGATGAGCTATTTTCGATCCTGGTCATCGTCTGTGCATCATGCTCTCTGCGTCAGTCAGCTTGGCTCGTCTACGTCAACATCATCGAAAGCCCACGAGATATAAGGCTTGTGGGTCTCCTGGATCCTACTCTTTGCTTTTCAGGAAGGATTATGCCAGATCATTACCGTAGTCTTCTCCAGGACTTAGAACGCGGGCGATGCACCTCACAATCCCCCTCGATATCGAAGAGACCATATCCCAAGTGCCATTCAAAACCTGACTCGGTTCCCGAGGATTTCTCTCAACAGGTATTCCCACGGTCCTGAAGTTCCTCCTCATCAGCTTTGGCGAACAACCAAAGCTTTCATTATCACTATCGGTTCTCTTGTGTGCACAGTACATACCTCAGACCCGGTGCCGAGCTCGCAGAAGTGGCTGAATCATTGGAGGTAATCCGCGATCTCGTCAAATCCTCTTGTGTGCCAGGACTAGGAATGCCGGCAAGGCTGGTAGCCGTCTACATAATATTTTGGGCTTAGGTTGTAGCAGCTGTGCGGATGGGCAATAATTGATGGGGAATACTCGACGAGCTAGGTCTACTCAGCAACGAAAAGTACATATATTGAGATATATCAGGCTTATTCTGATGTCAACATTCGTGAAATACCAACAATGAATGATTGACTATAATCCAAAGACCATTACAGTGAACCATACTAATCAGCGAGTAATCATGAGATGTTGCGCTATAAAAGCCCACCCTTCCATCACCCCCCCATAAAGACTTCAGTAACGAATCCATCCAGAGCCCCAATAGTCCCCAAACCCAACCTTTCCCCAACCGCAAAGCATCCACTCCAAACCAATCCAATCAGAAACCCCGGAATCTCCATAGTTGAGAATACCCTTCACACACACAACATCCCCCATCATCTTTACCAGAGAATCTCAGCTTGAGTTTGATACGTAGTACCATGAGTTTCCCACACACACACATTCTCGCCAATGGGGGTTTGATAATGATACCATATTTCGGAGTAAGAACATATCGACTAGGCGTTCTGCACGTACCTTCTATTATCGTTGAGCCTCCAAATCACAAAGCAACGCCCTTTCTAATTTTTACAGATTTAATTCTGTACAAAGCTAGCGACTATCAGTAATCGTAGATGCTGCATCAGGATGTTTATTGCTCGTTATATTTACGATGAACGCTAGTAGTCATCACGCTTTTGCCAATCAGGACGGATCTGCGCCGTGTCATAGCACAGCCCTGACGAATCGGATGGCCAAAACAAACGTACAGAGCTATATGCTCATTCATGTCATTGATATCATCCACATTCGCTTCATGTCGAGTCGGAGTACCACCTCAGTGCCCTGCGAGTCGCACAATCCCCCTCAATACCCACTCCTCGCAGAAACGACACCAAAGCAAGGCCCGCCCTTCCCAAACATCTTCCTCAAATCACCAGCAATAGCCTCTGGGAACTCCGACGTCGCAAAATGCCCACCCCTCTCATGCTCGCTCTGATAAACCACCGGACCGAGCGTCTGCGCCCACGTCTTCGGCACCACATAGTGCTCCCGCGGGAAGTGCGCAATGCCCAACTTCACATGCGGTATCCACTGCCGCAAGCGGTAGGCGTCGACATCCGAAAACGGCTGCGGGTGGGTGGCTTCGTAATAGATGCGCACGCTCGCGGCCGGTCCGGCGGTCGAGAACCAATAGATCGATACCCAGGTCAGGATCTCGTCGTCGGTCCATCGGTAGCTGTCGCTCCAGTCGTGGAGTTTTTCGTAGATCCAGGATAAGAGGGCGATGGGGCTGTCGGCCAGTGCGAAGCCGATGGTTTGGGGTTTCGTGCTTTGGAGGAGGTTGTAGCCGAAGCTTTCGGCTTCGAACCAGGCCGATCGGGCCTGTCCTGTTTTCTCCCGATCGTTGTAAGGGGTTATGGCGTGTTGGAGGGCGAGGAGTGGTTGTTGAGTTAGTTTGGGGGGCATGGCGAGGATTAGGTTTATGTGTGATGCTTTGCAATGGTCAGGGTATTGCAGGCCCATTGCTCTCGTTACTGAGTAACCCCAGTCGCCGCCTTGTGTGACTTTCGGCGGATCAGCGAGGGGTGCTGTTTGGGAATCTCGGAACGGCTCACCATATTGATTGTACCCAAGCTGGAGCATTAATTTGTGGCAGGTTGCGGCGTATTTTGTCAGAGTGAACCCCTTCTTGTTAACTCCTTGAGAGAATCCGAACTAGACAGATTGTAAGTAAGCGATTGTCTCGCTAAGAGGCAGCAAAAAAAATCCAGTGAGATGGCAGCAAGTATGGTTGATTTTATAGAGTCTCGACATAGTGTGTCTCGTGCTCACATTGGGTAACGAGGGCGCTACAACATGGAAGCCAGGATTATCGTCGTCACCTTTGAGGAGTGGCAACAACTTGCTCACTTCAAGGAACGATCCCGGCCCTAGAGTGCCCTGTCAACCAAAGCTAGATAGAATTCTATAGGTCTCTACGACGATACCTACATCCGTGAGAAAAGAGGAGTGGAATGGCACCCTTCTTGGCGCTCGGTTGATGAATGTCTAGAACTCGATCTCGTTAGCCAACAGTAGTATTAGACGGCCGTCTATAATAGTCCCTCACAGTGAATACCAAGATCCCCAAATCCATCAACGTTTACATTGGTTTGATAATGCGGCATTTCATTGATTGTTGCCTCCACTTTCCTCCAGTCGAAGTCTTCTTTCCAATAATTCACAAGCCGCCGTATATCAGCAACGGGAGTACCGAATTGCCAGACATCCTGATCTTCATATTCGAGCTGATCAGGAAACTTGGCAGTCGAAAGACGTTGCTTAAGGTCTTCGAGAGCTTGGTCTGAGACTGCTATTTTGTATGATTCTGGCGCCATTGCGAATCTTTACGGTGGAAATCAAGAGCGAAATGGGGTAAGAGTGGATTCGTCAGCCTTCAATAAACAACGAGATATGATGCAATTTTAATGGCGCCAAGGAGCTTGACCTGTCTGAGACAAGCGTTGTGAATGAAACGACTTTGGAAACCTTCCTCGTACAGAATCTGAGGGTCAAAAGGAGATATCATAGGAATAAAAGTATAGTATTACAGTCCACATGCCAAGCTAGAATCCAGAAGCCACCTCAGGGATTCTAACTCACGTGACCGATAGAATAGTTCTAGCTGTCGTAAATCCTTGGCAACGCACATCGCGAAAAGTTACTCGACCACTCCAAACCTAATCCTACTTATAGCCTTGCAAATGGTCTCAAGCCTCTCACAAGCATCCGTCCGTGTGTCCAGTCCGCACCTCCAGAGTCCCACATCCTCAGTCACATCATCAGGTCGACAATTGCGGTCTGAGCTCTCACAAGCTGTCGAGCGAACCATGGTGCTTACAAGGAGTCACGATCACACACCTGCAACAGCAGGTAAAGAGAGTGCAAGAGACAATGGAATGGAGTCTGTGACGCCTGGGAAGAGAGAGAGAGAATACGATGCAAACGCAGCTACCCCTAGCCAGCCTGCGGCGAAGAGGAGAAAGGCGGTAGAGACATTGAAGAATGACATCACGTCCTCTCCTCAGATTGCGACGGCTGTTGTGATTGAGGTTGTCACACAGGATACCAATGGCATGCGAAAGATGGAGTCATCGCAATCGGAGCCAGACGCACGGTTAGAGGGAGTTACAGAAATTGGGGCTCCGGTATCGACCACTTCGCCACAACCTAGGACGTCTGTCGAACTTATCAATGATTCTCTGACCGAGTCAGTGTCTGTGGCCTTAGATCATGCAGGAGGTCGAGAAGAATGTCGAAAAGAAACACTACTGGCAGACGACGATGAGCCAGGCCAACTCCCGCCGTCTTTGGATCGCGGAAAAAACCTGAAGAATTTGACGAAGGTCAACAAACCTTTAACAGAAGATGGCACAAACCCAGAGCCCAGTGACAGGGTCATAGACGACCCTAAGATCACAACTTCACCTTCCACCCCTCCAAAAGGCACCCACAAGCGCTTCGATAGCACTGAACCAGAACCTTTCCAACCCCAATCACAAGAAGAAACCGAAGACAAAGAACCACCCGATAACAACAAGCCATCCGACACCAGCGATGACGAAGCCCCAGAAACAGTCACCGCATCCTCAGGCCAAGCCCAAGCCCTCACCGCCGCCCTCGAACAATCCAAAGCGGCCCTACAGCTAAAGAAAGAGCGTAAATCGAGACGTCGAGAGCGGGATGCGAAATTAAAAGAGCAAGCCAAAGCCGCCGCGAAAAGAGCCACGAAAGCCGACGTAGCACCCAAGCCCTCAAAGCCAAAACGCGCTGCCGTGGAAGCTATCGATGAAGACAATACACCCGTACCAACCACCAAACCCCCAACCCCACACAAACCAAAACAGCCCCTTCCAGCCCTATTACCCGACCACATCCTCACAGACGAACCTCCCATCCGACGACTCCTACCCCTACCTCAACCCCTCACCAGTAAAGCCACCCCAAACCAGAAAAAGAGATTCCCAGATCTAGTCCCGAAACGACCCAAAGATATCAAGAAAGGGGGTGTTAGGATCCGCGTTCTACGGGAGGCGAATGGGATGTTGCCGCCGAAAGTCAGTCGGCAGGGGAGAGCGCTGAGGGAGGCGTGGTTGATGGGGCAGAGGGGTGGGGGGACGGTGGTGGAGAGGAGGAAGATGAGGGGGCAGGGGGGGTTTGTTAGGAGGTGAGTTTTGGGGATGGTCTGGGGATGTTGAGTAACGGGCATGGCGTGAGGGTGGTGGGTATGGATAGTGTGTAGAGTGGGGAGAGGATGGTATTTACAGTGGCTAGAATATGTAGTAGTATTATGCTGCAAATGCTAAGAACTGTGAGAGAATTGGCATAAATCTGTGTAGGTGAAAGATCATCCTCTAGCAATTTGTACACGTAGCCTAAAGTATTTACAATCAACACCTTCGCGGGAAGGAAATCGATTAGATAGCCCCTGATCTTGATGGTTCCACAGCACCTCGCTGAGCCTTGTAATACCTCTTCCCACTTCGACACCCGTTGCCGTAATGTGCCGTATATCTGGGCTGTCGACATAGACTCTTCAGTCAACGCCAGCGTAGAGATCAACGACGATATTGATAGCCGCGACCAAGATCTCCGCCGCAATAAGGACGATGACTATCCCCCCCAAAATTAGCCACAACGATCATCTCACAAGTGCCACCTCGAACACAAAAGGCCCAAGAGTGAGAAGAAGAAGAAGAAGAAGAAGAAGAAGAAGAAGAGAAAACAAACATACCGATCCACTCCAAATACTCCCCATGCTTCGTCCCCACCTGATCCTTCAACACAGCCAACAGATCCCCAATAACGCTCAATCGCTCCGTCAACAGCCCCACCCGCTGATCCATCTCCAGATAGCTACGCACGGCCGTATACACCGGTTCCAAACTCGGTTCCGCCCACATGAGCTCCGGACTATCGAGCACCGACCCCTGGAGGTGGATATTAATGCGCAAAATGAACAACTGCCCGATCTGCTGATGTATCTGTCTCCGATTCAGACTGATGGACCCCGTCAGTGCGATCTCGGCTGGGAGAGGGGATGTGAGCGTAATAGTCGTGGTGAGCAGGTCTTCGAAGAGGGAGGTCTTGACGCTCTGGGCCAGGGCGTGGGAAATGGCCAGCTTGGTCATGTAGTTTTTCCGGTCGCGCAGGGAGATGAAGTCGTTGTAGATGCGGGCCTGGTATTCGCGCGTGTAGTAGAAGTTGAAGTTCTCGGTCTGGACGTCGTCGGCGGCGAGTTTTTCGGATTCGAACTTGGCGATTTCGGTGAGGAAGCGCTGTTCTTGGGGGAGGGTCATGCCCCAGATTACGACGGTGCCGTAGTCGAAGAGGAAGACTTCGGGTGTGTGGACGGTTGTGTCGAAGTCTTGGGAGGAGAGGGTGGGGGGGTGGTCTTGGGTGAGGGTGCGGAGGGTGTGGTTTGGGGTTGAGGGGTCGCCGTTGTCGAGGGTGGTGTCGCCCGCGGAGGTGGAGAGGTCGATGAGATCTTCGTTGTCTTGGTGTTTGCTTTCTGGTACTTCGAGCGCGCTGTCTGAGTATCTGCGCTCTTGCGTTGAATGGATTTCGGGATCTTGGTCGTCGAGGACTGCGTGCTCTGCTTCGCTCGGACCGCTTTGCTGAGGCGTTGGTCTTGAGCGCTCGTAGCTGAAAGGTGTATATATGCATTCGTCGAAGTGTTTCGGATTGGTTCCCCGCGTCCTCGCCTTGCCCTTCAGATACCTCATCAAGCCTTCCAAGCGATACGAACTCGCGGTGCAATACGCCGTCACCCTCGGCAATCGGTCCCTATCCGCTTTCCCTAACCTTGCCGCATCTCTCCTCGCCGTAGGATCTTTGATCCTCGTGAACTGACTGTATACATCCCTCCCACTTTCCTCGTCAGGTCCGTCCTCCCCCGGATCCGGATTCGGAAGTAGTTTCAGCTTCTGCGCATTCTTTGTCGTTCGCTGAGGTCCGATCTTGGCGGCTGGGTTTGCCAGCATAGGCGGTTGCGAGAGAGGTGAGCCATGGCTATTACGGCGGCGGACCTTGCTATTTGTAATAGAAGGCTTGGGTTGCACCTGCTGGGCGCTCAAGGAGCTAGGCGAGGATGTGGCAGCTGAACGCAGAGGAGCTGAAGCAGGATTTGTATTCGACGCAGAGACGGTTGTATGTGGATTAAAAGTTACGGTCCTTGGCGATTTCGGAGAATTTGGCGGGCTCAATGTGGTAGATGATGGTGGAGGTAGGAGCGGTGATCTTTCTGTTGATGCAGAAGCCATTGCTCTGTTTTGAGTAGTGTATCCTGGTGGCTACAGGAAGGCTTCCTTGAAGCTGGCCGTTCTACTGAGCCGCGATATGCACATTTGGTGTTAGACATGACGACGATATTCTACCAGACATTGCATGCCAAGATCAATTCATTTACGGGCCCATGCCCTGATATGATTGGGCCACGCATCCCTGTAGGAACGTGGCTAATTAGCCACATCAGGCTCAAATAATCTCCTCTTCAACACAAGTGGCTGAGCTGCACTTCTGACAAACGGGTGGCTGCAGAGCTGCGTACTTGACACATCGCTCGAGGTATGGTAATCCTTGCTACGGCATTCAGCGACCCCAATCCGCGACTCGATTTTCACAATCAGCATCATCAAGTTCTAAGGATCTCCGCGACTGATTATCTATCCAGTCGTTATGGAATGGGAGACATAGTTCTACAAATATTGGCAGCCTTGCAATCTTGATGCGTACCTACCAGGCTCACCCCCTTCAATGCAGGTCGTTATGTACTGTTATAGTCATAAGCATAGCAGATCTTTGTTCATACCGGACTTACTTGAACGAGTCTTCCGGTCTGGATAGCTGCCACAGTAAACACCAAAATCGGTAATGACAGCTGAAGAATAGAAGACTGATGCGAGTGTTCTCAGCACATTGCTGAGTCAATCCAACATGCGCTGAGAGCCAGTCAACCCGGAATCTGCAAGAGAAGAGATGGAGTCGACCAATCAAATTGCTCAATCGTACAGCTCTTTGCAATGATGTCGGCGTATCACTACCTTATACAATCCTTTCTGACTACTTAATCCGTAACCATAGAGGAATCTGACCTCTAGAACATAGACGGAATTGGCTACGTGGTATTGCTGGCTGGGATTCATCGAACAGTACTATTTCATGAAGCAGACACCGATTTCAACGATTTGGACCTCAGCTCTTCACGAGAACCAATCATGTCAATTCCTTTTGCAAAGTTGCATTCCCTTTCCAGTCGCTCTGAGAATGAAATACCGGTCCTTCCGGAAATTCCGGTGAGAAAGTTGTGATTTCATCAAATTACACCCTGTGCCATTCACCAATTCATTTAGGACTCAAGTCCACTGGAGATGATCATCAACTTAGATCTCAAATACGGTGGAAGCTAATATTCATTTTAAATTACATCTACGCGTAAGGAGGAACTAGATCTGGTCCTTACGTTGTCGGAAGTCCTTCGTGGCTTGTTCGCTAGGACCGGATATCCACACTCTGTACACACCAGTTAATGATCAGCTAGGACCAAAATTCGCTCAACCCTTCCCCTCAGCGTTCTAGTACTGAACGTCTATCCATCGACACAACTTGGGGGCATCCAATGATATCTTGTCAAACTGTGATATTTTTGGGTTCTACATGGATGGCAAGATTATCTAGGAAGACTAACACGTTGCAGCAAACAGGCTTGGCAGGAATATGGCCATGACTATGTTCCTAATAAATTTTGCTGCGGATTCGGTAGTATCGCTCTCGAAAATCAGGCTTTCCTTTCCCCTACTGTTGACATGGATTGGGCTTGTCATGATGCATGAAGTTGCGCCGAGAGATGCGAGACATGGATTCCCACTGTCGACGGGCGAATCGCTGACGCGAGTCCGCAGATTTGGCGTAGCAGGATGCGTTTGGGTTGCCTGTAGGCATGTCCATCCCCAGTATCGATTTGTCCAGTGAGTCGATGCTTCCCTTGTCCTCATGCTCGCTGTCCGTCAGATCGGTCACTGCAGCCTTTTTGCTGCCACCCATATCTTTGAATCCTGGGGCGAGGAGGGATTCGAACCCATCCTTTGCTACCCCGAGAACTTCGTCTGCCGCTTGGCTCAGACACGACCTGTTTCCGCAGTCACCGCATTTTGCGATCAGGCTCTTCACCCCCCAATACAAGCCACTAAAGCCGTCTCCGGTTATGTCGCCCAGCCAACTGGTGTCGATGTAGATGCCTGCGAGGTTGAAGAAAGCGTAAAAGCCTGTCTTCACGTCCATGGTATAGCCGAGAGCGTTTTCGAATACTTCCTCTTTCTCTTTGGGCGCTGTACAAGCACTGGTAACATCTGTTCGGAAGCGATCAGCTTCGCGGAAAGAAAAGCTGCGTGAGTCTTCTAAGTATTGCTTACTTTTATATTCCGCCAATCTGTTATCAATCCTGACGATATCAAATTTAGCCCCGAGTCCGATGCCAAGTTTACCCATCGGCAGACCAAGGTTGAGTCCGGCCTTGGGTCCAACGGCAATGTTGAAATGTATTTCAGTGTCATGTATTGACAGGTCTGGCTCCAACACTTCGATGGTTGGTTCAAATTTTTGCCTGATTCCTTTATTATCGCCCATGATGTCCACCTCCATCTTGGAACCCTTAGGGATGGTCACATCAAAACCCGGAAGAGTCCTACACTGTCAGCTGACATTTCCACCTCACATAAGGCATATGTGCTTACGCGTCGACTTTAGTTGAAATGCCAAAATCCATCCAAAGATACACTCCGATATCCATGGGCCAGACGGTATAGCCGAACTTCACGGTGTCATCAACCATTCGAACCACAACGAGACGGATGGACTCACATTGGAGGCGCCTTTGCCCGCTTTCGGATCTGTCACTTTCTTTGGGCCTTCCGCTTTATCACGAGACGCTTTGTCCTCCCGAGCAGCTCCAGGTTCCCAGGACAGGCCCCCTCTGGTGTAGTACCTGCCGCAACCCATATCACCTGGAAACATGGCCAGACCAGGGATGGCAATGCTACAGTACGTGTCCACCCCCTCGCTTGTCTTGATCTGGATTTGTTTCCGAAGCCTCACTTCCTCCGTCACGGTATAAGTGATATAAGTGCGCTTGACATGATCCTTGAAAGCCTGGCCAGGGTCCCTTCCATCATCGTCATCACGGCGGCTGAGGTGATCATCATCATCACCATCATTGCCAGATCCAACGGTAGGATGGAATTCGATATGGAACACCTGGTCTATCCTTCCAACAGTCTTGCAATCGATGCAGTACAATTCAAATAGCGTAGGAAGCCCGGTGCCTGCAGCTTTACTATACTTACATAAACAACAATCTTCAGGATCTGGTGAGAATCAATCTTGGGGGTCACTTACTCTGTTGGCCAATACTTCTTCCTCGATTCGCTTGGCTCTTTGCTCGTGAAGTCTATCTCATTGTCTGGGCTTTCGAAATCAAAAGAAAGCTGTGCAAGCTCCTTTCTCACGGCTTTTTCCGCGCACGTTTTGGATGAGTGGAGGAGTAGACACTTCCCCCACAGTTCAAAATCATCGTCCCAGTCATCCGAGTCGCTTTTTGCACGTTTATGTCGATGAGACAGAATAACGTCTGAGGGAGCACTACCAACGATGAGTTCAGTAGGCGCTGGGAAGTATCTGTCTCCAAACTCCAACGGCTTGCCAGTGACCAGGGCAGTACGTGAGACGTCATCGAATACAATAGACAATGACCTGCAAAAGTGAGCAAATGGACTTATATTGTGGAGATTGCATGAGGATACTTACTGGAATGAAGACCGCTGTCCATGTGGAGCGAAACATGAAGCATCTTCACCCATGAAGATAAGGTTCTTCTTTCCTCTCCAAGCCTGTTGAGCCGCAAGGTAACACGGGAGATCCAAAGGGAAGCTCAGTATGACGGTCTCATTGTCCGGCGAGGGCGTGCAGAGTCGTTCTTGCGGCCGCAAGAGTTCCTCGAAGTTCTCGAAGCTTACGAAATTGCCCTTCGGATGCTTGTGGATGGTGGTATGAATCCATTTTGGATCATCTAGTATTGAAAAAATTGTGTTAGGAGGCATGACAGGTAACGTCTGGTAGGGTTCGCGTGGGCTTACCTCCAATCGAATTGAAAGCCTCTTCGCTCGTGGGATTAAAGACTGTAAGGTTGGTGGGAAGAGATCTGGAGCGCAGTCGTTCTACAGATCGGGCTCGCAAGGCGAACTGCTCTCCATCGACGATATAAAGATGAGACAGGAGGCTTAGGAGCAAGAAGATGATGAAAAGGAAAGGAGTCATCTTGAGATACTGCGATCGGAAATGTTCAAATTGCGTGGCAGTGATTGGGACTGTTCAACTTGGATGATAGGAAATGGGTCCTCCGGGGACGAAATGATATATATATATATTGAATTTTCTCGCTCAAACTCTCGCATTTAATGAGGCTGAAAGGTGGAGAATCAGCAAAAATAGCCTTTTGATAGCCTCGCGCAGGGCGCCGATTGAAATAACGGAGGCAGATAAACGCCTTCCCAAGCCATTTGTAGGAATCAATTCCGCCAATCTGAACAGCAACACGCAACGATATGCTATCTGTGTATTCACCACTATCGCAAAGAATTTCTCTGCGTGTGAACGTGTTCTGAAGCCATCCGGCCCTTCGCCGCCTATTTATCATACTGAGGCTGCTCGGACTTTGCTTTCACCAAGACGGGTAACAGCGGACAGAGGTGACTCGCAGCTGAGGACGTTGATATCCGGCTACCAATCAAGAGCCAACCAAAGCCACTCTTGAGGAGAACAAGCATGCCAAGCACAGTATCAAGCCACCAATTGAGATGGATCGGTCCGAGAAGTATATCATTCAATAAGGCTCCGACCGATCCGCTCCTTCTTTTCCAACGCCCTTTACAACGCCGAAGTTCAATGCTCAATGAATATAAAAATATCAGCCAGTGGCTCAATCTATCCGGTTCATTCTCTCAACCATGGTCCGTATATCAGTAAGAGGTACTATTGGTATTTCTATATATTTCTATATATATTCCAGCACGTGTCGACGTCCAAAAAAAGAAGATAGGTCAAAAGCGGATCCCCTCAGTCGAAGTCCAAAAACGAAGTTAGGTCAAAAGCCAATCCCTTATCGCGCAAAAGAGAGAGCCGTATCCCGTCGTCGAAGTGAGATCATAGATATGTGATAAAAAAGGGCATTAGAAGAAAGAGCGCCCTTCGAGGCTATGGCTTGTTCGATGCAAAGCTCGTCGAGGACGATAGACTTAGGCTTCACTCTCGGATGAGAATTGGATATTCTCCTCGACAGCAACAGTGATTAGTCATTAGCTAGTCAGCCGTGAGGTGCTCCTCTTTACGTCATGCTCCTGATATGTCAGCATACAGTAGTCAGCCAATTCCATATCCGATCAATATGGAAGGAATCACCTATATTCCTATTCACTTGACAGTTACGATCGGTCAAATTTAAACGCATCGCACGCCCATACTAGACTTTGCCCAATTTCCGATCTTTGGGTCTGTCGTAGCTGGCATCATCACCCATGCCTTCAAGCACTCAAAAGCCAGTTCTGATTTCTGGCGCGGGCCTTGGCTCCTTGATGCTTGCGCAATCCCTGCTACGTGCATCCATTCCCTTCCTCATCTTCGAGTCAGAAGCCTCAATCTCCTTCCGCGCACAAGGTTACAGGCTACGGCTGTCCTCAGAAGGATTGGACGCCATTGAGTCCGTGCTCGGACCGGAAGACTTCCAAAGATTCTACGACATATGTGGCAAGACAGGGGGCGGTGGTTTTGCATCCATCGAAGCGACGACAGGCTTGAAGATCGAGGCGCCGGCGAAGGAAGAACCTCGTCACAAGGCCGGCGACGAGAAGCCAAAGCCTCCGACAGAATCCCTCGCATCCCGCGATGGAAAGATCGTCGGGATCTCAAGGGGCGATATGCGGAAATTCTTCCTGTCCGGATGCGAGTCATTCATTCACTGGTCTCATCGTATCACGGACTATGAACTAACATCTTCCGGCGTCCACGCAATATTTGCTGACGGCTCCAAATCAGTGGAAGGGACAATGTTAGTCGGCGGCGATGGTATCTACTCCAAAATCGCAACACAGCTATCACAGGGAAAGCTGAAAGTCTACGACACTGGCGCACGAGGAATCCACGGCCAAGCACCGACCACAGCCTTTAAAGACCTCGGAGAAGGTGTCTGGCGAGTAACAGACGACACCAACCCCAAAGGCCGAGTCTTCATCATCACGAACGTCCGCTCCGGCGACAAGGACGACCCCAACATACAATTCGGATGGACGATGGGCGCCCAACCAGGTGTCATCAACGCGCCCAACGAAGATTATTCCCTGATTGGAACTCCAGCAGCTGAGATAGCGAAAGCACTCACCGCCAACTGGCATCCCCGCCTAAAACCTCTTTTCGAGTATATGAACGTGTCCGAGACCGCGTTCTGGAAGATCACGTGCTCCACGCCCACTGGCGTCCTGGAGTGGGATAACGAGTCCCGTGTCACTGTCATTGGGGATGCTGCGCATTCGATGACGCCTGCGGGTGGCATTGGTGCGAATACGGCTGTCAGAGACTCTGCGCTGCTTGGTAGGCTGCTTGCTGAGGCGGGTGGGTATGGGGACGGCGTGACGGCGGCATATGAGAGGGAGATGAGAGTGTATGCTAGTGAGGCGGTCAGGTCGAGTTATGGGTTCGCGAAGGCGCAGTTTGGGGTTTCGATTGATGAGAATACGAGGACGGTATGAAGCCGAGGTGAATAGAGCTTGGTGTTAATGTATTGATTGACCGCTTCTCTCATGTTACGTAATGATCCCTTTCATTGCGAGCCCGATGATCTTTAGAAAGTGCGCACAGATTAGTGTTGCCATGCGTATCGATCTCATTTGTATTCTGAATCTGAGCACTTGCAGGCCTCGGTATTTCTCACGACTCTCCCCAAGGAACCCCCTTTCGAAACCATTGCAAAAGCCTACGCCGAAGGTAAGAGGCCGCTTCGCCTCCAAGAATGTAACAACGAATTCCCTGAAACGGACTGTGCTGGATCTGGAATCCGATAACCCCTGTTTCAAAACCTCTCGCGGTTCGCTATCATAGAATAGAATGAGTGCTCACATCCTGCGACAACTTGGAGTCGGGATGTTGAGAGGAGGTGCGAACGGATCGTGACTGGTATGATAACCTACTTCTTCGCGATTTGGGAGCGGGATTGGAGGAGCTTTTGGCCGGGCGGCTGATGTATCAGTTGCACGTTGTGACTTGTATATGATGATCTAAGTATTGATATTTTGAAGGAATCGGAGAGAGAGAGTGGTGGGCCTCTGCGATTCCTTACTTGGTGGTAGCGTTTTCCGTGACGAAAGGAACGCGCATATGGGGCATGGTAATCGTATCTACTGATGAGAGATGGCTTTTGCGATCTTTGAGGGCGCCGACCGGCGATTCCTGATCGGTTGTAGAGATGGTGGCGTGTCTCACCTAGGGCGACTTTTGTCGCGTGTTGGTGAGGAAGAGAAGGGTCTGGACTGGAGTGATGTTCGAATGATGAATTGATAGAGCGAGGAAAGCTAACTCTTAGCTAGAGTACCGTTGCATCGGCGGCAAGACATGTGAAGAGAAGGGTCAGAGGTTTCCGTCACAACAGCAACGTACTGAGAAATGGTATCCCTTATCTGTCCGATAAAATGAGTTGCAAGTATGGGTATTGAACATCCTGTTAGAAAAGCCTCATTCAGACCCCTTTTACGGCTATCCTCAGGCCAGTCCCGAATGCTGATGATCGTAAGGCTCCATGCCTTTCGTGACCTCCTCCACAATCTCCGCAGCATCAGTCACGCTCTGCGCCTCGAAATCGTATCGTTTCGTGTCTTCCTTGTCTCTGACGCAGATCACCTGTAGCGCTCGACGTCAGCACGAAAGCCATGGCTACAAAAACATCCGAAAGAACCAACGCACCCTGAAAGTCTTCGGGTGCCTCCTGCTAACCTTGCACCCTATTATCGTACTGAAAGGCACCCTACTCGTCTTCGCGCTGCTATCGAATAGGTTCTTCCCCGATTCGCCAGGTAAGATGTGCATGAAGTCGTCATCCAAGATCAAGACCCTGGGATGTGAGACCGAAAACGACATAGGCTGTCTGCGTATGACATTGTACTTCTTGAACTTGGCCGCACTTCCCAAGAAATCTTGCTTTTGCGCTAAAGGATGCATGAGCCCCGGTCTCTTGCCTCCCTTCCTGGGCGTCTCGGCCGCAAGCAGCAATGGTGCGTTGGGGGAGCTGCTACCGGGCGACCCAGCGAGACCCAGTGCGCCATCGTTCGCGAAGCGGCGACGGGCTAGATCGAGGTCTGTACGAGTACCCAGAGCTTCGACCGTTCGATCGACCGGCGCGATGGTATTGGTGCCTGAGACTTTTAGGACATGGTAAGCTTTATCTAGCTTCCATCTTTTACAAACGTTGTCCAAGACCTCTGCGAGGTATGTGTCTGTTGTGACTTCGATGGTGCTGACCTGACTGAAGGCTTCGAGACTTGTGAAGTGGATTTTGAGCATCTTGGAAGGGCCCATACGTGGTGTTGAGTAATTGGTGGGCAAAGCGGGCGTATCTGCCGGAGCTATAATCGGCTTACGAACAGCGGGTGCAAGAGCTACTTCCTTCTTTTCTGATTGACTCTGACGCATGGGCGCTGGCGGGACTCGTTCTGGAGAATGTTCATCGGACGGAATTGCAATTTTGTCATACTTGGGCGTCGCTTTTCGATTTTCTTTGTATTGAGCATCGGTAGCTTCGACGAGAGCAAATTCATCATATGGCTTCTCTCTAGACCTTCCTCGGACCCCGCGTGTGTTGTTCGAGGTGAATTGAGATATAGGACTCGTCCTGCTCAAAGCAGGAAAATCATACTCAACCTCACCATCGTCCACCATACGCAAAGTCCAATGATTGACGTTCAACTTCGAGTCGTCAATAGGCTTTTCCAGACCCTCCTCTCGGTATCTCCACAATGCTAATCCTATAGCGTCGGCCACTGTCACTAGCGGCTTCTCTCCGGAGTCATTGTCTTGCACGTTCTTAAGCATCAGCATATCGAAAGGTTTGTCGGGATCTTGGGAGAAGGGTGCGTATATCCTGATGTAAAGGGGATCTAGAACACCTTTGCCAGACAGTCTCGCAAAGGCTTCGACAGGATTCCTTGGGGTTGACTTCTCCGCTCTGAGAGCCTGACCGAGGAGACTCTTGGGTTGGATCGTGCTGATAGGTCGGGCTGGCGGAAGTGGTTGCAACGAACTCAAGGGAGCAGGCTTAGGCTTGCTAGGTGATTGCTTGTTGAGATTCAGCGGAGCTGGTACATCGGTCATAGAGCCAGCAACGATGTTGCCTAGCAATGATTCGGAATCTGCTGTATCTCCAAATTCCGAGGATAAGCTCGTCCTGCCGGACTCCTCGCCGGAATCCTCGTCAATCGTTGTCGTCAAATTGCGCATCTGCTGCCTCTCATCCTCCTCGAATTTAGATGTGAGGAGGTTGCTGGCTTTTGCTGCTTTACTAGCATTGATCTGTCTCCTTTTGAAAACCGAGGGGTCAAGCTCATTCTCGGAGGACATGTCACTGCTAGTCGCCGTGTCCCGTCGAGCTCGCTGCTTGACCGCTTCAACATTGGTTAGGGAACCGCTTCGTAGCCGACCCTGATTTGGCCCCTTAGATGGCGATGTGACGATGACTTCGACACCCTCTTTCTTGTATGAAGCACGAATGGGTGATGATCCCGAACGATGTCTGACTGGCATCTTTGCGAATTTGATCTTCTGGGCTTCTCTAAATGCTACACTTAGTGATCAGACAGACATTCTGGATTTTTGGACACTCACCGTCTTGCATTTTCGATGTCATCATCACTCTCGTCGCTCAGGTCGCTGCTATCGTCCTCGTCATACTGCTCACGCCGTCGTCGCCTTCGTACATTGGGTCCAGGACCAACTGTGTCAGTACTACCTCCGCCTGTCACCATCCCACCTTCCTCTTCTTCATCGTTGAAGCCAGCCGGCGCCAAACCTGCAGATCTAGGGGGTGCAGCAAAGTAATCGGAGGAGATTGCTGTGGGGATTGGGGGAGAGTAGGTTCTCTTGATATCTGCAGCAGTGGCCGACCATCCGGCAGCTCGAAAGCTCGGGTCATTCAGAATGCTGTTATCGACGTTTATGAGACGTTCACCGATTCCGTCGTTGATGTTGGACAAGTAAGACGTTCGTAGTTGCCAAATGAGAAAGCTGTGGAAACGTTAGGCGGGTACCGGGCAATACTGCCAATTGCGAATTACACCGTTCTCAGACCTGTATGGCTAAACTGTATAGAGAGGATATTTACAAGGCATGTATACATTTACTGCAAGACGAGAAAAGTGCTTACTCTTCATTCTGAAGCAAAGCCATAGCCTATACACTAGCTTTCCAACTGATGACGCTTACCATACATGACTCTAATGATCGAGAACTTGACATTCTCGCTCATATCTCTTTGACAACAGGTGATAGCCTGACCAATTGTCCCTGAAACTAGTAAACAAGGAGGAGCGTACTCGCTCCGGCTAATACAGCGCGGGTAGCGGTCGCCGGCTAATTTGCCGCCCCGCTGTGGGGGTTAGATCGATCTGATCTTACGGTCATTGTATTTCTCCCAAACCCCTCTCAACCCCAAGTATGGCTCTCGTCGACTACTCAGGGTCCGAGTCTTCAGATGGAGAGGAGAAGAATGTCACTAAATCAGCTCCGAGGTTCAGAGCAACAGCGAACAAGCCCGCTTTCCAGAAGGTTGTCGACCGTTCAGACCCTCACAAAATCCGGGTCAGCCTGCCTGAAGCATCGAAACCCTTCACAAACAGTAATGATCCAGAGCGTTCTTCAAAACGAGCAAAGATCAGTTCAGGCGGGACAAGTGGGTTCAACGCCCTCCTCCCGGCGCCCAAGCGAGCAGGGGCGCCGAATGGTGGAGTTTCATTGGGCGGGTCAAGGAAAGGAGGACTGG
>JAABUX010002896.1_pt1 | contig 23493 bp, 6 predicted proteins | sample 5561851 | NCBI WGS metagenome assembly JAABUX01 (sample SAMN10711883, study PRJNA513361) | rock metagenome | isolation source: Antarctica rocks | place: Antarctica: Victoria Land, Richard Nunatak red sandstone | collected 2016-01-03 | reverse complement strand
GCGGCGTCCTCCCAGTGTCACCGACCTTTGCATCGCTTTCTCCTCCCACCGAAAGTACTGCAAGATCGGTGACACTCTCTCTATCCCCTCATCCTTCGACCGGCGCGACGTTTTCTGGAATCTGGAGAAAAGTACTGTTGACACCCGCCATCATTCTTAGTAATATGGTTGCGGCGAGACGTAATGTTCGCACGTTGACCCTTCCACCCGACGCCTTTGTGTCACTGATGGTTCTCCCGACCTCGTCGTTGTGCTCACACCCGCTGTCCCAGTCGTCGCGTCCTGCAGACTCCGTCCAGGTTATTCGGAAGCCACCGCATCCAGCGTGTATCGAGGAAGGTAATGATAGTGAATCGCCACTCTGTCGTCCCAGGGCTCCTTTTTGTCTTGCTTGTCGTGGAACAACTCGCGCCTGCGTCGGCGATGGCCGGTTCGAGAACTGTCGCGAATGCACGCGCGGACCTAGGGCGCCCCGTCGCGACTGTGAACGGCGGACATGCGCTCCCCACTCCGATCGGTCCCTTCTTGCGCGGGCGAACGGTTCCCCAGGCGCACCGACAGCAAAGAGCTTACGCACCGATAGAGCCGGCGCGGCGCACGATGTCTTGGACGTTATCTCGGACACGCCCAGTACCGGGCACCCCAGGCGGCTCTCTGTCTCGGGGCAGTGCCGCGTCGCGGTCTCGCGTATCGATACACCATCGACGGCAATCCGATCGCGGAGTACCACGTTCGCCTAGCGCGCGCGTAGCACACGCGTCGTCGCACAAGCCCGCCCGTCAAGGATGGTTCGAATCGTCGGGTCGGGATGCCACGCCGGGCCGGTTAGCATCCAAGCCAGCCACGAGCCGGCGCCGCATCGGCGGTACCGGGCTCATCGCGCCATCGCGGATGCCCGCGCGGCGCGGACAGGTAAGCGACCGCCTTCCCGCCTCGCCTTCCGTGTCCTGCTCGTGTAGCATCCTTGTTCGGAAGGCCGAGGGGCATCGTTCGGCGCTCTCTTTTCCGATATCGGCGGTGCAACATAGCGCGACGTTCAAGGATGTGCCCGTCTCCTTGCCGCACAACAATGGTAGCGTGGCGCGGACGCTCGTCGCCCATCGGACGCTCACAAACGCCGTGCGCGGACGGTTAACACGGTTGTCGGCGCACGCCGACCAGCAAACCGATGCGTGCGCGACGACAACCATCGTCAGCGATACCGAGTGGACGCTATCTGGCAGCCCCTATGTTCTCAATTGTTACGTGCAAGTTTCGAAGGGCGCTACCCTCACGGTCGATCCCGGCGTCATCGTTGAGGCCGGCGGGAATGCCGGACTCTACATCCAGGGAACTCTCCTGGCGCAAGGGACGTCGGACGCGCCCATCACCTTCCGTAGTACGAGCGATAATCCGTCTTCGGGAGATTGGACGGGCCTATTCTTCGATGGCGCTACGGCCTCGGGGTCGCAACTGAGCTACGTGACGGTCCAGGGCGCCGGGCGCAGCTACGGCGGAGACTACTACGGTTACCGCAACAGCTTCGGCGGCTGGCTGTGCAACACGTCCGGCTTGGTCGGCCCGAGCATGGGTGGAGCGAACGGCTTCTATTGCAACACACAAGCTGTCCTCCTACGCACGGCTGATCCTAGCTTCGACCACGTGACGATCCACGGTAGTCAGACCGATGGTCTTTATGTGATGGGCAACGTGCCCGCGTTGAACCTGACCAACTCGACTTTCGACGGGAATGCGGGGTACGCAATCCATTTGGAGAACATTGCCTCCCTTCCCACTCAGGTCGGGACGCTGTCCCTTGGTGTCAATGGCAACCCCAGTTATCCCGATGCGGCGAGCAGTATTGCCATCAACGGTGGTGTCCTCCCGATGAGCACAAGTGTCACGGCCACCGAAGCACTGACGTACACACTCCTGGGCTACCCGACGATCGCGCCCGGAGCTTCACTCTCGCTGGCACCAGGCAGCGTCGTGTTGGCCGGTGGCAACACCGGCCTCTACATCCGTGGGGCGTTGTTGGCAAATGGGACCCCGGATGCGCCGATTACCTTCCGTAGCAGTGGCGGCAATCCCTCGCGGGGCGATTGGACCGGCCTGTTCTTTGATGGGGCCGCAGCCTCCGATTCTCAATTGACCTACGTAACGATCCGGGATGCGGGTCGCAGTTACGGTGGAGATTACTACGGCTACCGCAACAGCTTCGGCGGTTGGCTGTGCAACACGGAGGGGTTGGTCGGTCCGGACGTGGGCGGGGCCAATGGTTTCTACTGCTACACCCAGGCTGTGCTCCTGCGCACGGCCGATCCGACGTTTGACCACGTGACGATTCGCGACAGCGCAACCGACGGGCTCTACGCGATTGGGGATGTGCCCGCGTTGAACCTGACCAATGTTGGCTTCGACAACAATGGCGGGTACGCGATCCATCTGGAGAACATCGCCTCGCTCCCCGCTCAGGTCGGCACGCTCTCGCTTGGCGTCAATGGGACCGCAAGTTATCCCGCTCCGGCGAACAGCATCGCCATCAACGGTGGGGTGCTCCCGACGAACAGCACCGTCACGGCCGTCCAGCCTCTGACCTACACGCTGCTGGGCTACCCGACCATCGCCCCGGGCGCCACCCTCTCGCTGGCGCCGGGTAGTGTCGTGCTGGCCGGCGGCAACACCGGCCTCTACGTCCGCGGGACCCTACTGGCGGCTGGGACCTCGAACGCGCCCATCACCTTCCGCAGCAGCAACGGCTCCAGCCCGCGCGGTGACTGGAGCGGCCTGTTCTTCGACGGCGTTGCCGCCTCGACCTCTCAATTGAGTTACGTGACCGTGCTCGATGCGGGCCGCAGCTACGGCGGCGACTACAACGGCTATCGCAACAGCTTCGGCGGCTGGCTGTGCAACACCACAGGCCTGGTTGGCCCTAGCGTGGGCGGGGCGAACGGCTTCTATTGCGACACCCAGGCCGTGCTCCTGCGCACGGCCGATCCCAGCTTCGACCATCTGACCGTCCGGGATAGCGCGACCGATGGGCTCTACGCCGCGAGCGACGTGCCCCCCCTCAATCTGACCAACGCCAGCTTCGACAACAACGGCGGGTACGCGATCCATCTGGAGAACATTGCCTCCCTCCCCGCCCAGGTTGGCACGCTCTCGCTCGGCGTCAATGGCGGCGGCGGCTATCCCAATCCGGCCAGTAGCATCGCCATCAACGGTGGGCTGTTGCCCACGAACAGTTCCGTCACGGCCACGGAGGCGTTGACTTATACGCTGCTGGGCTATCCGACGATCGCGTCCGGAGCTTCCTTGTCGCTCGCGCCAGGGAGCGTGGTGTTGGCCGGCGGTAACACAGGGCTGTACGTCCAGGGCACTCTGGACGCGCAGGGAACCGAGAACGCGCCGATCACCTTCCGCAGCACGAGCGCCAACCCGTCGCGCGGGGACTGGACAGGGCTCTTCCTTGATGGGACGACGGCATCCGCGTCCCATCTCAGCTATGTGACGATCCAGGACGCGGGGCGCAACTACAGTGGGGATTATTACGGCTACCGCAACAGCTTCGGGGGCTGGCTCTGCAATACGGCCGGTCTGGTTGGTCCCGCTGTCGGAGGGGCTAACGGTTTCTACTGCATTACCGCCGCCCTCCTGGTCAATAACGCGAGTCCGACGCTGAGCCATCTCACCGTGAGTACTATCAACGGTCAGGGGCTCTACTTGCAAGGTAGCGCGACGGAGCCGCGCATCGACCACCTCATCGCTGAGAACACGATTTACCAGGGCGTGTATGCGGCGGGGGACGTCCCCACGCTACGCATAAGCGACGCCTCCGTCTCTCACACGGCGACAAGTGGTGGCTATGCCATGCAGTTCGACAGCCTCGATACCGCTCCGATCGACGTCAGCACGCTGTACTTCGGGGAAAACGGACCGGGCGGAACGCCAAATGCCGCGAATAGTCTGGCCTTCGGGGGGGTACTTTCGACGGGTCACACGGACGAGTGGACGCAAGCCCTAACGTACACCCTGCTCAGCTACCCGACAATTTCCCCCGGCGCCTCCCTCTCGCTCGCGCCGGGGAGCACCGTTTTCGGCGGCGGCAACGCCGGCCTCTATGTCCGGGGGACCCTGCGGGCGAATGGGACGGGCGATGCGCCGATCACCTTCCGCAGCATGAGCGGCGACCCATCACGCGGAGGCTGGACCGGCCTGTTCTTCGACGGCAGCGCCGCGTCGGACTCACGCCTGAGCCATGTGACGATCCAGGACGCGGGCCGCAGCTACGGCGGCGACTACAACGGCTATCGCAACAGCTTCGGCGGCTGGCTGTGCAACACGGAGGGATTGGTCGGTCCCGACGTGGGTGGCAGCAACGGTTTCTACTGCTATACTCAGGCCGTGCTCCTGCGGGCATCCTCCCCCACCTTCGACCACCTCACCGTCCGAGATAGCGCGACCGACGGGCTCTACGCGATGGACGACGTGCCTCCGTTGAACCTGACCAATGCCAGGTTCGACAACGACGCGGGGTATGCGATCCATCTGCAGAACATCGCCTCGCTCCCCACGCAGGTCGGCACGCTCTCCCTGGGCGTGGATGGTAGCGGTGTGTACCCGAATCCGGCGAGCAGTATCGCCATCAACGGCGGTGTCCTCCCGACCAATTCGAATGTGGTCGCTGATCAGGCATTGACCTATACCCTGCTGGGCTATCCCACCATCGCCTCGGGCGCGTCGCTCTCATTCGCGCCGGGCAGCGTGGTGTTGGCTGGTGGCAACACTGGTTTGTACGTTCGCGGAACCCTCACAGCCAATGGGACCTCGGACGCGCCGATTACCTTCCGCAGCGTCAATGGCTCCCCCAGTCGCGGAGATTGGACGGGTATCTTCCTCGACGGAGCGGGATCCTCGGGATCGCAATTGACCAATGTGACGATCCAGGACGCGGGGCGCAACTACGGCGGCGATTACTATGGCTACCGCAACAGCTTCGGCGGCTGGCAGTGCAACACCGCAGGCCTGGTTGGCCCCGCGGTCGGAGGGGCCAACGGCTTCTATTGTGTCACGGCCGCCCTGCTGCTGAACAACAGTAGCCCCTCCCTGGACCACCTCACCCTGCGCCATGGCAACGGTCAGGGGCTCTATCTCACCAACAACAGCGCGCCGACCCTCGACAGCGCGACGATCGAGGACAACGCGTCCGACGGGGTGGTCACGTACGGGAGCCGGTTGCACATTAGCAACAGCAGCATCGACAAGAACAGCGCGGTCGGGCTGGCGACTGACGGCGCGAGCACGGTGCTGGTCGACAACAGCACCATCGCCGGCAACACGGGGGCTACGGGTGGCGGGATCAGCAACGGCGGCACGCTGACCCTGGCCAGCAGCACCGTGAGCGGCAATAGCGCCCAGGACGCGGGGGGCGTCTACAACGCGGGGACCCTGACGCTGGAGGACAGCGTGTTGGCGGGCAACAGCGCGGCCTCGGGCGCCGCCGATTGTTCCGGGACCCTCGTCTCCAGGGGCTATAACATCCTGGGCACCAGCACGTCCTGCGCGGGCCTGAGCGATGGCCAGAACGGCGATCAGGTGGGGACGGGCGCCCACGCGGTGGACCCGCGGCTGGACACGCTGCGGGATAACGGCGGCCCGACATGGACGATGGCGCCGCTGCCGGGCAGCCCGGCCATCGGCGGCGGGGACCCGCACGGCTGCGTCGATGCGCTGGGCCAGGTGCTCGCGCGGGACCAGCGCGGCCTGCCCCGGCCCGGCGCGCCTGGCGCCCGCTGCGATAGCGGCGCCGTCGAGTACCAGGGCGTCCCGCCGACCCCCACACCCACGGCGACGCCCACGCCCCTGCCGACACCTACAGCGACGAGCACGCCTCTGCCAACAGCGACGCCCACGGACACGCCCACAAGCACGCCGACACCGATGGACACGCCCACGGACACGCCCGCTCCGACCGCCACGACATTGCCCATCGCGCCGACCGGTATGGGGCAGCAATACGACATCACCACGTCCCAGGGCGCAACACTCATAACCGACACGACAAGCATGAGCGACACGGGCAACCACTGCGACGACTGTTCGACGCAGATCACATTGCCCTTTAGTGCCGCGCTCTACGGGCAACAGTTCGGCTCAGCCTATGTCAGCTCGAATGGTCAGATCGACTTCACCGGACCTCCCGACGAGAGCAGCTACAACGCCGCGCTGCCTGATTCGACTGCGACGGACGCCATTTTCCCTCTCTGGGACGACTTGCGCACTGACGTGACGCAGCCGGATGGCTCCTCGAGTGGCATCTTCACCAGCGTGAGTGGCCCGATAGGTCATCGCGTCTTCACAATCCTTTGGAAGGCTACCTACTTCCAAAGCGGAGACCCCGCGATCTTCGAGGTGCTCTTGTACGAGGACAAGCCGAGCTTCGACGTGGTCTACAGTAGCGTCGATGGAGGTGGCGATACGTCGACCGTTGGCGTACAGCAGGGAAATGGCGACAGCTTCACGCAATATGAAAACAATAGAGCCGGGAGCCTTACCACTGGCCTCGACCTGAGTTTCACGCCAGATAGTATGATCCTCCCAACCTTCACGCCCGTCCCCACCGACACGCCGACACCGACCGATGTTCCCGCTGATGGAACTCCTACTCCTATCAGCTCAACAGGAATCGGGACGCAGTATGACATCACGGCGACACAAGGCGCTCCGGTCGTGACCGATACGACGGGTATGGCCGATACTGGCAACCACTGCGATGACTGCAGCACGCAAATCACGCTCCCCTTCGCGTTCCAGCACTACACGGAGACGGTCACATCGGCCTACGTCGGTTCGAACGGTCAGCTCGATTTCACTGGTCCCACCGATTCGAGTCCCTCCGTTGGTATCCTGCCCGATGTGAACGCGACCGACGCTATCTTCGCCCACTGGGCTGATCTGCGCACGGACACGACGCAGCCGGACGGCAGCCCCAGCGGCGTCTTCACCAGCGTCAGTGGCCCCATCGGGCACCGCGTCTTCACGGTTCTCTGGAAGGCGACCTACTACGATACGGGCGATCCGGTCGACTTCGAGGTTTTGTTGTACGAGGATGGCCCGCGCTTCGACATCGTATATGGTGATGCGGACAAGCAGGGCAGTGACGCAACGGTTGGCGTGCAGCAGGGAAACGGGGACAGTTACACGCAGTACGAAAGTTTCATCCCGAACAGCCTGGTTCCGGGTCTGGACCTGACCTTTGCGCTAAACACCGATGCGCCAGTGGGGGGAAATGGCACAGCGGTATTGCAACAGCATATCGCAGGTGATCCTCCGAGCATGTTGCCATCCCTGCCATCCCCAACTCCTATCGTCTCAACGGTGACCGCGACACCGACAGAGACGCTAGCCGCGACACCGGCCGCGACAGCGACGGACGTGACCGCGCTCACCATGACCTCGACTCCCCTGCCATCCACAGCCTCTGCTCTACCAGCCACGACCGAATCAATACCGACGACCGAACCGACACCGACGACGTTGTTGCTCCAACCAGCGCCCACTCCCGTTGGTCAAGACATCCCGGATGTCGACACGTCGGCCGAGAGGTATACCCAGGATGCTGCCGGACTGACGCACCTTCGCCTTTACAATAGCCCCGTCGGTGTTACCGATGCCAATGGTTGGCACGCAAGCTCTCTGCGCCTTGGCCCGCCGATGAGGGGCGACGCTTTAGGCCCTGACGCGGCCGGTATCGCGGCAGTCGCCCCAGGGGACCTCCCTTTCGGACTTCACCTGGCCGTGGACAGCGGCGCGTCTACCCAAGCGAACGTTACCAATGAGGATGGGGTAACCCTTGGCATCGGACTGGCCTCGATTGATGGCGCTCCCCCGGTACGCGTCCATGGTCGATTGAGCAACGGTGCTGTCGTATTCGACACGGTTGCTGAATCGACAGAGGTGGCTATCCCTACCACGACTGCACGCCCGGTTGTACTTCCAGTGGATATACTGACGGCGACATCCACAGCCACGGCGATGCCCACGCCAACTCCTTTTGCCACCGTGAGTGGTACCGTATCGAGTTCCGTGACACCAGCCGCGACCAGCACACCAACCGCGACGCTATCGGACACCATAGGCACGGCAACAGGTGAGCCTGTCGTTACAGCAGTTACGGCAACCGAGACGCCCACAGCCGCGGTGACGGCTACCGGTACGGTGACACCTACCAGTACGGCGACGCCCACGGCCACGGCGACGACCACTCCAACTCTTCTTGCCACCGTGAGTGATAACGTGTCGAGTTTCGTGACGCGAACCGCGACCAGCACACCAACCGCGACGCTATCGGACACCATAGGCACGGCAACAGGTGAGCCCGTGGTCACCGTGGCCACGGTGACCACGGCAACCGCGATGCCCAGCGCGACCTTGGCCGCAACCATGACGGACACCGCGGCATCCACGGCGACTAGTACCGTAACGAGCACCGATCTACCCACAGGCACCGATACACCGACAGGCGCCGATATGGCAATGCCGACGGCAACCCTTCTCCCCTCCCCAACATCGACCCCGGTCCGTCCGTCGTCGGTCGATTTTATCTTGCGCCCGACCACCTCGGGGCTCGATGCCCATGTCGTCATTAATGGCCCGAATGACGGTGGGCCGTTCCTCTTTGACCTCGCGCCCGATCCACGAACCTCGCTCGTGCAGCGGGCCGACGGCTCTATCGCCGTCACGCGCCCCGTGACGACCAATGGAGACAATGGCGATCCGTTGACCATCATCCAGACCGAGTACATCGTGCAGACCCCCGTCGTCGTCGACAGTAACGGCGACCCCGCCGCCGTGGTTGAAACTGGCCCCGCGACTATGACGTTGCAGCCGGCGACATCTGGTCGGCGGGATATTAGCCTGGCTATCGACCACGCCTGGTTGAACGATCCAGCCCGCGTTTTCCCGGTGCAGCTTAACCTTCCTATCATCACGGCGGAATCGGCCGTGCAGAGCGGCACGTTCGGCGCCGTAAGTAGCTGTAACCCTGACGTACCTGCTCCCGAAACCGACGTGGTCGTCGGGGTCGAAAGCAATTGTACCTATCATGGATACGCCTATTTCGACCTGGCCTCGATCCCGTTCGACACGTCCATCGGCGCGGCGACGTTGTGGCTCTACACGCCAGATCAAACAGGCCCAACGGGAGTCCAGGTCATCTCGAACAGCGTTGGTAACGGCGACCCATCGCAGCCATTGAGTTGGAACACGGTACCTACCGCGCCGGACGCGTCTCCCGTATCACAGGGCGGGAGCACCGGGCACTGGCAAAGCTGGGATGTGACTCGTCTGGTACAAGGCTGGGTGGAGGACGGTCGTACCAATGGTGGCATGACGCTGACCGGCGCCGGAGCACTAACCCGCTTCGCATCCGCCCTTGGCGCCGGCAACGACGATCCGTCCACCACTCCCTATCTGGACATCAGTTACGGCGGTGCGTCACAAGGACAGAGAACGTCTGCTCAGTCAAGTGAGGCATCCGGTCCTATGCCCGGCATCTACTACGACACCGCGTCGACGATTTATGGGTTCGCTCAGGGGAGTTCTCCCGATTTCAAGCAAGGCAAGAGGCTTGTGCTGGGTCCTGAACAATCGTACAGCAGTTCGCCCACCAATCCACACTACGTGCCTTGTACGGGCAACGGTGTCACTTGTGGCGTCGGCGCCCTCCGATTGAGCGCGGCGGCAAAGCTCAGCGCGAGTTTCATCCGTATCGGCATCCAGACAGCTTGTCCCGTTTATGCGACACAGGGCCTCAACCCCAATAAGCCGGGCCCCCTCTGGTGGGGCAGCGACCGCAACCATCCCTATCCTGGGATACATCCGCCCCCCCACTATGATCTCCAGGGAACGTTCAGCGAGGTGTTCGATGGGGGAACTCTCATCGATATGCTGACGTCGGCGCAGGAAAACAATCTCATCCCGATCATTGAGATCAGCGCGAACGGATACTGTAACGGACCGACGCCGCCGTCCGTGTGGTTCAACCAAGTGCAAGACCTTATCGGTTACCTGAGAACAGCAAAGAACTCGGAGAAGCCAGCACGGTCGCTCGATATCTCGAAGATGCTCTACTTTGAGATCGGCAATGAGGTGAACTTGGCTCCTTTTGGGCAACCGCTGGGGGGCAACGTCGGCGCATACACCGACGGCGCCAGCTTCACTAGCCGGAAAGGAACCTATCACTACGAGGATATCTTTGCCGCGGCCGCGCGCGGATTCTACGCGGCCCTGACACGGAACAGGTTCTTCCTCAGGGACCGTATCCTCACGAGCGGCATAGTCGCTCCGACTTCCACCTTGAAATCAGGTCTATGCGACGGCACCCATGGCAACCAGAACAATTACGACGTCGTCTTTGCCGCAGGCGCGGGGATAAACCTGGCGACATCGACAACTTTGCGGGGGTATGGGAATCCGGTTCCCAGATTGAATTTGGGCCTCGGCGTGCATCCCTATGGCTATGACACCCCATCGGGCCGGGAGTGGCAAAACTTTTACGCTACCTATTACTCCTCTAGCAAGCAGCGATTCGGGTGGAGTGGACAATGTTTGGACTTGCGCGGGATGATCAATACCTGGCAAGGTACGGGCACGTATCAGCAGCAGCCCGCGCTCCATACGCCGCCCGCGCTCTATTCGCGTTACTATAAGATGAGCTACGACTTCAGGTTCCTGCCGCTGATCTTCACCGAGACCAACTACACGTCTGGGGAATCGGCGAAGGTCACGAGACCTGTGATCGATCCCAAGACCGGCAAGGCGCTAGTCGACCGCCGAACTAGGAAGATAGTGACGGTGACTATCCAGGTGCCGCAAGACAACGAGCAGGCCCAAGGCGCGTATCAGGCCGACTTGCTCACCTGGATGTATTGGCACCGGTGCATCCAACAATTTCAGGGCTGTCAGAACAATCTGACACCGGACAGATTCCCATTCCGAGTTCTGATCGACCGAGGAGTCAATGGCGACGACAATCTCCTCGGGCTATACTACGGCCCCGCGGACACCGGGGCCGCGCCGTACACGCGAGCGAGGAAAGCAAATGGGGTTCCGAAGACGGCGGTGCTCCACTACTGTCCCGGGGTCAAGGGTTCGCCCGCCTATGGTAAAATCCTGAGTCAGCCGCATACACTGGTAAGCAATTTCAGCGTTCTCGTCAATGCCGGCTGCTACACATGGTAGGGGGCAGGCGTCCGCTCTCGCTAGATAGATGGAGGATATGGGAAACATGCGCCAGGACCGATGCCGACGACTCGCCGTTCTCGCCGCCGCGCCGTGCGTCGCGCTTGGCCTGCTCGCGTCCGCGCCCCATACCGGCCAGCGGGCCGGGTACGGCGCGAAGCCGCCCTCCCCGGTGCTAGCGACGATCCGCTTTCCCTCGTCGCTGTCTATCAGCCAATTCGTCCCCGACGAGGCTGCGGGGCGCCTGGTGCTCGTGACCCTGACGACTCTGCCGCACAAACACACGCTCGACACCGTCGAGGTGCGCGACGGGACGACCGGTGCGCTCCTGCACGCGACGACGCTCGGCCGTGACGTGGAGTTCGGCGGGGCTCTCACCGACCGGGCGACGGGGCGGTTGTATGCGCTCACCGGCTCCGCGTTCGACACTGAGGGGCTGCCCACGGGGAGGGCCGTCATGACCATCATCGACGCGGCCACGGGTGCGGCCGTGCGCCGGGTCCCGGTGGACATGGGAACGCAGCCCAGTTCGCTCGACATCGACGGGGGACGCGCGCTGCTCTTCGTGCTCGACGAGCCCGCCGCGAGCGTCGATGGCAAGCCCACGGGCGATGCTCAGGTGCGCGTCCTCGACCTGATGACCGGGCGGCTGGTGCGCACTTTCCGCGTGGCGAACTTCCATTTCGGACCGCAAATTCTCGTGGACCCGCGGGCGGACAGCCTCTTCGTCCCGGACGTGGCGGGGGTGCGCGTGCTGGACGAACGGACGGGCGCCACGCGCGGCATCATCCAGAGCCAGCCCTCCGACGTTCCGCCCAACCCTTATGGCGCGTTCCCCAGCGCGCTCGACGAGCGGGCGGGGCGCGTGGTCATCAGCTTCCTCAGCGAGAACCGTACGATGCCGGACAGCGGCGTGTATATCGTCGATGCGCGGTCAGGGCGGCTGCTGCACACGGTCCACCCGGTCGGCCAGACGATCGTTGGGGTGGACGAACACAGGGATCGCCTCATGGCGATCTCCAACGACACGGTGGGGAGCGAGGATATCGCCCCGACCCCCTACAGCACGCTGGACACAGTCGACCTCGGGAGGGGAACCTTGGTCCGCTCTGTCAATATCCCCCCCTATCCCTCCCGCGTGGAGGAAGACGCGGCGATCGACGAGCGGACGGGGCACACTATCGTGGCCACCTGGACCGACAACGACCTCCGGGCCCCGAACGTCGTGTCGGTGTTCGACACACGGAGCGGCCGGCTGCTGCGCAGCGGCTACACGCTAGGCGCTGGGGGGCTAACCCTCGGGGTCATGGCCAGGGAGAGGCGCGTCTTCGCCCTCAACGCCGGGGGCAATATCATCACCGTGCTGGACGCGACGCGCCTATGAGGCGGCTGGGACGCGGACCGTGCCCGGGTCGCGCGTGCTGCTCTTGATCAAATGAGGTCCCACCTATCGTGGCGTTGTGAGGTATCGCGCTCGGTGCGCGGACGGCGCCAACGGCCACGAGTGCGTCACCACCGCCCTGCTGCTGAACAATAGCAGCCCCTCCCTGGACCACCTCGCCCTGCGCAACAGCAATGGCCAGGGGCTCTATCTCATGAATAACAGCACGCCGGTCCTCGACAGCGCGACAATCGAGAGCAACGCGTCCAACGGGGTCATCGTTTACGGGAGCAGGCCGCATATCAGCAACAGCAGCATCGATAGGAACGGCGCCTCCGGATTGGCGATCGATGGCGCGAGCACGGTGCTGGTCGACAACAGCACCATCGCGGGCAACACGGGAGCCCTGGGCGGTGGCATCGGGAATAGCGGCACGCTGACGCTGGCCAGCAGCACGGTGAGCGGCAATAGCGCCCAGGACGCCGGGGGCGTCTACAACGCGGGGACCCTGACGCTGGAGGACAGCGTGCTGGCGGGCAACAGCGCGGCCTCGGGCGCCGCCGATTGCTCCGGCGCCCTCGTCTCCAGGGGCTATAACATCCTGGGTAACACCACCTCCTGCGCGGGCCTGACCGATGGTCAGAGAGGCGATCAGGTGGGGACGGGCGCCCACGCGGTGGACCCGCGGCTGGACACGCTGCGGGACAACGGTGGCCCGACATGGACGATGGCGCCGCTGCCGGGCAGCCCGGCCATCGGCGGCGGGGACCCGCACGGCTGCGTCGATGCGCTGGGCCAGGTGCTCGCGCGGGACCAGCGCGGCCTACCCCGGCCTGGCGCGCCCGGCGCCCGCTGCGATAGCGGCGCCGTCGAGTACCAGGGCGTTCCGCCGACGGCCACGGCAACACCTACGAACACGCCCACGACCACACCCACCCCGACGGCTACTCCGATGGACACGCCCACGACCACGCCGACTGATACCGCTACCCCTGCGCCCACCGAGGCAATCTTCCCGGTTACCACGACGGGGGCAGGTTTGCAGTACGACGTGTCCGGGACTCATGCGGCGACCATCGTACCGGGCATAGCCGACACGGGTAACCATTGCGACGACTGCGCATCGCAGATTTCGCTCCCATTCCGTTTCGCTCTCTATGACCGCATCTTCAGAACGGCTTACGTGACGTCGAACGGCCAACTCGATTTCGCAGGTTCGGCAGACAACAGCTTCGATAGCAGCGGTGGACTACCGGATAGCGATGCGACAGATGCTATTTTCGCGCACTGGGACGACCTCACAACGGACAGCATGCAGCCCGATGGGAGCAAAAGCGGCATCTATACATCTCTGACGGGCGTTGTCGGCTCCCGCACCTTCATCATCGAGTGGCGTGCCACGTATATTGACACCGGTAACCCTATCGATTTCGAGATCCGCCTCCACGAAGATTCGTCTCGTTTCGACCTAATCTATAGCGTGGTGGGTGAAGGTGGTAGCTTCGCCACGGTGGGTGTGCAACAAGGCACGGGCGATAGCTTCACGCAGGTCGAGAGCCAAACTGCGAATAGTCTCATGCCCGCCCTTGGCCTGAGTTTCACGCTCAGCGACGGCGATCCCGTCCCGACGACAACTCCTACCCCGAGCGGTGCGAGCACACCATCGGGTGTGGGGACCCAGTATACCATCGGCTCGGCGTCTGATGCGACGGTCGTGCCGGGCACGCAAGACGTGGGCAACCATTGCGACGACTGTAGCACTCAGATCACGCTACCATTCAGCTATACCCTATACGATCGGAGCTTCGGTTCGGCCTATGTGACATCGAACGGTCAACTCGACTTCTCGAGTCCTGCGGATGAAAGTCCCTACAATACTAACTTGCCCGACAGTAGCGCGCAGGACGCTATCTTCGCGCATTGGGGGGACCTTCGCACCGATGGACCCGACAGCGGCATCTACACGTCGATCAGCGGTTCGGCTCCGCACCGTATCTTCAACATCGAGTGGCGTGCGACCTACTACGATACCGGGGACGCACTCAACTTCGAGGTGCGCCTCCACGAGGACTCTCCCCAGTTCGATATGGTCTACGGATCGGTCGGCCAGGGTGGCGTCCGCAGTACCGTCGGTGTGCAAGCAGGCAGCGGCGATAGCTATACTCAGCTTGAGAGTAACGTGTCCAATAGCCTTGCTTCCGGGGAGCAGTTCACGTTCACCCTCAACCGAAGCATCACAGAACCCGGGGGTACACCAACGGATGCCAGTCCGACGCCGACCGCCATCCCTGGAACCCCAACCGCTGCGGGGACCCCATATAATGTGGCTCAAACCCAGGGCGCAACGATCGTAGCGGGCACGAACGACGTCGGCAATCACTGCGACGATTGCAGTACCCAGATCACGTTGCCGTTCACGTATTCACTCTACGGCCAATCCTTTATCTCCGCTTTCGTGACATCGAACGGTCAACTCGACTTCTCAAGCCCCGCTGACTCGGGCTTTGCCAATACGTCGTTGCCCGACCTGGCCGCGCATGACGCAATCTTCGCGCACTGGTGCGACCTGGACACCAGTCGGCCCGGCGGCGGGATTTTCACATCAATGAGCGGGGATACGCCTCACCGCGTCTTCAATATCGAATGGCGCGCCGTCTACTCGCTTTCGACCACGCCCGCTGATTTCGAAGTCCGTCTCCATGAGGATTCGCCGCAGTTCGACATCATCTACGGCGCGGATGGTGACGGGACATCGGGCTGTACAGTCGGCGTCCAGCAAGGATCTGGTGATAGCTTCACACAGTTCCAGGGAAGCGGTGGCGCGAGTATCCTGCCGGGACTCGATCTGAACTTCATGCTCGTATCCGGCGTTCAAGGAGCCGCGCGCGCCCATGCGGACCGAGCGGCAGATGCGCCTACCGATACGCCGACGGGTACGCCTACCGATACGCCGACGGGTACGCCTACCGATACGCCGACGGGTACGCCTGCCGATACACCGACGGGCACGCCTGCCGATACGCCGACGGGCACGCCTACGTTCGCGGCCACAGGTGTCGTCACCGATACTCCTACCCTTACAGCAACAGTAATAAGTAGCACAACCGCGACGCCCACGCCCACGATGGTCACGCCAACCCCGACGGCGACAGATACATCCACGGTGACGCCAACGCCCGCGAATACTACGACGGTCACTTCGACTCCGGTGATGGTCACGACTGCGGTCGCCGCATCACCGCTCGCCGTATCGACTGCCACCGCGACGAGCATCCAATTCTCAACGCCCGTCCCTATCGCCGCTCCTCGTCCGAACCACATCGCCGTGGAATCCCCCTGCCCTGATGGCTGGACATGCACGGACATCGGACACCCGAACCAGGCGGGACAGCAAGAGGGAAGCCCAGATTCCACGTTGACGCTGTCGGGTGGCGGACATGGCGTATTCGGGAACAATGATCAGTTGTACTATGCGGCGCAGCAATTGCAGGGATCTACGGTGCTGTCCGCGCGCCTCTCGGACATCGGCCTAGGGGGCGGTGCGGCGCTGATGATGCGCGAAAGCACCGCTCCCGCCGCCAGCGATTATGTGGTCTCCGTCGACACTGTAGGGCATATCCTGATTGCGGACCGCACGGCCCCAGGTGGACGGACAGTCATCTTGGCTCAAGCGATGGGGCAACTGCCCTTCTATGTGCGCATCAGGCGAGCGGGTGATGTGTTCAGCGCCGAACTCTCGCATGATGGTGGCTCGTGGCTGCATTTGCCAGCATCCGCGGTCTCGCTTACATTGCCCGATCATGTGCTCGGCGGCTTGGCGGTATTCGCCCAGGCGAACGCGGCCGATGCATCCATCACCACCTTCGACCATATCACCACGATGGACTCGGGTCAGACGGGATCGCCTCCCGATTGCTCCGACTGCCTGCCCAGTGCGCAAGTACCCGCGCGTGCCCAGGCGATCCAAAAGCAGGTGACGGTCCAGTCGTCGCCGTCCCTGCTCCCGTCCACCCCGGGCGGCGGCCATGCCCTGCTCCTCAGCGGCCCGGATACGCCTGTCATAGACGCGCCCGGCTTGATCGGGCAGGGAGACTACACCGTGGAGTCTTGGGTCAATCCGTCCGGCAACCAGGACCCCTACGCGACAATCATGAGCGACATGATCCCGGATAGGCAATCACTTGAGGGGAATGACTTGAGCTCGTCGCCGGGCTTTGCCCTGGAAGGGGATGGTCATTCGAACGAGTACGTGTGGAAGGTAGGGGGAGACGATGGCTACGGTGCGTTCTCCACGCTTGGCCAGACCACACCGTTCCAGATTCCACCGGGACAATGGCACCACGTTGCTATAGAATATCAGCAGTCCCAACAGACCGTGCGTGTCTTCGTAGACGGTGTACTCAAAGCGAAGGGCGACGGATTCCCAACTCCCGGCGGGCGCGGCTATTTCAACCCGAACAGCCTCCCTAGCCCATCCCTCTGGTTAGGTAATTCGCCTAGACATCCACAGCAAGGGTGGTATGGGATGATCGATGACCTGCGCTTCTCCAATACCCCGCGCTATCCGATGTCCGCGCAACGCTTCTCCCCGCCGACGCATGCATTTGTGACGGACAGGGCGACCGTAGCCCTTTACAGCTTCGATGAGGGAGACGGAACGTACTTTTCCTCGGATTCGCAACCCTACGACACTATCGATACGGGTTATGGCTTTTCTCAAACGGATGTGCCGGATAGCGGCTTCCTCTCGTGCCCCGATCCCGCGACGGGTTTCTCTGTAGAATGCACGAGCACCAAGGGCTATTGGGTCGACTCTCCGCTACCCCTGGCGCCGTTGGATCCCTCCAAAGTCCCATCGGCCCAAACAGTGACATGGCGCGCTCAGATCACCAGCGGTGACATTTTCAATGGGACGGCAATGTCCGATAACCCTGATCCTTGGTCGATGACGGTCCAACTGAGCAATTCGCAGGGGGTTATCGTCCGCGACATCAACCTCGGGCCGCGCTACCTAGCGCAAGAGATAAGCGTCCCCTTCGTCACCATCAACACGACGCTTACGAAGAAGGACTCTCCGCAAGGATATTCCTTCAAACTGGCGCCGAACAGCAGCGGGCGCGGCAGGAGCACACTTGTCAATTTCCGCATCCTGCGCAGCGGTTGGGCTCTGGACATCCTTGCCACGTACCGTGTGGATAACCTGTCACAGGCGGCCATTCAGCATCCCAACCAGGTGCAGAGCGTGGTCTATATCACGCAGAGGTACGAGTTCGAGCCGACGTTCATCGAGAAACTCAGTCCGGACAAGGCCTGCGAACCGAGCCAGGAGATTCTCGCTGGCAAGATACTCTTCTCGGGCATCGATTGCGCGTTCTTCCACCCGACAGTCAGCTACGACTTTATTGGAGCGCCCGGGGATGCCCTCATCAACATCCAGACGGGGCAACGTCTCGCCTTCATGCCGGATCGGCGTCCACTGAGAGGGTCAACCATCATCCACGACTGCGCGCAGGCCGAACATGGCAACCGAACGGAGCCATGTCTTTTCACTATCCCGGAGCCGCTGCCGACAGTGTTGAAGGACCCTAACTTGCCGGTATGCGGGGTCGTTTTGCTCAACTGTAAGGCCGGTCCCGGAATCAAGATGCTCGGTGGCAAGACCCCGCTGGGTCGCGAGATTCTGCTCCAGATCATCAAGAACGGCCAGCCGTACATCGATCCACGCGACCCCAATAAGGACCAATGGGACAACCTGCACCTCACGAGCAACAGTTCGGGGGCAATAGATCTCCCGGTGCCGGAGCCGCCAGGCTGCGGCGATTGCGTCCACTTCCATTGGCGGTGGGACAGTTATTTCCCGAATATACGGTATGGTCAAGGACGCCTGCTGATTCCGGCGCAGTCCAATCAAGACGTTCAGATCGCGATCGTTGCCGCGAAAACGTGCAAACCGGCCCTGAGGGGTGGATTCCCACCGTGCCCGGAAGAGGCTGAGATCAACAACTTGCAGGCCCTCTCCCGTATCGTTGGCGACGACACGAAGAACGTGGCGCAGAACGGGCTCGTCATGTGGTACGTCGCGACAGGCAACGGACAGAATCATGATATCTTCTTCAGCCACGGCGCGTTCTTCGATCCCAACGTTCGGTCGCGGTTGTAATTGCCTTCACTCCTATGGGTAGTTCCGCAGAACACCCCGGATCGAACTAACCGTCCGGGGTGTTCCGTACGCGGGGCACACGTCTTTAGGCCGCAAGAGGATCGGCTATCTATCACATGCGCCAGCACTCGTAACCATGAACGAGCTAGAGGTGCATGCCACTTCCGCGCTAGCTGCAACTCCATGGCTACGCTAGAGGCGGCCGCGCCGGTTCCAGCTGTGCGGATGGCAAGAACGGTCAGATTCACACCGAAGGTAGGTTATTTCCGCCCCCATCTCTCCCCGCAAGTCACCAATGTCCATATCGCAGCATCGCATCGGGAAGCGGTGGTTGAGGGAACAAGCCAGGACAAGTTATGTCGCTTGATGGAATGTTGAACAACGCGGCAATGAGAAGGAACGCCGTCCAGCCTGGTGGTGTCGATACCAATACGGGAGGTAAGCACCCTGCGGCCGATGGCGATGTATTCAGCAGCATGACACGTTTGGACCACTGAACACCCATGAGGTGAATCGCCTGGTGGCAGTCTATTGGTGCGATCGGGTGGACGAGATATTACCTCTGGACGTGTGCCGCTCCGCATCCGTTAGTGTAACGCGATGGAGACCCCAAGTGCGCCCAATATCGCGACGACACTACAGGCGAGGAGGCCGAATCCTACGCGTGTGGCGCGACGACTGCGTAGGAAATCATTCAAGACAGCGCCGACGACGAGTCCGGTGAACACACCGTACGTGAGCGACCAGACGATCCCATTGCTCAACAGGTCGTCCGGTTGGCCAAACGCACTATTCAAGACAGGCCCAGCTGCGGCAAGGACTGTTGCCGCCGATAGCCACATGCCCTGGGACCAGATCGTGTACGGGAAGATGCGGTGGAAGATTACCCATTGAGCAAGGGTAATTAGTAGAACGAAGAGCAACCAAGCGGCACCGTTGACGAAGGAATCGACGGCCACGGAGCGGGCATTCGCTAATGGGGGCATGTGAGTTAGGAGCCAAGATGTTCCTTGTAACAACGGCCAGCCGATGAGTGCCGCGCCAGCGATGGATACCAGCGCCCACCAACCGACGGGTCTCTCGCAGCGCGTCCACAGTGCTAACACTGCCCATTGCAACAGTGGGGCGCAAGCGACCAAGCCGATCAACGCGAAATACGGTGACAGGATGAGCGCCGGTATGAAAGCGGTACCCGTGGCAGCTGTCCACATGAAGCAGAAGGCCGCGACCTTAACCAGACGCCACTTTGCAGGCGATACCGCAGGCGACATTAGCATCCTCACGTGTAGACCCTCAGCGCATAATGATTAGTTTATATCATGGCACATAAACTTACATCGGAAGGAAAAACGGCGGCGTCCCGTTATGGGGCTACGCTTGGGACACATCCTCCCCATCAGCCGCAACATCGAATTGTTCACCTGCCGGTTATGAGGCCATGGCCGAGAATTAGGGCATTGTCGGAGTGGCTATTCAGCACGTTTCTCCTTATGTTGGAAGCGGTGACGGTGCCAATAGGGGAGCCGAAGGGTCATATATCTCCGCGCTAGAGAGATTTCGGCCGTATTCTCCTGTGAACCCACCTCCCGCGACGAGTACGTCCCCATCTGGAAGAAGCGTTGCCGTATGTCCACGTCGCACATCACCCTCACCGACAGGCACTTCATACATCCGCTCGATTTCCCGCCATCCCTTCAGCCGAGGGTCGTAAACTTCGGCGCTATCCAGGGTAGCGACTATCTTGTCCCCGTCCGGAAAATACTCCATGGCGCTCCCTCCCGCGATCAGAACTCGCCCATTGAGTAGGAGGGTGGCCGTGTGGTAGAAACGCCCACAACCGCTCAGGCTACCGGCCCGCATCCACAAGGATCGTCGAGGGTCATAGATCTCGGCACTGGCGAGACCAATTGGGACTTGTCCTGCGATGAGCGACCGGTGCAGGATCCAATGTCCACGCCGGTACAGGCGGACGGCCTGGAGCATAGTGCGCATTCCCTCGCCCCCAACGACCAGAACAGTCCCATCGCGTAAAAGCGTCGCCGTGTGCAGCGCATGTGCATCGTGCAGCGACTGTGTCCACCCCCAAGTCCCGTACGACGGGTCGAATAGCTCAGCAGTGGCGAGCTCATGTCCCCGCCTGTCGAAGCCTCCCGTCACCAAAACCCGCCCGTCCGACAGCAATGTCGCGGTTGCACCATTCCTAGCCACCTGCATCCGCCCAGTCTCGGTCCAGATGCCGGTGTGAGGATCATACACTTCTGCTGACGCCAGCGCACGCATCCTGGCATTCCCGACTTGACCTTCGCCGCCAACCACGAGCACCTGCCCACCCGGCAGCAGCGTCGCCGTCGCCCCGCTCCTCGCCTGATGCATGCGTCCGGTCATGGTCCAGATATTGGTGCGCGGATCGTATAATTCTGCGCTCGCGAGGTACAGATCGTCCGACGCCATGCCCGTGCTACTTCGGCGGCCACCTACGACGAGTACGTGGCCATCGGGTAAGATCGACGCGGCCTGGTATTGCCGGGCGTCGTGCAAGGAACCGGTGTGCGTCCACATACCAGTGCGCGCGTCGTACAATTCAGCGTCCGTGAGCGATGGGGCCACTCCCTCGCTTCCAGAAGGATTGCCTTCCCCGCCGACGACAAGGACGCGGCCGTCCCGTAGTAATGTTGCTGTATGATATTCTCGGGCGTTGTGGAGACTGCCTGTGAGAAGCCACTCTGTGGACGTTCGCGCCCACACGATCAACGAAAGCATCGCCCAAAGGATCGCGAAGATCGCCGGTGCCAACAAGAGTTTGTTGATCACATGCTTGTGACGATTCTGTCGGTGACCAACCACTCCTTGTACCTCTCTCGTTGATCCATATAGACACCAGTAGTTTACGCTCTTGCATCACGACATGCTATAGCCGAAACGGGCTATCGGATTGGTGCCGTTAGCACACTCCGAGGTGGTAAGCCCGGTACCATGTTTAGCGACAATTAGATTTACTGTCGTTTCTCCTGATTGTCGCAATATCACCGCCCGTGCGGGCAAACAACGGGGTGTACTTGTGCCGCGCGGCGTCGCCGGTGGGAAGGTGGATGCGAAGGAGATGATGAAGATGGGGAGTTTGGAGGTATACGGACGACGACGACAGGTCGTGTCACGTCGGCTGCAGAGGATGGCGTCGTGGATCACGAGGACAATGGATCGCCGGACGTGGGTGATTGGTGTTTTGCTTGCGGGAGTTGCTCCCCTCACCGGACCGCATGCTGTGAGGAATTGGACGCCAACGGGGGCGCTGCGGGTTGGGCGCGACTTGCAGTCGGCCACGCTGCTACGGGATGGGGATGTCTTGGTCGTCGGCGGTGAAGGAGATGCGACCGAGAGTGGAGGAACGTTCCCGCCACTCGCGAGCGCCGAGCTCTACGATCCGCGACAGGGGCGGTGGCGGTCAACCAGTGCGATGGCGCACCCGCGTGAGGAGCACGCGGCCGTTCCCCTGCCCGACGGACGGGTGTTGGTCGCCGGAGGGCGCGCGGGGCTAGACGCCACCACGCTTGCGAGCGCCGAGATCTACGATCCACGCCGTGCCGCGTGGGCGCGCACAGGCTCCATGCAGGACGCTCGTTACGCCGCCGTCGTCGCGTCACTGCCCGATGGTGAGGTGCTGATCGCCGGAGGCGAAGGGAAAGGTCTTGGCCCCTTGTCGCATCCGCTGCGCAGCGCCGAGGTGTACGACCCACGCTGCGGGGTATGGCGTCGCACAGGATCGCTGCACGTCGCCCGTGTGGACGCGGCAGCGGCCGTCTTGCCTGACGGGCGGGTGCTTGTCGCGGGCGGCGACGACAAATACGAGCACGTCGTCGCCGCCGCCGAGGTGTACGACCCGCGGCGCGGCACCTGGACGTTGACGAGGCCTATGCATGGCGCGCGAGCGCAGGCCGAGGCCACGATGCTGGTGGACGGGCGAGTGCTCGTCGCGGGCGGGGTCACGTTTGCGGGTCCCCCAGACGGCCGGCTCTATGCCATCCCTGCCGATGGGTGCGAGATCTACGACCCGCGGCGGGCGACGTGGACGCGGACAGGATCGCTCCTCGCTGCTCGATTTGGGCAAGGTCAGGTGCGACTGCGCAACGGGTCCGTGCTTGTCGCGGGAGGGGGAGGCTTCGTGGATGGGGAGACGACGACGCTCAACGACGCCGAAGTGTACGATCCAGTCCAGGGTACCTGGGCGTATGCGGGCCGGATGTCGACGCGCCGATCTGGACAGACGGCCACGTCGCTGGCGGACGGTCGGGTTATGGTGGTCGGAGGCTTGCTGAACGACTATTTCAACGGCAGTCCGTTACGCAATGTCGACATATTTACGCCTTGAGCAATATCCCGGTGTCGTGTCGTCGAGGCGACGATGTACCCGGCACGATCCCAAAGGTAGCCGGAGGCTACAGCTATTGCAGCAGGCGCGCTCGAGCTATCGATTGTAAGGCTGAGTTGGCTGGCTGTGCGGCAACGAGGCCGGCTATGCCGGGCCGGGCATCGACGGCGCCAACGGCCACGAGTGCATCACCACCGCCCTACTGCTGAACAACAGTGGCCCCTCCCTGGACCACCTCGCCCTGCGCCACGGCAACGGCCAGGGGCTCTATCTCACCAACAACAGCGCGCTGGCCCTCGACAGCGCGACGATCGAGGACAACGCGTCCGACGGGGTCGTCACGTACGGGAGCCGGTTGCACCTCAG
>JAABUX010002895.1_pt1 | contig 23496 bp, 25 predicted proteins | sample 5561851 | NCBI WGS metagenome assembly JAABUX01 (sample SAMN10711883, study PRJNA513361) | rock metagenome | isolation source: Antarctica rocks | place: Antarctica: Victoria Land, Richard Nunatak red sandstone | collected 2016-01-03 | reverse complement strand
GGCGTTGTACGCGGGCCAGGCGTTAGGCACCGCGCTATGAGCGAAGCGCGCACGCTGACGGTGGGGCCGGACGACGATGGCATCCGGCTCGACCGCTGGTTCCAGCGGCATGTTCCCGAATTCGGGTTCGGCGCGGTCGCGCGCGCGGCGCGGACGGGACAGATTCGCGTTGACGGCAAGCGCGTCGATCCGGGCGACCGCGTGGTGACCGGCCAGAACGTGCGCGTACCGCCCGCGTTGCCCGCCAAGGACGGTGCGACGGCGGTGCGGCCGCTGACGCCCGAGGACCGCGCGTACATCCAGTCGCTGGTGATCCACCGCGACGTGCATTCGATCGTGCTCAACAAACCGCCGGGATTAGCGACGCAGGGCGGCACAGGCACGTTCCGGCATGTCGATGGGCTGCTCGACGGGCTGCGCTTCGAGGCCTCGGGCCGTCCCAAGCTCGTGCACCGGCTCGATAAGGACACGTCGGGCGTGTTGCTGCTGGCGCGATCGGCGCGCGCGGCGGCGCACTTCTCCAAGGAGTTCAGCGGGCGGGCGGCGAGGAAGGTGTATTGGGCGCTGGTGGTCGGATCGCCCTCGCTCGACTCGGGGATGATCGAGGCGCCGCTGGCGAAACAGCCCGGCAGCGGCGGCGAAAAAATGCATGTGGACACGGTCGAAGGCCTGCCCGCGCGCACGCGCTTCCGCGTCATCGACCGCGCGGGGCCGCGCGCGGCGTTCGTCGAGTTCCAGCCGCTGACCGGGCGCACGCACCAGATCCGCGTCCACGCGGCCGCGATGGGACATCCAATCGTGGGCGACGGCAAATACGGGCTGGCGGACGCGTTCCTGACGGGCGGGATCAGTCGCAAGCTCCACCTGCACGCGCGGCGGCTGGTCATCGGCAGCGTTGACGGCGAGAGCGTCGACGTGAGCGCGGCGTTGCCCGAGCACTTCGCGGAATCGCTGACGATGCTGGGGTTCCGCGCGGCCGACGGTGACCGGCTGCCGCTCGACGAACCCAAGTTCCGCGACACCCCCGAAGGCGCGGCACGGCACGAGGCGGCGCAAGCCAAGGCGCGGCGGCTGGCGCGGCGCGGGGAACGGCGCGCGCGGGGGGAGCGCGCGTGATCCGGCTCGCCGTATTCGATTGCGACGGCACGCTCGTCGACAGCGGCGCGACGATCTGCGCCGCGATGGCGATGGCGTTCAACGAGGTCGGCGTCGCGTGGCCCGGCGCGGAGGCGACGCGGCGCATCGTCGGGTTGAGCCTGCCCGAGGCGATGCGCACGATCGCTCCGCACGCGGACGACGCGCTCCACGCGGCGCTGGGCGAGCGCTACAAGGCGGCGTTCGGCACCTTGCGCGCTGAGGGGCGGGCGCATGAGCCGCTGTATCCCGGCGTTGCAAACGCGCTTGCCGAACTTGAAATGCGCGGCTGGTTGCTCGGCGTCGCGACGGGCAAGTCCGATCGCGGGCTCGATCTGTGCCTGCGCGAGCATGGGCTGCACCCGCGCTTCGTCACCCTGCAAACCGCCGACCGCCATCCTTCGAAGCCGCACCCGTCGATGCTGCATCAGGCCGCGCGCGACGCGGGGGCGGGGCATGTGGCGATGATCGGCGACACGGTGTTCGACATCGAGATGGCGGTGGCGGCGGGAGCGGACCCGGTGGGCGTCGCGTGGGGCTATCACCCGGCGGCTGAACTCGGCGCGGCGGGCGCGCGCGTCGTGGCGGCCCATGCGGACGAGCTGGCCGATCTGCTGGAGGCGGCGTGAGCGAGCCCGACCCATCGAAGATGCGGTTTCGCATCATCGGGCTGATGCGGCTGTACGGGCTGCTGCTGGTCGCGCTCGGCTTCGCGTTGTGGAAGACGCATTGGCTCGGCGTGACGCAGCCGCGCGTCGGGCGGATCACGGTCGCGGTCGGGGTGGCGGTGCTCGCGCTGCTGCCCGCGCTATTGCGGCGGCACTGGCGTCGCGCGCGGTGAAGCGGTTCTGGCGCGAGGCGGCGGTGGTCGAGGCGGACGGCGGCTGGAGCGTAGCGCTCGACGGCAAGCCCGTGCGCACGCCCGCGCGCGCGGCGCTGTTGCTACCGACGCGCGCGCTCGCCGACGCGGTCGCAGGCGAGTGGGCGGCGTGCGGCGAGGAGGTGCGCCCACGCGAGATGGTCATGACCGGGCTGGCCAACGCCGCGATCGACCGCGTCGGCCCCGAGGTGGCCGCGCGCGTGGCGGCGTACGGCTTGCATGATCTGCTGTGTTACCGCGCGGGAGCGCCGCCGGGGTTGGCCCTGCGGCAGGCGGCGGCATGGGAACCGGTGCTGGCGTGGGCGGCGAGGCGCTACGACGTGGCGTTCCGGCTCGGCGTAGGGGTGACTCCGGTCGATCAACCCGCCACCACGCTGGCGCGGCTGCGCACGATGGTGGATGCGCTGGGGGTCTTCGCGCTCGCGGGGGTGTATCCGGTGGTGAGCGTCACGGGTTCGCTTGTACTTGGGCTGGCGCTGATCGAGCGCGCGATCGAAGCGGAGGCGGCGTGGGCGGCGGGCGAGGTCGATGCCGATTGGCAGGCCGAGCAATGGGGCGACGACCCGCTCGCGGCGGCGTCGCGCGACGAACGCCGCGCCGCGCTGATGGCGGGCGCGCGCTTTATAAGGCTGATCTGAGAGCGCGACTCCCATCCCCGCAAGGGAATGAACGCGTCAAGGCTGTGGCGCGTCGGGAACCGGGGTCAGGTCGCCGTTGACCGCTTGCTTGACCTTCTTCGCCGCCCCCAGAATATTCAGCCCCTGGCTGCAGCCGAACTGGCCCTGCGTTCCCACCGCCGAGCAATTGACCGGCGCCATCGAGTGATCGGCCAGACCGATCCGTGCGCCGACATCATCCTTCTTGGCGATGGACTGCTCGTTGCGGACCGCCTTGGGAATGCGGAACTGGCTTTCGGCGGGACTGCGCTTACAAACCACGATCTCGTCCGGATTCTTCGACGGTGGGGGACATTTCTCGTCCCCGAAAACCGTCACATACTTCTGGCGCGGCTGCGTCGGGATATCGACCTGCGCCGTTGCGATGCCCGGCAGGATCGACGCGGCGAGCGCCAGCAGCAGGACCGAACGCTTGACCATCTTCAACCTCCGCACGGGTACGACCGCGATATGGGCATGGACGGCACCGCTTGCGAGCCGCGTGCTTGACCGGCAATGAACCCGCGAACAACGCGTGGGTGCCTTTTTGCTCAAACAGATCGCCGAACTCGAACGCCGCCGCGCCTTGGCGATTGCCGGGGGCGGGGCGGAACGCGTCGCGGCGCAGCACGCCAAGGGACGGCTGAGCGCGCGCGAACGACTGGACGTGCTGCTCGATCCGGGTTCGCTCGAGGAGCTCGACATGTATGTCGAGCACAACGCGGTCGATTTCGGCATGGCGGACAAGCGCTTCCCGGGTGACGGCGTGGTCACCGGATCGGGCACCATCAACGGTCGGCTGGTGTTCGTGTTCAGCCAGGACTTCACTGTGTTCGGCGGATCGTTGAGCGAGCGCCACGCGGGCAAGATCTGCAAGATCATGGACATGGCGATGAAGGTCGGCGCGCCGGTGATCGGGCTGAACGACAGCGGCGGCGCGCGCATCCAGGAGGGGGTGGCGTCGCTGGGAGGCTATGCGGAGGTGTTCCAGCGCAACGTGCTCGCGTCTGGCGTGGTGCCGCAGATCAGCGTCATCATGGGGCCGTGCGCGGGCGGGGCGGTGTACTCGCCCGCGATGACCGACTTCATCTTCATGGTGAAGCAATCCTCCTACATGTTCGTGACCGGCCCCGACGTGGTGAAGACGGTGACGAACGAGATCGTCACCCAAGAGGAACTCGGCGGGGCGGTGACGCACACGACACGCTCGGGCGTGGCGGACCGCGCGTTCGACGACGATATCGAGGCGCTGCTGGCGACGCGCGAGCTGGTCGATTTCCTGCCGCTCTCCAATCGCCAACCCGCGCCCACCCGGCCCACCACCGATCCCGCGACCCGGCAGGACATGAGCCTCGACACGCTGATCCCGCCCTCGGCCAACACGCCCTACGACATGCACGAGCTAATCAGCCGAGTGTGCGACGAGGGCGACTTTTTCGAGATCGCGCCCACGCACGCTGCAAACATCATCACCGGCTTCGGGCGGGTGGAGGGGCACACGGTGGGCATCGTCGCCAATCAGCCGATGGTGCTGGCTGGCGTGCTCGACATCAACAGCGCCAAAAAAGCAGCGCGCTTCGTGCGCTTCTGCGACGCGTTCGAGATCCCGATCGTCACCTTCGTCGATGTACCGGGCTTCTTGCCCGGCACCGCGCAGGAATATGGCGGCATCATCAAGCACGGCGCGAAGCTGCTCTTTGCTTATGGCGAGGCGACGGTGCCCAAGATCACGCTGATCACGCGTAAGGCCTATGGCGGCGCGTACGACGTGATGGCGTCCAAGCACCTGCGTGGCGATCTCAATTACGCTTGGCCCACCGCCGAGATCGCGGTGATGGGGGCCAAGGGCGCGGTCGAGATCATCTTCCGCCAGGATGTCGGCGATCCGGCCAAGATCGCGGCGCGCACAGCCGAATACGAGGCGGCGTTCGCCAACCCCTTCGTCGCGGCGAGCAAGGGCTTCATCGACGAGGTGATCTACCCCCACTCGACTCGGCGGCGCATTGCGGTGGGCTTGCGCAAGCTACGCGGCAAGACATTGTCGAACCCCTGGAAGAAGCACGACAACATCCCGCTGTAGAGTTCGATTTGTAATAGCGGGCGACCGCGCGGCAGCTCGGTCCCACCCCAGCTTGACTCTAACCTCCTTCTGTGTAACCTAATGGGTTATGTAAGCGGGGAAATGATGTTGCGACACACCCATAGCGCCGTAGACTTTGTGAACTTCGCCGCCCTCGACGAGTGGTCGGACTTCGGCTCAGGCAGCGGCGCGGGCGCTGTTCGGGGCGATGCGCGAGAACTCGATGCGCGCGATTGTGCGGTTGTGAACCTCGTCGGGACCGTCGGCGAGGCGCAGCGTGCGGATCCCCGCATAGTCCTTGGCGAGGCCGAAATCGCCGCTCACGCCGCCGCCGCCGTGCGCCTGGATCGCGTCGTCGATCACCTGCAGCGCCATGCGCGGGGCCTGGACCTTGATCATCGCGATCTCGCTGCGCGCCTCCTTGTTGCCCGCCCGGTCCATCATGTCGGCCGCCTTGAGGCAAAGCAGCCGCGTCATCTCGATGTCGATGCGGGCGCGCGCGACACGCTCCTCCCACACCGAATGATCGGCAATGCGCTTTCCGAACGCTTCGCGCCCGAGCAGGCGGCGGACCATCTTGTCCAACGCCACTTCGGCGGTGCCAATCGTTCGCATACAATGGTGGATTCGGCCCGGACCAAGGCGGCCTTGCGCGATTTCGAAGCCGCGACCCTCGCCCAGGACGACGTTGGCGACAGGGACGCGGACGTTCTTGAGCAGCACCTCGGCATGGCCGTGCGGCGCGTCGTCATAGCCGAACACGTCGAGCATCCGCTCGACGTGGACGCCGGGCGTGTCGAGCGGCACGAGGATCTGGCTCTGCTGGAGGTGCTTGGGCGCGGCCGGGTCGGTCTTGCCCATGACGATAGCGATCCTGCAGCGCGGATCGCCGACACCCGACGACCACCATTTGCGGCCGTTGACAACGTATTCGTCACCGTCGCGCACGATCGAGGTCTCGATGTTGGTCGCGTCCGAACTGGCGACGGCGGGTTCGGTCATCAGGAAGGCCGAGCGGATGTTGCCGTTCATCAGCGGCTCGAGCCACGCCGCTTTCTGCGCCGCCGTGCCGTAGCGCGCGAAGACCTCCATGTTGCCGGTATCGGGCGCGGAGCAGTTGAATACCTCGCTCGCCCAATGCAGCCTGCCCATCTCCTCGGCGCACAGCGCGTATTCGAGGTTGGTGAGGCCGGGTGCGTCGAAGTCGAACCCGTCGGTCGGCATCGAGGCGGGCGGCATGAACAGGTTCCACAACCCGGCCACCCGCGCGAGCGGCTTCAGTTCCTCGATGACGGGCAGCACCTTCCAGCGCGCGCCCTCGGCGGCTTCGGTGTTGTAGCGGTGTTCGGCGGGCAGGACGTGTTCGATCATGAACGCGCGCACGCGGTCGCGGTAGTCGGTCTGGCGGGGGGAGAGGGTGAAATCCATCGGTTCGCGTCTCACGGGTTGACGCGACCGGTGATGCGCGGCCAAGCGCGGCCTGTCCATGTCGCACATCAGCCACCCCCGTTTCATTATCTTTCTCACGCTGTTCTTCGCGTTGACGGGGCTGCTGTGGCGGTTGCTGTCGTGGGCGAACGCGGTGAGCGCGGGTTTCGATCTGGCAGCGGCGATCTACATCGGCTGGGTAATCTGGATCATGGCGCGCGCCGACGCCGACGACATCCGCGCGCAGGCGCAGGCGAATGACAGCGGGCGCGCGGCGATGCTGGGCATCGCGGTCACGCTGACTCTGGTGATCCTGGTGACGGTCGCGGTCGAGTTGCGACCGGCGGGACACGCGCGTCCGTGGCAGATCGCGCTGCCGGTGGTGACGCTGATCATCGCCTGGGTGTTCGGCAACATCGTCTACACGCTGCACTACGCGCATTTGTTCTACGACGACATGCCCGATGGCAGCGACCGGCGCGGGTTGACCTTCCCGTCGACGCCCGAGCCGCGTTACGCCGACTTCGCCTACTTCAGCTTCAATCTGGGCATGTGCTATCAAGTGTCCGATGTGATGGTGAACACCCGCGCGCTGCGCGGCGTGGTAATGGCGCACGCGATCGCCGCCTTCTTCTTCAATATCGGTGTACTGGCGCTGGCGTTGAACATCGTGGCGGGGGCGGTTGGGAGCGGCGGTTAGGCGCGCGGCGTGAGAGGGAGGCCTTCCGCGAAAGCCCATCCGTCGCTAACTAAACGTGGACCCAAAATGGCAGGATTGGCGACGATGGCGGACTTTGATTGCGTGGTGATCGGCGGCGGGCCGGGGGGCTATGTGGCGGCGATCCGGGCCGCGCAGAATGGCCTGCGGACCGCGTGCATCGAGAAGCGCGCGACGTTGGGCGGCACCTGCCTTAATGTCGGCTGCATCCCTTCAAAGGCGCTGCTGCACGCGAGCGAGCTGTACGAGCACGCCAAGGACGGCTCGCTAACCAAGTTCGGGCTCAAGTTCTCGGGCGTCGAACTCGATTGGGGACAGATGCAGGCGGAGAAGAACAAGGCGGTCAAGGAATTGACCGGCGGCGTCGCGTTCCTGTTCAAGAAGTACAAGGTTGAGTGGGTGCAGGGCGCGGCGTCGTTCGTCGACGCGCACACGGTGGCGGTGGGCGACCGCAAGATCACGGCGGACAATATCGTTATCGCCACGGGTTCGGACGTGATGACGCTGCCTGGGATGGAGCTGGACGGGGAAATCATCGTGTCCTCGACCGAGGCGCTGAGCTTTGCGCGTGTGCCCGAGCATCTGGTGGTGATCGGTGGCGGCTATATCGGGCTCGAGATGGGCAGCGTGTATCGGCGGCTTGGCGCGAAGGTGACCGTGCTCGAATACGCGCCGCGCATCGTGCCCGCGATGGATGTCGAGGTAGCGACCGAGTTCGCCAAAATCCTGACCAAACAGGGCTTGAACCTGCGGACCGCGACCAAGGTGCTGGGCGTGCGTCGCAAGGGCGCGGGCGCGGTGGTGACGGTCGAACCGGCGACCGGGGGTACCCCCGAGGAGATCGCGTGCAGCCACGTGCTGGTCGCGGTGGGGCGGCGTAAGAATGTGGACGGGCTGAACCTGGAGGCGATCGGCCTGAGCGTCGATCCGCGTCGGGGCATCCCGGTCGACACGCACAGTTTCAAGACGTCCGTCCCCGGCGTGTGGGCGATTGGCGACGTGATCGATGGTCCCATGCTAGCGCACAAGGCCGAGGACGAGGGGTTGGCGGTCGCCGACAATATCGCGGGCAAGGTCGGCATCGTGAACCATGCGGTGATCCCCGCCGTCGTCTACACCAGCCCCGAAGTGGGCACGGTCGGCCAGTCCGAGGAGGAGCTGAAGGCGGCGGGGGTGGCCTACAAGGTCGGCAAGTTCCCGTTCCTGGCGAACAGCCGCGCCAAGACCAACCGTGAGACCGACGGCTTCGTGAAGGTGCTGGCGGACGCGTCGACCGACCGCGTGCTCGGCGTGCACATGATAGGCGTGCTCGCGGGGACGATGATCGCGCAGGCGGCGCAGGCGATGGAGTTCGGCGCGTCGAGCGAGGACATCGCGCTCACTTGCCACGCGCATCCGACACATTCGGAGGCGCTGAAAGAGGCGGCGATGGCGGTGACGGGCAAGCCGATCCACGCCTGAGCCGGGTCCGTGGGCCACGCTGAACGGCTGCTTTGAACCACTTTAAAGGTTCGTTTTGAGCTTGTCGAAGCATCGTGCCGCGCTTGGAACCGGCTTCGCCAAGCTCGCCTGAGCGGATGACAAACGATGGTGGTCGAACTCTACCCGCCCGCTTGCGTTTCCGCATCGGGCAGCGTGATAGCGATTGGCGGCGCCGCCACCGGGGTCAGCGAGGCGCGCACCGCCGTCACCTCGGTCAGGGCGATCGCGCCGAGGCGACCTATGGGCTGCGTCAGCACGTCGCGCCCGGTCGCGCTCGCCGCGTCGCAGAAGGCTAGTTGGGCGTCGAGCGTGGTGTAGCTCTGGTAAAGCCGCGTGTTGTAGCGATCGAGCGCGTTCGCCGCGCCCTTGCCCGCGGTGCGCCGGAAGTACCCGCCGAGCGCCGCCTGCGCGCGCGTGAACTCTTTGGCGTGCTGCTTGATGAGCGCGTTATAGTGCGGAACGGTGCGCAGGAACGGCGAAAACTGGCATTGCAGCGCTGCGACGTTGAGCGCCGCGCGCAGGCTCCACACTTGGTTGGCGGCGGCTTCGGCCGTCGTCGTGCCGGGCAGGACGATCGCCTTGGGAATGAAGACAGTCCCCGTCTGGGCGGCGGCGGGAAGCACGATCGTGGCGAGCAGGACGGTCAGGGATGTGCGGCACATCGCGCATAGGTAGCAGGCGGACAGGTGCTGCGCCAAGTCTGTGCGAGCGGGCGCGGCGACGCTATGGTCGCGCTCATGCGCCGCCCTGTCCCGCTTCTCGTCGCCCTGATTGCCGCCGCTCCCGCGCCGTCGCTGCCGCCGCCGGGCCGTCCGGTCTCGCCCATCGTGTCGGCGAGCTGGTCCGACGAGATCAGCCGCGAACACGCGGGCGAGGCGGACGCGGTAATCCGGCTGGCGGGGGTGCGCCGGGGAATGCGGATCGGCGACGTCGGCGCGGGCGAGGGATATTACACGCTCAAGCTGTCGAAGGCGGTCGGCAAGCGCGGCGAGGTGGTGGCCGAGGATATCGTGCCCGGTGTGGTCGCGCGGCTGAAGGGCCGGGTGGGCGAGGCCGGGCTGGCGAACGTGCGCGTCGTGCTCGGGTCGCCCGACGATCCGCAGTTGGGGACTGCCGGTCTGGACCGCGCTTTCCTGATCCATATGTATCACGAGATCGCGCAGCCCTATGCGCTGATGTGGCGCGTGCACGATGCGCTCAAGCCGGGCGGGATGGTCGCGGTGGTGGACTCTTACCGGCCAACCGGATCGCATGGCACGCCGCCCAAGCTGCTGCGCTGCGAGCTGGCGGCGGTCGGCTTCCGACAGGCAGGGTTCAAGGATCTGGGCGACGCGGGCGGGTATCTGGCGCTGTTCGTACCGGTGAAGCGGCCCGATCCGGCGACGGTCAAGGCGTGTTACCGGGGGTAGCGGCATTATCCCGTGCGCCGCGCCAGATCGTAGCGGAGCGCGTCGATCAGGTCGGGGATCGTGGTCAGCCGGGCGGCTTCGTCGTCGAGGATGGCGCGGGTGGCGTCCGCCTTGGCGGCGTCGCCGTTGGTGGGGTCGGGCAGCGTCGATAACAGGATGTCGACCAGCCGCTCGGCGGCGTGCAGGCGACCCCAGAGGTAATCATTCTCGCGGTAGGCGCGCGCGAAGAAGGCCGCGAAGCTGTTCAGGCGCGCGCCCTTGAGGCTTCCTGCGCCCGGGCGCAGGAAGCAGGTATCGTCTGGCGAGATGCGATCAATCTTGATCTCCTCGGACTCGTCGAGCTCGTCGTCCTGGTGGAGCGCGAGCGTGGCGATGTCGAAGAACGGAAAGCCCAAATACGCGAAAAGCAGCGCTTGACGAGCGGCGGGGTCCATGTCGCCGAGCACGGTGACGAAGCCCGCGTCGGTCGCGGCGTCGAGCGCGCCGAGGTCGAGCGCGTCGCCCAACGCGGCGAGCGCGGCGGCGGGATCCATCTCGGCGTTGCCGGCGGCGGCGGCGGCCGCGGGCGGCAGCGCTTCGGGCGCGGCGAGCGCGAGGACGGGGGCGAGCAGCGCGTACAGCCGGAGCTTGGTGGCTTCGAGCCGCTCGCGTGGAGGGCCGGTGATCCCGGCGGCGAAGTCGTTCATCGCGCGGATCAGGCCGCGCAGGCGGCGGATGCGGAAGCCGAGATCGAAGCGGCGCAGGAAGGCGACATAGGGGATGATGTCCGCCTCGGGGTCGCCGGGTGCATCGACGGTGGTGATTCCGGCGGCGCGCACATGCTCCCAGATCGCGGTGCGGACGCGCTCGGTCCCGTCAATGCGCGCGTCCTGGTGGCCGAGCGCGATCAGCGTCTCGGCGACCGCCTCGACGACGCCCGACAACTTGAACTGGCCGTAGGCGGGGTAGGTGAAGCCGCTTTCGCGCGCGGCGAGCGTGTGCGCCCCGGCGCGCAAGCCCGCGAGGCGTTCGGGGGTGAGCGCTTCGAGTGCGAGGCCGGGGCCGAACGCCTGGGCGATCGCCGCCTCGACGGCGGGACGCATCCCGTCGAGCACGTAGCGCAGCCGTTTGGCGCGACGCGAGAGGATGTGGAGCGCGTCGAGGCTGTCGCGGATCGGCTGCTCGCGCGGGATGTCGGAGAGCGAGCGGAAGATGTTGGTGAAGAAACCCGGCGGACCGTCGGGCGCGTCTGGCCGCAGGCGAATCGCGGACGAGCCGGGAGCGGGATCGATGAACAGCACGCGGCGATCGACCTCGCGGTTGGTCGGCCGGTGGCGCAGCGCGGTGATCGCGGGGCGGAAGGGCGCGGCGTCGAGGACGCCGCCGTCGACGAGCGCGAGGCCGCGCATGTCGTCGCCCCGCGCGGCGCGATCGGGGAAGGCGCGCGCGAGGAATGCGGCGCGGTCCGGCCAGGCGAGGCCCCGTTCGCCGAGTTCGCCATCGATCTCGGCCAACTGGAATGCGGGGAAGATGCCCGGGATCGACGCGGTGGCGCGCGCGGCGAGTGCGAGTTCGGGGATTTGGGCGAGATTGCGCACGCTCGTCTGGCCGCCGTCGTGGAAGCCGAGCACGAGGCGGTATTCGGTTTCGACGACCTCGCTTGGCGAGTGCAGCTGCAGGCGTTCGGGGTGGCCGTGGAAGTCGGTGACGGTCACGAACAGGTCGAGCGGCAGGCCGGGCGGGATCAGCGGCGGTCCCGCGGGCAAGGCGGCCATCGCGGCGAACGCGTCGAGGATGTCGCGCGTGAAGTTCGCGCCCGAGAAGGGCGGCTCGAACCAGCGGCTGCGGATCAGGCGGCTGAGTTTGCCCCGCACCTCGTCGCGCACGGCAGGCTCGACCTCCTCGAACAGCTCGGCGTAGCGGCGGCCCGCGAACCAGATCAGCGGCTCGGCATAGACTTTGCTCCAGCGCGAGGTGGGCGCGGAGTTGGGGTCGAGCAGGCGATCGACGTCGGCCTCGGTCAGCCAGAGTTCGGTCAGCGCGCCGAAATCCTGGCCGGTCGCGATCGCGTGCGCGAGGAAGACCGCGTTGATGCCGCCCGCCGACGAGCCCGCGAGGATATCGACGATGACCTGGAGCTGCTGCGTGTCGCCGATGCGGGCGAGCAGATCGTGGTAGACGCGCTCGCTGTCGGTCAGCGTTTCCGGTTGCTGATCATGGAAGGCGCGGCTGGCGCGCACCAGTTTCCAAATCTCCTTGCAGACGCCGTGCATGTAGATGGCGAGGCTGACCCCGCCGTAGCACACCAACGCCAGCCGCAATTCCTTCTCGCGCATGGAAAAGCTTTCGCATGGCGGGCGCGAGGCGGCTAGCCGCCGACGATCCGCCTGTTGCACACGGCCTCGGAGATAGACGCAGGAGCGGCGAAGTTCACAAAGTCTACGGCGCTATGGTTAGGGGCGGGAAGGTGAGCCGGAGAGCTTTTTTTGGCACGATGTGTGGTGGCGTGCCAGCGCGAAAGCGATCGAGCTGGTGCGGTATGGTCCAGTCGTGATGGCGCGGGGTGAGCATCGGCGTGCGGTGGCGGGGTTGGTCCTACAAGGCAAGGGGCGAGTCGTGGCCGCTGCCTGGATCGGAAACCGCCAGCCCGACAGCTTTGTTCGTTCCGCGTTCAGTCCCCTAGAAGATCGAGCCTACTCCGCCGCGATCGCCATACTGGCGGCGGCGTTCGCCGCCTCGATCTCGGCCGCCTTGGTCTCGACCAGCCGCACGATGTGATCGACCATCTGCTCGCTGTCGATATGGTGGTCGGTCAGGCCGCTCAGGTAGACCATGTGCTTGCCTTGGCCGCCGCCGGTGAGGCCGATGTCGGTCTCGCGCGCTTCGCCGGGGCCGTTGACGACGCAGCCGATGATCGAGAGCGACAGCGGCGTGCGGATGTGCGCGAGGCGAGGCTCGAGCGCTTCGACCGTCTTGATGACGTTGAAGCCCTGGCGCGCGCAGGATGGGCAGCTGACGATGCGGACGCCGCGCACGCGCAGGCCGAGCGAGCGCAGCATTTCGAAGCCGACGCGGACCTCGTCGACGGGATCGGACGATAGCGAGACGCGGATAGTGTCGCCGATGCCGCCCCAGAGCAGCATTCCCATACCTATGGACGACTTGACCGTGCCGCTGATCAGCGATCCGCTCTCGGTGATGCCGAGGTGGAGCGGGTAATCGACACGCTCGGCGAGCTGCTGGTAGGCGGCGACGGCCATGAACAGGTCCGAGGCTTTGACGCTGATCTTGAACTCGCGGAAGTCGTGATCTTCGAGAATTTTCGCGTGATCGAGCGCGCTCTCGACCATCGCGTCGGGGCACGGTTCGCCGTATTTTTCCAGTAGGTGCTTTTCGAGCGACCCCGCGTTTACGCCGATGCGCATCGAGCAGCCGTTCGCCTTGGCGGCGCGCACCACCTCGGCGACGCGCTTGGCGTTGCCGATGTTGCCGGGGTTGATGCGCAGGCACGCCGCGCCCGCGTCGGCGGCTTCGAGCGCGCGCTTGTAGTGGAAATGGATGTCCGCGACGATCGGCACGGGCGAGGCGCGGCAGATCGCGGGCATCGCCGCCGTGCTGTCCTCATCGGGGCAGGACACGCGCACGATGTCTGCGCCCGCGTCGGCGCACGCCTGGATTTGCGCGATCGTGGCGGCGGCATCGCTGGTGGGCGTGTTGGTCATCGTCTGCACGGTGATCGGCGCGTCGCCGCCGACGGGCACGTTGCCGACCATGATCTGGCGGCTTGGGCGGCGCACGATGTCGCGCCAGGGACGGATGGACATGCGGTCGCCTCGTGGATGCGTATTTTCCGCTATAGGCATTCGCGGCGCGAAGGCCAACGGCGGCGGGCTTCAGGGCGCGCTTACGGGCGGTGTTGGCGGAAGAGCCAGTCGCTTAGCGCCGGATCGGCGTAGCCCGGAACCCAGCTCGCGTGATCGACGCCGGGGAGTTCGTTGTAGTGCACGTCCGCACCCGCCGCCTTGAGCGCGGCGGCCATGCGGCGCGACTCCTCGACGGGCACGACCGAATCGGCACCGCCGTGGATGATCCAGACGGGTAGGCGGGCGATGCGCGCGGCGACGGCGGTGTAGGGGTCGGCGTCGGGCGTGATTGGAGGCGTAGCCGGCCCGCGCGCGCCGACGAAGCCGCAGACGGGGACGATCGCGGCGAAGCGATCGGGATGATGGTAGGCGATGTACCAGGTGCCATTCCCGCCCAAGGACAGCCCGGTCAGGTAGACGCGCTTGGGATCGGTGTGGAAGGCGCGTTGCTCGTGATCGAGCTCGGCGAGGGCGACTTCGGCGGAGCGGCCCTGCCAGCTGGTGTCGGGGTGCGACTGGGCGAAGACGATGACCGCGCGCCAGCGATCGGGGAAGCGACGGACCGCGTTGGCGAGGCCGACCTCGGTTTGCAGGATGCCGTCGACGCCGCGCTCGCCCGAGCCGTGGAGCGCGAGGATGATGGGGAGGTGATCGCGGGGGGACGCGCCGCGGGGGACGTAAACCTGGTAACGATAGGGCTCGCCCGCGAGCGTGACGGTGCGGTCGAGGAACCCGGTGTCGCGCGCGGCGGCTGGCGGCGGCGAAGCGAACAGGAAGGCCAGCATCGCGGCCAAGATGAAGCGGCCCGGGCTTCGATGGTCCACCAGCCGATTGACACTCATCGCCCGCTCCCCAATGCCCAGCACTCGGGACGCATTAGGCGGGCGACGCGCGTTCGACCAGATCGCGGATCGTCGCCCGCTGCTCGCCCGGACGCGGCCGGGCGAGCGAACCGACGTCCTCAGTCCGGATTCGCGCCCTCGGCCTTGTTTTCGAGCACCGCCCCCGACTTCGCGTCGACGCCGACCTCGTACTTCTTGCCGCCGCCGGTGATATCGAACGAGTAGCGTAGACCGCTGCCGCCCGCCTCCTTCTCCAGTTCCTGATCGGTGATCTTGCCCGGGCGCGCGTGAAGCGCGGTGGCGCGCGCGGCCGCCATGGTTATCTTGGCTTGCGGAGCAAGTTCGGCTCCCTTGAACGGTGCGGCGGTGGCGGCGACGACGCCGAACGCGATGAGCGCGGCGGCGGCGAGGACGGCAGTCGGACGACGCATCGGTTCTCTCCCGTGGGCCGGGGAACGGCCTGTTTGCGCAGTAGCCGTAAGGCGATTGATCGGTGATGACTCGGCCGATCTCAGGCGTTCATCTTGGGCGCAACGATCACACTAAGCGGCTCTGTTTGACCGCCGCGCCGATGAAGCTGGCGAAGAGCGGGTGCGGGTCGAACGGCTTGGACTTCAGTTCGGGGTGGAACTGGACGCCGATGAACCAAGGGTGGTCGGGGCGTTCGACGATTTCGGGCAGCAGGCCGTCGGGCGAGAGGCCGCTGAAGACGAGGCCGGTCGCTTCGAGGCGTTCGCGGTAGGCGGCGTTGATCTCGTAGCGGTGGCGGTGGCGCTCGCTGATGCGCGTCGCGCCGTAGATGGTGGCGGCGTGGCTGTTGTGGCCGAGTACCGCCTCGTACGCGCCCAGACGCATCGTGCCGCCCATATCGCCGCCTTCACGGCGTTGCTGGAGTCCGGCGGGGCTCATCCATTCGGTGATGAGACCGACGACGGGTTCGTCGGTGGGGCCGAACTCGGTCGAGTTGGCGTGGGCGACGCCCGCGAGATCGCGCGCGGCCTCGATCGTGGCGAGCTGCATCCCCAGGCACACGCCGAAGAACGGCACCTTGCGTTGCCTCGCGAAGCGGACGGCGGCGATCTTGCCCTCCGAGCCGCGCTCGCCGAAGCCGCCCGGCACGAGGATGGCATGCATCGGCTCGAGTTCGGCGGCGACATCGTCGCGCGCGAAGGCCTCGGCATCGACCCAGCGGACGTTGACCTTGACGCGGTTGGCTATGCCGCCGTGGACGAGCGCTTCCTGGAGCGATTTATACGCGTCGCGTAGGCCGACATACTTGCCGACGACACCGATGGTGACCTCGCCTTCGGGGTGCGCGAGGCGCTCGGAGATCGCTTCCCAGCGCGCGAGGTCGGGGGCGGGTGCTACGATGCCGAACCGCGCCATGACCTGATCGTCGAGGCCTGCGGCGTGATATTGAAGTGGCACGTCGTAGATGCTCGCGGCGTCGAGTGCGGGGATGACCGCCTCGGCGCGCACGTTGCAGAACAGCGCGATCTTGGCGCGTTCGGCTTCGGGGAGCGGGTGCTCGCAGCGGCACACCAGGATGTGCGGCTGGATGCCGAGCGCGCGCAGTTCGGCGACGCTGTGCTGGGTTGGTTTGGTTTTAAGTTCGCCCGCCGCCGCGATGTAGGGAACGAGCGTGACGTGGATGAAAAGCGTGCGCGCGGGTCCGAGTTCGTTTCCGAGCTGCCGGATCGCCTCGATGAAGGGCAGCGATTCGATATCGCCGACCGTGCCGCCGATTTCGCACAGAACGAAATCGAGATCCTCGGTGTGCGCGGAGGCGAACGCCTTGATCGCGTCGGTGACGTGCGGGATCACCTGGACGGTCGCGCCGAGGTAATCGCCGCGACGTTCGCGCGCGATGATGTCTGAATAGATGCGCCCCGAGGTGACGTTATCCGACGCGCGCGACGGGACGCCGGTGAAACGCTCGTAATGGCCGAGATCGAGATCGGTCTCCGCGCCGTCGTCGGTGACGTAGACCTCGCCGTGCTGGTAGGGCGACATCGTGCCCGGATCGACGTTGAGGTAGGGGTCGAACTTGCGGATGCGGACCTTGTAGCCGCGCGCCTGCAAGAGCGCGGCGAGGCTCGCGGCCATGAGGCCTTTGCCGAGCGACGAGACCACGCCGCCGGTGATGAAGATGAACCGGGTCATGGGAGGAGAGCCTTAGCGCGGGCGTATCGCCGACGCCAAGGGTGCGCGGCTATTTGGCGAGCGGGACGGCGGGTGCGGGCGCGACGGGCGTAGGGGCGGGCGGCGGAACGAGGCCCGCACCGAGCGGGACGGTCGCGGGATTGGGGGCGGGCGCGGGTGCGGTCGGCGCGTCGAAGGTGCGATGCGAGGCGGCGGCGCTCGCGTCGATGCGGCGCGTCTTGCCCTCCCGGCCGTAGAGCATGGCGAGGATCAGACTGGTCACGACGAACAGCGCGGCTATGATCGTCGTCGAGCGCGTCATCAGGTCGGCCGCGCCGCGCGCGCTGACCAAGCCGCCCGCGTTGCCGCCGCCGATGCCGAGCCCGCCGCCCTCGGAGCGTTGCAGCAGGATGACCGCAACGAGCGCGGCGGCGAGAAGCGTGTGGACGATGAGGACGAGCGTGATGGCCATAGTGCCGATGCACTTAGTCTCGCGCGGGCGTTCGGGCAATCGGATAGGGTGCGCGGGAGCCGAGCGCGTCGCCGTGCATTGTGACCGCGACCGCTTGACCCGGAGATTGCCATGCGTCCTATCCTTGTCGCGCTTGCGCCGCTGGCGCTTGCCGCCGCACCCGCGATCGAGCAGCCGCCTTCGGGGCCTTCCGCGACGTTGACGCTGCCCGCGCCGGGCGCGACGGCTTCGGCGAGCAACAGCTCGAACCCGATCGGCTGGCCACAGGGGCGCACGCCGATCGCGCCGCCGGGGTTCAAAGTGAGCGCGTTCGCCAAACTCGCCAGTCCGCGCTCGCTGCTGGTGCTGGCGAACGGCGACGTCCTGGTGGGGCAGGCGACGGGAGATCACGACGGAAGTCCCAATCGGGTCACGCTGCTGCGCGGGCTGAAGGCGGACGGGTCGGCGGCGCAGGTGTTCGCGTTCGCGACGGGGTTCGACAACCCCTTCGGGCTCGCGACGGCTGGCGGATACGTGTTTATCGCGGACACGCAGGTGGTGCGACGCTGGCCGTTCCGTGTCGGGCAGACAATGGTGAGCGGACCAGGTCAGGTGATCATGCGGCTGCCCGGCGCGCAAGCGAGCACCTATGGACACTGGACGCGCAGCCTGGTGGTGGCGCCCGACGGCAAGTCACTGTTCGTCGGCGTGGGATCGGCGTCGAACATTGCTGATGGCGGCATGGCGAAGGAGCGCGGACGCGCGGCGATCTGGCGGGTTGGGCTGGATGGATCGGGCGCGCGGGTGTTCGCGGGCGGGTTGCGCAACCCGATCGGGACCGCGTTCGCGCCGGGAACGGGCGAGCTATGGGCGGTGGTGAACGAGCGCGACGGGCTGGGGGATAACCTGCCGCCCGACTATCTGGCGCACGTGGTGGATGGCGATTTTTACGGCTGGCCGTGGCGCTATTACGGGCGGGTGGACACGCGTGTGGGGCCGCCCGCGCCTGCGTTCGCCGCGCAGTCTCGGGTACCCGATTATGCGCTGGGGGCGCATACGGCGTCCTTGGGGCTGATGTTCTATAAGGGCAGCGCGTTCCCGGCGGAGTGGCGCGGGGCGTTTATCGGGCAGCATGGATCGTGGAACCGGGCGCGGCTGTCGGGCTACCGGGTCGCCTTCGTTCCCTTCGAAGGAGGCCGACCCGAAGCGCGGCCGTTGCGCGACTTCCTCACCGGCTTCGTGGCCGATCCGGCTGAGGCGACCGTCTATGGTCGGCCGGTGGGCGTGGCGCAGATGACGGACGGGTCGCTGCTGGTGGCGGACGATGCAGGCGGGCGCGTGTGGCGGGTCGCTTGGGTGGGACGGCGGAGCTAGCCGATCCAGTGAAAGCCGTGCGCCATGAGCGCGGCGAGACCCAGGACGGCGGTGATCAGCGTGCCCATCGTCAGGCGGAAGTCTCGTTCCTGGCGTTCGCGCACGTTGCGGAACTCGGCGGTCATCTCCGCTCGAAAAGCGATTAGTTCGGAGCGCAGGTCCGAAAGGCGGGTTTCGACCGATTGCTTCCAGATATCGTCGCTAGGTTCCGTGCGAGGCGCGAAGCGGGGAGGTGCGTGATCCTCGACGGTGGACGCGTTGAGCGCATCCGCGAAGCGGGGGTCCAGCCCCGCCTCGCGAAGTCGCTCCGCGTAAATCGCAGTGTCGATCGTCACCAATGCCATCAATAAACCCGCGCCTTCGGCTTGATATAATCAATCGCGTTGGTGAGCGTGTAGCTGTGCACGGGGCGGTAATCGATCTTGACGCCGCCGTCGCGGAACCAGCCGATGGTGTGCTTCATCCATTCGTCGTCATGGCGCTCGGGGTAGTCTTCATGCATGTGCGCGCCGCGCGATTCCTGGCGGTTTGCGGCCGAGTGCATCGTGACGACCGCCTGGGGGACCATGTTGTCCAGCTCCAGTGTCTCGATCAGGTCGGTGTTGAAGACCATGCCGCGATCGGTGACCTGGATATCGGCCATGCGCTGATAGACGGCGTCGATCTTGTGGATACCTTCCTGCAGGATCTCGTCGGTGCGGAAAACCGCGCAGTTCGATTGCATCGCGCGCTGCATGATGCCGCGAACTTCCGCCGTGGGTGAGCCGCCCTTGGCGTGGCGGAAATAGTCGAGGCGGGTCAGCGCCATCTCGTCCGCCGCCTTGGGGGCGGGGGGAACGGCGGTGCCGGGCTTGATGATCTCGGCGACGCGGTGCGCGGTGGCGCGGCCGAAAACGACGAGATCGATGAGGCTGTTCGAGCCTAGGCGGTTCGCGCCGTGGACGCTGACGCAAGCTGCCTCGCCGACCGCGAACAGGCCGGGGACGACGGTGTCGGGGTTGCCGTCGGCAAGCGTGACAACCTCGCCGTGATAGTTCGTCGGGATGCCACCCATGTTGTAATGCACCGTCGGCGTGACAGGAATCGGCTGGCGGGTGACATCGACGCCCGCGAAGATCTTCGCGGTTTCGGAGATGCCGGGCAGGCGTTCGGCGAGCACCTTGGGGTCGATATGATCGAGGTGAAGGAAGATGTGATCCTTCTCCTCGCCCACACCGCGGCCTTCGCGGATTTCCATCGCCATCGAGCGGGAGACGACGTCGCGGCTGGCAAGGTCCTTGGCCGAGGGCGCGTAGCGTTCCATGAAGCGTTCGCCGCTGGCGTTGGTCAGATAGCCGCCCTCGCCGCGCGCGCCTTCGGTGATGAGCACGCCCGCACCGTAAATACCCGTGGGGTGGAACTGGACGAATTCCATATCCTGCATCGGCAAGCCCGCACGTAGCGCCATGCCGCCGCCATCGCCGGTGCTGGTATGGGCGGAGGTGGCGCTAAAATAGGCGCGGCCGTAGCCACCGGTGGCGAGCACCGTCGCATGGCAGCGGAAGCGGTGGATCGAGCCATCCTCCATGTTCATCGCGATAACGCCGACGCACTTGCCCTTGTCCATCATCAGATCGAGCGCGAAATATTCGATGTAGAAGTCCGCGTCGTGCTTGAGGCTTTGCTGGTAGAGCGCATGGAGCATCGCGTGACCGGTGCGATCGGCGGCGGCGCAGGTGCGCTGCGCGGCGGGTCCCTGGCCCATGTTCTGCGTCATGCCGCCAAACGCGCGTTGGTAGATCTTGCCCTCGGCGGTCCGCGAGAAGGGCACGCCGTAATGTTCCAGCTCGTACACCGCCGCCGGGGCTTCGCGGCACAGATATTCGATCGCGTCCTGATCGCCGAGCCAGTCCGATCCTTTGACGGTATCATACATGTGCCACGTCCAGTCGTCCGCCCCCATGTTGCCGAGCGCGGCGGCGATGCCGCCTTGCGCGGCGACGGTGTGCGAGCGGGTGGGGAACACCTTGGTGATGCACGCGGTGCGCAGCCCGGCTTCGGCCGCGCCCATGACCGCGCGCAGGCCCGAGCCTCCCGCGCCCACCACGACGGTGTCGTAAACGTGATCGGTGATCGTGTAGGCTTCAGGCACCGGACGCTCCAAACGCGAGTTTAAGGACGGCGAAGGCGGCGGCGGCGGCGACTGCAACAACGTAGAAGTTGAGCAATGTCACCGCGACGACCTTGACGCCTTCAGCGTGAATATAGTCCTCGAGCATCACCGTCGCGCCCAAGCGGAAGTGGTATGCGACGCTAAGCGTCAGGAGAAGGAGCGGGACAGCGACAATCGGCTGATGCGCCCAGAGAACGACGGTGGTGTAATCGAGCGCGGGCAGGCGCAACAGCGAGACCACGAACCAGATCAGCAATGCGAGGTTCGACGCGGCGGTGACCTTCTGCATCCACCAATGGCCAACCCCCGAGCGGGCCGCGCCGAGACCGCGCACGCGGCCGAGTTCGGTGCCTTTTCGCATGATGTAAATCCCTAGCGCGCGAGGATCAGCGCCCAGACGAGCGCGGTCATGACGATCGAGAAAACGAAGGTCGCCGATGCGCTGCGGCGGTTGGCGTGGATTTCGAAGTTGCTGCCGGTGTCCATCACGAGGTGGCGCACGCCCGAAGCCATGTGCTGGAAGAGCGTCCAGGTGAAGCCGACGCCGACGATGAGCCCGATAGGGCCGCGCGCGACGTGGTGCCAGGTGGCGTAGGCGTGCGGGCCCGAAGCGGCGGCGAGGAGCCACCAGGCGAACAGCAGAAACGCGCCGAAGCCCATCGCGTTGCCGGTGACGCGGTGGAAGATCGAGGCCGCCATCGGCGAACGCCAGCGCCAGATGCCGAGGTGCGGGGACGTTGGACGGGGGCGAGCGGCGGTTGAAGCCATGGGCGTGTTCCTGAACGCAAACGGTTGCCTTCGCTTCTAGGCGGTTCATCCGGAGGTGCAACCGCCGCGCGTCGTCGCGGTGCCGGTGCGTGGCTCGACGCGGAGCGACATCCGTGCGTAACCTTTCGCCCGACATGCTGGCGCGTACCCCGACCAATGATTCCCAGGCACGCGGCGCGCGCACGCCCGGGTGGGCGCGGCTGGCGGGGCCGGGTTTGCTGATCTCGGTCGGCTATATGGACCCTGGCAACTGGGCCACGGACATCGAGGCGGGATCGCGCTTCGCCTACGCGCTACTGTTCGTGGTGGTGCTCTCAGGGTTGGCGGCGCTGTTTCTGCAAACGCGCTCGGCGCGGCTGGGTATCGCTACAGGGCGCGACCTCGCGCAATTGAGCCGCGCGCGCAATCCGGGGTGGACGGGGGATGCGCTTTGGGTAAGCGCCGAACTCGCGATCGTCGCGTGCGACATCGCCGAGGTGCTGGGGGCGGCACTGGCACTGAAGTTGCTGTTCCATCTGCCGCTCTGGGTGGGGGTCCTATTGACCGGGGTCGATACGCTGCTCGTGCTGGCGTTGCAGGGGCAGGGGATGCGGCGACTCGAGTCGATCGTGCTCGCGCTGGTGGCGGTGATCGCGCTGGCATTCCTGGTGGAGCTGGTGTTTTTCCCGCCCGATCTGGCGGCGGCGGCGCGCGGGCTGTGGCCGGGAAACGCGCCGATGGGCGACGCGCGCGCCCTGTTGCTGGCGGTCGGCATCGTCGGCGCGACGGTGATGCCGCACAATCTGTACCTGCACTCGGCGATCGTGCTGACGCGGCCGGTGGCCGACGATCGCCAAGTAACGGCGCGCGCGGCGACGATCGATATCACGCGCGCGTTGCTGATCGCCACACTGGTCAACGCGGCGATCCTGCTCACGGCGGCGTCGGCGTTCTATGGGCGCGGCGCGGTCGTGACCGAGATCGACCAGGCTTACCAATTGCTGACGCCACTGACGGGAACGGGTACGGCGGCGGTGATCTTCGGGGTGGCGCTGCTCGCCTCGGGCCAGAGTTCGACGATCACGGGGACGATGGCGGGGCTGGTAATTTGGGAGGGATTTCGCGGGCGCACGATGGCGCTGTGGAAACGCCGGCTGATCACGCGCGCGCTGGCGCTGGTGCCCGCGCTGATCGGCGTACTGTGGCTCGGCGACGGCTCGGTCGGGCGGCTGCTGGTGTTGACGCAAGTGGCGCTCAGTTTGCAGCTACCGTTCGCGATGGGGCCGATGCTGCGCGCGACGGGGGACGCGCGGCTAATGGGCGGGCTGGTGGATGGGGCGCGGGCGCGAGTGGTTGGGTGGGGGCTGTTCGCGGCGATCACGGTGGCGAACCTGTGGCTGCTGGTGAGTCTATAGAGCGGAGCGGATGTCCGTGCGGGCGAAGTCCTCGCCCTTGTAGAGCAGCGGCGCATCGGCGAGCTTGGCGATCGCGTAAACCATGCAATCGCCGAAGTTGAGGCCGTACTTGCCCCGGCCGAAGCGACGAAACGCCTCTCGTGCTTCGAAGGCGTGCTCTTCTGTAAACGGCGCGATCGTCAACTCAAGATCGGGGATCAAGGTGTCGAGCCCGAGCGAATAGCCGACATCGGCCCGATGCTCCACCCTGAGCGCGGCTTCGACGTACACGGGAGCGGGCACAAGCGGCGGTTCGGCTCGCGCGATTCGCTCGACGAAGCGCGCCTTCTCCGGCTCCTGGAATAAAATGGCGAGCAGCGCGGACGTATCGACAACGATCATCTCGGCAGTCCATTCTCATCATACATCCAAGCGTCGAACTCTTCGTTGGTCGGGTGTCGTTGCTTACCTTCGCGCATCCGGCGGTGGAGCGGCTCGAGGCTCGCGTTCACGCGCTCGATAATCTTTGCGATATGTTCGGGCGTCTTCCGCGGCGGTTTGATCCGATCGGCCTCCTGTTTGAGCAGGCTGACTACGACCGCCGTCATGCTCTCGCCCCGCGCCGCCGCGAGGTGCTCGGCGATGCCGTAAGCCTCGTCGCTCTTGATGTTCAGCTGGCGCATAATCCTCTCCTGCATTGAAGATTGCGTAACTTCTACCATGGTTCTAGAACGCGCGTCCAGCTAAACGGAGACACAATGCCCA
>JAABUX010002894.1_pt1 | contig 23496 bp, 24 predicted proteins | sample 5561851 | NCBI WGS metagenome assembly JAABUX01 (sample SAMN10711883, study PRJNA513361) | rock metagenome | isolation source: Antarctica rocks | place: Antarctica: Victoria Land, Richard Nunatak red sandstone | collected 2016-01-03 | reverse complement strand
CGCCGCCTGGCCAAGGACTGGGAGCGCCTGAACCACAACGCCCTCGCATTCCTGCAATGGGCGTCAGTCCGGCTGATGATACGAAAGCTCTGCCAGGCCAAGACATGATCCCGGATGGACACTAAGGCTTCGTCCGGAAATAACCGCTCTAAGTTGGTTCCTTTTATAGGCTGAAAGGCCAGAATTTTTTGGGCGGGTCAGAGCGGTTATTTCCGGACAGATCCTAAGCCACGTCGCGTGGTTGCTCAGGCACGACGACACTATGCTGGAGACCGACCCGCTCGCAGGCTGCGGGAGCGATCGCCACGACGAGATCAGGGGTTTGGCGTTGCCGAGTTCTGGCTGATCCGGCTCGCCGCGGCGCGAAACCAAGCGTACTCACGCGCGCGCCTGCGGTCTTTCTGCCAAGCCGAGGTGCCTTTGTAGCGCGCGAAAGGCGGGACTTTCTGGCGGGGGCCGCCAAATCGGCGCGTTGGTTCGGGTCGGCCGGGGGTGTAGGTGTCGCTCATGGCAAATGATCCGGGTTGCTACGACGCTCTCTGACCACTGGACAGGCTTGTACGCAAGAGATTGCTGCTGCCACGAGGGTGTTTTCAGAAAGCGTCCGCTCTGAACTGTTGCGCGTTCAAGGCGAACGTAGGCCACACGATTACCGAGCCTCTGGTAGAATCCGCCGATTGATCGTGCATCACCCGTGGGTTGAGCCTATGCTGCAGCGCAGCATAATGCCGCAGGAACCCAGTGCATGATACGGAATTGGATCGACCGGGCTGACGACGCACTGCAGCTCAAGCTGGGCTGGACGCCGCCCTGGGCACCTGGCATCATCATCTTGGCGATGCTGGTGGTCGGCGCCCTGCTGCTGCACCGTGTCCTGCGTCAGGCCATGCTGCGTCTGGCCGGGCCTGAACGCGTGTTCCTGCGGTTGCTGATCGCGCGCGGACGGGGACCGACGGAAACGGCGCTGCTGCTGAGCGCCGTCGGCCTATCGCTGCCCGGAACATACCTGCCCGACCGCCTCGCTAGCGCTGTTCTGCACGCCGTCGTGATCGGCGTCATCGTGGTGCTGGGCTGGACCGGGTTGATCGTGGTCGGCTTGGCGTCGGACATCTACCTGCGCCGGTTCCGGACCGACGTCGACGACAACCTCAAGGCGCGCAAGCACGTCACCCAGATACGAATCCTGCGCCGAGCGGCGGATACCGTGCTGGTGCTCGTCACGCTCGCGACCGCGCTGATGACCATCGAAGCCGTGCGGCAGTACGGCATCAGCCTGTTCGCGTCCGCCGGCGCCGCCGGCCTGATCCTCGGCCTGTCCGCGCGCCCGGTGCTGTCCAACATGATGGCGGGATTGCAGATCGCGATCACGCAGCCGATCCGGGTGGAGGACGCGGTCGTCGTCGAGGGCGAGTGGGGCTGGGTCGAGGACATCGCCAGCACCTACGTCGTCATCCGCCTGTGGGACTGGCGCCGGATGATCGTGCCGCTCACCTACTTCATCGAGAAGCCGTTCCAGAACTGGACGCATGAGACGGCGGCGATCATCGGCAGCGTGCTGCTGCGGGTGGACTACAGCGTTCCCGTCCAGCGCGTGCGAGAGGAACTCGACGTGATCGCTCACGCCAGTCCGCTCTGGAGCGGGGCGGTGGTCAACCTGCAGGTGACGGATGCGGGCGAGCACAGCGTGGAACTACGCGCCCTCGTCAGCGCCAGCACGGCCCCGCGCGTGTGGGATTTGCGCTGCGAGGTCCGGGAGAAGCTGATCGCGTTCCTGCAGGCCGAGTATCCTGGCAGCCTTCCGAAGCAGCGTTTGCAGATGCCGGCTGCACCGCGTCCAACGGACGTCGAGATGGTGGGGGCGTTCTAGCCGCTGCCCCTCGGCGTCATGCCGCTCCGATCCGGCGAGCGCTGGCGCCTGCGCCTGGCGTCCCTCGTCCATGGTCCGCTAGGCTGATCAGGACAAACCGGGAGGGACGGCGATGTCGGTTCAGTCGAACGAGGCGGAGCTGGAGCGGTATGCCATACGGCGGGCATTGCGGCGATCAACTCCATCGGGAACCTGGCGGGCTTCGCGAGGCCGATCCTGATCGGCGCCGCTGGCGATGGGCAGGCAGAGCTCCGCCCTCACCGCGCCGGGGGCGTAGGGCCATGCCGGGGTCTCCGTCCTTGGAACGAGGACCGCCCCGTCCCATTTGTAGGATCTGTGAGATCAGGAAAGCCAGAAGAGCGACGATGGCGAGCGGGTGGGCCCCGGACGGGGCGGTGCAGGATCAGATCGACGATACCGTCATGGACGGGGTCATGCGAGCGCGGGCGCGCATGCCGACCGGTGAGGGGGAAAGCCACTGCACGGAATGCGGGGACGAGATTCCGGAGGCGCGACGCCGAGTGCTCCCCGGAGTGCGAACCTGCATCAGCTGTCAATCGGCGCGTGATCGCCGTCCGGTGGCTATTGGGTTCAACCGCAAAGGCAGCAAAGACAGTCAACTCAGGTAGCGCTCCTGAAAGCGATCCGGCTGACCGGCTACACCCGCATTTACGACAGAGAAGGTAAGCAATGCTGACAATCCACCACCTCGGGCGCTCGCAGTCCGAGCGGATCGTCTGGCTATGTGAGGAGTTGGGGGTTCCGTATGAGCTGACGCGGCACGAACGCGATCCCGTCACCATTCTGTCACCCCCTGCACTGAAGGCGCTTCACCCGATCGGCGCAGCCCCGGTGATCCAGGATGATGGGCTGCTGTTGGCGGAATCCGCCGCGATCATCGAATACATCATTGTCAAACACGGCGGTGGCCGCCTGCGACTTGGGCCGGATCATCCAGATTTCGCGTCCTACCTTTACTGGTTCCACTTCGCCAACGGCAATCTTCAGCCGGTCATTGGGCGGTTGATGGTGGTGGGAAGGGCGGGACTGGCGCCGGACCATCCGGTGCAGATCGCGGTGCAGGGTCGGCTGGACCGGGTGATGGCGCTCAAAGAGGCACGGCTGGGCGAGGCGGATTACCTGGCAGGCGACGAGTTCACGGCGGCGGACATCATGAGCGTGTTCTCGCTGACCACGATGCGGCTGTTCCAGCCGTTGGATCTTCGGCCCTATCCCAAAATCCTGGCCTATCTGCAGCGGATCGGGGCGCGGCCGGCCTATCGCCGAGCGATGGCAAAGGGCGATCCGGGCCTGGCGCCGATGCTGACCTGATCATCAGGCTGGCGGTGGCCGGGCCGTCCGCAGGACGCAAGCAACGCCTGAAGCCAGCGAGAGGCGGACGGTGCGGCGAATGAGCCGGTGATATGCCCGTGGCGAACCGGCTGCGCACCCACCCTCGGTACGACATCGAACCGGTCTTGCAAGGGACGCAGCCGAAGCCGCGGCAATCAGCAATGCGGCTTCGGAAGGGTGAACGTCGCCAGCTTGCCGTCCACCACGAAATCGGAAAAATCCATCTTGAGATCGTCGGCGACGCCGTTTTCCCAGTACTTCATGCCGACCTCGTAATCCGGCTTCTGCGTATCTTTCTTGCGATCAAAGAACGCCACGCGCACCCGGCCGGACGGCAGTTCCGCGAGTGCGGGGTACTGCGACGCGCTGGGCAGATTCCAGTTGGAGATGATGACCGAGGTATTCTGCGCGCCCTCCGCCCCCGTGCCGTCGAACAGCGGAAGGGCGACGAATTTCTTGCCCTCCTCGGCGGCCGTGATGATCGCGGCGGTGTGCGCCATCGGGAATAGCGTGCCGGGGGGGATCGGCGTCGTCTTCTCGTCCGGCACCGTGTAGTGGACCGTGCCGGCGCCGCCAGACTTGTCCAGGCTCGCGTCGCCCTCGACCTGCTCGGTGACGGCGGTGTCGGTGGTCTGCTTCATGCGGAACGTCAGCTTGAGGCCGTCCTTGCTTTCCCAGGTCAGATAGTCGCTGACCATCTCGACGTCCTGGCCTTCGCGGTTGGTGATGGTCATGTCCAGCCGCTGGCGCACCGCCCAGCCGTCGCAGGCATCCGTCACCTCGTAGCCCATGGTGCCGGACACGCCGAGCACGTCGCCGCTGCGGGCGTTGTCCAGCGAGAGCCGGTAGGTCGCCTGGTGGGCTGCAAGCGGCACCGGCGTCGCGGCGAGCGCGGGCGTGGCGAGGAGCGCGAGAAGGGAGGCCAGAAGCCGCATGCGTGGAAACTCCTTTTACAGCGCGTACATAGTGCGGCGGCGGCGGGACCGCTACTGCTTTGCTTTTGGCGGCAGGTCGAGTTTCAGCGACAGCTCCTTCAGCCGGGCCGCGTCGACCGGGGCCGGCGCGCCCATCATGAGGTCCTCGCCCTGCTGGTTGAGCGGGAACAGGATCACCTCGCGGATGTTGGGCTCGTCGGCGAGCAGCATGACGATGCGGTCGACGCCGGGCGCCGAGCCGCCGTGGGGCGGGGCGCCGTAGCGGAACGCGCTGAGCATGCCGCCGAACCGCGCCTCCACCTCGCTCGCCGGATAGCCGGCGATCTCGAAGGCGCGGATCATCACCTCCGGCTGGTGATTGCGGATGGCGCCGGAGGACAGCTCGGTGCCGTTGCAGACGATGTCGTACTGGAACGCCTTGATGGCGAGCGGGTCCATCGTGTCGAGCGCCTCCAGCCCGCCCTGGGGCATGCTGAACGGGTTGTGGCTGAAGTCGATCAGGCCGGATTCCTCGACCCGCTCGTACATCGGAAAATCGGTGATCCAGCAGAACCGGAACGCGTCGCGCTCGATCAGGTCGAGTTCCTGGCCGAGCCGGGTACGGACGGCGCCGGCGAATTTCTGCGCGTCCTCGCGGGGGCCGGCGGCGAAGAACACGGCGTCGCCGGACTGGAGGCCGCAGGCGGCGCGGATCGCCTGGGCGCGGTCGGATTCCAGGTTCTTGGCGATCGGGCCTTTCGGGCCTGACTCGTCGAATGCGATGTAGCCGAGGCCGCCGGCGCCCTGCTCGCGCGCCCATTCGTTCAGCTTGTCGAAGAAGCCGCGCGGACGTGGCCCGGCGCCGGGTGCAGGGATGGCACGCACCACCCCGCCGCCGGCCGCGATGCGCGCGAACAGGCCGAAGCCGCTGCCGGCGAAGTGGGCGGTCACGTCGGTGATGCGCAGCGGGTTGCGGAGGTCGGGCTTGTCGGAGCCGTACGCCAGCAGCGCTTCGTCATACGGAATGCGCGGGAACGGCGCCGGGCTCACGGCGCGTCCGCCGCCGAACTCGGTGAACACCCCCTCCATCACCGGCTCCAGCACCGCGAACACGTCTTCCTGGGTGACGAAGCTCATCTCGAAATCGAGTTGGTAGAACTCGCCGGGGGAGCGGTCGGCGCGGCTGGCCTCGTCGCGGAAGCACGGGGCGATCTGGAAGTAGCGGTCGAACCCGGCGACCATCGCGAGCTGCTTGAACTGCTGCGGCGCTTGCGGCAGGGCGTAGAAATTCCCCGGGTGGGTGCGCGACGGCACCAGGAAGTCGCGCGCGCCCTCGGGACTGGTCGCGGTCAGGATCGGCGTCTGGAACTCGGTGAAGCCCTGCTCGGTCATGCGGCGGCGCAGGCTGGCGATGACGCCGGCGCGCAGCATCATGTTGCGGTGGACCCGGTCGCGCCGCAGGTCGAGGAAGCGGTACTTCAGCCGCAATTCATCGGGGAACGTCTCGGTGCCGGCGACCTGCATCGGCAGCACGTCAGCGGCCGACTGCACGACCAGCTCCGCCGCGCGCAGTTCGACGTCGCCGGTCGGCAGCTTCGGGTTGGTGGTGGCCCCCTGGCGCGCCACCACCTCCCCGGTGACGGTGACGACGCTCTCGGGCCGCAGCCCGTCGGCCTGCGCGAACGCCTCCGACCCGGCGGGGAACACGATCTGCGTCAGCCCGTAATGGTCGCGCAGGTCGATGAACAGCAGTCCGCCATGGTCGCGCTTGCTGTGCACCCAGCCGGACAGCCGCACGGTCGATCCGGCGTCGCTGGCGCGCAGGGCGCCGCAGGTGTGGGTGCGGTAGGCGTGCATGGGCCGGGTTCCAAAAGGGGCGCGGCAACCAAGCGACGAGGGGGTGCCGTGTCAAGCGCAAGGTTGCCCGAAGCATCATTGCGGTGCAGTTTCCACCGATGCCCCGCCCGTCCAGCGCCGACTACCCCGCCCCCAGCCTCATCGCCGACACCGCCGCCCTCGACGCGCTCTGCGCCCGGCTGCGCGCCGAACCGTTCGTGACCATCGACACCGAGTTCATGCGCGAGCGCACCTACTACCCCGAGCTGTGCGTCGTGCAGCTCGGCGGCGCCGCCGAGAACGCGGTGATCGACGCGCAGGCCGCCGGGCTCGACCTGGCGCCGCTCGGAGCCCTGCTGCGGGACGAGACGACGCTGAAGGTGTTCCACGCCGCCCGGCAGGACATCGAGATCTTCCTGGAGCTGTTCGGCGCGGTGCCGACTCCAATCTTCGACACGCAGGTCGCCGCGATGGTGGCCGGCTTCGGCGACCAGGTCGGCTACGATGCGCTGGTGGCCACCTTGACCGGGGGGCAGATCGACAAGGCGCACCGCTTCAGCGACTGGTCCGCCCGCCCGCTATCGCCGGCGCAGGTCACCTACGCCGCCGCCGACGTGACCTACCTGCACACGGCATACCTGGCCTTGCGCGAGCGGCTGGCGCGCGACGGCAGGTTGGACTGGGTGGCCGAGGAAATAGCGGTGCTGACCCGCCCGTCGACCTACCGCGCCGATCCCGACGCGATGTGGGAGCGGCTGCGCCCGCGCACCAGCAACCGCCGCATGCTGGCCACCCTGCGCGCCATCGCCGCCTGGCGCGACCGGGAGGCGCAGCGGGTGAACATTCCACGCCAACGGCTGGTGAAGGACGAGAGCCTGCTGGAGATCGCTGCCGCCGCGCCGACCAACGCCGAGTCGCTGTCCCGGATTCGCGGCGTCACCCGCGGGTTCGCCGAGGGCCGCAGCGGCGCGGGCCTGCTAGCGGCGATCGGGTCCGCGCAGGCGCTGACGGAGAACGAGCTGCCCGCCGCCCCCGCCGCCAAGGACGGCCCCCGTCCCTCCCCGGCGCTGGTGTCGCTGCTGAAGGTGCTGCTCGCCGCCAAGTGCGAGCAGCACCATGTCGCGCCGAAGCTGGTGGCGTCGTCGGACGACATCGACCGGCTTGCGTCGGAGGACACGCCGGATTTGCAGGCATTGCAGGGGTGGCGGCGGGAGGTGTTCGGGGAGGACGCGCTGGCGCTCAAAAGCGGGCGGGTGGCGATCGGGGTGCAGGGCAAGCGGATACGGTTGATCGAGGCGGAGGCGAGTTAGGCTGCGATCGCCCATGGATTGACGACCTGAACCCCCGTCGGCTCGAAGTTCACGACGTTACGGGTGACGATCGCCATGCCATGCACCAGCGCGGTTGCCGCGATGAGGGCGTCCCGCTCCCCCCGTACATTGGGCACACGGAGCCCGGCACAGCGCTGCGCGACGGCGGTGTCGATCGGCAGCACGCGCCCCGCGAAGGTTGGCAGGACCTGCCGATCCAACCAGGCCCGCAGCATGCCGCCTTGCGCGACGTCGCGCCGCTGGATCAGGAGAATACCCTGCTCCAGTTCCAAGACGGTGATAACGGAGAGGAACAGGACCGACGGCGCAACTCCGTTCGCCCAGTCGACCACCCGCCGGTCCGCCTTGCCCGCTTTCGCCTTCCGGAGTTCCGAGACGACGACAGTGTCCAGCACATACACTACGACAGGTCGGCCGGCCTGGAGAGCGGTCCCTGCAACCGTGGCGGCTCGAAATCGACGTCGGCGGCATCAGGCATCGCCAGCAGGTCGATGATGCTTTCGTAATTTCCGGTAAGCTGCCGGTAGTCCTCGACGGTCAGCAGCACATGCGCCGGCCGCCCGCGATCGGTGATAAACACCGGGCCGTCATGGGCCGCTTTCTTGGCGCCACTCGTGTCCTGGTTGAACTCGCGGCCAGATAGCGTCCTGACCGGCATATCTCACTCCACCTAAAGATGTAGCAACGTTACTACATCTCTGGTCGGCTTGCTAAGGAATGAGGGAATACCTCCACCCGCTAGACCAACGCAGCGCTTCGCCTTGCAGATGCCACGATCTCGGTCCCGGCCGCCACGCCCAACGCCGCCGCAAGCCGATCGAGCCGGCGCAGCACGCTCTCTCCCGCGAACACGCCGTCGCCCTCGCTAAGCCTCAGCATCAACGATCCACCGGACGGCTCCAGCGCCGTCCCAGCCAGCAAGTCCGGCGTCCCCGCCGACAAGGTGTACGCCAGCCGCAACGCCAGCCCCAGCACCTCCGCCCGGCGCGCCGCCGCCTCGTCCAGCAGCAACCGCGCCGTCTGCAGGAACGCAGCCCCCGGTTCCGCCTCGTATCGCACCGCCAAGGTCAGCGCCAGGAACGCCCGGCTGTGATGGTCGAGCGACACGCCGGGCTGACGCAGCACCCGCAGGAACGCCTGCTCGGCGCGGTATTCCGGATGGTCGTTGCTGCCGATATCGCTCATCCAGCACGCCGCCTCCCGCAGCCGCCCCGCTGCCGCGGTCTCGTCGGGGAACAGCGGCGTCGTCCAGGCGATCAGCCCCGGCGGCAACGTGCTGTCCCGGCCGTGGCGGGCGCCGAGGTCCTGGCTCGCGGCCAGCACCGGGTCCAACCCGGCGACCTCCGGCGCGATCCCCTGCATGTACCACCCCTCGCGAATCCCGTTCGCGCTGAACACCACCCGGCGCGCGCCCGTCGCCCGCAGCACCCGGCGCAGCACGATCGCGGCGAATGGCAGGTCGTCGACCCGGCGCCGCGGCGCGCCCGGCAGCTTCTCCAGCGAGCGCCGCGTAGCAGCGCCGATCACCCCCGTCAGGTCCCGCGCCTCGTCCCGCCCGATCGTGTAGTGGTGCACGATCGCCAGCGGATACGCCGTCTGCATCATGTGAATCCGCGCCAACGCCCGCCACGCGCCGCCGACCAGGTACAAATCCCGCCCGGCCCCCTGGTTCAGCCACAGCACCCCCGCCAAATCCGCCTCGGCCAGCCCGCGCGCGCGGGCCAGGTCGCCCTCCGCCCGGTCGCCCAGCCGGATCACCCCCAGCGGCAGCGTCCGCGCGGCGCCCGGAACCCCGGCCACCAGCCGCACCACCTCCAGCGAGCCGCCGCCGATATCCGCCAGCACGCCCTCCGCCTGCGGGATGCCGCACAGCACTCCGGCGGCCGACAACGACGCCTCCTGCTCGCCCGACAGGATGTGGATCGGCACTCCCGGCATGCGCTCCTGCAACCCGGCGACGAAGGCCGGACCGTTCGCGGCGTCGCGCACCGCCGCTGTCGCCAGCACCTCGAACGGGTCGGCCCCCATGGCGCGCGCGATCGCGTGATAGCGGTTCATCACCGTCAGCGCCCCGGCCACCCCCTCCTCGTTCAGCCGCCCCGTCGTCTGCAGCCCGCGGCCCAGGCGCAGCACTGCCTTCTCGTTGAAGATCGCTACCGGGTTGCGCCCGCGCCCCTCGAACACCACCAGGCGGACCGAGTTGGAGCCAAGGTCGACGACGGCGCAGCGCCTCCGTCCAGCCACAGCGCGGGCTATCAATCCTGCGTCACGCGGTCGGGGCGGCGGTGGGCGGCGCTGGTCGCCGGCGCGATCGGGCCGTGCAGCGCCGACCCGCGTCCCGACAGCGACGGGTTGGTCATGAAGTAGTCATGCGCCGACACCGGCTTGCCGCCCGGCGGCACCCGCGTCCAGGCGCCGTCCGATCCCAGCTCCCACGACTGCAAATTATCCTTCAAGTTCACCACCATGATCTGGTCCAGCACCTGCGCGTGCACCGTTGGGTTGTGGATCGGCACCAGGCTTTCCACCCGCCACTCCATGTTCCGCGCCATCCAGTCGGCGCTGCTGATGAACACGCTGGCGCGCCGGCTGGGAAGCTTGTGGCCGTTCGCGAAACAGAAGATCCGGCTGTGCTCCAGGAACCGCCCGACCATTGACTTCACCCGGATGTTCTCCGACAGGCCGGGCACGCCGGGACGCAGGCAGCAGATGCCGCGCACGATGCACATCACCCGCACCCCTGCGCGCGAGCAGTCGTACAGCTTGTCGATCAGGTTGGCGTCGACCAGCGAGTTCATCTTGAGCCAAATCCCCGCCGGCCGGCCTTCGCGCGCGTTCGCGATCTCGCGCTCCATCATCGTCATCAGGGTGCTGCGGGTCGTCAGCGGGCTGAACGCCAGGCTGTCCATCCGCTCCGGCCGCGCGTAGCCGGTCATGTAGTTGAACAGCCGGGCGGAATCGCGCGTCAGGTCGGGGTCGCAAGTGAAGAAGCTCAAATCGGTGTAGATGCGCGCGGTGAACGGGTGGTAGTTGCCGGTGCCGAAATGCGCGTAGGACCGCAGGGTGCCGCCCTCTCGCCGCACCACCAGGCTCAGCTTGGCGTGCGTCTTGAGCTGCACGAACCCGTACACCACCTGCACCCCGGCCGCCTCCATCGTGCGCGCGAGGCGGATGTTGGCCTCCTCGTCGAAGCGGGCGCGCAGCTCGATGAGGGCGACCACCGACTTGCCCGCCTCCGCCGCCTCGATCAGCGCCTTCACGATCGGGCTGTCGCGGCTGGTGCGGTACAGCGTCTGCTTCACCGCCACCACCGACGGGTCGGCGGCGGCCTGGCGGAGGAATTGCACCACCACGTCGAAGCTCTCGAACGGATGGTGGACGATGATGTCCTTGGCCCGGATCGCGGCAAAACAGTCGCCGCCGAAGTCACGGATGCGTTCGGGGAACCGCGGCGTGTAGGGCGGGAACAGCAGATCGGGCCGGTCGTCGACAATCAGCTGCTTCAGGTCGGCGGCGCCCAGGATGCCGTGCTGCAGCAACACCTCGTTGCCGGGGATGTTGGGGTCGTCCACGTCGAGCTCGTCCACCACCAGGTCGCGCAGGTCGAATGGCATGGCGGCGTCGATCGACAGATGGATGCCGACCCCGCGGCGGCGGCGTTTCAACGCGGTTTCGTAGGACCGGACCAGGTCCTCCGCCTCCTCCTCGAACTCCACGTCGGTGTCGCGGATCAGCCGGAACGTGCCCTGCCCGATTGCGCGGTAGCCGGGGAACAGCGTGCCGAGGAACAGGCTGACGAGGTCCTCCAGCAGCACGAAGCGGATCGGCGGCGGCGTGGCTTGCGGCCCCTCGGGCGGCGGCAGGCGGATGAAGCGCTCGACCTGGGTCGGCAGCGGGATCATCGCGTTCATCACGATTTTGTCCTCGTCGCGGTGCAGCTTCAGCACCATGACCAGGCCCATGTTGGGGATGAACGGGAACGGGTGCGCCGGGTCGATGGCGAGCGGGGTCAGCACCGGGAACACCCGGTCCATGAAGAACGCCGACAGCCAGCCGCGGTCGGCCGCGTTCAGCCTCGGCGTCTCGCACACCTCCAGCCCGGCGTCGTGCAGCAGGCCCCGCAGCTCGATCCAGGCTTCCTGCTGCAGCTCCATCAGCCGCGCCGCCCGCGCCTGGATCTCGCCGAGTTGCTGGCCCGGCGTGCGCCCGTCTGCCGACACCGCCGTCACGCCCGCTTTCGCCTGGCCGATCAGCCCGGCGACCCGCACCGAGTAGAACTCGTCCAGGTTGGAGGCGCTGATGGACACGAAGCGCAGTCGCTCCAGCAGCGGGTGGCGCGGGTTCTGCGCCTCCTCGACGACGCGCTGGTTGAAGTCGAGCCAGGACAGTTCGCGGTTGATGAAACGGTCGGGGCTGTCCGGTCCGATGCTGCCCTCGGCCGCCGGGGGTTCGGGCATGTCGTGCTTGACGACGCGGATGGCAGAACTGCTGCGGCTCATGGCGCGATCCTAGATCAAGCAGGGCATGGCGGGCGACTCGGGCGTGACGTCCTCATCCTCGGCGCCGAAATCCACGAGCACCGTCGCCGCCACGGGGCGGGTCACGCGCCCGCCTTGCGCCAGCGCGGCGCGGTCGAGCCGGGCGGCAGCCTCCCGCAGCGCTGCCGGGTCGCGGGGCAGGCGCAGCAGCAGCCAATCCTGCAGCGGCCCCGGCACGGCCAATTGGCGGTCGGACAGCAGTCGCGCGAGCAGGGTCCGCAGCATGTCGTCGCCGGGAATGTGCAGCTCGACGGCGACGATCGCGCGCAACCGGCTGGAAAGGTCGGCCAGCTCCGTCGGCCAGCGTGCGGGGGCGGCGCGTCCGGCGAGCAGCACCGGCAGGCGCGCCTCGGCGGCGGCGTTCAGCAGATGCAGCAGCGGCTCCTCGGCGGCGATGTCTGCGTCGTCGACCGCGACCCCGCCCGAACGCGGCAGCGGCGCCAGGCCGCGCAGGGCGGCGCCCGGCAGCAGCGCCGCCCTCTCCCGCTCGGCCCAGGCGTGCAGCAAATGCGTCTTGCCGCGTCCTTCGTCGCCCCAGACGGCCAGGCGTCCCCCGGGCCAATCGGCGGTGCGGGCGAGCCAGGCCAGCGCCTCGGCGTTGGAGGCGTCGGCCAGGAAGTCGGCCGTCTCGTACTGCGCGGTGTGGCTGAACGGGAGCGCCAACTGGCGGGCCGAACTCATGTCGGCGGGGGGTCCAGATACAACGGGCTCGCCAAATACCGCCGCAGCCAGAACCGCGCCAGCACCCCGATCACGGCGGCGACCGGCACCGCGAGCAGCACGCCGAGGAAGCCGAACGCGGCGCCCCCCGCGAACAGGGCGAAGATCACCCACACCGCGTGCAGCTCTACCCGGTCGCCCAGGAAGCGCGGGTAGATGACGTAGCCTTCCAGCACCTGCCCGGCGACGAACACCGCCGCCACCTCCGCGACGCCCATCCAGGACGGGAACTGCGCGAAGGCGAGCCCGATGGAGGTGACGCCGCCGGTGATGCTGCCGACATAGGGAATGAACGACAGCACGCCGGCCGCGATGCCGACGATCAGGCCCAGGTCGAGGCCGACGAGCTGCAGCGCCAAGGCGTAGAACAGCGCCAGCACCAGGCAGCATAGCGCCTGCCCGCGCAGCCAGGCCGACAGGATGCGGTCCACCTCGACCGCCTGCGCCCGCAGCACGCCCTCGTAGCGGCGGGGCAGCCAGCCATCGACCCGGCGCACCACGCTCGGCCAGTCGCGCAACAGGTAGAACGCGACGACGGGGGTGACGACCAGGAGCGAGAGCACGTTGAAGATGGCGAACCCGCCGCCGACGATCCGGGTCAGGGCGCCGGCCAGAAAGCCCAGCATCGATCCCGCCTGCCCGCTGACGAGGTCGCGCAGGCGGCCGTCCACGTATTCGGACCCGAGCCGCTGCTGCAGGTGGGCGATCACCTCGCCCGCCCAGTCCTGCAGTGCCGCCACGTAGGCCGGCACGCGCGAGATCAGGATGCCCAATTGCGACAGGATCAGCGGATACAGCAGCAGCGCGAACAGCAGCCCCGCGGCGAGCAGCCCGGTCACGAGCAGCAGCGCCGCGGACCCTCGCGGCACCCCGGCCCGCGTCAGCCGGGTGGCGGGCGGGTCGAGGAAGTAGGCGATCCCGGCCGCCACGACGAACGGCAGCAGGATGCCGACGAACAACTGCAGCGCGAGCAGCGCCACAAGGAGGATGCCCGCCAGCAACGCCACGCGCTGGCCGCGGGTGGAGTGGGGCGGCCCCGGCTCCGACTGGGTCGGCAGCGCCACGGCGTAGCGCGGCTCGACCCGGGCGGGCTGGTCCCTCACCGGGCGGTCCCGATTGCGCGCAGGGGGGCGCTGTGGTTGTTTCGACTCATCGCCGTAGCTTAGCCGAGCGCGAGCCTGGCCACACCATCTAAGGACGACCATGACGAGCTATCGTGAGGCGGGCGTGGACATCGCCGCCGGCGACGCGCTGGTGGACCGCATCAAGCCCCTGGCGCGCGGCACCGAGCGGCCCGGCGTCATGGGCAGCCTCGGCGGGTTCGGCGCGCTGTTCGACCTCAAGGCCGCCGGGTTCGCCGACCCGGTGCTGGTCTCGACCACCGACGGCGTCGGCACCAAGCTCAAAATAGCCATCGATACCGGGCGGCACGACACGGTCGGGATCGACCTGGTCGCGATGTGCGTCAACGACCTGGTCGTGCAGGGCGCCGAGCCGCTGCTGTTCCTGGACTACTTCGCCACCGGGTCGCTGGACGTGGAGCAGGCCGCGCGCGTCGTCGCCGGCATCGCCGAGGGGTGCCGGCAGGCCGGATGCGCCCTGGTCGGCGGCGAAACGGCGGAGATGCCGGGCCTGTACGCGAGCGGCGACTACGATTTGGCGGGGTTCGCGGTCGGCGCGGCCGAACGCGACGCCCTGCTGCCGCGTGGCGTGACGCCGGGGCAGACGGTGCTGGGCCTGGCCAGTTCGGGCGTGCATTCGAACGGCTTCTCGCTGGTGCGCCGGATCGTACAGGATTGCGGCCTCGGCTGGACCGACCCGGCGCCGTTCGCACCCGGGCGCAGCCTCGCGGAGGCACTGCTGGAGCCGACCCGGATCTACGTCAAACCGCTGATCGCGCTGCACCGGGCCAAGCTGCTCCGCGCCGCTGCCCACATCACCGGCGGCGGGTTGCCGGGGAACCTGCCCCGCGTGCTGCCGGCACATACGCGCGCGGTGCTGGATGCCGCGTCCTGGCCGCGCCCGGCGGTGATGGACTGGCTTGCCCACCGCGGCGGCGTGGCGGCGGACGAGATGCTGCGGGTGTTCAACTGCGGCATCGGCATGGCGCTGGTGGTCGACGATCCCGCTGCCGCGACGGCGCTGCTTACGCAGCATGGCGAGACAGTGTTCACCTTGGGCCGCATCGAGGCCGCGGACGGGCCGGCCACGATCGAGTTCCGTTGACCCTCGGGCGGGTGCGGACCGCGATCCTGGCGAGCGGCCGGGGCAGCAACATGGCCGCGCTGATCGCCGCGGCCACCGCTTCGGACTATCCGGCGACGATCGACCTCGTGCTCGCCAACCAGCCCGGCGCGGGGGCGCTGGACCGTGCCGCCGCGTCCGGAATCCCCGCCGCCTGCATCGACCACCGCCCGTTCGGACGCGACCGGGCCGCCCACGAGGCCGCGATCCAGGCGGCGCTCGACCAGCACCAGATCGAGTTGGTGTGCCTGGCCGGGTACATGCGCCTGCTCACGCCGTATCTCGTGGGGCGTTGGGCGGGGCGGATGCTGAACATCCACCCCTCGCTGCTGCCGGCGTTCCCCGGCTTGCACACCCACGCCCGCGCACTGGCCGCCGGGGCGAAGCTGCACGGCTGCACGGTCCACTGGGTGACGGAGGCGATGGACGAAGGCCCGATCGTGGCGCAGGCGGCGGTGCCGGTGCTGCCCGGCGACGACCCGGACACGCTCGCCACACGCGTGCTGGCGCAGGAGCACGCGATCTACCCGGCGGCGCTGGCAATCGCCGCCGGACGATCGCCCATTTTCCCGAGCGCGCAGGCCGCGCTGCGCTGTCCCTTGCCACTGCCGCCGCGCGCGCCGTAAAAACACGCCTCCGATTTCATCGCCGCAGCAGGGGCGCACCATGGCCGAACCCGTTACCCAGCCCACCCCCACCGGACCCGACGCGGGCGAGTTGTTCGTGGCCGACCGCCAGAAGTTCTGGTCGTCGTTCACCACCTTCACCACGGGCGCCGTCATCGTGGTGGTGCTCGTGCTGGTCGGGATGGCGGTCTTCCTGACCTGACGTGCCGGTCGTCCGTCTAGACGAGAAGCTGGCAAGCTTTTCGGAGCACTGGTCGCTCCAGATCGTGGGGCGTCTCAACGGCCACGACGTGATGGTGGTCAAGGTCGAGGGCGAGTGAGGCTGCTATGTGGAGTCTCTACCGTGTCTGATAATCCGAAGCTTGAACTCCTGCGCGCGATTTGTACCGACATAGCCGCTCCGGCTGTGGACGTGCGTGATCTCAAGCGCCGCATGTCGGGTGTCGAGATTGCGGTCGCTGGCATCCGCCGCGACCTTGCCGGGATGTCCGAACAGACCGCCATTGCCAGCCTCCGGACGGGCACGCTTGAGGATCGGATCGAGCGCATCGAGCGTCGGTTAGAGCTGGCTGACCACCACCCGCCCGCGTAGCTTTCTAGGCTCTCGCACCAATTGCAGGCTTCGACGCTGGGGACGCTTTGATCTCGACCATTGAGTGCGCCATGATGTGACGCCCTTTTATAAGACCTTTGATGTATTATTGCGGTATTTATAAACAAGACGGCGACTTTGGCGATAATAGATCGAGAGTGATTACCGCCGTCTTTCGTCGGTTACTTCGCACATTCCCTGCGGGGACTGACGTCAGTTCGCACGCTTTTTACCTGCTCATCAAAGGCAATCTCCGATGGCATTCCTCTCGGTCACGGCCCCTCACGCAACGCTCAGCCTCGCCGGGCATATCAGCGATACTGCCATCGCATACGGCGACGGCGACGCCATCGCCGGCGCCAGCGGCCTCGCCAACGGCGGCGACGGTTACGAGAACACCGTCTACCTCGTCGGAACCAACCAGACGTTCCTCAGCAGCACCTCAGTGTCCGGTGGCCATGACAAAGTGGCCGTCTACGGAGACAGCGACATTGCCACGGTCAACAACAGCAGCGTCACCACCTTCGGCCACGGCGACACCGTGAACATCTTCGGCATTCCCCTCGCTCAATACGCCACCGCCAACGGCAACAGCTCCGTCGTCGCCATGGGCGACAGCAGCGTGTTCGTCACCTGCACCGCCGGGCAAATGAGCTTCATCGGCGGAACCGGCTTCTCGGTCGTCCTGGCCGGCGGGGCGATGGTCGCCGGCGTCAATTTTGGCCAAGGCGGCGGCGTGGCCGTGGGCGGCGAGCAGGGCGGCGAGTTTAAAGGAAGGGGCATGTTGTTTGAGGCCCAGAACACGCTTATTGCCGGATTGAAGACCTCCACGCTCTACGGGTCCAACCACGGCTGCAACAACATGATCGCCAGCGGCGCGGCCGGGGACGGCCTGGTCGGCGGGGAGAACTCCTACAACGTACTCGACGCGTCGAAGTCTACCGGGAACAACTATATGGAAGGCCACCAGGGACAATACACAGCGCCTGGAGCGGGATTTTGGGGCCCCACGCCCTCTCCAACCTCGATCATGACCGGGGGCTCGGGCAACGACGTCATGGTGGCGGGCTCCGGCTACAACGAAATGCACGCCGGGTCAGGCACCGACACGTTTCTGGTCATCAACAGCGCCATCAACCAAGTGGGTGGCGGCAACCAGATCATGCTCGACGCCTTCAAGCAGGGCACCGATCATCTTGATTTCGTGGGTTATGGCGGGTCCACAGACGCGTTGCTCGCCAACGCCACCCATGCGAACGGCGGTACGCAGTTGCAACTCGCGGACGGCGCACATCTGAACGTGACGGGGGTGAACCTGACCGCCAACGATATCTGGCGGCAGGGCTAGCGCCCTTCGCTCAGCTCCGATTCAGCGCATACCGCAGATCGCAGATCGGGCTGGTGACCGTCAGGTCCATGTGGTTGCCGCTGATCTGGCCGTCGATGACGCCGCCGCCGTCGCTGCCGTGAATCGCGCCATCCGGGGACACCGTGGCCGACAGATCGTACGACGTCCGCGGCGTGCCGCGGTACTGCAAGGTCAACGTGCCGTTCGCGACCGTGATCACCCGCGGGCCACTGCGGGGACAGCCCGGCGTATCGGCGCGGATCAGGCGGGCGATGCCACGGTAGCGCCCGTCGATGGTCGCCGGGGGCAGCACCGGCTCAGCGCGCGACACCCGGGGAATGGGACGGCCGCTGCTGCAGGCGGCGAGGCCGGCCAGCAGCAGCAAGGCCGCCCGTTTCCTCACCCGACGATCTCGGTGCCGGCGAAGAAGAATGCGATCTCGGCGGCGGCGTTCTCGACGCTGTCGGAGCCGTGGACCGTGTTCGCCTCAATGCTTTCGGCAAACTGCGCGCGGATGGTGCCGGGCTCGGCCTTTGCCGGGTCGGTGGCGCCCATGATGCGGCGGTTGGCGGCCACCGCGTCGTCGCCTTCGAGCACCTGCGCCACGACCGGGCCCGACACCATGAACCCGACCAGGTCCTTGAAGAACCCGCGCTCGCGGTGCACCGCGTAGAACGCTTCCGCCATGCCCGGCGTCAGCTGCAGACGCTTTTGGGCCACGATGTGCAGTCCGGCGTCTTCCAGGCAGGCGTTGACCTTGCCCGTCAGGTTGCGCCGGGTCGCGTCGGGCTTGATAATGGAGAGCGTGCGCTCGATGGCCATGACTTCGTTCCGTTCTAGAAGGTTGGCTGCGCTTTAGACGGTGGCGCGACCAGGGGCAAGCCGGCCGCGGGCGGTCATGAACGGGCCTTCGGGCGTCCGCTCCGGCGCGAAGGCGGCGAAACCGATCTTCGGCATGTCGAGGTAGATCGCCTCCATGCCGCCTTTGATCCGATAGGTCTCGTGCCAGAACCCGGTGCCGCCGGCGTCCTTTACGAAGCCTTGCCACCACAGCCGATGCGGGTCGCTGCGGGAGAACGCCTCCAGGCTGTCGAGGTCGCGCCAGTATTGGCGGAAGCCGACATGGCGCAGGCTAAACAGCATCGTCTCGTGCGCCAGCAGCCCGTCGGGTTTGTGGCGGTCGATGGCGGCCAGCTTCGGCCCGAACCCCAGCAGGGTGCGCACGCCGCGCAACCGGCCGACGCGCATGCCGAGATAGATCACGACCAGGTCGGGATAGCCGGTGAGGTCGACGGATCGGCGGGTCGGCATGGGTGCGTCTCCTTGCTACGCTGCTACCTTTAGCACCGCCGGGCTTCTACAGCGCCGTCCCGCGCGCTACATCCCCGCCCCATGAGCCTGCTCACAATCGAGGACGCGACGATACGGATGGCTGGGCGGGTGCTGCTCGACCACGCCGATTTAAGGGTGGATGCCGGGCGGCGCATCGGCCTGGTCGGGCGCAACGGCGCCGGCAAGTCGACCCTGCTGCGCGCCATCGCGGGCGAGCTGCCGCTGGACGGCGGCACCATCCACCTCGCCGCCCGCGCCCGCATGGCCCAGGTGCGGCAGGAAGCGCCGTCCGGCCCGGCCTCGCTGCTCGACACCGTGCTCGAAGGCGACACCGAGCGCCTGGCCCTGCTCGCCGAGGCCGAGCACGCCGAGCCGCTGCGGCTGGCCGAGGTCCACGAGCGGCTGCGCACGATCGGCGCCGACGCGGCCCCGGCCCGTGCCGCCAGTATCCTGGCCGGGCTCGGGTTCGACACCGACGCGCAGGCCCGGCCGGTGCAGTCGTTCTCCGGCGGCTGGCGCATGCGGGTCGCGCTCGCCACCGCGCTGTTCGCCCAGCCCGACCTGCTGCTGCTGGACGAGCCGACCAACCACCTCGACCTGGAAGCGACCATGTGGCTGGAGGGCTGGCTGGCCCGCTTCCCCGGCGCGGCCCTGATCGTCAGCCACGATCGCGGCCTGCTGGACCGGGCGGTGGAGTCGATCGCGCACCTGGATGCACGCCGCCTCAGCCTCACGCCCGGCGGCTACACCGAGTTCGTCCGCATCCGCACCGAGCAGGCGATGCAGCAATCCCGCGCGGCCGAGCGGATCGCCGCCCAGCGGGCGCACATGCAGGCATTCGTGGACCGGTTCCGCGCCCAGGCGACCAAGGCCCGGCAGGCGCAGTCCCGCCTGCGCGCGCTGGAGCGGCTGCCGGTGATCGACACGGTGGTGGAGGACGCCCCCACCCGCTTCGACTTTCCCGAACCCGCCCGCCTCGCGCCGCCGATCCTCGCGCTGGACCGCGTCAGCGCCGGCTACGACGGGCGCGCCGTGCTGCGGGACGTGTCGCTCAGCGTCGACACGGAGGACCGGATCGCGCTGCTCGGCGCCAACGGCAACGGCAAGAGCACCCTGGCCAAGCTGCTCGCCGGCCGCCTGCAGCCGCTGTCGGGCGAGCTGCGCCGAGCGCCCAAGCTGAAGGTCGGCTATTTCGCCCAGCACCAGGCCGACGAGCTGGTTGCGGCCGAATCGCCGGTAAACCACATGGCCCGCGCGCTCGGCGTCCGCGCCACCCCGCCCCAGATCCGCTCCCAGCTCGCGCGCTTCGGCCTGGACGCGGACCGGGCGGACACACGTGTCGGCGACCTGTCGGGCGGCGAGCGGGCCCGGCTGCTGCTGGCGCTCGCGACCCGCGACGCGCCGCAGTTGCTCATCCTGGACGAGCCGACCAACCACCTCGACATCGACGCGCGCGAGGCCCTGGTGCGTGCGCTGGCCGATTTCGGCGGCGCGGTGCTGCTGATCACCCACGACCCGCATCTGGTGGAGCTAGTGGCCGACCGGCTGTGGCTGGTCGCCGACGGCGCGGCCCGGGCCTATGACGGCGACCTCGACGACTATCGCAGCCTGCTCATCGAGCGCGCCCGCCCCGCCCGCACCGAGGCGCCGACCCGGCGCGACGACCGGCGCGAGCGGGCGGAGGCGCGCGTGCAGTCGGCCCCCTTGCGGCGGCAGGCGAAGGCGGCTGAGACGCTGGTGGGCAAGCTCGCGGCCGAACGCGCCGCCATCGAACGGCGCCTGGCCGACCCGGCCATCTACGCGCCGGGACGCGTCGGCGAGGTTACCGCCGCGTACACCCGCCTGGCCGCGATCGCGCGGGAGCTGGACGCGGCGGAAATGGCGTGGCTGGAGGCTGAGGAGGCGCTGGAAGCGTCGTAACGCCGGGTCAGACCAGACGGAGGACGTCGGCCCAGTAGGCGGCCCAACGCTCGTTCGCCCACGCGGAGTCTTCGTGGATCGCGGCGGCGAAACAGCGTGCGTCCTCGGAGTAGGCGTGGCGCAGCCGGCGCGCCATGTCGGCCGGTGACAGGAACGCGGGCGCCGCGCCGAGATCGAAACTCACCGGCGCGGGCGGCGGGATCGAGGCGCTGAGGGTTGTCACGATGCGGGCCTCCGCGTGTTGAACCTAGACAGGTTACACGCGCAAGTGTGTCCCGGATGTGACGCAGACATTGCCTGGAAAAAGAATTATGCGGTGTGGCTCAAACGGGTTTCTTGACCCAGCCGCGCTCCTCCTGCTGCCAATAGGTCAGACCATGGCCGCCGGCCTTCGCTGCCGACCACCTCGCCCGCGCCGCGACGACCGCCGCCGCGTCTCGCCCGTCGAACAGGTCGAACACGCGATCGAATGCGCTCGGGTCGGCCTGGACGCCGTCGAGCAGGAACAGGAAACGCGCGCCGTTCGGAGCCTCATCCGCCACCGTCAGCCAAATCGGCTGCAAATCGGCGTCGCCGGTGCGGGCGCTGCCGTGGGGCAGCCACTCCGGATCGGCCGACGCCCATAGCGACGCGTCGAGGGCGGCCACGTGCTCGGGCGTGCCGCAGCGCACGACGGCGCGCTGGCCCACCGCCAGGGTGCGCCCGAGCAGCTTCGGCAACGCCTGATCGGCGTCGGTGCGGGTCAGGTGGTAGAAGCCGATCTCGGTCAACGGTGCGGGTTTTCGAAGCGCTGGGCGACCAGGCGGTCCAGCAGGCGCACACCGTAGCCGCTGGGCCCGGCGGCGTACCGGTCCGTCGCTTCCGCGCGCGTTTCCATGCCGGCGATGTCCAGGTGCACCCAGGGCGTCGGCCCCGCGAACTCCCCCAGGAACGCGGCGGCCTGGGAGGCGTCGGGCTGGAGGCGGCCCATGACGCACTGGCGGATGTCGGCGATGTCGGATGTCAGGTCCTCGCGGTGGGACGCCCCGATCGGCATGCGCCAGGCGGGCTCGCCGACGGCAGCCCCGGCGGCCACGACCTCGGTGGCGAATGCCGGATCATTGTCGAACAGCCCCGCCATCTGGTGCCCGAGCGCGGTGATGATCGATCCCGTCAGGGTGGCCAGGTCGACCAGCGCGGCGGGGCGTAGCTGCCGGCACGACCAGGCCAGCGCGTCCGCCAGCGCCAGCCGGCCCTCGGCGTCGGTGTCGATGACTTCGACGGTGCTGCCGTCGGCCATGCGCAGCACGTCGGACGGACGATAGCTGCCGCCGCCCACGGCGTTCTCGGCCAGCGCCAGCACGGCGATCACCGGGGCTGGCGACCCCCGTAGCGCGAGCGCCAGCACCGCCCCGGCGCAGGCCGCCGCGCCGGCCATGTCGTCGCGCATGGCCTCCATCCCGGCCGCCGGCTTGATGCAAATTCCGCCGGTGTCGAAGGTGATGCCCTTGCCGACGAACACGACCGGGTCGGCGTCGATCGCCCCGCGCCAGCGCAGCACCGCCAGCGCCGGCGCGTTTGCCGACCCGCTCCCGACCGCCAGCAGGCCGCCCAGCCCCGCCTGGCGCAGCGCCCCCCCGTCCAGGACACCGAGTTCGACCCCCGCCGCCGCCAGCCAGTCGAGCCGGGCGACGAAGCGGGCCGGCGTCAGATGGTTGGCTGGCTCGGCCACCAGCCCGCGGGCGAAGGCGACGCCCTCCAGCACGCAGCCGGCGCGCTCCCAGACCGGGCGGAGCTCGTCCGGATCCTCGGTGACGATGTCGATGCGCGACAGGTGAGGCGCGCCCTCCTCGCGTCGGGTCTTGAGCCGGTCGAAGCGCCAGGCGCGCAGCACGACGCCGGTCGCGAATGCCGTCGCCTGGTCCGGCGTCCACCCCCGCAGGTCCAGCGCCACCCGGCGCAGCTCCAGCAGCTTGGACACCGCACACGCCCCTTCCCGCTCGAGCGTCGCCGGCGGGGGGGCATCGCCGACGCCCACCAGCAGCGTGCGGCCGGGATCGAACAGCTCGCACATCTCGCCAGCCTGTCCGGTGAACCCGGCGAACTGGGCGCGCGCCGAGGCCGCTCCCGCGCGGACCGGACGCACCGTCGCCTCCGCTTTCGGCGCACTCCGGCCGAGACGGACCTTCAACCTTCGTAGTGCTCGGCCACCAGGCGGTCGAGCAGGCGGACGCCGAACGCGGTGGCGCCCTTGGGGATGATCGGCGTGTCCTTGGTGCTCCAGGCGGTGCCGGCGATGTCGAGGTGCGCCCACGGCTTGCCGTTGACGAAGCGCTGCACGAAGCAGGCCGCGCTGATGGAGCCGCCGGGCCGGCCGCCGACGTTCTTCATGTCGGCGATGTCGGACTTGATCATCTTGTCGTAGGCGTCGCCCAGCGGCATGCGCCACAGCTTCTCGTCCCACGCCTGCCCGACTGCGGACAGCTTCTGCGCCAGCGCGTCGTCGTTGCTGAACAGCCCGGCGTATTCGTGGCCGAGGCTGACGATGATCCCGCCGGTCAAGGTCGCGAGGTCGATCATGAACACCGGGTTGAAGCGCTGCTGGCAGTACCAAAGCACGTCGCCCAGCACCAGCCGGCCTTCGGCGTCGGTGTTGATGATCTCGACCGTCTGCCCGGAGTAGCTGGTTACGACGTCGCCGGGCCGCTGCGCGCGGGAGCCGGGCATGTTCTCGACCAGGCCGACCAGCCCCACGGCATCGACGGCGGCCTTGCGCCCGGCCAGCGCCGCCATCAGGCCGACCACCGCGCCGGCGCCGGCCATGTCCCACTTCATGTCCTCCATCCCGCCGGCCGGCTTGATGCTGATGCCGCCGGTGTCGAAGGTGACGCCCTTG
>JAABUX010002892.1_pt1 | contig 23511 bp, 21 predicted proteins | sample 5561851 | NCBI WGS metagenome assembly JAABUX01 (sample SAMN10711883, study PRJNA513361) | rock metagenome | isolation source: Antarctica rocks | place: Antarctica: Victoria Land, Richard Nunatak red sandstone | collected 2016-01-03 | reverse complement strand
ACGTCACGCCCGACAAGAAACCGCAGGATCGTGACCTGCACGTGACCGAGCATGAATACAATAACCAGGTCAGCTCTATCCGCGCTCCTATCGAGCGTTCTGTTGCGCACCTCAAGACCTGGAAGATCCTCTTTACCGATTACCGGCGGCCGCTCAGCACGTTCCTGGACTCCTTCCGCGCAGCCATCGGCCTCTACTTCTTCGAATTGAGTTTCTGATAACCCTCCTAGTAGCAGGATCAGTTTTCCGGGGAGGGCATAAGCTTATGCTGAGCAAGACCAATCTGCATTGCAGCGTTGATCATCACCTGGCGGATGCCTTGCGAGAGTCGGCTAAGGAACAGAAGCGCGGGGCGTCTAGCGTCCTGAATGACATCCTCCAATCCTGGCTGGGCAAAAAGCAGCGCGGTACCGCCGGCCGCTATACGCATGGCGGATGCCGCTGTGGCAGATGCACCGTCGCCAATGCAGACGCTGTTCGTGCCTGGCGGTCGAATAACAGCGGGAGGGCTACGGACATGGGCACAGCGGAACAGCAGTTAGCTGATCGTTTGTACAAGCCTGGCCGACGTGCCGCGCGGCAGCGTCCGCAAGTCCCGGTCGATGACCGCACAGCGGGTCCGCCAGCTCCTGGACTTCACCGCTGCCCTGTCGGGCCGGCGGTCCGCATTCTGGGGCGCGTACGTGACGCTCGGCGTCCAGTGCGGCCTTCGGCCGGGGGAGCTGCTGGGCCTGGCATGGAAGACGCCGATCCGGCCCAGGGCGTTATCCGCGTCCGGCACTCACTGAAGATCACGGGCCGGGAGCTGGCCCGCGATGACCTGAAAACTTCCGCCAGCCGGCGCACCCTGGTGATGCCCGCTGCGGTCCGCCGGGTTCTCGCCGCGCTGCGCGAGCGGCAGGAAGCCGACCGGCTGCTGGCCGGCGAGCATTACGCCGACTGCGGCCTGGTACTCACTGACGCGGCCGGCCGGCCGCTGCGGCCGCCCTACGTCACAAGGTCATTCCAGAAGCTCTGCCGCGACGCCGGGCTCGGCACGGACTGGCAGCCGCGCGAGCTGAGGCACACCTTCGTGTCACTGCTCAGCAGCGCCGGGGTGCCTATCGAGGACGTCGCCGACGCCGCTGGGCACGCCAGCAGCAACGTCACCCGCACCGTCTACCGGCACCAACTCGCCGATGTGATCGCGGGGGCGGCCACCGCGATGGACACCATCTTCGCCACGGACGTCGCGTCATGACCGCCAGGCTCCCTTGTCAGGCTCCCGCGCCATCGGAACACGCCGCTGACCTGCACATTCACCTACCATCATGCATACCGGGAGCGTATCGCCCCGCAGGCGCCGGTTAGCCTAGTCAGGCAGTTTTACCGCCGTCCCGGCGGCTCAACGGACGGCTGCATGCCGCGCGGCAGCTAGACGCCGTGCATGTCCGGCGGCAAGCGGACCGGGCTCACTTTGACCACAGCCCGTCGTGACCGGTATCCTGCACGGGCATCCATGTGTATTGGCACGCCCGCGTGCCCGCGTTGGCGGGCAGGTGAGCTGCGGCCGGTGCTACGGATTCCCCGCCAGGTGGGCCTACCCCGGGTGCGGCGGACGATTCAGTACTCACAAGCGAAGGCAAACGACTGTGCGCACATTCAGCCCGAAGGCCGGCGACATCCAGCGGCAGTGGCATGTCATCGACGCTTCCGACGTCATTCTCGGCCGCCTGGCCAGTCAGGCAGCGATCTTGCTCCGCGGAAAGCACAAGCCGATCTTCGCGCCGCACATCGACACCGGTGACTTCGTGATCATCGTTAACGCGAGCAAGGTTGCGCTCAGCGGTAACAAGCTGGCCGACAAGCGCGCCTACCGGCACTCCGGCTATCCGGGCGGCCTGCGGGAAGTGAGCTACGCCGAGCTGATGGCCAATAACCCGGAGCGCGCGGTCGAGAAGGCTGTCAAGGGCATGCTGCCGAAGAACACCCTGGGCAGGCAGCAGCTCCGCAAACTCAAGGTCTACGCGGGGCCGCAGCACCCGCACGCGGCCCAGCTGCCGGTTGCCCGCGAGATCACGCAGCTCGACCAGCTCACGCCGGGGGCCCGCGCGGCGCGCTAGCCCGACCGGCCCGCAGAGCAGTCAGGGAATCGCCCGGTGGCCAGCGCCGGACACCGTAAACGATCAGGAAGCACGAGGAACAAACAGTGGCTGAGGCCAACGAGGCGCCGGCACCCGCAGCGGGTGCCGGCGCGGCACCCGCGCAGACTGCCGGGGAGCACGTGTCGGAGTACACGACTGAGACGCCTGACACCAGGGCAGGCGCGCCCGCGCGAACGGGCGCCCCGCAAGCGGCGGCCCGTAAGCCGGTAGTGACCGGTCACGCCCTCGGGACCGGGCGCCGTAAGGAAGCCATCGCGCGGGTCCGCATCTCACCGGGGACTGGAAAGTACCAGGTCAACGGCCGGTCACTGGATGAGTACTTTCCGAACAAGGTGCATCAGCAGCTGATCAACGAGCCGTTCGTGATCCTCAGCGCCGATAACGCGTTTGACGTGACAGCGCGAATCGCTGGCGGTGGCGTGAGCGGGCAGGCGGGCGCGCTCCGGCTGGGAATTGCCCGGGCACTGCTTCTCGTCGACGCAGAGAACCGCCCCGCGCTCAAGCGGGCCGGCTTCCTGACGAGGGACGCCAGGGTCACCGAGCGCAAGAAGGCCGGCCTGAAGAAGGCGCGCAAGGCGCCGCAGTACTCTAAGCGCTAGACCTCCGGGCCCTGCAGGCCTGCAGGGCCCGGAGCGGCGGACGTCCCGGACCGCCGGCAGTTGCGGACGGCGGGCGTCGCGGGCCGGCCGGAGAGGCTGTCCGGCGGATGCTGCCGGATGGTTCTGCGCACCCCTGCGGGGGGTCTGCTCGCGGCAGGCGCAGGCCGGACGCGAGGCGTCCGCGGTATCCAGCGCTGACCTCAGCATGACCGGAAGATCAGGAGCGGACCCGTGGGCCGGTTGTTCGGAACTGACGGTGTCCGCGGACTTGCGGGCTGTGACCTAACTGGCCGTCTTGCCATGGACCTGTCGGCTGCCGCCGCCGGTGTCCTTACCAGCGCCACAAGCCGGGACGCAAACGGCCGGGACACGGACGGCCGGGACACGGACGGGCAGGCCACGGACGGGCAGGCTGGCCGCCGGCCGGTCGCGGTTGTCGGCCGCGATCCGCGGTCATCGGGCGAGTTCCTCTCCGCGGCGGTAGTAGCCGGGCTAGCTGGCAGCGGCATCGACGTCCTCGATCTTGGGGTCATACCGACACCCGCCGTTGCCTACCTCACCGCGGCGCTGGACGCGGATTTCGGCGTCATGCTGTCGGCGAGCCATAATCCGGCGCCCGACAACGGGATCAAGTTTTTCGCCCGCGGCGGCCGCAAGCTCTCGGATGCAGACGAGGACGACATCGAAGCCCGGCTGGCAGATATGTCGCGCGGTGCCGCGCCGCCGCCAGCGGTCCCGGCGGACGGCTTCGGCCGGGTCCGGGACGCGTCCGGCGAAGCCGAGCGCTACCTGGAGCACCTCCTGGGAACGCTTACCGCTCCGGCATCCGGAAGCCGGGAGCCTGGTAGTACGGCAGCGCCTGCGCCGCGGGTTGACGGCCTGGACAGCGGTCCGGCCCGGCCCGGCCTGCCGCTCTCGAGCCTGCGCGTCGTGGTCGACTGCGCCAACGGCGCCGCCTACCAGCTGTCGCCTCGGCTGCTGCGCCGCAGCGGCGCCGAAGTCATCGCTGTCGGGGCCGAGCCGGACGGCGAGAACATCAACGAGGGCTGCGGTTCAACCCACCTGGAAATCCTGTCCGCTGCTGTCGTCAAGCATGGCGCGGATGCCGGCATCGCGCACGACGGGGACGCTGACCGGTGCCTCGCCGTCGACGCGGCCGGGCAGGTGATCGACGGCGACCAGATCCTCGCAGTTCTCGCGCTGTCACTCAAGGACGCCGGCCGCCTGGACCAGGACACCGTAGTCGCCACCGTAATGTCGAACCTCGGCTTCCGGCGTGCCATGCGCGCGGCCGGAATCCGGGTGGTCGAGACCCCCGTCGGTGACCGGTACCTCGTGGCGGCCATGCGTGCGGGTAAGTACGTGCTCGGCGGCGAGCAGTCCGGTCACCTCGTCATGCTGGAGCACGCAACGACCGGGGACGGCCTGCTCACAGGGCTGCACCTGCTGGCGGTCGCGGCCGCGCGCGCGCAGCCGCTCGCTGATCTCGTCCGGGTAATGACCCGGCACCCGCAGGTCCTGATCAACATCGCGGGCGTGGACAAGACGCTGGTCGCTGCTTCCGCGCCGCTCCGTGCCGCAGTGGCGGCCGCTGAGGCGGAACTGGGAGAAAACGGCCGGGTACTGGTGCGCGCCAGCGGCACCGAGGCCGCGGTCCGGGTCATGGTGGAAGCAGTCGACGAAGTTCAGGCGCACCGGCTAGCGGGCCAGCTAGCCGCCGCGGTCCGCGGCATTAGCTAAGTACTGCCGCTCAGCAGCGCCGATGGCAGGCTGGCGGGGATATACCGGCGGGGTAACCATCAGCATGGGCGGTGGCGCAGGATGAGGAACGCGCATTCAGCCGGCAGCATTCGCGCGGCCGAGCAGGCACTGATGGCGACGTTGCCGCCCGGCGCGCTGATGCAGCGCGCCGCGTTCGGACTGGCCACCGCATGCGCGCGGCTGCTTCCGGGTGTCTACGGCTCGCGGCTGGTGGTGCTGGCCGGCGGCGGTGACAACGGCGGCGACGCGCTGCACGCTGCGGCGATCCTCTCGGCCCGCGGAGCGTCCGTCACCGCCATCACCGTCATGCCGCGCGTACACGATGGCGGCCGGGCAGCCCTGCTCCAAGCCGGCGGCCGGATGATCACCGCGGCCGGAACGGTACCGCCGGGGATTTCCCCGGCCGCCGGTACTGCCGCCAGCGCGGGGGCTGGCGGCAGCGCGGCAGCCGCGCTGCCGGGGGCTGCCGCGGTCAGCTCGGCCCAGGCCAGTCCTGCCCTTCCGGTAAGCGCTGCCGCCCGCGACGCGATCGCCGCGGCGGACCTCATCATCGACGGGCTGCTGGGCATCGGCGGCCGCGGCGGCCTCCGGGAGCCCGCCGCGGCGCTGGCTGCGCTGGCGGAGCGGTCAGCCGCGGTCGTCGTCGCCGCGGACCTGCCTAGCGGGGTCGACGCGGATACCGGCGAGGTAGCGGGCGCGGCCGTGCGGGCCGATGTGACGATCACGTTCGGGACGTGGAAACCCGGCCTGCTCGTCGACCCGGGCGCCTCCCGCGCCGGGGCGGCTGATCTAGTGGACATCGGCCTGGGCCCCTACCTGGACCCGCCCGCGGTTCAGGCGCCGCAGGCTGCCGAGCTCGGCAGGTGGCTGCCGAGTCCGTCCGCCCAGTCCGACAAGTACCGCCGCGGCGTGCTGGGCGTGCTGGCCGGAAGTGACCAGTTCACCGGCGCCGCGGTGCTCTGCACGGGCGGGGCCGTCCGCGGCGGTGCCGGGATGGTGCGGCTGGTTTCGGCGGCCCCGGCCGCCAATGTCGTCCGGCAGTACTGGCCCGAGGCCGTGATCACCGTGGTCGGCGCGGCTGACGGCCGGCCGTCCGGCCGTAGCGGCGCGGAGGTCATCGAGGCCGCCGGGCGGGTTCAGGCGTGGGTGGCCGGACCGGGCCTGGGCACCGATGACGGCGCCGAGCAGCTGCTCGCGGCGGTACTGGCCACCGATCTGCCGGTACTTGTGGACGCGGACGGGCTGACCATCGTCGCACGCCGCAAGGAACTGCTGAACCGCGCGGCGCCGACGCTGCTGACCCCGCACGCGGGCGAGCTGGCCCGGCTGATGGGCGCGGACCGGGAGGAGATCGAGGCCGGCCGGCTGCGGTTCGCCCGCCAGGCGGCCAGCGAGCTGGACGTGACCGTGCTGCTCAAGGGCTCCACCACGGTGGTGGCGTCGCCGGCGAGCGACGAACCCGTCCTTGCCAATCCGACTGGCACGAGCTGGCTGGCGACGGCCGGCTCGGGAGACGTCCTGTCCGGTCTGGCCGGCTCGCTGCTGGCGCAAGGGCTTGATCCGCGCCGGGCCGCGGCCGGCGCTGCCTACCTGCACGGCGTCGCCGCGCGGCTGGCGGCCGACGGCGCCCCGATCGGCGCTGCCGACCTGCTCACGTCGCTGCAGTCAGCGCTGCGCACGGTCGCCGCCCGGAACTGACCGGCTGCGCTGGCCGGAACTGACCGCCGGAACTGGCGGCTGCGCACGAACCCGTTCGATGGCACTTCGATCGGCACCCAACCCGATGAAAGTGCCATCGACGGGGTTGCGATCCGGGCGGGTGCGCCCCCGGAAGGACTATCTGGAGGTTCAGTCCTCGGCCCGGCCGCCGAGGTGGCGGGCCAGGAAGTGCTCGGCGGCGGCGTAGAACCGCAGCCTGTTCTCCGGCTTGGCGAAACCGTGGCCCTCGTCCGGGAACAGCAGGTACTCGTGCTCCACGCCGGCCTGCGCCAGGGCGGCGACGATCTGCTCTGACTCCGCCTGCTTCACCCGCGGGTCGTTCGCCCCCTGGGCGATGAGCAACGGGATCTTGATGTCGGCGGCCCGTGACAGCGGCGAGCGGGACCACAGGAAGTCGGCGTCCACCGCCGGGTCGCCGACCCGCCGGTGGAACTGGGCGATCAGCGGTGCCCAGTATTCCGGGATGGTCTCGATCAGCGTCTTGAGGTTCGACGGCCCGACGACAGCCACCGCGCAGCGGAAGACGTCCGGTGTGAAGGCGGCGCCAGCCAGCGCCGCGTAACCGCCGTAGGAGCCGCCCATGATCGCGACCCGGCCGGGATCGGCCCACCCCTCGGCCACCGCGAACGCCACCGCGTCCGTCAGGTCATCCTGCATCCGGCCGCCCCACTCCCGGTCACCGGCAGCGACGAACGACTTGCCGTAGCCAGTGGAGCCACGGAAATTTACCTGCACGCACAGATAGCCCCGGCTCGCCAGCCACTGCGCGGCCGGGTCATAGCCCCAGACGTCGCGTGCCCACGGGCCGCCGTGCACCTGCAGCACCGCCGGCAGGCCGGAGCGGCCGCCGCCGGGCGGGAACGTGGCGTAACCATGAATGGTCAGGTCGTCGCGGGCGGTGAACGAGAACGGCTCCATCGGCGCCAGCTCGAACCGTGACAGCGCAGGCTGGTGCTCGAAGAGGAACGACCCGGCCCGCCGGGCCCGGTCGTAGGCGAAATAGTGCACCGGCCCGGCGTCGTGGGTGAAAGCCACCAGCCAGGTCGCGTCCGCGTCGTCGCCGCCGATAAAGGCCGGGTCGCCCGGGTGCAGAGCGCGGATCGCCGCCAGATCCGCGGTCACCGACGGGTCCAGTACCTGGTAGTCCGACCGGTCCCGCAGCAGCGTGACGAGCTGCGGCTCCCTGCTGTCAGGGTCGATGCGGACGGCGCTCACGTCGGCGCCGGGATCGGCGGTGAGCACCGTTATCTCGCCGGTCACCACGTCGATCCGGACCAGGCCCGCGGTCTGCGAGCCGACGGAGCTGACCGCAAGCAGCGACGTGCCGTCCGCGCTGAACGCCAGCGGCCCGGTACTCAGGGCGTCGTCGGCCGGGATGGCCAGCAGCGGCCGCCAGTCGTCCGCCGGACCGCCGCGGACCTGCAAGATCATGCCGCCGTCGGGCTGCGGCGCCATGGCAGCCCGGACGACGAGCTGGGCGTCGGCGATCCAGCCGACAAAACCGGGGTTTTGCAGCTCCCTGACTAGCTCGCCGGTGACCAGGTCGAGCCCGTATACGTCATGCAGCTGCGGGTTGTCCTTGTTGAGGCCGACGATAATCCGGTGCGGAAATTTTGGCTCCATGCTGATGATCTGTGCCTGCACGCCGTCGAACGGTGTCAGGTCACGGCGCTGCATGGTCTGCAGGTCCACGTCGTGCAGGTGCCAGTTCTCATCGCCGCCGGCGTCCTGCTGGTAGAGCAGGTGGCGGCCGTCGTGCGCCCAGGCGAAGGAGCGGATGCCGCGGTCGGTGTCGTCGGTGACCAGCCGGGCCTGATCCCAGTCGATGCCGCCGGCGCCGGCTGGCGCTACCCAGACGTTCAGGACGCCGTCGCGGGGCGCGATCCATGCCAGCTCGGTGCCATCCGGTGACAGCCGGGGACTGACCCGCTCGGGATTGCCGAACAGGACGCTGCGCGGAATGAGATCAGCCATGCCCCGTGCCTATCATGTCGTGCCCGCACCGGCACGCGGGGAAGCACCGGCGCGCCGGAAGGACTGCCTGGCACACTGGGACGCCATGGACGGACACCCGCAGGCGCTCATTGACCTGGCCGCGGTCCGGGCCAACGTGGCCGCGATGAGGCGGCACGTGGCCGGCCCGCAGCTGCTGGCCGTGGTCAAGTCCGACGGCTACGGCCACGGCATGACGCAGGTGGCCGCGGCCGCGCTGGCGGGCGGGGCGGCCTGGCTGGGGGTCAGTCACATCGGCGAGGCGCTGGAGCTGCGGGCGGCGGGTGTTACGGCGCCGGTGCTGTGCCTGATGGGAGCGCCCGGCGCGGCGCACGAAGCCGCGATCCGCGCCGGGGTGGACCTGACCGCCGGATCGGTCGAGCTGCTCGCGGAAATCACCGCCGCGGCGGCGCGGACCGGGCTGCCCGCGCGGCTGCACCTCAAGGCCGACACCGGGATGAGCCGCGGCGGCGCTACGCCCGAGCACTGGCCCGCGCTGGTGGCAGCCGCGCTGGCCGCCAGCGCCGCCGGGCAGGCCGCGATCATCGGCATCTGGTCGCACCTAGCCTGCGCGGACATGCCGGGGCACCCCTCAGTCGGCGCCCAGCTAGCCGCGTTCCGCGCCGCGCTGGATCAGGCAGCGCGGGCCGGCGCCCGGCCACAGCTGCGGCACCTGGCCAACACCGCGGCCACGCTGACACTGCCGGAAACCTGGTTCGACCTGGTCCGCCCCGGTGGCGGCGTGGTCGGCCTGGCTACCCTGCCGGGCGGGGCGCCGTCCTGGCTGCGGCCGGCGATGACCGTGACGGCCCGGCTGGTGCAGGTGAAAACCGTCCCGTCGGGCACCGGGGTGTCCTACGGGCACCGTTTCCACGCCAGCGGGGAAACCACGCTTGGCCTGATCCCGCTCGGCTACAACGAGGGCGTCCCGCGGGCCGCGGCTAACACCGGCCAGATCCTGGTCGGCGGCAGGCGCCGGACCATCGCCGGCACGGTGTGCATGAACCAGGTGATCGTCGACCTGGGCGGCCAGGGCGCGGCGCCGGGCGACACCGCCGTGCTGTTCGGCCCTGGTGACAGCGGCGAGCCGACCGCGCAGGAGTGGGCGGACGCGCTCGGCACCATTTCCTATGACATCGTGACGCGGTTCGGCAGCCAGGTGCCCAGAAGCTACGCTGGCCTGGCCCCAGCGCAAGCACCAGCCCCAGCGCAAGCACCACCCCAAGCTGGGGCCCCAGCCCCAGCTGCGGCACCAACGCAAGCGACCTCAGCGCCGCGACGGGAGAACTGATGGCCCAATCGCGGCAGCTGACCGCCGCGGCCGCGATCGCCGCCGGGGCCGCCGCCGCCGGGGCCGCCGCGCTCATGGGCGCCCGGCGGATAGCCCTGCGACGGCTCCGGGCCGGCCAGGACCCGGCCGCCGGCGAGCCGCTCGGCCAGCTGAGCGGCCGGCCGCTGACCGTGCTGGCGACGGACGGGCTGGCACTGCACGCGGAGATCAGCGGGCCCGACGACGCGCCGGTCACCATCATCTTCAGTCACGGTTACACGCTAAACATGGACGTCTTTCACTACCAGCATGCCCTGGCCGGGTCATATCGGCTGGTGTGCTGGGATCAGCGCAGTCACGGCCGGTCCGGCCGGTCCGACCCGGCCCGGGTCACCATCAGCCAGCTCGGCGAGGACCTGCGCTCGGTACTGCTGGCCACATCGCCCGGTGCGGCCCCCGTGCTTCTCGCCGGGCATTCCATGGGCGGCATGACGGTGCTGGCACTGGCCCGCCTGCACCCGGAGCTATTCGGCGCCAGGGTGGCCGGCGCGGCGCTGCTGTCCCCGGTGGCCGCGGCCGCCGTGCCCGTGGGGTGGCTGCCGCCGCCGCTGCGCCCGGTTGCCCGGCTTGCGGCCCGGGCGGGGCTGCGGCGGGCGGCTGCGGGCCGCGGCCGGACGCTGGCCGGGCTGATCCGGGCGGCCGGCGCCGACCTGGCTTTCCTCGGCACGCGGTGGACGGCCTTCGGCGATCCGCGGGTCAGCCCCCTCGTGGTGGACTACCTGGAGCGGATAATCCGGGCTACCCCGCTCGACGTGCTCGCGCAGTTCTGCCTGGCAATGCTCGAGCACGACGAGCTGCCCGCCGTCGGCGTGCTGGGCCGGATACCGGTCCTGGTGCTGGCCGGCGGGCGGGACCGGATGGTCGCGCCCCGGCGCAGCGCCGAGCTGGCCGCGGCGATGCCGGGCGCCGAGCTGGTCAGCGTCCCGGCCGCTGGCCACGCCGTCATCCTGGAGTGCCCGGACATCGTCAACGCCGCGATCGCCAGCCTGGCCGGCCGGCTGGCGGCGGCGGCGACGCCCTGCGGCAGCGGGCAGCCGGCCCGGTGACGCCGGTGCGCGCAGAAGTAAGCGTCCCGACGGCCGCGGCAATGCGGTCGCTCGGCGAGCGGCTGGCGGCCCTGCTGCGCCGCGGCGACCTTGTGCTGCTGACCGGGCCGCTGGGCGCGGGCAAGACCACGCTGGTACAGGGAATCGGCGCCGCGCTGGGGGTGCGCGGCCCGGTGACCTCGCCGACGTTCGTCATCGCCCGGGTCCACCCGGCGCTGGGCAGCGGCCCGGATCTTGTGCATGCCGACGCCTACCGGCTGGCCGGCCGCGCGGAGATCGACGACCTGGACCTGGACGCCGACAGCGGCGACGCGGTGACCGTGGTCGAGTGGGGCGAGGGCCTGGCCGAGCAGCTAGCAGCCAGCTACCTGCAAGTGACCATCACCGTGCCCCCGGCCGCCCCCGGCAGCGGCGGGCATGACCCGGCCGCCGAGCCTGGTGACGAGCCTGGAGACGAGCCGCGCACGGTTGTCCTGGCCGGGCACGGCCCGCGGTGGGCAGCGGCGGCCCTGCCCGGCGCAACCTAGCCGATCGGCGCGGCGGCACGAGGCTGTCCGAGGCTCGCCAAAGGCCTCAGGTCCCGGCGCTACTGCCGGTATAGTTCCGTTCTGTCCACCCCGCCGCATCGCTGCCTGGCGGCGCAGCGGATCCCGGTGCCGCCGGGACGCACGATCCGATGCCCGCCCCGGAGGCTCACCCGTGGCTCAGCAGGGCTCCCCGCCCCGTCGATCTGTCCAGCTGTCCGAAACCGATCCGGGTGCCCCGCAGGGGCGCGGCGCCGGGTCCCGCAGTGCCGGGTCCCGCAGTGCCGGGTCCCGCGGCGCCGGGTCCCGCGGCGCCGGGTCCCGCAGTGCCGGGTCCCGCAGTGCCGGGTCCCGCAGTGCCGGCTCCCCGGCCACCGGGTCCCGCAGTGCCGGCTCCCCCGCCACCGGGTCCCGCGGTGCCGGGCGGCTAAGGCACAGCGACCGGCCCGGCTGGCAGGATCCCGGCGGTGCCGACGACACCGGCGGCGACCTGCCGCCGTGGGCAGGCCCCGACGCCAACCCGGCCGCTCCCGGCCGCAGGCAGGACCGCCTTCCCGGCGCCTCCCCCGATTTGCCGGCCGCCGACGCCGCCGACGCCGATCCCGGCGGTCAGCCGGGCCGCAGCCGGGTGACCGCCGGGCGCAACCGCCGGTCCCGGCAGCGGGTCTACGCCTGGGTAATCGGCGTCGTGGCCGTCGTTTTCACGGTCGTGTCGGTGCTGTGGCTGCGGAGCTCGCCGAAGCCCGTTCCGCACGTCAGCTACGTCAACACGCTGCAGCACGGCGAGTTCAGCGCGGCGCCCGACGCCTGCCGCGCCGTCAGCGCCGCCACGCTCCGCCGGTACCTGCCAGCCCCCGGCGGCCCGAAGACGACCCAGAGCATCGCCAGCCCGGTGCAGAGTCAATGCAGTTTCACGGCCGACGCCCAGCCGCTGTTCCGGGTGCTGGAGATCACCGATCAGGCCTACCAGCCGAGCGCGCTGGCGCCGGGGACCGGCAGCGCGACCGAGAACGCCACCAGCATCTTCTTCCAGGACCGGGCCGCTCTCGCGAATCCGCCACCGAAATCGCACCTGCCGCGGGCAGTGGTCAGCCCGCTGGTCGGGCTCGGCCAGGCGGCCTTCAGCGCGGTGCAGGTGTTCCACGCCGGGGCGGATACCACCGACCTGGTCACGATTACCGTCCGGGACCGCAACACGGTGATCACGGTCACCCTGCAGGGCCTGGCTAGCCGCGGCGGCCGTTACGGCCCGGTGTCCGTCGCGGATCTGCAGGCCGGCGCGCTGGCAGCGGCGCAGCAGGTGGCGGCGCACGCAGCGGCGCAGCCCGTTCGGTAGGGACGGACGGCGCGGCCGGGCGGCCCGGGCGGCGTCGCGCGTGGCCTACGCTGGTCAACCGTGCTCCTGCTCGCATTCGATACTGCCACGCCCGCGGTGACCGTAGCCCTGCACGACGGCCGCGCGGTCATCGCCGCCGAGACGGCCGTCGCCGCGCATCAGCACGGCGAGCTGCTCGCCGCCGCGATCGCGGCGGTGCTGCGGGCCGCGGGCGCGGCGCCGGGCGACCTCACCGGCGTCGCGGCCGGCATCGGGCCGGGCCCTTACACCGGCCTGCGGGCCGGGCTGGTCACCGGCCGCGTACTGGCCAGCGCGCTGGCGATCCGGGCTGATGGCGTCTGCTCGCTTGACGCGATCGCGCTGGCAGCGGCGCCGGCCGCGGCCGGGCGGGAGTTCCTGGTCGCCACCGACGCCCGCCGCCGAGAAGTCTACTGGGCCCGTTACTCCCCGGCCGGGCAGCGGCTGGCGGGACCGCAGGTCGGGCCGCCGGCCGAGCTCCCGGCGGGTTACCCGGTGGCCGGCGAGGGCGGCGTGCTGCATCCCGAGATCGGGGCGCAGCTGCTGCCGGAGCGCTACCCGCAGGCCGGCTGGCTGGCAGAAATAGCGGCAGAAAGAATAGCGGCCGGAACTCCGGCAGCGGCCCTGGAGCCTCTGTATCTGCGCCGGCCCGATGCCCGCGAGCCGGGCCGGCCTAAGCGGGTAACGGCATGACCGTCCCGCCGCAGCAGTCCGGCCGGCAGTCCGGCCGGCAGCCCGGCCGGCAGTCCGGCCGGCAGTCCGGGGAGGCATCGGTGCCAGCCGCCGGGGTTCAGTCCGTGCCGCCGGCCGGCCTGGCGACCGGTTCCCCGGCGGGGATTGCGCTGCGGCTGATGACGATGGCTGACATCGACGCGGTGCTGGCGCTGGAGCATGCACTGTTCGGCGAGGAGGCGTGGTCCCGGCAGATGCTGACGGGGGAGCTGCGCGAGCAGCCTGCCAGCCGGCATTACCTGATCGCCGATGCCGGCGGGGTGGTCGCCGGCTACGCGGGCCTGCTCGCCGCCGGGCAGCAGGCCGACGTGGTCACCTTGGCCGTGGCGGCCGGTCACTGGGGGCACGGGATCGGCTCGGCGCTGCTCACCGCGCTGCTGGCGGAGGCGGCGCGGCGCGGCGCCACCGAGGTGTTCCTGGAGGTGCGGACCGACAACGTCCGGGCGCAGCGGCTCTACCACCGGAACGGCTTCACCGAGATCGGCATCCGGAAGGGCTATTACCAGCCGTCCGGGACCGACGCCCTGGTGATGCGCCGGGAACAGCCGGGTACCGCGCAGCCGGCTGCCGGGCTGCAGGGGACGGGTCGCCCGGGGACAGGTCGCCAGTCGACAGGGCGTCAGGGGACGGGGCGCCCTGGGACGGGTCGGCCGGGGACCGGGCGTCAGGGGACGGTGCCGTGACCGGGCCGCTAGTGCTGGGCATCGAGACGTCCTGCGACGAGACCGGCGCCGGGCTGGTCCGCGGGCATGAGCTGCTGGCCGACGCGGTTGCCTCCAGCGTGGACCAGCATGCCCGGTTCGGCGGCGTAGTGCCGGAGGTAGCCAGCCGCGCGCACCTGGAAGCCATGGTCCCGGCGGTGCAGCGAGCGCTGGCGGTGGCTGGCGCGCGGCTGGCCGACATCGACGCGATCGCGGTAACCGTTGGCCCCGGCCTGACCGGCGCCCTGCTGGTCGGCGTGTGCGCCGCCAAGGCCTACGGGCTGGCGCTGGGCAAGCCGGTTTACGGCGTCAACCATCTCGCCGCGCACGTGGCAGTGGACCAGCTGCAGCACGGACCGCTGCCCGTGCCCGTGATAGCCCTGCTGGTCTCCGGCGGTCACTCATCGCTGCTGCAGGTAGAACGGCTGTCCGGGCAGATAGTGCCGCTGGGCGCCACGATCGACGACGCGGCCGGCGAGGCTTACGACAAGGTCGGCAGGGTACTCGGGCTGCCCTTTCCCGGCGGTCCGCCGATCGACGCGGCAGCGCGGGACGGCGATCCCGGCGCTGTCGCGTTCCCGCGGGCGAAGTACCGGGACGGGACACTCGACTTCTCCTTCTCCGGGCTGAAAACGGCCGTCGCCCGCTGGGTCGAGGCGCGGCATGCGGCCGGCCTGCCGGTGCCAGTCGCCGACGTGGCGGCCTCGTTCCAGGAGGCGGTCGCAGACGTGCTGACCGCCAAGGCCGTCGCCGCGTGCCGGTCCCGCGGCATCGAGCACCTGGTGCTCGGCGGCGGGGTGGCCGCTAACTCCCGGCTGCGGGCGCTGGCTGCGCAGCGGTGCGAGGCCGCGGGCATCACGCTGCGAGTGCCGCGGCCAGGGTTGTGCACCGACAACGGCGCGATGGTGGCGGCGCTCGGCGCCGAGCTGGTGGCCGCCGGCGCCGAGCCGTCCGCGCTGGCCTTCCCGGCTGATTCGGCGATGCCGGTGACCAGCGTCGTGGCTGCTTAGGCCAGTTGCGGGGGCGCCGGGTTGACGTGCCCGCGCGGCGCCGCTAGTGTTCAGAACTAGCACTCAAAGCGTTAGAGTGCTAATGCGACGAGGTTGGCCTGGCTCCCGCGACGACAGGCTGCCCAGGTCGCTCACATTCCAGTAATTCTTCAGCTAACCCTTTCCGGAGGGGGAGGTCAGATCGTGACGACCGCCACCAAGGTTGTTCTCAAGCCACTCGAAGACCGTATTGTGGTGCGCCCGCTCGAAGCCGAGCAGACCACCGCGTCGGGCCTGGTCATCCCGGACACCGCGAAGGAGAAGCCCCAGGAGGGCGAAGTCCTGTCGGTGGGCCCCGGCAGGTTCGATGACGCCGGCGCCAAGCGCGTCCCGATGGACGTCAAGGTCGGTGACGTCGTGCTGTACAGCAAGTACGGCGGCACCGAGGTGAAGTACCACGGCGAGGAGTACCTGGTGCTCTCTGCCCGCGACGTGCTCGCCATCGTCGAGAAGTAACAGGCACAAGCTGCGGCGCGGGCCAGCCCGCGTCCTGGCGCAGCCGCCCGGCAGTGCTCCTCGCTCCGGGCTGCTGCGCCCGCAACCGCCCCGGATCGGTTCGCGGCCCTCGGAGGCAAGTCTCCGGCGGCTCCGGCCGTGCCCGGGGCGGTCGCATGACAAGCGCGTGATCATAAAAACCACAAACGTATGCTGAGGTGCCCAATGGCCAAGATCCTGGAGTACAACGAGGACGCGCGGCACGCACTGGAGCGTGGTGTGAACCAGCTCGCGGACGCCGTCAAGGTGACGCTGGGGCCCAGGGGCCGCAACGTCGTGATCGACAAGAAGTGGGGTGCCCCCACCATCACCAACGACGGCGTGACCGTCGCGCGGGAGATGGAGCTGGAGGACCCGCAGGAGAACCTCGGCGCGCAGCTGGCCAAGGAAGTAGCCACCAAGACCAACGACGTCGCCGGGGACGGGACCACCACGGCCACCGTGCTGGCGCAGGCGATGGTGCACGAGGGGCTGCGTAGCGTCGCCGCCGGGTCGAACCCGATCGCGCTCAAGCGCGGGATTGACGCCGCGGCCGCCGCCGTCTCCGAGAGCCTGCTCAAGTCGGCCCGCGAGGTCGAGGAGCAGAGCGAGATCGCGAACGTCGCGTCGATCTCGGCGCAGGACGCCAAGATCGGCCACGTCATCGCCGAGGCGTTCGAGAAGGTCGGCAAGGACGGCGTCATCACCGTCGAGGAAGCGCCGACGATGGGCCTGGAACTCGAGTTCACCGAGGGCATGCAGTTCGACAAGGGCTACGTGTCGGCTTACTTCATCACCGACCCGGAGCGGATGGAAGCGGTTCTGGAAGACGCTTACATCGTGCTGACCTCAGGCAAGATCTCCTCGATGGCGGACTTCCTGCCGCTGCTCGAGCAGATCGCGCAGAGCAAGAAGCCGCTGATGGTCATCGCCGAGGACGTCGACGGCGAGGCCCTCTCAACCCTGGTCGTCAACAAGATCCGCGGCTTGCTGCACGTCGTCGCGGTCAAGGCGCCAGGCTTCGGCGACCGCCGCAAGGCGATGCTGGAGGACATGGCGACCATGACGGGCGGTCAGGTCATCAGCGAGGAAGTCGGCCTCAAGCTCGACAGCGTCGGGCTGGACGTGCTCGGGCAGGCCCGGCGGGTGGTAGTCACGAAGGACAACACCACCATCATCGACGGCGCCGGCGAGCAGTCGGCGGTCGAGGACCGGGTCCGCCAGCTGCGGGCCGAGATCGAGGCCACCGACTCCGACTGGGATCGCGAGAAGCTGCAGGAGCGGGTCGCGAAGCTGGCCGGGGGCGTCGCGGTGCTGCGCGCCGGCGCCGCTACCGAGGTGGAGCTGAAGGAAAAGAAGCACCGTCTGGAGGACGCCGTGTCGGCGACCCGTGCGGCCATCGAGGAGGGCATCATCGCCGGCGGCGGCAGCGCACTCGTGCACGCGGCCGGGGAGCTCGGCGACCTCGGGCTGACCGGCGACGAGGCCATCGGCGTCCAGGTCGTCCGCCGCTCGCTGTCCGCGCCGGCCCGCTGGATCGCGCAGAACGGCGGTGTTGAGGGCGGCGTCGTAGTCAACAAGATCGCCGAGCTGCCCGTCGGCCACGGCTACAACGCGCTCACCGGCGAGTTCGGCGACCTGATGGCGCAGGGCGTCATCGACCCGGTCAAGGTAACGCGGTCTGCGGTGCAGAACGCCGCGTCCATCGCCGGCATGCTGATCACCACCGAGGTGCTGGTGACCGACAAGCCGGAGCAGGAGGCCGCGGCTGCTGACGGCCACGGCCACTCGCACTAGGACGGCTCGCGCTACGGCCCGGTGTCCCCGGCAGTTCTGCCGGGGACACCGGGCTTTTCGCTGCCCGGGCAGCGCAATGCCAGGACTGCGGCGAAGGAATCATGATATTGCGGCTATGTAAATGATCACGATGAAATGATTGGCGCTGGCGACTATTTTCGCCGTTAAGTAGTTATTATTTAGGTACCATTGTTGCTCTGCGTTACGCCATTCGCTACGCCGCGTTATTTTGCCATAATCATATCGGGGCGTCACATTACTGTGACCTTTCTGTAGCCGATTTTAATGTTGCCTGACCGGGCTGCACTGGGCATGACCCAGTCATGAGGCAGTCATGAGGCAGGCATGTGCAGCACTCCCGCTGGCCAGGACCGAGCGGCTGGCCACCGCAACAGCAGGCGCACCGGAAGATGCCGGCCAGACGCAGCGCGAGCTGGCCGCGCTTGCCGCCGCGGGGCAGCCTGCGGCCATAGAGGCGCTGCTGCGGCAGGTGAGACCCATGATCGTCCGTTACTGCCGAGCGCGCCTCGGCCGTATTTCCGGCCATTATCATATTGCTGACGATGTAGCGCAGGAAGTCTGCATTGCTGTTCTTTCAGCTCTCCCGCGCTACCGTGATATGGGCCGGCCTTTCACGTCGTTCGTCTTCGGCATCGCCGCGCACAAAGTGGCGGACGCGATGCGGATGGCGTCCCGGCTTGCCATTCCGACCGCGGATCTGCCGGACGGCCCCGACAACCGTCCCGGGCCTGAGGAGACCGTGGTCGCCTGCCTCGAGGCAGAGCGGGCCCGGGCACTGCTGCGCCGGCTGCCGGTCCATCAGCGGGAGCTGATCGCCATGCGAGTGCTCAGCGGCCTGACTGCGGCCGAAACCGGACACGCGCTCGGCATGTCCGCAGGAGCCGTCCGGGTCGCCCAGCACCGGGCGCTGCACCGGCTGCGGGCCATCGCGGCCGAAGACTCCATCGCCTGACCGGCCGCGCTCAACGGCGCGGCCGGCTCGCCGGGATCCCCGCACCCCCGTCGCCGGGATCCCGGCCCGGCTCCCATTTCCCGCAGGGCCGCCCTATTTCCCGCAGGCCTGCGGGTTCCGCCGCCTGGCCTGACCGGGGCTGTCCAGTTCCGCAGCCTGGCCTGCCCGGGCTGCCGGTGCGCCGCCTGGCCTGCTGCCGGGGCTTCTTACTCCGTGGTCCTGTCCTCGTCGTCTTCCAGCCAGATGCTGGGGTCACGGCGCAGCGCCGACCACAGCGCGTCGAATCCCGCCTGCCACAAGCCGGATACCTGCGGCTCGGTGCGCTCCAGCAGGAGCGCGATTTCCGTTTCGCTGCGGCCCTCGAACAGCCGCAGCCGCAGCACCCGGCGCTCGTCGTCGGGCAGCCCGGCCATGATCTCGCGGATCCGGTGCCGCAGCTGCTCGGCGCCCAGCGCGCGCAGTGCCTGGGCTTCGACGTCATGATCTGAGGCCCGGTTCGCCAGGCTCTGGCCGTTGCCGGCAGCAGCGGAGCGGCCGGCCTCCGCGGCGGTCAGCGGGTCCATGCTGCGGCGAGTGGTCGCTCTCAAGCGGCATGCCTTCCTGTCGCCGGCCGGCTCATCTGCGCACGACTTTACTGGCCGTGTCCGGCAGGCGACCGGGGGGCGCCCGCCGGACACGGCATTCGCGATGACTTCAAGTACTTGACTGTGTCAAGAAAACGGCGCATGCTGGAAGCGATGACCGAGAACAGTGACTTTCCGGCGGCCGGCGGTAGTGCCGCGATCAGCGTGCTGCGCGCCGCCGGACTGCGGATTACCAGCTCGCGGATCGCGGTGCTGGACGCGGTCCGGGAGCACCCGCACGCCAGCGCGGACGCGCTGGCACGGGTGGCGCGCCGGTCACTGGGATCGGTCTCCACGCAAGCGGTCTACGACGTACTGGATGCGCTGACCATGGCCGGCCTGGTGCGGCGGATCGAGCCCGCGGGCTCGGCCGGCCGCTATGAAACCCGGACCGGCGACAACCACCATCACCTCATCTGCCGGTCCTGCGGCACCGTAGCCGACGCGGACTGCGCCGATCCTGCTGCTCCGTGCCTGACTCCGGCTGACAGCCTCGGGTTCGCAATCGACGAGGCTGAGGTTGTCTTCTGGGGCCTGTGCCCTGACTGTGAATCCGCCCGTTCCGGTTCCGCACGTTCTATCCTGGAGGAATCCGCATGACAATGCCGTCTGTCAAGCCCACGACCACCAACGCCGGGATCCCGGTTGCCAGTGACGAGCATTCCCTGACTCAGGGCACCGGCGGCGGCATCCTGCTGCACGATACGTACCTGATCGAGAAGATGGCGCAGTTCAACCGCGAGCGGGTGCCGGAGCGGGTCGTGCACGCCAAGGGCGGCGGCGCGTTCGGCGAGTTCGTGGTTACCGAGGATGTCAGCCAGTACACCAAGGCCGACTTCCTGCAGCCCGGCAAGCGCACCGAGCTGCTGATCCGCTTCTCGTCGGTAGCACCGGAGCTGGGCGGCGCCGACACCCAGCGCGACCCGCGCGGCTTCGCGATCAAGTTCTATACCGAGCAGGGCAACTACGACATGGTCGGCAACAACACGCCGGTCTTCTTCGTCAAGGACCCGCAGAAGTTCCAGGACTTCATCCGCAGCCAGAAGCGGCTGCCAGACACGGGGCTGCGCAGTCACGACATGCAGTGGGATTTCTGGACCTTGTCACCGGAGTCGGCGCACCAGGTCGCCATTCTGATGGGGGACCGCGGCCTGCCGCGTACCTGGCGGCACATGAACGGCTACGGCTCGCACACGTTCCAGTGGATTAACGCGGCCGGCGAGAAGGTGTGGGTCAAGTACACCTTCAAGACCGACCAGGGCAACGAGTTCCTCGCCCAGCACGAGGGCGACGTGCTGGCCGGAACTTCGCCGGACCACCACCGCCAGGACCTGTCCGGCGCCATCGCGAAGGGCGATTTCCCGACCTGGACCATGTTCGTGCAGATCATGCCGATGGCTGACGCCGACGGTTACCGGTTCAACCCGTTCGACCTGACCAAGGTGTGGCCGCATTCGGACTACCCGCTGATCAAGGTCGGCACCATGACCTTGAACCGTAACCCGGACAACCAGTTCGCCCAGATCGAGCAGAGCGCGTTCGAGCCGTCCAACCTCGTTCCCGGAATTGCCACCAGCCCGGACAAGATGCTGCTGGGCCGGCTGTTCTCCTACCCGGACACGCACCGGTACCGGATCGGGCCGAACTACATGCAGCTGCCGGTCAACGCGCCGAAGTCGGAGCTGAACACCTACTCCAAGGACGGCCCGATGCGTTACCGGTGGAACGACCCGAGCATCCCGGTGTACGTGCCGAACTCCCACGGCGGCCCGGCCGCCGACACGGCCACCTACGATGACGGGGCCGGCTGGAACGCGGGCGGCGACATGGTCCGCTCGCCGTATGTGCAGCACGCCGAAGACGACGACTGGGGCCAGGCCGGGACGCTGGTACGCGAGATCATGAACGACGCGGCCCGGGCCCGGCTGGTAGCCAACATCAGCGGTCACCTGCTTAACGGCGTTACCGAGCCCATCCTGACCCGCGTTTTCGACTACTGGACGAACGTCGACGCGGAGCTGGGCAAGAAGATCGAGCATGCCGTCCGCTCCCAGCAGGGCATCGAGGCGCCGACCACCGGGCAGAGCCCGACCGCGCCGGGCAGCGAGGCCGCGAAGGTCTGACCGGTCGTAACGTACCGACAGCCTAATCAGCCGACTGGCTGATCAGCTGGCGGTAAGTCGCCCGTGCTGGCCGGGACGCCGACATCGTCGGTGTCCCGGCCAGCTCGCTTCCGGCTGCCTGCCCATGATCATGGAAAGTTTTTGCCGTATCGCGCAAGGCATGACAGGGCCGAAAACGGCCGCGCTGTAGATACCGGGCGCCCCTGATCATCGAGTGGACGGCCGGCCGGCGGCAGCACGGACGCGGGCTGCCCATCGTCGCCGCCCTAGCCGCAGAGTGGAGCCGCCTGGGCAGTGAGAACGGCTGGATCCTGTGGTTCGAGATGCCCGGCCGCCGTCCCACCGCGCACTTTAACCCCGCTCCCGCCTGGCCATCCGGTCCGGTGCGCCCCCGGCGGCACGGCCCGATCCCCAGCGTCGGCCCCTCGCCAGCACCGCCGCGCGCCCGCACCACCCCCGGGGCGCTCGCCGCGAGAATCCGCACCTGGCAGCCCCGGCCTCCGATACGCCGCCGCGCCGCGAATCCCGCAACCCGGCAGCCACCGGAGATGACATGACCGCCCCGGATACCCCGGCCCGCACCGCCCACACTGTCATCCGGCTCGACGCCCTCGCTGCCGAGCTGACCGCGCGGGGCTGGCACGCCACCCTCGAAGCCCCGCCCGGCCGCGCCCCGAGCCTGCACGCCCACAACCCCGAGCCCGGCGCCCGGGCACTATCGGAGCGGATATACGCCCAGCCCCGCGCAGACGGAACCTGGATCTACTGGTGGCCCTGGGCACAGCCCATCGCCACCACCCCCGCCACCGCAGCCGAGATCATCATCCGCGTTCTGCGGCCAGCGCAGAACGCCGCAACCACCGAACACGCACAGCAGCCGTGACCATGGCAGCCACCGGCCCCGCCACGCTCATCTACGCCCGTTCCAGGCCCGCTAGCGATTCCCGGGGAGACCACCATGCCGAAGCCGCCACCCGCCGCCGGCCCCGGCCGGGCCCCCGCCGCTGAGGCAGCCTGCTAGCAGGCCGCCCGGCAGCTGCGCTCCGAGCACCCCGGCTGGATCGTCCCATGCCCACCGCCGCCACCCCCCGAAGAACTCGGCTGTGCCCACGCAACGCCGGCGACGATGGCCAAGGGTCACCGACTCGCGCACCTGTGCCTCTCACAATCAAGCGTCTCGTCATGCCGATATCGGGGACGGTGGTGCGTGGAACTCCGGCCCGAATAAGGAACAGGCAATGACGGAGGACAAGGCGAAGAAGGCTACGGTGGCGACCTCAGCGATTCGCGCTGACGCGGTGGCTTGCCGCCCGCCCTGAAGGCGCGCACTGTATTAGCACCACTTCAGCACGTGGCCCGGAATGGCTGGCAGGGTGGTCGCGCAGTCATGCCGGCGGCTTTGCGTGCAAGCACGCCTCTGGGCGCTTACAGGCCAGCATTACGTGGCGTCGGCGTCGTAGGGGGGTTCCTCGCCGGCCAGGAGTGCGGTGGTGGTGGTGGCGCTGCCGCTGGCATCGGTCCCGTCAGAGTCATGCCCGTTCAGGTCGGCGAGCAGGTGTTTTTGAACGAACCGGCGCGGGTTCAGGTCGTCGATGTCGAAGTCGGAGAACTCCGGGCCGAGGCCCTCGCGCAGGTCGGCTTTGGCTCCTGCTGCGATCTGCCGCAGCTCTCGCAGGACACGGCCGGCCTGGGCGGCCATCTTCGGCAGCTCCTGAGGGCCGAACACGACCAGTGCAAGCACCGCAAGCATCAGCAGCTTGGGCAGAGATAGGTCGAACACCAGGGATCTCCATCCGGAAAACCGCGGGTTGCCGCGCCCTGCGGGCGCGCCCCTACGGTAGCGGTCGCGTGACTCGGTTGGCCAGCTCGCCGGGGCGAATCCGGCGTTGGCAGCGCTGCTTCAGCGCCAGGTCGCGGGCACTCCCACCTGCGTTGCGGTCGCAGCCAAGCCCTCCCATACACCGAGCAGAGCCAGCGAGCGTCGCGCCTTCCCTCCGCTTCCCGGGCCGGGGCCCGCTGTCACGCGCTGATCCGGCGGCGATCGGCCCATTCTCGGCACTACGGCAGATAAGATCAGCCGAAATTGCTTTCCGAAGCATTGTCCCTTCAGGAAGTTCCCGCACGCTCGCCCGATTGGTGACCATTTTTTCGAAGGCCTGGCGCACCGAACCGCCGGAATATATAAAACGCCGCAAACCTAGAGCCGCGCATCTAGCAAATCCGGTTTGCGCTGATGCAACGGCACTGTTGCGTTGTGCTTACCCAAACAGTCCCAGAGCAAAACTCCGAGACCGCGGAGCCGCGGTCTCAGGCCACGTAGTCCGCGAACCACCTTCCGGCAATCCGCGGTGCACCAGCACAGCAGTGCCGTACACGGGCAGCTGACCAGCGCATCGCCGATTAAAAGCTGCCGTTTCCGACTTAACGGAGAGAGCTGGAAGCAAGGAGGGTTATCAGAAACTCTCCAATGCAGGCTTTCTAAGCTTGCTATCTAATTGTTATTAAAGATCTGAATCCTGGCACGGCGCGCCTGAAGGGCAACGGCTCCCCGCATCGGTAGAAAGGAGGTA
>JAABUX010002891.1_pt1 | contig 23511 bp, 25 predicted proteins | sample 5561851 | NCBI WGS metagenome assembly JAABUX01 (sample SAMN10711883, study PRJNA513361) | rock metagenome | isolation source: Antarctica rocks | place: Antarctica: Victoria Land, Richard Nunatak red sandstone | collected 2016-01-03 | reverse complement strand
AGTTTTCCTTGCGAGGGTTGACCAAAGCAGCGGGCGAGTGGTGTCTCGTCTGTCTAGCCTTCAACTTGAGGCGCTTAAATGTCCTCATGGCGACAGCTTAAACTTTTCTCCGACAGGCTGCTAGCTGCTTGGACAGTTCGCTTTTGAGTTCAATCGAAGTTGATTGCTGTACCAGGCTCTTGCCCATTTGCGTTAGAAGTACGATATATTCGGCACGCCTGCTTGAGTGAGAGAGTTTTTCGTAAGCCGGGTTGACGAGCTTTGAAAACAGATGGCTAGCCCGCTGTTTATCGGCTTCGCTTTGAGCAGAGCAGGTATCAGGGTGTAGGCAACGGGCGATTTTGAGATAGCGCTTGCGGATATCCTTTACTTCTGCATCCACTGGAACCCCCAAAACTGCGTGGTGATCCGTGAAACCAAATTTGAACAGTCCGCTATCAATTTTGAAATCCATAGCTCCCTGGCCCACCCCGGAGCCATTATATACTTTCTATTTCCCCTACACGAGAGTTCGGGGGAAAGAAGATTCTTTCCCCCGACACTCGTCCCCACACCCCGTTCTCGGTCACTGGCTAGGGTGCAACTGTCGGTGGTGCAATACCCCTTAAAAGCTGACGTTTCAACGTCGCACACAACAAAACTACAAAATCAACTTAGCCTTACTTTTGCTGTGTGTACCAGTGTAATTTGACTGAGGAGTTTGGACGACGTTTGCTTCGGGCAAAATTACTTCAGTGACTGTACGGTGTACAACCGCAGGGTTGGTGTTGTAAAAAATGCTTTTCCCTTAAGTTCGTCGAGCCGGATTGAATTAAGCAAATCCCATCCCCGGATTGGTTTTCTTACCTTAACGACGGTTGTTGGCTCCAGACTGACAACGAAGGAACTTGCAAAAGTTCAGTACTCAGGCTGGCGTGAATCTGACCATTGGTAGCCAGAATCCTACCTGACTCAATGCTTAAGGGGGTATCGTCATAGGCGGTGACTTTGCCCCCTGCTTCTTCAACCAGAACGATCCCAGCTGCAATATCCCAAGGAGCGAGTCCCCGCTCCCAGTAACCATCCACACGTCCACAGGCAACGTGAGCCAAATCCAGGGAAGCCGAGCCGCTACGCCGCACTCCTTGGGTCAGATGGGTAAGGTAACAAAATTCGGCGTAGTTATTATCAGCTGTCTCGCGGCGATCGTAAGCAAAGCCTGTGACCAAAAGACTCTTGCTCAGCTCGGTTGTTTGGGACACCTGAATGGGACGGCGGTTGCGCGTGGCTCCCAATCCTTTAGCGGCACGGAACAGTTCATTGTGAAACGGGTCAAAGATAACTCCAATTTGGGGGACGCCTGCGATCAGCAGCCCAATCGAGGTAGCGAAAAAGGGGTATTGATGGGTGTAGTTGGTTGTACCATCCAATGGATCGATCGCCCAGAGGTATAAACTATCTTTTTCTCCCAGCTGGCCTGATTCTTCTGCCAGGATGGAGTGACTAGGAAGGTGGCGACGCATGATGTCCAAGATTACCGCTTCTGCTGCTTTATCAGCTTCGGTGACTAAATCTCCAGGGCGTCCTTTTTCGGCGATCGCACCTAAGTTTCCCCAGTAACCTTGCAAAACCGCACCGGCAGCCAGCGCCGCTTCGGTGGCAATCTCTAAGAAAATTTGCAGCTCTTCAGATGTCGGGCGGCTCATATTTCGCTATATTTCCTGCCCCATGAGTTTAGCCCATTTTGGGCGCGCTCAAGGCGCTGGTCGTATTTGTGGTCCCCAACACTCTATTCCTCATCTAACGGCAAACCCGCCCTGACTTTGCCCTTGCCAAAGTACCGACTAAACTGGAGTTCGTAGACTTCATCTTCGTCTTGCGTCTCCACTTTTAGGTCGGAACGAGGGTAGCTGACACACAACAGCGCGTAGCCGCGATCGCGTAACTCTGGCGACAGACCTATTGCCTCTGGCTGGTAAATTTCTCCCGACAGTACCCGCACCGCACAGGTAGTACAAGCTCCATTTCGGCAGGAAAACGGCAGTTGCACTCCCTGTCTTTCTGAAGTTTGAAGGATGTAGCGGTCTTCCGGTACCTCAAGGGTGTGCGCCGTGCCTGTTTGGCGATCGTGAATCTGAATTGTGTATATACGGGTCATTAGTTGATTTTCTGATCGCTTCCATTGTATGATAGTAAATTGTGACACCTGGAGAGGTGGCCGAGTGGTTGAAGGCGCAGCACTGGAAATGCTGTTTGGGGGCAACTTCAACGAGGGTTCGAATCCCTCCCTCTCCGTTCCTTATCGCGTCAGAAACGGCAAAATCGAAGTTTTGCTGATCACAAGCCACAGACGTCAAGACTGGGGAATTCCTAAAGGGGGGATTTCCAAGGCGATGTCCCCGCCCGATTCAGCAGCTAAAGAAGCTTGGGAAGAAGCCGGGCTTGTTGGTCAAGTGGATGACAATCAGCTCAGTCAAAGACAACGGCAGTGGCTAGAGCTCACCAAAGCCGTCAAGCGGGTTAAGAAAGCCTCACTCAAACGAATGCTTAAGACCGCGATCGCAACAAAATTAAACATTTAAATCAGTTTGGCTCAATCGCGCTGGTAGTCCTCATTCAACCCTACACGGGTAGGGTCCAGCGATGATGCATGCAGACACTACCATAGCTGATAGCTTTCTCTACCGGGCGCCCCCGTAGCCGACCTTCCTCAACGTCAATGATTGCGGCTGCTTCAACGAGATCTTGCCACTCACCGGCAATTATGATTCCAGCATTCATCCGATAGCGGCCAGGTAGAAGCAACAATTCATCAAGATCACAGACTATCTTCGAACCTATCTTTGGATCATTCAAATCCTCTTCGCTGTGCAGATGACTGCTGAAGTTTACCACTGGCTGGCCCTGCTGGTCATAGAGTGTAAAAGCGCATGACATTCCTGGCACTGTTGTAGTGACATGGAAGACAAAACGAATGGGATCACCTGTTGCCAAAGTGGTTGATGGAAAATCGCCACCAGTGAAAACCTCTATTTGAGTTAATCTCACTTCGCCTTTGCCTCGTCGGTCTGTTCGATCTAACAGGTTCTGCGATGCCGATTTTTCCAGACTTCTCAGGTAAGTATTTACTGCTGCAGCAGTAGTGTCGTCGGTTAGGACAGTCCCCTGTTGCAGAAAAATGGCACGGCTGCAGAGCGTATGCACTACTGCCATGTTGTGGCTCACAAACAAAATAGTTCTGCCTTCTTTGGCAACATCCTCCATTTTTCCCAGGCATTTCTTCTGAAACTGCAAATCCCCCACTGCCAGCACCTCATCCACAATCAAAATTTCCGGCTCCAAATGTGCTGCTACAGCGAAGGCAAGACGGACGTACATACCAGAGGAATAGCGCTTCACTGGTGTATCTAAAAACTTATCCACCTCGGCAAAAGCAACAATTTCATCAAACTTCCTTTTGATTTCGGTCTTGCTCATGCCCATAATCGCACCGTTGAGGTAGATGTTCTCACGACCTGTCAGCTCTTGGTGAAACCCGGTTCCAACCTCCAACAGACTTGCCACTCGCCCTTTAATGGCAATACGCCCTATTGTTGGTTCAGTGATCCGGCTCAAAATCTTTAATAGCGTCGATTTGCCTGCCCCATTGCGCCCGATGAACCCAACTCTTTCTCCTTGCTTAATCTCAAAAGACAAATCCTTCAACGCCCAAAACTCTGCAGAAGCTGGCTGGGGGATGGAGCTACCAAAAGAGCTCCCCAGTGTGCGTTTCAGAGACTTGGCTCCATCAGTTATTTTGTCTCGCAGGGTTGTATAGTTTCCCTGATTTTGGTGCCCAAGCACATATTTCTTGCCCAGGTTCTCAATCCGAATTACAGTATCAGACACGCTCTGGGTCCCCATTTAAATAATAAATTGCGGTAGTTCAAATTTAGAGCTGCCAACCACACCCCCGCCCCCATTGAAGCAGCAAATGCAATTATAATAAATAACTGTAGCGTCATGCTCTGCCAATCAAGTATAAAATTATACCAGGCCATCTGCGCCAACAAGCTGATGCCGTCAATCAAAAAATCCACAAAGCTGACAATCACAGCACTGGCAGGCACAATCAAAACTATAAACACAACCATCGTTAAAAATAGTTGAATCAAAGCCCAGGCAATGCCAATTCCGGTCTGTTTGTTACGTACCACAATATCACGCCAGGATAAAAAATAGAACAACTCTGTGTGTTCGCCACAGGTCTTTCCAATCGGGCTGACTGACAAAAGTTCTGCTTTCGCGGAATCGGAGAGCATTGAGCTGTTTGAGAAACCCCTGAGCCAAGCCGCTCGTCCTTCTTAAGGGTAGCCGGACGACGGGTATTATAGCGCGATCGCGCTTGTGAGCACCGCTTTGTGATCGAGCTCTAACTGTTCCTCAAGACCTTTACCCTAAGAATAGGCTTGGCTCAAGCGCTTTATTGTAGTTAAAACCAAGTGAGCGCCAATCTAGGAGCACTTTAGTCAAACAGCAATATTTAGTTGATTGTATGTATTAATTTATACACTTCTATCACGTTAGATGAACCCTGTGGATAGGATTTTTCTAAAAAATAATATTTTCTTAAATATTCATTGAGTTCAGCATAAAAAAGGTCTTGATGTTTAGTATAAAAAAAGTCGCTATGATCTTGTTCTTGAATTACATAAATCGGTTTTTTCTGCATAATTATATTATTTAACTCTTGGATTGGATCGATGCCGGTTAGTTTAGAAATATTTCCTACTAAAAAAGCTGGATAAGCATATCTTGTTGGTATCTTTGCTTGCGCTAAAACATAAATAATAGGTTCATAGTCAACTACATATATATAATCATTTCTATTGATTCGCTTCTTTATATATTCCCCAATTGCTGCTGGGTTATCTCCCCAATTATTAATTCCTTTTACTTGGCGAAAATATATAATGTTTGCACTGCGTTTGAAGCTATACTTTGCATAATGTAAAAATGGTACTAATAATATGAGAATCAAAAGAAAATACTGATTCACTGAAGATGTATTTTTGTCAGTAAAAATTAATCTAGTGATAAGATAAGAGCTGAGCAAGCATAGAGAAGGAGTTAATTGTAGAAAATAATGAGGCCAAAATTCTCCTCTAAAGACATAGCAAATACCTAATAAAGATCCAAAAAACCAGGCAATAAAAACAGTTATTTTACTCCGTTCTTCTGAGTCAATACCTCTATTTAGTGATAAATATAAAGGGGTCAATAGTAGACATGACCAAAGTAAAAAATTATCTTTAACCTGATTTAAGATAGCTTTTATCAAAGCAGCGAATGAAAAAGCATTATCAATAGTACGTGCCTTATTGGCAATGAAATTAGCATAAAAATAGAGATCAAAATGTCCATTAAATACAAAGTATAGTGAGATCAGCGATAAAGGCAAGATAAATCCAAGGCTCAGCCATATATAAGACTGCAAGATTGAAAAGTATTTACTATTATTTTTTTGGAAGTACAAGCTAGTACCTACTATCAGGAGTACCGTTATAAATTCAAATATAACGACATACTTAATTTCAAAACCAATTCCCAGTAGTAACCCAATCACCAGAAGCCGGAAATTTATTTTGGCAGGAAGTCTGCTGGGAGAAATTCTTTTAGAAAGAAGTAGATAAAAAGCAAGTGTAACAAAGGGAGTGAAGAAAATTTCTGTATTCGAAGCCATGCCCCCATTTCCTAAAGAATTAAATGCATAAAGTGTTCCTGATAAAAAGCCAATACCATTTTTGCCAATTATATTTCCTAGTCGGTACAGTAAATAGGACGTACTAATAATTGCAATACATGCCAAAATTCTTATAGAAATAACAACTTTCCCAAACACAATTAGAGCAAGAGAAAATAATATATATATTCCTAAAGGTTTGTTATCCCAAATTTCCGTGTAAGGTGGCTGGCCATTTAGCCAGCTTTGTGCCATTAAAAGGTAAAGGCTTTCATCCGAGTCAATAACAGATTCAAAGAATGACGAAAACCTTAGGACAACTACTAATAATACAAAGAACGCAAAAACACTCCAGTGGTTTCTTTTCATTATCAAGATACTTCGCTTAACTGCGTTGCAACAAGCGTCAATTGCTTTGCCGCTTGTTGCTGCTGCTTTCTTTACTAGCTCCGGCGAGCAACAACTGTTTGAGTGCTTCTAATTTGATAAGTATAGCACTGTAGAGGTACTTATGTAGCTAATTTCCCAAGAATTAGCAAGGATGTCTTCCTTCTCGACCTCCACATCGGCTCCGTGTTCAGGTTATTGTTTAAGTTTGGGTTTGGGCATGACCTGACTTCTTACCTTATTTATCATTCCTATTACTTTCTTATGACTTTCCCAATTAGCTTTTGAGAGCACAGGAGCTAAGGATTCGCGGCGCTAAATTTATATATGTGAAGGGAAATCTGGGGCGTGTATGAAGTTTTAGAAAAGATTATGTAAAGCTAGTAAATTTTCTGCTCAGATCAACTCAACCTAATGTATAATCATTGGCAGCTCGTATGAGGCAGGGAACATAGCGAAGACCTACAAAAAAATTGTGAATAGCGCTTTGTAGCCCTGACCTTGGCTGCTTTGGAAGGTAAAATAGCATTAGCTTTTAGACGTGCCCAGCAGAATAATGATTTCAATTATCATACCAACATTGAATCGCTCCCCAACTTTAGCTATAGCAATCAAGTCTTTTGTTACCCAAAACTTTCCAGGTGATGAATTTGAAATTATCGTGGTAGATAATGGCTCGAATGACGATACAAAACAGATTGTAGCGACTGCGATCGCCAATCATCCTGATCATCAGATTCACTACATTTACGAACCGGAGCCTGGGTTGCTATCAGGTAGACATCGTGGTGCTTTAGAGGCAAAGGGCAATATATTAATCTTCGTTGATGATGACATTCAGGCGGATGTAAATTGGCTGCAAGCTATTCAGGAATCTTTTGCTGATCCCTCGGTCCAAATTGTGGGTGGTCGAAATTTGCCAAACTATGAATTTGAGCCACCTGAATGGTTAGCATGGTTTTGGGAAGAGCACCAATATGGTCAAAGCTGCAGCTACTTAAGCCTATTAGACTTTGGAGACCAAGTTCGTGAAATAGATAGTAACTACGTTTGGGGCTTGAACTTTTCAATTCGCAAACAAGCCTTGTTTGACTTAGGTGGTTTTCATCCTGATTCTGTTCCCAAGCATTTGCAATATTTCCAAGGAGATGGAGAAACTGGTCTGACTTTGAAAGCAAACCAATTAGGCTATAAAGCAATTTATCAGCCTAGAGCCTTAGTATTACATCAAGTTTCAAAAGAGAGAATGACATATGAATACTTTGAGAAACGTTCATTTTTTCAAGGTGTTTGTAACTCTTATACAGATATTCGCCTGAAGGGTCAATTAAAATCAACAAGTGTGAAGAGCAAAATTAATGCTTTCTTGAAGGTAATAACGCAGAAACTTTTAACTAAAACTAAAATGCTTTCAGAAAAAGAGGCGTTGCAACAACGTTTTCATACAGCTTTCCTAGAAGGCTACCAATTTCATCAAAATGCAGTTCGCCAAAATCCAGAAATTTTAAACTGGATTTTAAAATCAGACTATTGGGACTACAAGCTACCTAAATTTCGCATTGCTTATTATAATTGAGCCTACCACAAATTAAAAACAATAATCTAGCTGCATGAGCCCGGCTGCTTTAGCTTAAATCTCTCAAATGTTAAACAGTATTACCTGTCTAGGACTACCCACTCAGACAACAATATGTACAACAACTCCCCAATTATAGGAATTTCTAACCATACCGCAGAGTCTATTGAAACCTGGATAGCAAAATGGTTAGCAGATGAATTAGGAATAGAGGTCGATTCGATTGACACTCGCAAGTCTTTTGTCCAATACGACATAGATTCAGTGACGTTGTTAATGCTTACAGATGACCTGGGGCTTTGGCTTCAACGCCGCCTTCCCCCCACCCTGCTTTGGGAGCATAATTCCATTGAGGCTATTACCCAGCATTTAATTCACGAGAGCGATTTTTCGGTGCCAGTAACTTGGTCCTCGCTGGTAAAAATTCAGCCAAACGGTTCTAAACCGCCTTTCTTCGGGGTACATGCAATAGGTGACAACGTCATACCATACTACAATTTGGCCCGCTATTGGGATCAGGAACAACCCTGCTATGGGCTACAACCACAGGGTCTGGATGGAAAACAGGTTCCCCACAACCGATTTGAGGACATGGCGGCTAACTATATCCAGGAAATACGTACTATCCAGCCTCAGGGACCTTATTTTCTGGGTGGCTACTCCATGGGGGGCTCTGTCGCCCTGGAGATAGCTCAACAGCTCGACGCGCAAGGTCAGAAAGTGGCTATGCTAGCCTTGTTTGATGCCCATGGACCGGGGTGGATCAAACCCGAACCATTCCATATTCGGGTCTCTCGACATCTGGATAAATTATTAAAACTTGAACTGAAAGAGAAATTAACTTACGTATTGCAGAAGTTGTCCCGGAGGTTTTATTCAGAGCCTCAAGAACACCATGAATCTGAGTTCCAAGACAAATCCCCTTTACTAAAGGCTCACGAGCAGGCTACAAGAAATTATGTATATCAAGTCTACTCAGGTCGTGCAATCCTATTCCGAGCCATTCAGCAACCTGTACAAGAGTATCAAGTAATTGACCCCCAATTGGGCTGGGGTAGTCTGGTTGCTGGAGGTTTAGAAATCCAGGAGGTTCCTGGCGATCACTACAGTATGTTCAGCGAACCATACGTAAGTGTTCTAGCAAAAAAATTGAAGGCAAGCCTTGAGCAAGCACAGGCGAATAAAGATGCTAATTGTCGATAAATAGGTGCTATTTGACAGATATACCTGGCTTGGAACTGCCCGTGCCACGTACTTGCCAAAAAGGACAGATTGCTCTTAATTATAGAACCCGAGCGCAATAAATATGAAATAAATATGAGAAATATTTCAATACTTTGGCGAAATTAGTGTGATATAATTCAGCCTGAAGGGGAGTAGCTGCTAGCTAAAAATTAGCTAGTCCACTTGAATCAACATACTGGCGCTCTGCCTGGTTCAGGTGACAAGTCTTTAAACGTTCAGCCCGCAAGGTCTACTTTTGACCAAGCTGAATTTTGAAATACCTGGGAGCGAGACCTTCACTTAGTTCACATTTGATGTGAGCTTGGTGAAGTCTCTTGCGCTTTTACCAAGCTCACTCAGAGTGATAGGAACAGATACTGAGGAGCTTGAGAGCTAAGATGTTGATTGACTGGGAACTCTTTGTCTCTACGTTTGGACTAATTTTCGTGGCTGAGCTTCCTGATAAAACTGCCTTCGCAGCTCTATTCTTAGCCACCTGTCACCACCCGTTTGCCGTCTTTATCGGTGCCGCCGCTGCCTTTGTTATTCAGAGCTTAGTCGCAGTTGCTTTCGGCAGTGTACTGAGTCTATTACCACCTTCGTTTGTTCACTTAGCTGCAGGCGTTCTCTTCCTCGTATTTGCTGTTTTAATGTGGCGCAGACCGGAACCTAAAGATGATATTACCCAATCGCAGTGTCAAGGGAAATCAGTTCGCTTTTCAAAAAGTATAGTGTCTTCATTCATGGTAATTTTTGCAGCTGAATGGGGAGATTTAACCCAACTAGCAACAGCCACTTTAGAAGCTAAGTACTCATCTGGGCTCACCATTTTTACCGCAGCAACTCTAGCGCTTTGGGCAGTGGCAGCTATTGGAGTCATAGTTGGTTGTCAAGCCAAAAAAGTCATTAAACCAAGACTATTTCAACGAGTGGCGGCGACCGCCTTCGCCATAGTCGGGCTGATGCTTATGATCAAACATTAGTAATATCACCCAACCCACCCCAGCCAGGAGCACTCCACTAGCGAGAAAGCCGATATCATAAGCCAATTCGTTGGGTCCCGGTTTCAGATGGTGAATGCCCAAAATCTGATGATCAATGATGCCTTCTACTAGGTTGAATGCTCCGCAACCAATTAGTAGAGACCCGACAAATGCTGGAGCTGACCAGGGAACCTCAATACGTTTCCCTGCACGCCAGAGTAAGAAGATTCCTAGCAAAGTCATCAACCAATCAAAGGCATGGAACAACCCGTCTCCGATTGTGTTCAGCTTTAGACCTGCGATCGTGGCGTCAGTCTTGACGCCTGAGAACATGTGGTGCCACTGCAGGAGTTGGTGAAACACGATCCCATCAAAAAACCCTGCCTGACCTATTCCCAGAACAATTCCAGCCGCAATCAATGGTCGGCGATCGCTCTTGAGAGTGTTGGTGCTGGATGGTGTACTGCCAGTGGTGTTAGATACTACATCGTCAGATGCTGCCATATAAAACTTCTATTATACCTTTTTTTTTTTGCAACGCCACTCGTGATTCAACTTCGATCAATTCTCACCTTACCAGGTACTGGTGAGGCATCCGAGACGCTTGAGAATACTGGCGAAGAGAGCTTGTCCCATCCCTCAACCGCGGGGGTACTCGCTCCATGGGCATTAGGCTAGACTTGTTTTTTAGAAATGCCTATGGCATAATGCTCCTCGGTAAATCTTAAGTACGGCATTTCTACCGAACTACCGGCCTTAAAGTAGATTATAATAGTAGAGATGCAAGAACTAGGGGGGTTTATATCGCCAAAATTTTTCCATTTATTCTAGTTATAAAAGCAGATTATTTACTTTTTCTCATTTCTTCTGAAGAATTATGGTTTTAACTAAAACATAAAGGCTTATTCTATAGAGAAGGATTTTAACTTAATCACAATGTTCTTTCGCAGCCAATTAAAGAGTCAAACTTTACTGATATCTCTGATATGTCTTACCTTGGGTATAACTTCTTGCAGCAGGGCCGAGCAGGAGAAAAATCAGGTTAGTATTGATGGTGCAGCTGTAGGTTTTCCCATCTCTCTAGCGGTTGCTGAAGAATACCAGAAGGTTAAACCTACTGCTCAGGTTAGTGTTGCTTCAAGTGGCACTGGCGGCGGCATGAGTAAGTTTTGTGGCGGTTCAATTGATATCGCTGATGCCTCACGTCCCATTACTGATGTAGAAATCGCAACCTGCAAAAAAAAGAAGATTGATTTTTTAGAGCTGCCTATTGCTCTAGACGGAATTGCTGTCATTGTCAATCGTCAAAATAACTTCGCCCAATGTCTTACTATCGAGGAACTTAACAAGATTTGGAGCCCCAAGTCAACCAACAAAGTAAAAAACTGGAATCAAGTAAATTCAAACTTTCCCAACCAAGCGCTAAAGCTTTATGCCCCCGCTTCTGATACTGGAACATTTGATTATTTCACACGAGCCGTCACCCGTAAAGCCAAAGCTAGCCGCACAGACTACACTCCTAGTCACAATGAAAACATCCTTGTTCAAGGGATTGCGGGCGATGCGACTGCTCTAGGGTACGTTGGGATATCTTACTACTTACAGAATAGAAATAAGCTCAACCTGGTTGCTGTGCAAAATCCCAAAGGACAGTGTGAAAGGCCAATTCCTCTAGAGAAAGTTGCTCAAAACACCTACGCGCCTTTGTCTCGTCCCCTCTTTATTTATGTTAGCAAGAAGTCCCTGGATAGCAAACCAGCGGTAAAGGAATTTGTTGATTTCTATCTAGACAATTCTAAGAAATGGATCGGTGAAGTTGGTTATGTGGCGCTACCGGATCAGGCTTACGCCAAGATCAAGCAAATAGTTTCCTTGGGTGAAACGGGTTCTAAATTTAAAAGCGCCAAACCTGGCCAGCCGATCACAAAACTTCTTTAACACGCTCCTCAACTACCTTATTATGCAACCAAATTCTGGGGATCAGTCCAATCAGGAAGACAGGCAACTTGAAAAGAAAGCGTCTGAAGATATCCAGGAAAAAGTTATCGAGGCGATTTTATTTTGTTGCGGCTTGGTTTCCATTCTCACTACTTTTGGGATTGTTGGTATTATCTTCCAGGTGACATTTGAGTTTTTCCAAAAGGTAACGCTTGCTCAGTTCTTTTTAGATACCCGCTGGACACCTTTATTTGCAGAACAGCATTTTGGAATTTGGCCTTTGATCAATGGCACTGTAATTACTACGGTTATTGCCATGGCAGTTGCCATTCCTCTGGGTTTATCCGCCGCTATCTACTTAAGCGAATATGCTTCACCCAAGGTGGCAGCTATTTTACGCCCAGCTGTAGAACTGCTGGCGGGAGTGCCTACTGTTGTCTATGGCTACTTTGCTCTCTTATTTGTGACACCTGTTCTGCGGCTTTTTCTCCCACTTGAAATTTTTAACGCCTTGAGCGCTGGGCTGATGATGGGAATAATGATTATCCCAACAATTGGCTCTATCAGCTTAGACGCCCTGCAAGCTGTTCCTTGCTCTTTGCGGGAAGGAGCTTACGCAATCGGAGTAACTAAACTCGAAACCATCACCAAAATTGTCCTCCCTGCCGCCCTTTCTGGAATTACTGCCTCGATTCTTCTGGGAGTTTCTAGAGCTGTTGGTGAAACTATGACTGTGCTAATTGCCGCTGGGCAAGAGCCCCGAATTAGTCTTAATCCCTTTGAGTCAGTGTCAACTATGACGGCTTATATGGCTCAAATTTCAGGAGGAGATAGTCCGCGTGGCAGTATTAATTACAGAACCTTATATGCTGTGGGAGCTGTTCTGTTTTTGATCACTCTAGCTTTAAACGTTTTCGGTCATTGGATTGCTAATCACTACAAGGAAAAGTACGATTAATAGACATGGCTCCTTCTATTTCCGAAAATGACTTCGAAGAACAAGATGGGGATTTTACTCCGCATGTAGAGAGGAGAGAAAAACTCGGGAAAATATTTGAAATTATTTTTCTGATTGGTCTTTGTGTTGGTTTAGTAGTCCTTGCAATCCTACTCTTTGTTGTTCTTAGGGATGGGTTACCAAGACTGTTGACACCTGGTTTTTTGACCGAAACTCCTTCTCGTTTCGCCGATAAAGGCGGCATACGTCCTGCTATTTTGGGCAGCCTTTTCCTCGGGATATTAGTTATGTTAATTTCAGTACCTGTCGGCGTAGGAGCGGCTTTGTATCTTGAAGAATATGCCCCTAAAAGTTGGTGGAGTGATTTGATTGAAATTAACATTGCCAATCTAGCTGGAGTCCCTTCAATAGTCTATGGACTACTCGGTTTAAGCGTTTTCACTTATTTTTTGGGCTTTGGTCCAACTTTGATTTCTGGGGCACTAACTTTGTCCTTGCTGTCTTTACCGATAATTATTGTGACTGCCAGAGAGGCAATTCGAGCTGTTCCTAGTTCCCTACGAGAAGCTTCCTATGGCTTAGGAACAACCAAGTGGCAGACGGTTTGGAATCACGTCTTACCTTATGCCATTCCAGGTATTTTAACAGGAGTGATTATTTCAGTCTCGCGTGCCATTGGTGATGCGGCTTCTCTAATTGTAATTGGAGCTGTGAGTTTTCTAACATTCAATCCTGGTTTATTTCAGCGCTTTATGGCCTTGCCTATCCTAATTTACAACTATATTACTCGCCCTGAGCCTGGTTTTGCTAACGCATCAGCGGCGGCAATCATTGTGTTATTGTTCTTAATTTTGGTTCTAAATGGCACAGCAATCTACGTTCGGCAACGCTTCTCGACCTTGAAATGAACATAAGAGGTAAGGATTCAGTATCAAGTAAGACTGCGAATACCTCTTTCCTTATAACTCCTGAATAATGATTTAATCATCGCTGTAGTAGATACTGGGAACACACGATATGCCCTCCAACAATCAAGCCCAAATCAAGCAAGATAACGCGGTTTTTGATGTCCAAGGTATCAAAGTTTACTATGGTGATTTTATGGCGCTTCAGGAGGTTCAGATCGAAATTCCTGCCAGACAAATCATCGCTTTTATTGGACCTTCAGGATGTGGCAAAAGCACCCTACTGCGCTGCTTCAACCGGATGAACGATTTAATAACTGGAGCTAGGGTTGAGGGCAAGCTTAATTACCGGGGTAAAAACATTTACGATGACAAGATTAGTGCGGTGAAATTAAGGCGTCAAGTTGGAATGGTATTCCAGAGACCGAACCCTTTTCCGAAGTCAATCTATGAAAACATTGCCTTTGGACCGCGTGCCAATGGTTATAAGGGCAACATGGACGAACTGGTGGAGCAATCGCTCCGGCGAGCTGCTATTTGGGACGAGGTGAAGGACAAGCTGAAAGCGAAGGGTACAGCTTTATCTGGAGGACAGCAGCAGCGGCTTTGCATTGCACGGGCGATCGCGATGAAGCCAGATGTCCTATTGATGGATGAACCGTGTTCTGCCCTAGATCCGATTTCAACCCAGCAGGTTGAAGAACTTTGTCTTGAACTCAAGGAACATTACACCATCATCATGGTTACCCATAATATGCAGCAAGCTTCACGGGTATCAGATTTGACGGCATTTTTCAACACTGAAACAGATGCGAGTGGCAAACGCCGGGGAAAATTAGTCGAGTTCAGTCCCACCGAGCAAATTTTCGATTCTCCGATTACTAACGAAGCTAAGGAGTACATCAGCGGTCGGTTTGGTTGAGCCACACAGCTCTTGTGCAAAAGAAGCTGTCACTGGTTGCACAAGAGCTACTCGTTCTCTTCTGAGCTCTTAAAGGGGTGTTCACCAATTCCGAGTTGCTTTGTGGTGCGTTGAAGCTGTTCCCAGAGAGACTCAATCCGGTTGTAAGCCTCTTCTGGGTTGAGCTTACCACTATTTTCTAGGTTGTAGATGTAGCTGACTCGTTGAGCAAATTCCTGAAGGTTAGCATTGAATAGCAGATTTTCTGGCTTGAATTGGCCGTAGTAGCGATTGCAAGGGTAGAGAAATTTGTTTTTGTCTACTTGATCGGGTTGTTGCATTACTGCCTCCTCTGTGTTTAACCTGTTATAGCGGTTCCCGGTCAGATGAGATACATGCATAGAGGCTGCAAAAGTTGTGAATCAAAGGTTTTGGCGTACCTCACGCGAATAGGAACCGCTATAAGGGCTAATTTCACTTTAGACAACCTCACCCATAAATACAAATACTATTTTTTATTAACTTAATAAATCTTATTTATTAACCACAGCATAACTTTTAGCTACGCCATGCCGAAGTGCGGCGCTGGGAGGATGTCACGCTCTTGCCTAGATGGAGCGGTCTAGACCTAAAAACTGGTTTGGTGGGCGATGGGATTGGGGGCATATCCACCCTATGGGGCGGATATGCTCTTACGAACGGCTTGCGCTCGAGTGGGACTGGCGGGCGTGACTAATACCCACTCGTTCAGCAGAACGGCGCAGTGTCAGGTATCTTCTTCAGCCGCTTCATCGCCTGAATCCGACTCAGTTGCTGCTTGAGGAGCTTGGATTACTGGAGACTTTGGCTTTGTCGGCTTAGGACCGCGCATTAAGGCAAGATTCCCTGGCTGTCTGTTGGACTGCTTATCCTGCCTATCTTTGTGTTGATCTTCTCTACCTTTTCCCTTTGGTGTGTCTTTTCTGAGTGCTGGTTGAGGTCTATTCCGTTCCTGGGAGGATTGGGGGATAGAGTCAATAGGGCTTTCAATGGTGCTGGGTTCAGTCTCTGGGGCTGCTTCTACAACATCATTTAATTCAGTAATAGCCTGACGCTCAGACTTCTTAATCGGAGGTTCTACCATGATTGCTGTACTTGTGTTTACTTATATCGTAGCCCCCTGTTGCTTCATACAGCCGCTCTTAAGAGCACAAGAGCGCCTGGTGGGTAGCAACGCGCCCGTGTAACCCAGATGATCAACGGCTTGGGCAATTTGCCCCAAATAATCAGGGGTGATAGCACGCCCTCCAATCGCTGTTCCTAAATAGTGTCCATCACCATGGGTGGGGATAAACCAAAGAATTTGCATTGTTCTCAGCCTTGTAAGTTACGGTATTTCGCTCAAGCTAGCGTATTTGTGGCGGAAATTAAGGCTTACATTAATAAGATGAATTGCTGTTTAGAGCAAATCCATTCTTCATAAAATACGGTATTCCTACCAATTTACTTGTATGCACCCTCCAGCTGGTGTACGGGTGTGATGTCATGGCACCAGTTGAGGACGCGATCGCGTCATAGCTAATTTTCATCTAATATTTGACCGATGCCCGCACTGAGCTGCATAAGCTATGGCAATTCCGTCGGCAGCGTCGTCAGGATAGGGTAGTGTCGCCAAGTTGAAGATGGATTGCACTGCAGCCTGAATGTCCTTTTTGTCGGCATGATAGCTGGTAATCGCTGATTTGATTGTAGATTGATGCAGAAGGATGTGATCAGTGATTCCAGCTTCTGCCAATGCTAGCCTGATCGCCCCAAGCGCTTGCAGCACTACCCCTTGGTTTGTATTGTTGCGTCCGAAGAATGGGTACTCAATCGCTACTACCTCTGGCAGGTATACTCTAACTAGCTCTAAGATGTCTGTATGAATCGCCTTAAGTCTTAGAGGGAGGCTGTCAGTTTTTGGGGTGGTGATGGCACCATAGTCTAATGCTGTGGTTCCGTGAATTATTCCGTAGCCAATACTCGCCAGCCCTGGATCAATTCCCAAAATCCGTAGCTCACTTACGTCGATAATAGGTGGAAGTTGCTTGGGCATAGTTCAATAATCGAAAACTAGAAAACTATTTTCCCTTAGAAGGGGATAGCTCTATGATGGTTCTTCATCCGACAACAGAATTCATTAGCCAGGATTGTGCTAAGAGCGACACATTTCCTGCCTATTGGTATGAAGGCCGTTGCCCTCAAAGTGGTATCTTGTTGAAACTACCCCGCACTTGCTATTCAGAGGCGATCGCCCGTGGTTTGATGCAGCACCTCGCCAGCGATCAGCGATATTCCCGTGAGGGCAAGATGTATGGCGTGCTGCTGGTCGAAACCCTTTCTGGGGAACAGCGGGTGCTAAAAGCCTTCTCCGGGGGGCTGTTTGGCAATAGTGTAGTTGAGGGATGGGTGCCGCCGATTTCGGGACGAGACGAGGTTGCCCTGGAGTCAGCCCGAACCTTAGCAGCTCTGGAAGCCATGAAGCAGGAACTCCTCGAATTGCAGCAACTTCCAGAACGGCAGCAATATGAAGCATTGTCGCGTGAGTTTGAAACCAACCTGCAAGAACTGTCTTGCCGACATCGTCAGCGCAAGCACGAACGGCAACAATATCGCCAGAGGCTCCACCAAATTCTCAAAGGGGAAGCTCTAGCAGAGGCGCTTGAACCGCTCGATCAACAAAGCCGTCAGGATGGGAGAGAGCGACGGCAGCTCAAGCGTACACAGAATGCGGGGTTACAGTCGCTACGCCGAGTGGTCGAACAAGCGGATGCCCAAATTCGTGAGTTGAAACAACAGCGCAAAGCCCTGTCAAGGCAGCTTCAGGATCAAATGCATGCTTCCTACTGCCTGAGCAATTTTGCGGGGGAGTGTATGTCACTGCAACAGGTAATTTCGGGGGGATCTATCCCTACTGGAACAGGAGAGTGTTGTGCTCCAAAGCTGCTGCATTATGCAGCAACCCACAAACTCAAACCATTGGCGATGGCGGAGTTTTGGTGGGGATCTTCCTCAACTAATAAGGGCAAACAGGGAGACTTTTATGGAGCCTGTAGGGAACGCTGTCAGCCGTTGATGGGGTTTCTACTCTCAGGCTTGCATCAATTGTTCCCGGTTGTAGAAATTGACCATACAGATCTTAAGCTGCTAATTCTCTACGAAGACGAATGGCTCATTGCCATGAACAAACCCGCAGGGCTACTCTCTGTACCCGGTCGTTACAGCGATCGCCAGGATAGTGTTCTGAGTCGTCTGCGTCGTCTGCTACCCGAGGGGATGACACTAACTGCCGTCCATCGTCTGGATCAGGAAACGTCCGGTATCCTCCTGTTAGCTCGCGATCGACAGACCTATCGTCAACTCAGCCGACAGTTTCAGCAACGGCAGGTGCATAAAGTGTATGAAGCTGTAATTGCCGGTTCTGTAACGACTGACCGAGGTGTGATTGAACTGCCTCTGTGGGGAGATCCCCAGAATCGCCCACGCCAGCAGGTCGATTGGCACCGAGGCAAACCCAGCTTGACTCAGTTCCAGGTTATGGCAAGAGCAGCAGGCTCCACTCGGATGGAGTTTGTTCCGGTAACGGGACGAACCCATCAACTTAGGGTTCATGCTGCTGATCCGAGCGGACTTGGGGTACCCATCCTGGGCGATCGCCTCTATGGTAGTTGTACAGTTGCCAGTCGCTTATATCTGCATGCAAGAGAACTCCGCTTTGAGCATCCGCAGTCCAGACAGACTCTTCACCTGCAAACACAGAACCCGTTTTGAAGATGCTTAGACAGCTAATTTGACTTGACAATAGTATGAGTTACAGACAACTTTCGATAGGCTTTCATAGAGTTATAAACCGAATTCCTTAGCAGGTACAAAATGCGCGCTCCAAATAAAAACGACATCAACATCGAGCCGGGAACCCTGTTTGCGATCGTGTTCGCCCTTCTAATCTTGCCCCTGCTGTTGGCTGGTTTTTTGTGCCAATGAGTCTATTTGTCTAAGCAGGTGTTCACCCACGCTTTCAAACTTAGACGTTTCCCTGAGTCCGGTCGCTGGGATGTCTTCGCCCCCTTCCCGGACTGAGTGCTCACTGTCGCGGACGGATCTACCTTCGGTTTGGACTGTGCCCGTGGTGACGACTTGGCAGTGAGACGAGTGCTCCGCTTCTCACGTCCGGGTGGAAGTCGCTTAAGTCCATTTTGAATCGGCTCAGGCTCGAAGCCAGGGACCACTTCCTGGGGCAGCCTGAGCTTCATCAGCTTTTCGATATCTGCCAGGAGCTTGTGTTCATCTACGCACACCAACGACAAGGCTGACCCTGCCACGCCAGCGCGACCCGTGCGTCCGATGCGATGGACGTAATCCTCCGGCACATCGGGCAGATCGAAGTTGACCACCTGCTGCAGTGAGCTGATGTCGATGCCACGGGAGGCAATGTCGGTTGCCACCAGCACCTGTAAGCTGCCGGACTTGAACTTACGGAGGGTTTCGGTCCGCACTCCCTGGCTTTTGTTGCCGTGAATCGCCAGCGCTGAAATGCCGGATTGAGTAAGCTGTTTGGACAGTCGGTCAGCACCATGCTTGGTGCGGGTAAAGACCAAAACCTGGAACCAATTGTGTTGCTTGATCAGATAGGCGAGCAGGTTGTGCTTTTGTTCGCGCGCCACTCTGTACACTTTCTGCGCGATCAATTCGGGACTAAGGTTGCAGCGTGCTACCTCGATTAGCACTGGGCGGTTAAGCATCCTAGTAGCGAGTGCCTTGATCTCGTTGGAGAAGGTGGCGGAGAACAGCAGGTTCTGCCGCTGCTTGGGCAAAAGCGCTTCGATGCGGCGGATGTCGCGGATGAAGCCCATGTCCAGCATGCGGTCGGCTTCATCCAGCACTAGGATCTCGATGCGCGACAAGTCCAGTGTGCCCTGCTGCACGTGGTCCAGCAAGCGCCCTGGGGTGGCGACCAGAATATCCACCCGGCTCTTCAGTCGTTGGATTTGCGGATTGATGTTGACCCCGCCGAACATCACCATCGAATTCAGTTTCAGGTATTTACCATACTCACGCACGCTTGACTCCACCTGGGCGGCGAGTTCGCGGGTGGGGGTGAGAATCAGCGCCCGGATTGGAGTTTGGCTGCGGTTCGGGCCTTTGACGCTCTTATCAGACAATCGGTGCAAGATCGGCAGGGTAAAGCCAGCGGTCTTGCCGGTGCCAGTCTGCGCGCTAGCCAGCAGGTCATAGCCCTTCAGTATGGCAGGGATCGCCTGCATTTGGATCGGCGTGGGGTCGGTGTACCCACATGCGGTTATGGCACGGACAATTTCACCGGACAGGCCGAGGGTAGAAAAAGACATAGGACTCCGGAAATAACATCGGCCTGTAGCCGTTGGCGGCACCAGTCTTAGGCAGACGGGATTTGGGTTTGAAGGGCTGGGATGAGCGACACGAAGACTGGGAGATCTTGCCGCAGAACTTTATTCTAACAGAGCGCAGGCCGTTGCGCCGTTTAGCTGTAAGTAGCTAGGCGCGATTAAACGTAAGGCTGATAGGATGAGTTGAGCCAAATTGCTTGAATCACCACTGCCGTGCTCGACCGATCCGAACCTGAATTGCCTCGTGCGCTGACGCGGTTGCCCAATCAGCGCTGGCAGATTTACCCAGACAATACCGAATGGGCTACCCAGCTGGCTGAAGCTACCCAGCTCTCACCCATAGTCAGCCAACTGTTGGTTAACCGGGGGATCGAAACGCTGGAACAAGCGCAAGCATTTTTAGACCCAGAGTCCCAGGTATTGCCTTCGCCTCTTGAGGAATTTCCAGACCTGGCAATCAGTTTGGAGTTGTTGACTGATGCGATCGCAACTCAACAAAAAATTGCCATTTGTGGCGACTACGACGCCGATGGCATGACTAGTACGGCTCTACTGCTGCGATCGCTCAGGTGGTTGGGTGCTGATGTTGATTACGCCATTCCCAGTCGCATGCGGGAAGGCTACGGCATTAACAAGCGAATAGTCGAAGAATTCCACCGAGAAGGCGTCCAACTGATTTTGACCGTGGACAACGGCATTGCAGCGATTGATGCGATTGCCAGAGCTAAAGAGTTGAGTCTATTAGTCATAATCACTGACCACCACGAACTCCCACAACAGCTGCCATGCGCTGATGCCATCCTCAACCCGAAGCTGATTCCAGAATCATCCCCCTACCGGGGTCTTGCCGGTGTGGGAGTTGCTTACATTCTCGCAGTGTCTCTTGCCCAACAACTGGGTCGGGCGTCGGGATTGGTGAAACCGCTGCTAGAACTATTTACACTGGGAACCATTGCCGACCTAGCCCCCTTGACCGGCGTTAACCGGCGCTGGGTCAAACGCGGCTTGCGTCAGCTCCCCCACTCTCAGCTGGCTGGGGTGCGGGCGTTAATTCAGGCAGCGGGGGTGGAGGGGAGAGGGGCTCCAGGGGCAGAGGGAGTGAAGTCTAAAACCTCAACCCTAAGTTTGAAGCCGGAGGATATTGGCTTTCGCCTTGGCCCCCGAATTAACGCTATAGGCCGCATCGCTGACCCCCAGATTGTAATTGAACTGCTGACCACAGACAACATGGAGCTGGCGCTGGAACGGGCAAAGCAGTGCGAAGAAATTAACCTCCGCCGCCAGCAACTGTGTGAGCAGATTGAAGTTGAAGCGATCGCCTGGGTTGAGCAGAGCCAGCTGGATTTACACCAAGAGCGGGTATTAGTCATTGTCCAACCCAGCTGGCATCACGGCGTCATTGGTATCGTTGCCTCCCGCTTGGTGGAACGTTACGGCGTCCCCGTGTTCATTGGCACTTATGAAGATGAGCAACACATTCGCGGCTCAGCGCGAGGCATTCCAGAGTTTCATATATTTGAAGCCTTGGAGTTTTGCCAGGGTTTGTTAGGAAAATTTGGCGGACACAAAGCAGCTGGGGGCTTTTCACTGCCAGCGCTTAATTTGTCCGCCTTGCGATCGCGCCTTAGCACCTTTGCCCACCAGTGCCTCCAAGCAGAACACCTCAAGCCGCTGCTAAAAATTGATTCCCAGGCAAACCTGAATCAAATCAATCACCACCTCTATAAACAGCTCGACGTCCTCCATCCCTGCGGGATCGAAAACCCCGATCCGGTATTCTGGACACCCAGTGTCCAAGTAGTTGAGCAACAAATCGTTGGCAAAGGCCACCTCAAACTTACACTTTCCCAAGATACCGGGGAGCAGCCATTCAAGCTCAAAGCGATCGCTTGGCGCTGGCGCGACTACTTTCCCCTACCGCCGCGAGTCGATATCTCTTACCGGCTGCGAGAAAACAGTTGGAATGGCTTCACCACCATCGAGCTAGAGCTAGTAGGCGTGAGACTCCCAACCCAGTTTCACCTCTTTTTCCCCTCAACTGTAGCTGCACCATTGAAAGCTGCTTTTGATTACAAACAGCGCCACTACACCTGTGGCATTTTTAAAACAGATTCTTTGTTAGAGTTAAGAATTAAAAATTATCAAGGCAAAGTCCTAGCCATCGAACTAGGACAAACCACTGGTTTACTGGGCCGCAATCGTGAAGAAGCGACCCAGGTTGATCTCTCTCAACCACATTTCTATAACTTGGTTCAGGCTGCTCTCACGGCTTTGGGGGTTAAATCCTGCCATCGTTAACTATTTATAATAGCATCTAATCAATCTATTGTGCAACGCCATAAACATTGCCCAGAGTTTCGAGGTGCAGGTTCCGAAGGCAAAAAGCGGTGAATATTTTCCTCCCGCTTGATTGCCGTGAGGAAAGCTTCTTCTTTCTTCAGCAGACTCACGAGGGTTGTGTTCGTGTCTGGCAGATGGAAACTAGAAGCGGTTTGGTTTGTAGAAGGTAAACGGACTCCCAAAAACAGGTTAAGGGAAAACGTAATCGTGATGGCTAGTAATAGTTTCTCAAGCATGGCTTTTCTCTCCCCACTCCCACTCAATCTATGCTCAACTGCCACACCTCGTGGTCTAAAGAGCCGAGCGATCGGCCCTTAGATTAGAAACTGCGGCAATCTCTCTAGCCTTAGTGTGCCGACTCCTATGGGAAGATCCACGAACCCACATTCCAGATGCTCAATTGGCACAATCACTTGGTCAATTCAGTGTTGAACTCATTCACCGAGCGCCGCTTCAACTCCACCGACTCTGAGCGGGGCAGCAGGTTAAACACCTCCCGGAAGGTATCGTCTACCTGCTCGAACGGCACTTGGCCCTTTTTGTTCAGTACGACCTTACCCGACTGATTGAACACGAGGACTTGGGGGACAACGCCTTTGTAGTAATAGCCTGGTTCTGTGGGTGCATAGGTAGACTTGGGCACGATAGTATCCACGTTGACGGGGATGATATCGGCTGCCCTACCATAGAACGCTTGGAGCTGCGAAACCACCGGGGCATATTGCTTGCAATCGCTACTGTCGTCCACGTAGAACACCAGCAGCGTCGGATTCTCACTTTTCAGAGCTGCTGCCAGCTTCACCTTGGGCGGTACCAGGGAACCATTGCTACCGTATAGGACAAAGATGTTGCCATCAAAGTGGTCGTCCTTGAGACCCGCCAGAGCCGGTGGCATCCCGAGTAGGAACAGGCACAGTATCAACAGGCAGCTGGAAATAAAACGCCGCCATGAACAAAGCCAAGCCGTAATAGTCCGGCTTGGAAACCTTAGCTTGAGAAAATTCATCTAAAAATATCCGGGGTGTTGACAAAGCCAGAAAATCAGCGGTTGATAATATAGTATGTACCTCTAGAGTATCTTCCGCGATCGCCCTAGTGCAGCCCGGCAGAAGTAAGCCAGCAGCCACGAAAGGGGTGATAACTGGGGTAAACTTGGAGTAACCGGCATCATATTAACAGAGCAAGTAAGAAAACTTTAGTCCATGCCCAGTCCC